>Ga0209194_1000181_pt1 | contig 56980 bp, 96 predicted proteins | sample COGITO_mtgs_1004_FD_184787 | JGI IMG/M metagenome (GOLD analysis project Ga0209194, IMG submission 184787) | Pelagic marine microbial communities from North Sea - COGITO_mtgs_100413 (SPAdes) (version 2) | ecosystem: Environmental > Aquatic > Marine > Epipelagic ... | reverse complement strand
ATCTCTTCCTTGAGACGGTTCATATCATTTTGCATGGCATAAGTGCAGGGGTCGGTGTAAGTTTGCATTTGGTGAATTCCTTTGACCCTTCTACAATACACGATTTTGGGGTCTGTGCCGTGACCTTATGCCACTTTGTCCAACTGTCCACTCGCGGCCGACCGGTTTGTGTTACTTAGTGTGAGGTGAGTTAATAACTGTAACCCAGTTGCTTGGAGGTGATAGTTTGTTCGATACTTTCACCCATTGACCTTTGAAACGAACGAGAGTAAATTTCATCAGTAATCAGTGTTTCCGTTAATGTAACCTTCTACGTCAAACTTCTTATCATCTTCATACTCTTCCTTATATTCAATCACATCATAAATCTCACCCGGCATGTCATTAATCTCAGAGAAGATGTCAGTGTCGAAAGTGTCGTAATCCATTTGAAAAAAAGTGTTAGTTAGTGAGAGTTGAGTAAGGGTTACTTAGTCTATAAGTTCTTTCATCATTTCGTTTACTTCTATTCCGTTGATATTAACATCGTCCCACTTACATCCGTCTGGTGTTTCTTTACTACACTCTAAAATCATACTAACCATATGACCATAAGTTCCACCATCCCTGGCAACATCACATGCAAGTTCATACAAACCAGGATCATTTCCGATCCAGAGAGCAACATTCCAGGTTTCCCAATTTGTCCAACCGTTGTAACCTTGCATTTGGTGAATTCCTGATGACTTAACTACAATACACGATTTTGGTGCCAGTGGGGAGATTAGTGGACACCTCTACGACTGGCACATATTCTTGTTACTTAGTGGGGAAATTACGACAGACAGCATCACATAGACGCGTCACCAATTCATTACTCAATCGATCACTTATAATGCCACTAAGTTCACCATCAACAATTGCGTCGATATCATGCATCAATTGTTCCCGTGCTGATAACATCTCAAGTGTGTCGTTGTTAATCATTTTTGAGGTGAATTTCTTTGACCCTTCTACAATACACGAATTCGATGCCCTGTGCTCATTTAGTGGACGGTTCCACGATTGGCACAAGACACTAGTTTAAACTGTGCCGATCCACGAACTGGCACACTAATATAGATCTGCAGTCTCTCTGATGCTAATATCAATATTCTCATCACCTTCTAGTCCTAAGATATCAACCCAATTGATATTCTGCAGGTCTAGATCTTCATAACACTCAATGTCTAATGTAACACTTACAATGCGTTTCTGTGCGTACATGTGTATCTCGTGTGATGTTTACGTATTATATCATGCGTAATGTTTGTATGCAAGCTCGACGTAATCATGTGTATCTCGTGCATACTCATCATCATCGTATGCATCTAGTTGCATATCTAGTGATGTATTATGCATGTATGTCTCACACATCTCGTCGAGATCGTATACATTATGATCATTACTTAATGATGTATAGTCGAGATTGTGATCGTAGTAATACATGGGTCTCGTCGAGATTTGTATGTTACTTGTATATTATACTGTTATCTCGTCTAGATGTCAAGTGCATATCTAGTCGAGATCCATAAGCATTATTTATAAGTCTCGACGATAAAAAATGTGTGGGTCTCAGAATTTTTATGCGGGGGTGGTTGACAAAATGCTCTGAGTGTGATAGCCTGCGGGTAAAGGTCACAAGTCTCAGAAGGTTTATAAGGCATAAGATCTGAGGTTTATAAGAACTTTATAAGGCATAAGATCTGAGGTTTATAAGAGGTTTTCCACACAAATAATAGGGTTTATCCACAGAAATACAATACTTTTCCACAACTATGTAAAAAACAGTTTTATATTTATAATCATATTTAAAACCTATTTTTTAATCAATAATGTATCCGTTGTTACCATTAGTTCATTAGTATTCACCATTTACCTATTGGACACTGACTCACACCGAACTTCACCTTAGTACCCAGATAACAACCACACTGTCTACATCTATTCTGTCTTACACTATAATAATCACACTTCTTACATATATCCATTCTTTCCTTCTGTTCTTCTTTAGATAGAAGTAACTTACTCTCATTACTAGGTGATAGATCAATTACATTCTTGACTACTTCAAATGTAAACTTTGCTAAATTCTTTCCTTGTTCATTAACAGAAGGAAAGTCTTCATCTCTATTCTTCTCTTCCATAATTCATTCCTCCCAGATAGAACCATCCTGTCGCAACATACTTATTCCCCTTTAATACTAATCCTCCTCTATGGCAATGTGTCATACCTGCAGGCCATATAAGTAACTTACCTCTCTCTGGTTGTATTCTTTTCTTATAATACAAGTACTCTGTTTCTCCTCCTTCATAATCATCATTCAAATAGATCATCCATACAAGAGATCTTCGTGCTTCTTGTACACTACTATTCTCATCGTGCCAGACATGATAACCTCCTCCTGCTGGTGTCTTCTGTATCTTTTGTGCCAATGAATAAAATGGTACTATTTTTAAATGACCAAAGACTTGTGTATACTCTTCTAAACATTCAAACAATACTTCATTCATTTGTTGTGATACAGGACCATTCATACTCGGACTCATATCATGTAAATCTAATGCCCAATCAAACCTACCGGCATTACTATTCTCAAATTGATCATCCTCACAATAAACTGCATCAATATCCTGATAATAATCAAAACCCCTTATAATCTCATTACAATACTCCGTAGAATATACACATGAGTATTCTCCAATGAAATCAGAATACCTTCCCTTCAATTCAGTTGATTCTTTCATGTCTTTCAATAAGTTCTTGATATTCTGGATACTTCTCTATTATAACATCTTTTAACTGATTATAATGTTTATTCTTCCATTCCTCATCATTTGATATCCATTTATCTAAAGGACAATCACCCCATGGATCTTTTATCTTATGTGGCAAATAACATCCACATTCCTTACATCCTTCCTCCGGTTCATCAAAGTGTTCACATCCTTCACATATACTCCACCGTTCTTTCTGACAATTCTTTGATGCATGAAATGATTCGTGCATCTCTTGAAGAAAAAACTCATCCATAAATTTAAATATCAATTCATTTAACATCATATTGTTTTTTTATTATATATTAGTGATTGATCCCTTTACAGTATTGTTAGTATAATATTCGACTCTGGCATTTCTTTTCTGAATTGATTTTCCTCCACTTCCTCCTCCAACCACACTCTGTCCCCATTTACCACCAGAATTTCCGGGATTACCACTATTACCTGTCGAACTTCCTCCACTACAACTATTCGTGGATCCACTTCCTCCAGGATTACCACTTCCTGGACTATTGAAATTACTAAATCCCTGTCCAACTCCTCCACCACCGGCAGCTCCAGCTGCACCTCCACCAATACTAAAATTGATTGGTTTGTAACAATTAATCGACCAATTTGCCGAACACTGATAATTACCTGCCGGATATACACCCATTCCTCTTCTTGATCCACTTCCACGACAACGATTTCTGATAGCAGTTTGATTCGCATTCATCCACCTTGCTCCAGATCCCAGTGCAATGCGACACGACCGACCAGGCATTGCAGATGCTAAATTAGTTCCACTCGTATAAGGATTAGATACACCATACCTATACTGAGTAGCACTACAATTATTAATAGATCCTCCAGGATTTCCGGGATTGCCCGATGTACCTGCTCCACCACCAGCCCAGATCCTACCATAAGATCGAATCTCAACATCTGATTTCGTATAAGTATTGTTCACATATAATGCATCTCCTCCACTTCCTCCAAGAGCACCACCTTCTCCATAAATTGCACCCGCTTGATCAACCTCTATCTCTAAATTATATAAATTTCCATCAAATGTAAGTGCATCTTTATCAGTTTGATTTGCAAAAATCGTTCCTGTTACATCAAACTTCTTTAAAACATTACGACTTAAATTTCCATTCCATGTTGATGTATTAGTATCACCATATTCCAATTCTTCATTATTTCCACTCTGAGTGACATTATATCCTGTAATTGTATCTCTTAATGAATCTACCGTCCAGTCATTATTTGTTGAAGTAACACTACTATTTTCTGTTGCATCCGGTATCCTTGGACTAATTGATGATGCATTAGGTCCATCCCAATCAACATCATCACCAGTATTTCTTAAATATGCACTCGCCTTGATATCAGAAGTATTTCCACCAAATTGCGCCTTAATCTGCGAAAATGAAATCGGATTACCCGCACCAGATGTAAAGTGTGATGTTTTTGTGACGTTCGTTGCCATGAATATAATGACTTTTTTATATTTATTGTGGAGAATACTTAATTGCAACCGTAAATCGATGACCATTCCGAAATGATGTTGCACGATGTAAAATCCTACCATCAAACATGACTAATCGATTTGGTATTGGAATCACACCATAAATGTTCTCATCCACATAAAATTGTGTCTCCCCTCCTTCTTGTAAATCAAATCTATCATTCGCATAATGTAAAAATGTAACTCCCTCCCCATCAGTATGAAAATATGGATTCTCATTTGGAGCAAAACAATTAATATACATCCGATATAATTTCATATTAGAAAGAAATGAACATTTATCCATTAACTTCTTACGAAATAACTTATATACAAATTCTGTCTCTGGTATGTTATGCACCATTCCCGTCACAATATCATCACCATTATCACTCTCACCATAATGATATGATGCATTTAAACAATAATCCCGAACAATCTTAAATTCTTTATTTTCTAAAAAATTATCATCAAAATTAATTTCCATGTTTTCGATCTCCATATTGTTTGATCCAAATATTAAATGAAATTGATATTCTTGGATTGTTTGGTGTCGGATCCGACTTACTCACATAATGACTCAAATATGGTGGAAACATTAATAAATCACCCTCACGAACATAAGGTGACCATCTACCATTACCATAATAATTTGAATCCATCTCTATTGTATTATATCTTTTTTCCTCAATCGGATCAACAAATATTACTGGTTCATGAACTTCTGAGTCAAATTTTAAATAATGAATACAAGAGAAATGTGATCTTCTTGAGAAAACATCAAAACTTGAATGTGTGTGCTGTTCCTGAAATTCACCTTTTGAATAAACATTTAACCAAATATCATCAAACTCAAATTCAACTGGTTTATCAAAAAACTTTTTTACATAATCATGATAGTACTTGAAAAATATACTATCCTCATGAAAAATAAATGAATTAATTTCATTTATATCAAATGTAGTAAACAGACTGTCAGTCAACCAACCATCAGGAACTTTTAAATTTTTTTTCTTATAAAGATATTCGATTTTATCTAATACATCATCTAAGATTAATCCGTTTTCACGAATATTTGTCTGAAACAAATGTATAGGAAATAATACTTTCTTATAACGATTCATAAATGCTCTTCCGGCTCTTCACATAAGTTAGATCTTTCCATTGATGAGGATAACAACAAAGCAGAGTATGAATATACTTATGTTTCTCTTCTCTGGTATACTCACAGTTTGGTTTAGGTCTTACTCCTGTCTCAATCGTAATATAGGCACTATCAACAAAGTATACCCATCCCTCATGTATAATACCATGATGATTCCATATTACATAATCATTAACCTTTGGAACATAACTCATGAATACAATATTGCTTCTAATGGATTTAGGTTCTTTTTCATTGCACTATAAGGAGTTGTATCCTGAATCAATACTTCCTTACCTACCTTCTTTGAATTAATCGGTGCATAATACTTTCCCTTCTTTGATGAATAGAATCCCCATATTGATTTGGGTGGTGTATCTCTATAAGAGAAGTCTGCATGATTGACTATCCATACTGCATCATACCTTGCGCTAAATGATTCAAATGAATAAGAAAAACCTTCGGGTGGTAGGTGTGGGAAATCAATCATTGGACTCTTACAATCTTTAATCGTTTTGGATTTGTACCATCATTTAAATTTTCTTCATATTGTCTCTTACATTCCTCCTTTGTTAATGCTCCCGTAACATCAGTCCATCCCATCGTCCCTTCTTCCTGTAGTTTATATAATTCTTCCATAGAGATTAAGTGCAGAATGCTTCTATTATACCAGATTCATATTCATCTAGCAAGCTGAGTTTATTTGCGGTAATAATCTTTTCCATAATCAAATGTCCATAGTCCTCATTAAATGATTCCTCATCAGATAACAATTCAAGGGCTTCTGCATCATTCTCTGCAATCAATGTAATTAACCCTCCATACTCTGACTGTGGAAATGGCACCCAGTAATCAACAACATACATGTATTTCACAAGAACTCCGCAGTAAAGTAATCAACAGTCAGTTCCATCTTTGCAGCAGTGTTTTCAATAAACTGATCTAATACCTCAGGTGCATCTTCTTTGACCACATTATACCATGAATACCATAACTCTGGATTTGTTTGTGGGGTCACTGGTGTTCTTTTAGAAAGAGGGTTCAACATAAGATTCATAATTGAGTTCGACGTTTGTTGTGTCTAATGTGGCATAATAATCATACAATCGATCATACAAGGTGTCAATACTACCTGATGATCGATTGATCTGTATCTCATCTCCGTTCTCTACTAATTCAAGTGCCTTGAGTATAATATCTAACTCATGCACATTCAGTTCAATATTAATCTCAGTCTTTTTCATTCATTAACTCCTGATAATTCAATTGGTTGTGATTTGAAATACAGTCCGGCAATTTGCATCATATCAATTAACTTTGATTGTATCTCCTCCAATTCTTCCACATCCAAATCACATTCCCAAAAATCTACCATATTAAATTCATCAAAATCTATCTTTCCATCATTATGAATAGGTGCATAAAACAATTCACCTTCAGTGCAAACAGTATAAATGCATCCATAATCTTCACAAGTAACAAATACACCAGAAAAAGTTAGATCAGTCATTAGAAGTCAAGAATGAGTTTTTCAAATTGGAGATGGTCATCACAAGAATCATCATCGTGCAAATCAATCATGTCCGTGTCTGTGTGCTTAAAGAGTTTGTCAAACAAGTCATTCACGAACTCTTGATTCGATTGTTGAGTCATAATAGTTCATCATTTTGGTGTCACGTTCTGCAAGGAACATCAAATAAGATGACATTGCGAACATCGTGATGATAAATGCCAGCATGTATTGAATAAAATTAACCTTACTCATCAACCTACTGCCATAGGAGTATACTCTGAACGTGGCATTTTGTCAAGATTGAAATCAGTTACCACCGCACCATTCGCAATACGTGTGTCCCACTCATTACGTGCATTCAGTGCCGTCACAGTTGAATAAGACTTCAGACCATTAGCATTGAAAGTAACACGTTTCTGAAAACGTTTGACCACAGTGATCATTCCTTTCTCTTCATCTGCCTCGGCAATGAATGCCTCAGGAAAGAAATCAACCGTGGTGACATTGTTGGTGATTTGCATGGTGAGTGGTGTTCCCTTGATTACCTCTGTATTATAAGGCATCCTGGTGGGGTTTCAGGACACCCTGTGCCACTTGTTTAGGTGTCCATTGCTTCGGCACTATAGACCGTTGTCTGTGCTAGAAATAGAAACTTCATCATATCATGTTCACTATCACTTTGACCGTCTAATCTCTTTGCAGGATCTAATGTATTACCCATTAATATTTTTCCTCCTCCCAATCTTTTCTTACATAGGTCAACATTATCTCTCATAATATCCACACCATAGATATCTTTAAGTGCATCTTCCTCACTCATATTATGAAACAACACTTTCACCCACTTGACTGCTGTTAGAAACTGACCATCTCCACATGCAGGGTCAAGAACTGTTTTGCCTGATACAAACTCATCCGTACCACATTCACGAATCATTCTTATCACCAAATCAGTCGGAGTAAAAACCTCGGCTGTTACTTTGACTCTGTATTCGTCACGATTAATCTCACCCATATAAGAGTGATCATTCATCCTATTCTTTACTTCATCCCACAATTTGTCTGACATACACTCTCTCTTGTTCTGTGATGTTGAAGAAATCAAACACATCATCATCACTCATTTTACAATCAATTGGTAAATTTGGCAACCTACAAAATACTTTCTCATTACCAAACCCAGACCATTTTGCAGTCTTGAGAATATACTTCATTAGCGTACTATTCAGGTTATGTGTTAGATTCTCTCCCGATTCTTTATCATTCACCAACACATAATATACCATATCAGTACCACCTAAAATACCATCATCATAAACTGGTTTTGTATATCCACTCCGTGACCACATTACTTTCTTCTTTGATGCCCAATCCTGTCGAATTCGTGAATACCAAGTTTGTTTGTTTGTGTGTAGAATTGGATGACTATCAATAAACTCTTGTTTAGTTTTAATGTCACAACAGTTATCCCACTTATTGATGATACCAGTCTCCCGTAGCAAATTCACGTTATGACACGTCACATAATCATATCTTACATCAAGGTGCTCTCTTATCTCAAACATTACCTTATTATGAACAGATAAGGCATTTTCTGATAAATCTATAGGCAAATAGAACACTGAATCATCTATTTTACAGTCAAATGTACCGTCTTGAGTAACAACTTTAGTTTTTTCGATGCCGGGACGGTTGGAGACCATATAGTCGGCGAACGTGCTTCCCACTTCAGGAAAATAAGTTTTTGTATCTAAGTTCAGAAACTTCACTGCCTTAGACTTAAACAGTTGCAGAATCTTACTGGATGGTGATAAGAAACTACTAGGAGAAACCTGAAGGAGAATACCTCCAGGTTTTAACCACTCACTGAATGTTTTCTGTGTAAAGTCAATCCATAGCTTATGTTGTGTCTTCTTCTTATTGGTAGAATCCTGAAATGGTGGATTCGTTACTATTATATCAAACTGCATATTCTCTTAGAGGTGATTTATTTAATTAAACAAACCAATCTCCAATGAGAATAATGTCGTTATACTTTATCTGTTAGATTAGATCAAACATACTCACGAAACATATCAATCTTCACATAATTTTCCTCATCCTCAAGATGATTATACCCATAAAGTTCAAAATTTGCAAACATTATATGAAGTCGCTCATTAATAAATTCTTCCCTTGTTTCGGGAGAAATATATTTATTTTGCAGAGAAAACTGAATAGCAATCTTTGCATAATTAATCAAAGTTTTTCTCCAGGTCTCTCTCATTGTTTTCACTTCTTCTGCCGTTTGTGCTTTTTTAGTGAAAATAATGTGACGAATCTTATTATTTGGATTCATAAACAAATTCCACAATTTAGCAGGAGCATTTGCGCCAGCGTCATCCATACAAATCAAACTGACTTTATATCCATCATTACCATTTCCAAGTTCATGATCTTTGACTTCTTGCTTAATTACTCTCTCATCTTTATCATTGATTTTCACAGCAGTGGAAAATCCTTTGTTTACTAAATTTCTGATAGTTCCCCTTGGAACTTTATGCCAAAATACCTGATTGATTCCAAACTCTGTATCATAAGCATGATCAAATTCATCATCCCCATAGATAATTTCTCCGGTCACAGGATTAACGGGTTGCCCATGATACCAGGAAATACCTTTATCTTTTTGTGCCCACATTTGTTGTGCAATTTGCTTCATACTCAATTCTCTATGTGGTTTATGTTGCAGATCAGCAGACATCGCCTCAGAAAATGATGATATTCTTTCATCATATCCCTCAACAGGTGTCATTAACCTAGTTGGATAATACTTATATCCATTGTTTTTAAGAATATTATGACGAGTTCTAGCACTCTTTCCTGAAACATTATTTGTCCCAGGGATAGGAACTGCATGTCCTGGTTCAAAAGAATGATCAAATCCCGTTGCTTGTAAATTACTCTCTACTTTTTCATAATTTGTGTGATCATTTATTTTAGTATTTGCATCACACTCATAATCAGACTCCCAATTTTCAATTGGGATCATCTTAACATCTCCACCATCAATCCATTCATACCCCTCTTTACAATCGGGTGCTTTTGGAAATTTTTGTGCGTTAATTACGCCGAAGGAATGCTTACTCATTGTTTTTTTAAAGGTTGTTTCAAGAATACCATGTATATATGAATCTTTCAAGTGAGTTTGAAAGATTCATTAATAAATCAAAACATTAGACTACATATAGTCTTTTAATTTAAGATACATGTTTGTAGATGTTGCAAGTTCTTTACTCTTACGTGGTCTTCTTTGACCCCACTTAAGCATAAACTTTTTACCTTTATCATTCTTTTCACGAACACCCTCAAACTTTGGTTCATTGGTTGCAAACCATGCTCCATTCTTTTGCAGTGTGCATGGTTGATTAATACTAATGATTACACCATCAGCATCACAGATATGATAGAAAACTGATTGTCCTCTACTCTCCAACTCAACATGAGTTGCTGCCTTTACACGATTGCAAAGTTTATGATAATCCTCATTAGTAACAGAGAATAGATATTCACCTTTACCAAGACAGAGTAGATGCTCATCAGATACTAAACCAGTTGCTTTCTGCATTCTACCAAGAACCGATTCATTAGGTAGAAATGAAAGTGCCTCAACAACAAGAGGTGCAACTTCAGTACCAACAGAAGAACAATCCTTCTTCCACTGATCTGCTACATTTTCATAATGCTCTGCCTCTGGACTATTAATATAGTAGTCACGAATACTATCATTAATATTATCCAACTTACCAAAGAAAGGAAGTAATTCAGGATATTGTCTCATTACAAGTCCATCACGATACTCTCTATTGCTTCCCTTAAACTTTACACCATAAGGTGAAATATACATTCCAGGAGAACAATCAGTATTATCAAATAAGATGTTATTTAATGTAGAATTAAATGTTCCTGAACATACCTGAATAGAAGAATATCCATTCTGATAATTCTTAACACTAACAGAGATTTTCTCACCATCATCAAAATGAATAAGAATATCACCTTTCTTTCCTAAATTGCGATACTCTGTATCTACACACTGAAAATAAAACTTACGATCAGGATATTTCTTAATAAGATCCTGAACTATAGACTGATATGTTGCTTCTATATTTTTAGAATACTTACTCTTAGAGAACTTAGTCTCAATATTACCGTCTACACATGCCTTCTCAAATTCCTTATTGATTTCTGAAGAAATGCTCTTAGAGGCAACTCCTAATCTCTCTGCCTCTTCTTGTAAACGTGCGGTCAATCGAATCTCTGCTGCATCTTGAATATAATGCTCGATTGATGTTCCTGCACCTTGCTTTTTTGTTTTGGACACAATTACAATCTCCTTAAAGACTAATGTTGATCGGGGATTTCTCCCATGAATCTAATATATCACCGATTCATGGTAATGTCAAGCATCTGAACCGGTTTGCCGACTGGCACACTCTATTCCTCATTTAACCACTGATCATATAGCCTTACTTCTTCCTTCCGTGCCTCAATTTCATGTGGTTGATCCCAATAATCATAATTCTCCACCGGTTCCTGACAATACCTCATTTTTCCATGATGAAACCGCAGAGAACCACCTACCCACTGTGCCAGATGAGTCAGTTCATGAAAAAGAGTTTTTATATACATCTCCTCAGACATACGTGCCTGAAGTTCAATCAAGAAGTGTCGTGGCCGATAATCATTACCAATCACATCACAATACCCAACAACACCATCACGTTTGAGACCTTTATGTTCAATCTCTACCACAATTTTGTGTCGTGGGAAAAATTCACTCAAAAACCAATGGGCAATATCCTCACACCGTTTTTGAGAATAACCGTATCCACTATGAAAGATGTAAGACATGTTCCCCAATGTAAAACCCAGATAAAAGATGATAAGAATAAAAGTTTTTCTTTAGCAGTCATGCTGGTGTTACACTCCATTCATCTGTCGGAACCATTGTATTGATAATGTGCTCAACATTTTTGATTCCATAGACTACAACTTGCTGAGTTGAAGTGTAACCATTTTTCTTCTCACGTTTCCATGAGACAATCCATCGATCAGATGATGCTTTCATTGTTCAGTCTCAGAATTTTTTTCTTTGCAAGTACAGACTTCAATCAGTGATCCTAATTTGTTCAGTAAATTCTGATTTAATTCAGGATAATCAGCATCTCCTTTACCCAGAAGATATACAAGATGCTTTATCTCATTCTTTGTTAGATTTACAATCATCCGTCACACCATCCCATAATTTCACAACCTTCATCACTTAACATTTCTTCCTTAATACCATTTGCCTTACATACTTCCCAGTCTTCATAGGTGCAATCACGGAGATACTTTCCATCCTTATCATGCACTGAGGCATATTGTTGAATAGGAAGATCCCACTTTAATCCCATCTCTTTGTATTCAGCGTAATACTCATCATCCCAAATATCCCAGTCAATGGGTTCTACATCCATACCCTTCTCTAATCCATACTTCTCCACACATGCATCAGTCAACCACAAATAACCAGAGTGATTCTGATCCCAATTGTAATACTCACCATCAACCTCATCTAACATATCAAGATCAGATTGTTCCGTGAGATCGTATTCGTGTGCCATAATAATTCAGTGTTTAATGAAAAGATTTGGGAATAATCAACGAATGTAAAGATAACCACCTGCCCAATCACAGTTCTCCAACACAAACTCACGTTCTTCGATGATTAGCAGATTGAAACGAACACCTTTTGCTGGTGCCTTGTATGATGCTGCCTTGTATACTTCACCAGTTTTCTTATCAATGAAGGCATGAACTGATTCCGTCTGACCATCGACACACTGCATCACTTTATGATACTTACGACCGGAGATCAGTGCATAAGAATAGTTACGACCATTTGGATGTTGACGCTGATGAGACTGTTGCAGTGCATCACAAAGCATGAGAGCATACTTGGTGACATTCAACTGAATGGTGTTACGTGCATCCTGTTGAGCAACGTAGTCAGTGAAAGTGGCAGTCATGGTGGTTTCCCTTGTATGAACATATTATAGGGCATCCTGAGAGGGTTTCAGGATGCATTGGGACACTTAGGCAACTGGACCAGCAGGGATTTCCACAGGTTCTGGTGCTACCATATCTTCAAACTGATGCATGTCATAAGCAAACCAGTTACCATTACGGAAGATGTAGGAGTATTCTTCACCATCAGAGAAAAACTCTTCCATATCTTTGTCAAGACGTGGTGCATTATCTTCAAGAGATTCACCACGCATAGTATAATACAGAGCACCAGACTCAGGCAGAGTTTCATTACCCCAACCAGAATTAGTCCAGGTGCAGGACATATCACCACCATCAATCAGTTCTTTTACTTTCTCAACGGTATCATAGTTGTCACGCAGAACTTTACCATTGAACGCAGGATATCCATCATAATGACAATAAACAGAAACGATGCTCTCATCTTGAAGTTGGATGCCGATGCGGGAACGGGTACCCATGGTGCCTTTGCTTGATTACCTCTATATTATAAGGCATAAAAAAGACCCTGTAAGGGTCAGTGTGACACTTCTCAAACTGTCTCAATCAGTCTTCATAAACCAAACATTCGGGTTCTGATGGGTTCTGATCACAGAACAACTCAAGGTATGACGGATCGTGATGATCACCTGCTTCAATTTCTTTCTTATGATGTTCAGCATATTCTTCCAATTCATGTAGTTCACCTTCAATGTGACGACGTTGATTGGGAGAGATCATAGGATTGTCAAGGATTTCTTTGTCCTTGGCGATGTGAGTTTCGATGTTTTCCATTGTGCTACTGTTCTTATACTTTTATTTATTTTGACTTTTTGCCTTTTCTACCAAATAATGAGCAAGAGCTTCCATTCTTTCAGGATGAATTGCACGTATATCTGCCTCTTTTAGGGCAATTTTCATGCTTTTTTCCTCCATTTCGGTCAATTTCTTGCCGTTTTTTGGTAAAGTCATAGATTTCTTTCGGTGTGTTGATATTCTAACATTAGAATCCAATATTATCTAGGAATTTAAGTTTTTATTCACATTTATTCATCAGTATTAAACCAAGAGTCAAAGATGCCACTATCTCCAGGATTACGATTTTCAAGTTTATCAAGAATTTCATCAGTAGAGATAACTGATTCTATTTTACTTATCATCTCTGCAATATTGTTGCAAACCATTGGTCTTTCTTGCCTTGCCGCAAATGCAAGTGCATTGCGAAGTGATTGTTCTGCTTCTTTGAGTGATGCTTCGACTGATTCTGAGAGTGCCATTTTTTTATTATTAAGAGTCAAGTTGATCTTTGATTGCTCGATTTACAATTTCCTGAATTTCCTTACTTGTCATACCATTTAAGAACTTCCAATTAGGATCATCTTTATCCCATTCAAGACTAAAGGTTCCGTCTTTATTCTGGTCTACTTTCAGACTGTCTTTCATTTTTCTTTAATTGCTTTCTAATCATTTTAGCATATAAAACTTCTTCTTGAGAATACCATTCAGGATGTTTTTTAGATCTTTTGATAATTTTTTTTGTTGCTTTTTTGTCGGATAAATCCACTTTAAGATTTGTTTGGATGTTTTAAGTATTTAACACTTTAACCTTCATATACTAAAGTTTACCACTAACTATGCCACTATTCACTACTCTAGTGCTACCTTCAGGCCAACCTTCTTGTTCACACTTAAGGTGCCATCGTGTCATAATAGTCACATTTTCTTTAATGGCACCAGTGAGCATTTGACGACCATCTTTGGTCATAGAAGAAAACAAACCATAACGAGTTGCCCAAACATAGAAACACTCGTCAATAAGTTCGGCACCTTCTGGTATAATGACTTCTGGTTTTGTATCAGTCTGAATCATTGTTCTCTTCGGGTGGTTTTTTATTAAATCCAAAAGGTCCTACTTTAGTTTCAGATCTTTTCTTCATAACAACACCAGCAAGAGACTCCATAATTTTAAGGATGTCTTCTGCCTTAGCACCTTCACCAAGTTCTTTGGCAACATAAAAATACTTATCAAAGAACTCTTGACTGTGCTCTTTATAGTCTTCGACTGTGATTGGTTGATCTTTCATTTAAATTTACCGAGTGCTTCTTCTTCAAGTTTAACAAGAATTCTTCTTGATTGTTCCTTTTTGATTTTATTGTAAATGGATTCATGACGACGGATCTCTCCACCCATCGAACAATTTTTCTCCATTTCACTTACATAAAACTCCAATTGAAGAAGTTCCATATCTTCAAAATCAAGTTTTGCTTCCTTGATGTTGTTCATTCTTTTCTTGTACCTTTCCAGTCCATCTTTCATTAATTGATCATATTCGTCGTCATTCATAAATTGATCGCTCATTTTCCTCCTGTATCATAGTTTAGTTGATCATCTTGCTCTTTGAGTTTAGCACGTCTCACTCTATCATGAAGTTGCTTGAGTGCTTCAGTAACCTCAGGAGTTTCTTCCCACTCCCAAGTTTCACCACCCTTTCCAGTAAATTCTTTTTTAGTCATGGATTTAAAGTTTTGTAGACAGCAGAGATACTCATGTGCCCGTGAATGTATCCTGCAAGGATTATAGCAAAGACGGACAGAAATATCAAGCCCGTTGCGATTAGGTTAGGCAACGGTGAGATCATTAATTGTGTATTTGTTTTTTCTGAGTTTGTATCGTTTAATGTGTGCTTGTCTGTGTTCATTACAATCAAAATGGCAGATTCGATCTTCATTTCCGTCCCTGTATTCTAATCGATAAGGGAATGCTTTAAATGGATGCATTTCTTCAGGTGTTAGATTCTTTTTCTTGGGAGTTTTTGTTGAACTCTTTGCCTTCGCTTTGCGAGTTGTAGTAGTCTTCTTTGCTGGCATTTTTCTCAATCATTTTTTCGTGTTGTTGAGCACCTAAGTTGTCTAAAAAATCATTCATCATTTGAAACCTTTTACTTCTTTTTTATCTAGCACATCAATATGAGAGAGAAAAGATGTTGGAGTATTCCACCAGATTGATTGTGCTTCTTCCCATGATTCTACTGTAAGAGACTTACCATCAGTTTTTGTAACTTTATAGTGATGTCGATCATAAGGTTCACTGGATGATTCTGTAAAGAACAATGGGTCGGAGGGATCAATTAAACTCATGGCATTTTCATAATTTGGGTTGTAACTTCTTGATGTCTTAGATACAATTTAATAAAGCATCTTGCCATTACTTTCATTGTATCAAGATCTTCACAGTTCTCAATTTCTCTGGATAGTTTTTCATATTCAAAGAGTTTAGATGTGGTCTCTAACTGTATGCTATCTGGATCCATGTCTTTTAGATATTCTAAACTACTATTTACCCCAGAATCTTTCAGTTCAAAGCATACTGAGTTAAACCATCCCTCCTTATTGTAAAGTTTTATTTTCGTATGTTGAGAACGAACATCCACTTTTTCAATAATATATTCTTTACCAATTATAAGATGTGAAGTGGGATCATCATTGTTTCCCCATCTTATTTGCTCTTCAGAGCATCCCGTGTATTCTATAACATCATTCTTTTTCATTTGTAATCATGCGATCTATTGCGATTAAAGTATCATAAGGAATCCATGCAGGATTTTCATCATCAAACTGAACCTGAACTTCCTTCACACTCTTTTCTAAGAACTTGGAATAAGAAGTTCTGGTGTTCTTTACATAGGAGATTGGATTGATCATTTTATTTAAACAAAGGAAAGAGTGGGGGAGCAATATCATAGTATCCCATATTATACCAATAACAATCAATCAATCTCAACTTCTCAGTGATTGTATTCTCTTCATTATAGGGATCAAGTGCCGTAAAATTCTCACAAATTCTCACAATCTCTTGTGGAACCTGTATTTTGGTCCATGTGTTAGGATCATCAACAAAAACTGGTATCATACTACAACCTGTTCCCATGCTTTCTTAAAGTTTTTATCCCAGTTTTCAGTATAAACTGGAAGGAAAGAGTTTAGTGCATAACAAATATCAACAATTTTCATTTGATTTTGTTCATCTACAGCCTCTTGCAATTCATCCAACATAAATTCTACTGTAGAAATTCGGGAAAATGATTGCTCAAGATTGTTCATGACTGTCCAAGTTTCATCGGGCATCAGGTTTCTCTTGTTTATACCCATATTCTATCACAATTTCCTTGTGTGTGCTCACTGTGTCTGATAAGGATCTCTTATGTATTTTGTAGTCATGACCTTCTTGACCCAGTTCTTTTGCAAACTGATGCAGTAAGTTCCAATTTAAGTTCTGATCCATTGCTTCAGTGCAACTTGTGTTATATTTAACACTATGGATTTCTTGGGTCAATACCTAAACTTTCAAGATAATCAATCCACCAATCAGCATCTTTCATATACTTCCAATTGGGGACAGGTTTACCTTGTTCTACAGCATAATATTCATATAAAGCATCATCGATAATCTGTGCGGTTTCCATATTCTTCTTCCTCCTCATCAACATCCGCATATGCATCTGCCACATATGGTCCGTGTGGTTTTTTGGATTCTGTTCGGACATAATTCTGTTCTTGGTTAACAGCTGCAATCCACAGTGAAAGTTTCATAACGATCCAAATCAATACCAGAGGTAAAAAACAAGCAATAAGGATTAGGGGTTTCATACAAACATTCCATTCTCACTCATATATTGAAGTGTTTCTTTCATGCTACCAATGTGATGATAACCGATTGATACTTGAGGATATGTTGCCTCTGAACCAAATTCTGACTCAAATGCCTTATCATCAAAGTCAACACCTAACACATATTCATGAAAGTTATCCCCAAGAAATTTTATGAGAGATGCCATTCTCTCACACTCCTGACTTCCGTTGCTGTAAATTACTGCCTGCATTTTAATCTCTTTGCCTCCAATCGTCTCTTTTTTCATGATTAAACCAATCTACAATTTCATCAGCAGATCCAAATCCCGTTTTATATTCGGATGGGTCGGGATCACCTAACCCCATCCGATTAAGAAAATCATCCATACTACCTTCCTCAATGTTTTGTGAAGATTGTCTTCTTGCTTTTTTCAACATTTCATAGGCAGTTGTGTTTGCTTTCGCAAGTTTTTGTGCCCATACCATATCATCAAGTTTTACCTCTTCGTTATTTGCAATACATTTACAAATAAATTCTAACCGAAGACGGTAGTTTGTAGACAGCATATTATTCTTTTGCCTCTAGGTGTTTATTTATTTTTGCTCGCAATTCCTTTGCAAGATTGAGATTTTTACGGTATATCATATATTTTACCACAGGATTGGCAGGATTATTTTTTAACCACCACAATTCCTTTCTAATGTTTGTATTCACTAACTGAAGAACATAATCAAATGCTTTTGCGACATTTGGATCAATGACTATCACATATAAAATAACTCCAAATACCAAAAAAAGCACATATTGTGCTGTCATTGGTTAAACTCCTGATTTCTACAACGGTCAAGATATTCTAATATATCTGCTCTCCATTCCATCAACTCAAAGAAACATTCTTGATTGTGAGCACATTTTCTGAGTTCATGATCTGGTTTCAATACACTCTCATAAAAAAGTCCAAGTGCATCTTTGCGCTTTTGTTGTTTATCAGTCATAGAAATTGTTCAAGAGAAGAGGTTGCTTTCTTTTTGATTTTAGAATACTTTTTGATATAATCAAGTGCTTGCTTATACGTTTTTACATTATGCACTTGACTACCATTATGTATAATACAGAACCCTTTCTTCTTTCCCGCTAGTGGAACAGCAGCCCACATTCCGTCTTTAGATACAAAACCGTCAGGATCTCCTGATTTTGGGTTCAGGAGACTCTGATTATGAACATGGGGTTTGAGAAACTTGGACATTAGAAAACGGCAGTGACACTCACAATTGTTGCTGTAGGATTACGTGCAAGGGCAGTTTTTTTTGCATCTTCATAGTCCCGTGCAACAACAACTTCATCAAATACGGTGCCAGCAACATAGAGTTGAACTTTGCATTTCATGGTGGTGTTCCCTTGATTACCTTTGTATTATAGCAGAGTGAGGCAAAGTCGGAAGCAGAGTGTGCCAGTTTATTAATTGGCAGAAAGAGTCCACAAAGGTTCCCGAAGATGATTAGGAATATCAGTTTGTGTAGGATTAACCATGTGTCTGGGAACGTTTTCTACTTTTGCAAAAAAAGAAACACAATTAATCACAGAATTGGGATGATCTTGCCAATTTTTCCAAATTTTAGTAGCATCAACTTCGATTTGTTCTCCTGTTGCAACACCAAATCCAAGATCATAATTACCATCATTGCGTTTATCTGCAACAATGACACGTTGATTTTTATTAAATTTTCGACCAGTAGTTCCCTGACAAACTGCACCATGTTTAATGGATTTGTTAAGATGTTCTCCATCCGAATTGTAAATGGTAGTTCGCATGGAGGATGTAATGTATTTTGAAGGATTCATTTGAATAATAATCTTAGATTACCTGGATATTATAGCACAATATCAACGACGTACAACTTCGAAAAAATCTTCCAATGACATTGTAACCAAAGGTTTTCCATCTGGCATCTCACACACAAGAACAGGGATTGTTTCTTTAACACAGTTTAAAACTGATTGTTTATAATAAGTTGATAGTGCAGATAAACCTTTTACATTTTTACATTCAATGGAGAATGGAAAAACTCTTTTAGCATGAGATGATAATTGAATGTCAACACCACCAGCACCCATACTACAAGACTTTACATCTTCTTGTGGAAGACCAAAAGATTCAATGATGAGATCTCTGATTTTTTGTTGAAACATTCTTCCTTTTTGTTTTAGATATCTAGTGTTCATAATGACCTCAACGACGGATAACAGAGATGGCAGGTTGACCCTGCTTAAACACGGTGTCAACGACTGCCTGAACGGATTTAGCAGTGCTGATGCCCACTTTATCATAAACTGGAACACAGACCAGTCCAAAGGTCTTCTGGGTGCCTCCTAGACGGATCACACGTCCAATACTTTGCGAAATACCGATATAGTCCATGTTTCTCATGAACAACACCGCCTCAAGTCCACTGACGTTGATACCTTCAGACAAAATAGAGTGATGAAGAACAACAAACTTTTTGTTAGGATCTTTACCCCATGCATTCAGAGTATCAAAGAATACCTCACGATTGACTTTCTGACCATCAATGATTGCACCAGTCTTGGATGTAATATACAGACAGGAATAACCACGTTTTGCTAGTTCATTACGGAAATCAGATTGACTCAGAAGTTTGATAATCTGTTTGGTAGAACGTGCGGCAATCAGAATCTTATCCAGTGAGTTCTCATCAATTGTCTCAATCAGATTCTGACAATCACGGTCGGCAATCATTTGCTTGTCCTGAACCATATCCAGTTGCTTTACAACAACCTTAGGTGGCAGAATGTATCCTTGCTCTACTAATGTAGGAGCAGGAATGTTACAGATGACTTTACCGTAGACCTCATAATCATTCATCCCTGGCTTGTAAATAGAGAGAGAATGCTTAGGAGTAGCAGTGAAGAAGTAACACCGATCAGCATCAGCAGAAAAGTGCTCCGTAGCAGGGAAAAAGTTACGTTGGACTGAGTTATGCGCTTCATCAAAGTAAATCGTGTTGACTTCGATATCTGCTTCTACAAGACGATGTAGAGAGTGATATGTGGTAAAGATTACTACATTCTCACCAGCAGTTCTAGCAGTATTTACAAAAAGATTGATCTTTTCTGCTTTTGTTGTGGAGAAGTGTGAAGTCTCACCACTATGAACATGCATCACATGTGTGTGAGTTGTATCAATTACCTCAAGAAACTCACTACAAAGTTGCTCTGCAAGCAGAATACGTGGTGCTACAACAACAATAGTAGAACCATTATCAATATACTTTTGATTCTCAACAATATCATGTATCATACACAAGGTCTTACCACCACCCGTAGGGATGATCAACTGACCTTTGTCATATGCCAGCATCTCATTCAGTGCTTTGCGTTGATGGGGTCTGAGAGTGATGGTCAAAGGTGTCCCTCGATTACCTTCTTATTATAGCAGAAAACCGTCCCCAGTGCGACCTGGTAGACGGTTCTTAAAGTGTCTTATAGCTTCCTCTTCAACCCTAACAAAGGTAGTCTACATGGTTTTTAGAGTCTTGTCAAGTCCTTATACTTGAAGTATCATTACAGAGTAACTTTTGGTGCTAGCACTAGAACTAAAAGTAATTTTAAATCCAGCAGTTGTTTTATTCACTTCAGGAACAGTAAATGTTGATGTTCCGGTATTAGAAACAATTACCGTATAGTTTGCTGATTGTAATGCAGTGCTAAAACTAAAGTTTGCATCATTAGTGCTGTTTGCTGGAGCATCCAAATTATATCCGTCAGCAGGAGTTGGTACTGCACCACTAACAATAGTTCCAAATGCAACAACAGGACTTAAGTTTCTAAATGATGATGCAGTATTTCTAATCTGGATGTTATCTCTTGAGGAGTTATATACTAATCCTCCAGGAACAAGTCCATTTGGAGTAACTTTTCTTGAAAGTACTGTCCCAAATCCAGATGGATTCTGCCATAAATTACTAACAACACTTATCTGAGTTTCTGTTAATGATGGAGGAATGAAATAACTATTCATCGATGTAGAAGCAGTTCCTACATCAAATACAGACCTTGCAAAGTAAGTATTGACACCAACTGATGATAAGTATTCTGATTCACTTCCACCTGGTATATGATTTTTTGAAATTATTCCAAGATTAGTTGATCCAAATCCTACGGTAGCAACTCCAACTGTAGGAACTATTAGAAAATTAGATGAAATAAATCCTGCTGCACCACTATCAACTTGGAAATCCCCATAAGACAAGAATGGAATTGTTGAACCTAAATCACTTGGAATTGTTCTAGGATCTGATTGAAAAGATCCGTCAATATTTGTTGTAATTCCAAGTGTCTGCTTGGATATGAATCCTTCTGTAGAATATGCTACTCCAAATATTTGAAGTTTTGGATTAATACCTCCAGTAGCAAAACCAACGTTTGTTGTTGTTCCTATACCAACGTCATTTCCAACATAAACATCAGAAGATACTGTTATTCCTCCTCCAACTTGAATATCTTGCACACTCAACTTATTAAATGTGCTAATTCCACTTAAAGTATTAAAATTTTGACTATCTGAAACTGGTATAGGACTACCATCACCAAGAGTTACTTGTTCTGAACCTGTTCCGACTGTAAGTATACCTACAATTTGAGAATTTCCAGTAATAAGAGCATCACCACCAACTTCTAAATTATTTTCTAATGCAGCACCACCACGATTTACACCAACTTTTCCATCATAAGTGACTTCAAACTGTGTTGAATTGTCATAGTTGACATTGAAACTTTCTGTTGTGCCTGTACCAGTCCCTTCATGAAGATTGATACTGACTCCACCAACATCGTAGTTATTAATATCCAAACGTCCTGTGCCTGGTGTATAGAGTAACTGGGCACTACTATTACCTGCACCTACAGATTCACCAATACTTACAGATGAGTTTGTTGTACTCGTAACAACAAGACTTGCTGCAGCAGATTTATTGATTCTTAAATCATCAAAGGTTCCAATACCAACATCAGCATTAGTGATGTTTGCATTCGTGATTGTTCCTGTGGTAATTGTTCCGGTAGTAATCGTTGATGTTGTTGATTCTGTAGGACCAACAAACTTACTCGCAGTTACAATACCACTTGTATTTGCACTGAAACTAGATGACAGTTCAGATGGTAAACTAACATTACCTGTTCCATCGAAAGATATAGTGCTTGATTCTAAATCACCAGTGATATTAAAATCTCTCGCAGTTTCAAGTTTAGTTGCAGATGCAGCTACACCAGTTACATTACCAGTTACATTACCTGTTAAATTTCCAACAAAACTAGTTGCAGTAACTATACCACTTGCAAGAATATTTCCACCATCAAAACCCGCACCAGTTGCTGTGGCAGGGTCTCCTCCTATTTGTAAATTATATACTGGATTTGTGGTTCCAATACCAATCGATCTAAATGTATGTAATCCTACTCCTTGTGAAATCCAACCAGTTGTTGAAATTGCGAAAATATTTTGAAGACCGGAGGCATCTCCAACAAATTTTGTTGCTGTGATTACTCCACTACTAGGATCTATATTGACTGGTCCCACTTTTAGATCATTATAAAAGTTTGCAGTCTGTGCAACTCCTAAGGTTATTGTTGTTGTAAATCCAGTAATTTTTGCATTTCCAATCAAATCGAGAGATTCAGTAGGGATAGATGTTCCAATCCCCACCAGACCATTCGAATTTACAATGAAATTATCATTATCAACCTGAACACCATTCCTAAAATTAAATGACTTCCTAATATTTGCCATTATTATAAGCTTTAGAGTTATTTATCCTGTAATTTTTGTTCAAGTGCATCGACCTTACCAGAGAGTTCTTTAATTGCCTCTACAAGCAGAGGAACAACCTTATGGTAATCAACTGCAAGGTATCCATTGTCTCTTGTTGTAACTGCTTCTGGGAGAACTTTTTCAATCTCTTGTGCAATCAATCCAACATCATTTCCCGACTTATTAGACTTATCATTCCAATCAAATGTATTACCACTGATTGAAATGACTTTTGATAGAGGATCATGGATTGGAGTAATATTATCCTTTAATCTTTCATCGGAGGACCAGAATGCTGTAATATCGTCAGTTACACTCAAAATACCAGTAATTGTGGTATTTGTTTGAATTGCAACAAGTGATCCTACAATAGAACTTATTTTAAAATCACCAGATGAAGTATCAATAGTATTATCATCAGTCTGGGCAATTTGAATATTGCCAAATGTTGCACCTGCTGCTACTATAGTTGAAAAAGTAGTGTTTCCAGTTACATCAAAATCTCCTGTAATGTTTGTATTGCCACCAACAAAAAGATTTTTAGCAATACTAACACCACCATCAATCACAACAGAACCATTTCCAATACCGGTACTATTTGTAGTATTAAGTATTCTTAATTTACCAATAAGTGCTAGTGTATTTTTAATTCTTACTTCACCACCAAAGGTAACAGGTCCATCAAACTGTGAAAGAATTTGACGTGAATCTCCACCTTCAACAACAATTCTTTCCTTAACAGTAATTTCGTCAAAGATTGCACTCAATCTTGCGGGATCTTCTCCAGTAACTGTCGGAATTGGAGTATCAAATGAAGTTTCCTCACCAGTCGAAGAAGATTTCTTGGTATTACCAATATAGAAGTCACCTCTGTTGTTCATACCAGTATAAACAACAATACCAGCAGATCTTTCTTGAGATTGTGTTAAGAACTCTTCTTTTTCTGTCAGAGTTCTTGTTTGAACTTGTGGAAGACCAGTTGAATAGTTACCTGGACCATATCCAAGATACTCAAACGTATGTCCCGATGCACGAATAATTGATGGTCTGCGGAACTCAACAGGAATTACATTAATTTTTTTGACTAATGAAGTATCGGAATGTATTCCAACATTTGATGAGAAAACACCACGAAGAACGGTCAGTTTATCTGAACCCGTAATCGATGTTGATGCGACTCTCATAATCTCATCATCAATTTGAATATAAGATCCTATTGGCAATCTTTCAGTAAGTCCAACACCAGCAGATACTCCAGATTTTGGATGGGAAAGAGGAATTAAAGTAGTATTGATTCCTATAGTATTTCCACCATTATTGATAACGAAAGTATCTCCACTATAGAAGGTATTTTGCCTACCTGCAAGATTTTCTGAACTTGAATCTGATACACCTGAATTAGATGAAAAATTATGTTTTAATAGAAATGCTGGACTTGTTAGTGCTGTAGTAGTTTCTGCAGTAAATGTATTCAAATTTACTTTAGATTTTACGAGATAATCCCCAAGATTATTACTACTTGCATCAATTACTCTAAACTTATTACCAGAAATCAATCCATGTGCAGATGAACACGTAAAGGTTGTAATACCACTTAGGAATGTAGAAGAACTTACTGAAATTGAAGGTCCACTGGAAAGAAGAATGCTTCCTTGGAAAGTAGAGGGATCACCAGAAGTTTTAGCAATTGCAATTTTATTTGCACCTGGAACATTAGTAATTCTGTAATATGCATCAGAAATTGTTGCAATACCAGTAATCTGAACTACATCCCCAACATTTGTTGAGATACCAGAATTTGATACCGTAACAGAACCATCCTGATTTCCACCTATTGAAGCATTGTCAAAGAAAAGTGTATCTGAATTAGAATATCCGGATCCAGGTGCTTGAATATGGAAACTATTAATAGTATTACCAGATACGACAACTTGTGCAGTGGCACCATTCCAAGTTGAATATGTATTTTCATTGTAAAGTTTTACATTATAATATGTCCCATTAGTTCTTGTTCCTGATCCTGCACTAGTAAGTGTCGCAGTAGAAATACCGGCAAATTTATGATTTCTAGTAAATGTTATAGTTGAAATACCACCACTATCTGGTGAAACAGAATCTACAATAAGACCGCCACCAAGTTTTGTCATGAAAGAATCTGCAGATTCTCTGGTGATACTTCCTTTTAAATCACTTGTATTAACATCACCAATTGGAAAAGAAAGTGCTCTTGACTTAGTTGATCCTGGATTATCATTTACATTGTCTCTATCAGTTTGAGGATATAAATTAGTAACATTTTGACCATACTCCAATTCTGTAAATTCTGCAGAAATTTTATTGTCTGCTTTGAGTGCATATATGTGATAAACACCATCTTGTTGATTTTCAACATATTCATTAATTACTTCATTACGATAAACATAGAAGTTACTCTGCAAATCATTTCTTTGAAATCTTGGAAGACTTAGATTTCTGGTGCTTGTGTTGTTATTGAATAATCCAGGATTTCCAGTTGTATTTGAATATGTAAATGACATATTGTCTGCGCTTACTGTTGCAACAGTAAATGTTCCATTATATCCACTAGTCGCAGAACCAACAGTGTTATTAGTATCTGTTACATTAGTGATAATAATTTGATCCCCAACATCAAGATTATGTTGAAGTTCTGTAATTACAGTTGAAGTATTTGTGCTATGAGAACATGCCGAAATAAATCTTGGATTTCTATTATATTCAAAATCATTTAAACCAATTGTTGATAAAGTAAAGTCTGTATTTTCCCTGACACCGGTTGTGCTGGATTCTTGAATAATAAATCCAGATTCTGGTGTTTTTGCATTTATAAGTTCTTTTGGAATAACAACTCTGAACTTATAAATCTTTTCATCCAAACTTCTATTGTCTGGTGCTCTCTTAATAAATGTAGGATTAGTTTCTGCACCAATACCTGCAACACCTAAAGTGTTTAAAGTGGAATAAATTCCATTCGTAGTGTTTACCGTAATATACCAACGATTTTGTGTAGAATCAAATTGAACCGGACTACCAGCATCACCGGCAGATTTATCAGTAATTCTGCTTACAACTCTAAGGTCAGTGCCCCCATAAAAAATAATGAAATTTTTATTATCAGCATCTGTTTTTGTTGATGCTAATTGAATTTTAGGTCTATCAGCAACATCTGTCGCATCAGAAAGGGAAATTACATAGTATGGTTTATGTGCATCAATATTTTCTGGATAATCGGCAGAAGAACTCAGAAGAATGATTTTTTCTCCAGTTTGTAATCCATTATTTAAACCAATAGTCAACTTGCTATCTGCACTGGCAGTAACATTAAATTCTTTAGTGGATGATGTTAATCCATCCTGCATATAAATGTTTGCTTCACTGGTTCCTGAACCAACATTTACAAATAACTTATCATTTACTTTTGCACCAATACGGTATCCTTGAGTCAAAACTGGTGGAATACTATCTTCCGACTCAAATCCACGAAGATATAGGTGAGTTGAAACTCCAACTGCAGTGGTAACTCCAACATCAATACTTAACCAATCAATACTTTCTTCTGCTTCATTTGTTGATCTTGGAGGGATAATATTTGTAATAAATGCCTTATTATCTTTAGCAAATGCTTCTTTTTTAAATCCATCTGCAATCAAAGACAATTGTCCAAAGTTAGAGTTTGAGTTAGTAATAGATGCATCTCCACCACTTTCAATAGAGAAGTGTTTGTTATATCCAATCGCAAAAACAGAAACAATTTGTAGAATTGCATCATTTGTGATACGAATGTGAGTTTGCTCCCATCCTTGACGATAAACAGCATTAGAATCTAAATGATATACTTGATCTGGATTTGTAGATGATGATCCATTCGATAAATCTGCACCAGATTGTTTGGTTATATTAATTCCAGCATATCCTCTAGAAGTTTTATCATACTTTACAAACGCACGATCATCCTTTTGAAGACTGACTCCAGTGAATTGAGCCACAACCATTGAACGGAATCCAGATGCTTTGCTTCCATCTGCCAACATTCCATTCATTCCAAAAACAGAACGTAATGAGATGTTAAAGATATAAGGGGATGCACCAGATACAGTATCAGTTTCAATTGTTACTGATGCTCCAGATGCAGTTCCTGGTGTTGGAAGATTCTTTCTAAATGTTGGAAGAAGATAAGTAAAAATTCTTGCATTAGATGAATCAACACTTTGAACTTTTGTTGAAATATTATAATCTGTTGGCGAGACACCATTAATCTTAATTGGTGTTCCTACAGTAAGACCATGATCTACTGTTGTTGTTACTGTAACCTGATTATTCGGTGTTCCACCAGATCCTGCTTCGATTGCAGAAATTGAAATTGGATCTGATGCAAATGCTCCAACAATCTCCCATTCAGGTCTTTGTTTTGCAAATCCATCAGGATCCTGAGGATACTTACTATCAATATTTCTATCTGGACTTCCTGATGATGTGTTATATGCGTTTGAAAGTTTCGCATAATACATATCAAGATCAGTTAAATCATAACCAGTTACTTGATTAACACCATCAGCATACTCAAAACAAGTTAGTTTATGGTGAGAAAAAATTGGTTTTGATTTATTATTTACAGAAAAGTTTGTTGAGTCAGTATAAACAGTTCCGGATTCATTTCCATCAAAGAAAGAGAACTGCCAGAAATAACAAGTACCAGTAATTCTGAAAATAGCAGAATTTGGTACATTAACATCAGTTGGATTGGGAACATAAAGTGGGCGCACTTTGGTCTTTCTTAAATCAAGACCAACAATTGAAGTTCCACGAGGAACAATTACTCCACCATTAACACTATTAAACTTATGAAGAATATTATCTTCTTGAGTTAAATCAAAATTACTAGCAAGATCTAAATCTAATGTTGTTTGTGCTGCACTTGATGCTCCTCCAGGAGAAACAACTTGAGATGCTCCACTCACATTCTTAATATAAAATCCCGGTCTATTATCAACTACGTGCTCACCAGGCATTAAGAGGATGGTGGTTTTTTCAATTAAATCATTGTTACTTCCTTTGACATATGAAAATCTTGCCGATTCTATAATTGCTCTTTGAATTGTTTTAAATGGACGAGCAAGTGAATTACCTTGATTATCAATACTATCAGTCGAGTCTAAATCTGATGGACTTACATATAGTATACGACCTTCAGTATTCTTAATGAAATTGTCAAGCTTATTGAGTGGCATCTTATTACGATTTCTAGGACATTTCTATATTTTATTTATCTCAGTAAATCCTCTTCTCCATTATAGAAACTTTGTATTTCTTCTGGTAAGTTCTCTGGATTTAATATCTCAATATCATCAAAGCAAGGATGACACTGTTCCATAATCAAATAATTAGATCCTTTGTAAATATCTTCTACAGAATATTCTTTATTGTTATCTGCTTCTTCTATTATTTCTCGATCATAAAAATAACCCACAGGCAAATCATCAAATGTAAATGGAACATCATTTAAGAAGAACATCTTGACTATCATCCTATAGTCATTATACCAACAATTCTTTGTGGTTACTGTATAAGACATAATAATATTATTCTTTCTTTTATTTATTTTCATAAAAAAAGGTTCCCGCACCACCAGGAACCTCATGTTAGTCACTCACCAAAAGAAAACCCTATCATATAATCTTCATTTCTCGCAGAGTGACTTTACATATAGTGGGGCTAACTCCTTCCCCTGAGTGCGAGTAGGGAGACTTGAACTCCCACGAGCACAATGCTCAACAGATTTTAAGTCTGGTGCGTCTACCGATTCCGCCATACTCGCAAGGCATTACACTTATCCGTATGCTATGTGGGCATTACACCCAGTATACTGACAGTTTATAATGGAGTAAGACACAATTTCCGTTGTGAATATCCAAGGGGGTTTATCCTCACTTACAGGGTTTCGGTATATCCGAACCGATGAGCACCTTGGTTGGAACGTCTCAAGTTCCTAATGCTTCCTGAGAGGATCGAACTCTCCTTAGGCAAATTATGAGTTTGCTGCATTCACCAGATTGCTAAGGAAGCAGATAGTGTAGATGACAGGGTTTGATACCTGCAATACTCTCCGAAGAGGCGTGTTTTCTTACATCACAACTACACTAATAGGAATGCCGAGAATTGAACTCGGATGACCCCGTTATAAGCAGGGCGCATTAACCATTATGCGACACTCCCTGATGATGAACTACTGAGCTTCGTTATTGTTCTCAGTGTGTATTCGTATTAGTTCATCATCTGCAGGCATCATGACTGCTGCCTTACCATCTTCTCTTACAATACCTATGGTTTCACCGTTTTCGACTCTTTCTAAGAGTTCATCAAAATTGTCTTCCCATTCTTTCAGGGTAAAAATCTCCATTTACACCTCCAGTGGTTCTGCATAAACCAAGGCATCTTCTGGACAAGTATTACGGATGACCTCAAGAACATTCATGAACTGATCTACAGTATCACAAACAATTTCTTTGGTGTCTCCTTCACTGGAATAGATGTAGATTGTGCGTTTGGTGGGGTCTACAACACAACGTGTGAGAAACTCGTCTTGCATGGTGCCTTGGTTGCTTACCTTGTTATTATAAGGCATCTGAGTGCCGGTGTCAAGTGTGCCAGTCGGGGAAGTGGTCAAATCATTGCGTCTACGGCAGAAATTACGTCTGCATTTGAGGTTTTTCTTTGAGTTTGTTTTGATTTAACGTTATTCGATCCCCAGTTTTGCAACTCTTTTTCCATCTTCTTTTCTTTTACCTTATTGAGATTTGATCTATTAACAGCAGCATCTCTTTGAGTTCGGAGAGATGTGATTTCTGACGATAATGTTGAAATAGAATTTGCAATAGCAACACATTTATTTGCACCAGCAGTTCCCGTCAGTGATGTATTAGTCGCATATGGTGCAACACCAACACCAGCATAGGCACTAAATGGACCTACGTTTCTTGGACCAATATGATTTGAAGATGTTGATGATACATTTTGACCTGATCCTACTGTAGGGGAGGTTTCAAAATTTGTAAGATATTCTTTACTGCCATCTCCTCCCCCTCCAACATTATAATCATCTGCACTCACTTCTGTAGTATTATCACTAGATACAGTTTTTCCATTATCTCGAATATTTTCATGTCCAAATCCAGAGTAAGAAGAGGTTAAAGTTACAATACTGGTTGGATCAAATGGATTTTCTGCACCATAATCTAAATTTGGACCTGCCATTTTTTTATAGATCTCAAGTGCATCTCGATCTTCAATAAGAGTATAATTTCCAACATTTTCTGTAGTGGCACCGACACCTGTACTTGCTATTACTCCTCCCGTAGTAGTTGCAGTATAAACAATACCTGACCAACAATTACGTTCGAGTGCTTCTGCAGATAAGGTTACTATTTCTTGTTTTTTTGCATTAATTTCGGCATTATAAGAAATAATTTGATCATCAAATTCTTTACAGAATTCTTGAAGTGTTTCGGCATCTTCTTTTATTTGATTCTCAGCCTTTCCTACAACACTATCATCAAAATAAAGATCTTCTGCTTTTTCTTCTTTTACAGTCTTTGTATATGTTCCGTCAGCATTTTCTGTAATAGTTATTGAGGAGACAATTCCAACTGCTTTCACATCAGATGATGGTTCAAATGCATCATCTAGTTGCTTTTGATCTTTCTCAAAGACTTCTCTTGCTCTATTCCTTAATGATTCATCCATCTTCAATTCTCCAATTCAGATACTCGTTGTTTCAATTCTTCAATTTGTTTTTGTTGTTCTTTCATCCCATCAATCAAATGAGCAACTAAATTTTCATAAAGAACTCTTTTATAAATTCGTCCCTTTTCTTTTCCATCTTTGACACTATTTACCATCGTTTTATAAACGACTTCTGGCACAACTTCCTCAACTTCTTGTGCAATCAATCCAACCATATGTGGATATTTTCCGGCAAGATCTGGAACAATTGTTTCATCCCAGTCAAAGGTCACTGGATTCAACTTCATAATCTTATCCAGACCATTTGTCAATGGTTCTATATTCTTCTTGAGTCTTATATCGGATGTATGTGGTCCAGTTGAAACAAATGAACCATTATACATCCAAAATCCATTTAGATTTCCAAATGGACTATTTTGAAAAATGCTTGCTCCATTACTCTTAATAATAGGTGCTGTAGCTCCCCAATCTGGAGTAACCGAAGATTTGAGACCATTTAATTCGGAAAAAATGGCACTATAATCAACAGTCAATGGTCCAATTGAAACATCAGTTCCAAGTCTCACATCTGTTCCTAATGTATTCCATACACCAGTATGAACATCAAGACCAATAGAATTGAAACTTAATGGTGATGTTAATGATGGTCCTGCTACAAGTGCAGCACTAAAAGGAACTGTTAATGCACCTTGTCCAAAGTGTCCCTTATGTGCCGCAATTGATCCCGGTTCCCAAAAACCTTTTGGTATATTTAATGCACTTCCTAATATAGGATGGATTACATCTACAGTTCCACTATCTAAACTTTGAAAAGCCATTATTTACAAGTCTCCGCAATATCTGTAATTAAGTCGGCAACGGGACCAGGAATAAATGTGCCTAGTATTCCTGAAAGTGGCGAACCCTGAATAACATCGGCATATAATAACCTCAAATAACCCTTTGCATTTAGAGTTATACTATCGGCAGATGTTACACAAACCTTACCACCGGCAAGATTGAGTTGTTCATCTGCTTTCATTGTAATGTGATCATTTGCCTTGATTAGGATTGATCCGTCACTCTTATCACCAACAGTTTCAATGTATATATTTTTTGCAATTAGTTTGATATTTCCGTTTGCGGCATCTAATACAATATCACCATTTTCACATACAATTGACTTGGCAACATTCTCTTTTTCGTCTTCATTTCTTCCCTGAGCAAGATTAGTTCCTAAAATTTCATGAGAACAACCAGGAACAATTTGCGTATTACTTCCATTGAGACTATGTATCTGACAATATCCACTTTTCAGCATCTCAATTTTATTGGTGTCAATGTCTTCACCAACTTTATCTTGCTCACCAACCGGACCCATAATAATGGTGCCAAATGGGTTATCTGAAACAATAACTTCTGGGTTTGTTGGTTTTACCATTTAACTCACACAATCAACAACACGGACAAGATCTTTTCTTGTAAATCCTCTTTCTACTAACACACTTCTTCCTCTTAATGTATCAATTGGTCCATCTAGTGATAGTTGGACATCATCTGCAGACTCATCAAAGTCTGAAACACGAGTGAATGATAGTATTGGTTCAATAATAGCTCCTTCACCTGTTGGACTATTTATTTCAATATCTGGATACCCTGGAAGACCACATGCATTTGTTCCGATTTGGATACTGACAATTTGTCCAAACTCGGTCATTTGAACAGTTGCCTCAAGTCCTGGAATATCTGGAGTAATTATAATATTATCATTTGTAGTATATCCTATACCAGTATCCAAAATTCTAAACCCTTCTAAACAAACAACAAAATCATTTCCACTCGGTTGACCAGTATCTGATGGAGGATCAAATTCAGTTCTACCGTCTGTTGGTGGTGCAACTGGTGTTGTTGTAAGTATTATATCAATAACTTCTCCACCAGTTCCAGTTCCAGTTCCGGTTCCACCAGTTCCAGTTCCGGTTCCACCAGTTCCAGTTCCAGTTCCGGTTCCACCAGTTCCAGTTCCGGTTCCACCAGATTCACTAATTACTGAATATCCACTAGTAAATGTATCTTCGCAACCATCAACAAAAGACACAAATGGAGGTCTTGTATATCCAGAACCACCATTTATAAGATTTACACCGATTGTTCTTCCAATATTATCTACAACAGCTTCGGCAACTGCACCTACTCCTCCACCACCAAAGATTTCAATGCTTGGTGGTCCACATTTATAAGCACTTGGGTCACATTTAGTGATGTCTGACGGAATAGTTCCTGCCGAATCTCCAAGAGGTTTTCCAAAGATTTCAATTCCATCAATAAACTTTGTCGCATCTTCAATCAGATCTCCTGCTGATGGTGGACTTAAGAATCCTGCAAAGTCATCAATCTGAGATTGAGATGGTCCACCCCAAGGACTTGCCTTAAACTTTTTGATCTCGGGACAATTTGGTTTTGCACATAAGAATGCTTCAAATCCTAAAATGTAGTCAAGTGCCTGGAATACGTTACCAATAATTTTTGTAACTCCACCAAGAACATCATTAATCTGATCTAAGATTGGGCCAACTGCTTGATCAACGATTGCTGCAACATTATTTACAAGTGCATTAGTAAATTGTTGTGCGGCACAGAAAGGAACATTAACAATTTTTCCAATCATTTCAAATAAGAAGTCCCCAACAAGATTTGCAAGATTAGAAATAACATCTTTAAATGCACAGAAAATATTGTCTATTACAGTTTGAATAATAGTATTTTTAATTGATTTTAATACTGTAGGAAGAATCATATGAATAAGATCTTCAATACCTGCTCTAATTTTATCAATTAAGAAATCTCGTAGTCGATTAACAAGAATTTTGAGAACTGCACCAATAATTTGAGATGTGCTTCTAATAAGTGCCGTAAGATTTTGTATCTTATTAATAGTTCCGTTTACATATAAATCGGCATATTTTTTGATTCCTTTTAGGACTGTGAAAAACTTTTGTAGTTGTGTATTGATTTTAGACATCTCTGATGTCCCACAAGGATCTGGCAGATCTCTTTCTGTCTGCATTCTTGTGATTGCATCTCTAAATGCAACACTATTAAAAAGTTTTTCACATGCAGGAGTATTTTTAAAAGTCATTCCTAACGGAGTTTCTCTTGCCACGCACCCGTCAGCATCTGCCTGTTCTTGCAAATCATTACCAAATTTTGCTGCAAATAATGCATCTGTTTCGGCAGATAACATTTTATATTTTTCTTTCTCTTCATCCGTCCAAAGATCGGAAGATTTTTCATTTAATTCAGCAATCTGTTTTCTATTTGCTTCTATTTCTGCATCAAGTCGTTCATTATCAAGTTGAAAATATGGATTATTAAATTCCAAATCCTTGTCCGGGACCGGCACAGGGTTATCACTTGTGGTGGTTGCTTTTGTTGCAGGATCTTTTGCTGTCTCAACAGGTGCAGAAGATTGAGTTGATCCTGGACTTTCTGTTGTTTTTACAGTTGCATTAGGTATCTGTAAATTACTATTTCCAGCAGTATTAAAATAATGATTTCCAAATTTAGTTACGTTTATATTTTGAGATGGGTCATTAAATGCTGAACCAGTTCTAAAACCAGTCGATGCCATCGCACTGTTGATCTCATTCGGAGGTGTATTTCTTGCTTCTAGTCTACCTCTTAAGTCTGACCGATTTTCAGCAATAGCAATTGCTTTTTCTGCATTATCAAGTTCTACCTGCGAAAAATTATTATTAATTGATCCATCACTAACAACTTGAAATTGATTTTTTCCATAAATGACTCCGGTTATACTGGCATCATTTGCTAGAAAGGTCCCCTTTCCGACAGCACCACTTTGTATAAGTCCAGCACGATTTAATATAATTCTAGCAACAAGAGCCTGTCCTATTAAATCTTCACCTCTAGATTCTGCGGCAACTGTTCTTATAAAAAGTTCTCTTTCAGTATATGCCATCTATAATTTTGCCTCCTTATCCTGATATTTATTCACTTTTTGGCACCATCAAAAAAGTTTTTATCCAAATCAAACTTTGTCATCATCGATCTCGGAACACTTGGAGATAAGATATGAGCATTGAATGGAGGATTTCCAAGAGTATACCTGCTTACAGATTGTCCTAATGTTGTTCCATTCGTCGATTTTTTAATTTTACCAGGGTCATGATTAGATAAAACTTGTGTAATCACCGGAATCTGACAATCTTCATCCATAAAAAATCCAATTACCCATTCTCCACCCCAAATTCCCGAACTTTGATAGTTACGATTTCCATGTGTTGTTGGTTTTGCAACAATTGCCCAAGGAAGATCCTTATCAAGAAGTTCATATGCATCATCATTACTTCTCATCGGATGCATTCCGGGTATTCTAACTTTTACCCTATCTCCATGCTGATCATGCCATTCAACTCCATAGTGTTGATTACTTTCAGGAGGAACTTGTCCTAAAAACCATTTATTATTACCAAAATCATATCCAGTATTATTTGCCATTTCTAGTTTTTACCTGTATATAGACCGTATGTATCACGAACAAGAGTCATTGCACTAAATGATCTTTGGGGATCATAATGATGACATAAATCTAAAATCATATAATTACCACTCTCTACAGGATCAACTGAACCTTGCTCCTTTTCTCCCGGAGTAATAATTTCTAAATTACACTTAACAATATCACCTGCCTTAAGATTTGGATTGCAAGGAACTTGCATTTTTACCATCTGTGTAAACAATAAATTATATCTCATTTGAACAGAACCTTGATAACTATTCACATCACCTTCATCACTTTCTTCTACCTTTGAGGAAAGACAACCAACATCTTTTATACTGAATAGTGTTCTAGTATGCTTTTTATCTTGTGGTGTCGGTGCTTCATTTTTACCTAGTGATTTTTTTAAAGGTCCTATATTAAATTGTTTTTCTTCTAATAGGAAAGTTTTGGGATTAAATACACACCTACGATTTGAATACACACCAGATTTTAGTGCATTGATTAGATTTTGATTTTTAATAATACTAAAAGATAAAATTTTAAAATCATTTGAATTATCACTCACACTACTTCTATTGAAATCATTGCGGAAATAAATTGCGACCGGTTTTTGCTCAATCAAAGTATCAATTGATTTAAAATAGTGTCCGTCACGAGTCTCATAAAAGAAAAATCCAGGATTTCCATTTTCTGGGGCAGATTTTGATGCTAACATACAAATCACATCAAATGGTGATTTATTATTGCCTATAAACGGATACTTATTCGAAGTTTTCTCCGCATAAAATTTGTCAATATCCAATAAATCACGTACAATCAATTCAACCGATTGTGTATTATTGGTTGACTTCGAATAATTTTTCTTCACAAAGGTTTCTTGATTTTTAATCGCAGATTTAGAAACAAGACTTAGAATGACAGACTCACGATTTGAATCTTGATCTGGATTGATGGAACCATTTACATATAATGGAGTTGTTGAAAAATCTAATGTTCCAAGTGCCGATGATATTTTAAATCTAATTTCTTCAGATCCATCACCAACAATTGGAAGTGTATTATATAATGTTCCGGGTCTTTCTTGTTTATCATACTCCTTATCATAGGTCGCAACATTTTGATCTACCTCAACTAATCCAGTATCCACATATGATACCGTGGCGGTAATATTAGGAGATAATAAACTTTCATAATAATCAAAACTCGTAACTTTAGATTGAAGTGGAAAGGATCTTCCTTTCTTACTAATTTCAAATTTTTGATATTTTGATGCGACTGCTGGGTTTGCCATTTATTTTATATTCATACTCCTTAGAAAGATTATACCGGTATTGGTTGATAATTATATACTGTTCTTTTATTATTTATTGGTTGTATATAAACATTTATAATTTCTTCTTCATCTTCGTACATTGGTTGATTAATTGCTGCCATTTTTCTTTCGTCTGGTCTTGCTTGTGTAAACATATTAATAGATCCTCCTTCACCTGTTGCTACTGTAGATTTCATTTTATCATAATATTTTTTAGCAAGACCTCTAATTTCTGGTCCACCTGACCACTCTGGCGCACCTGATTTTAAATTCCATAAATCCCATTTTGTCTGTGGGTCACGAGAGTTCGGACCATATGGAGGATTCTCTTCCCTAGCAATTTCTGCGTGAGTATAAACTCTCCCCAATTTTATATCACTTTTTTTCCAGTCCCATGCAATTGCCAATCTTGCAATTTCTTCTGCCATAGATTGTATTTGCACTGATTTTATTGGATATTTTCCATGATCATCTTTACTCGGCCATCTACCTTGTGATGTTTTGTCACCAAGAGCAGCTATACTCAGTGCAACACCTTCATCATTTCTACCCCAAGTATGCCCGTTTCTAAATGTGTCATAAGATGCTTTTCTATGAGCTTTACCATCACCAGTAAAGATAGTATGGTATGTGCCATAAGTACTCGTATAGGTTCCAGCAGTCCAATGTAGGAAGATTTTTCCATTTTTATATCTAGTTCCTGCTTCAAATGGTTTACCTGATCCACCAGGACTAGCTGCCTGAGATCTTGGGTGGTGATCATCAATCCTGACACTTGGATCATCACTGTTTATTGGGGTTTCTCCGGAAGATTCTGGTAATGTTTCAATTTCTCCATCAGATACTTTAGTTATTTTTGATGATTCATATGATTTTCTTTCAGAAGTTGTCCATTGTCTTTTTGTAAATTTTCCAGTTTTTGTATCTTTAAATCCTTCCATACCTCCTTGTTTTGCAAGAACAACACCTTTTGATCCCATATTCAAAGCTTTTGTAAACTTTCTGATATATGGTTCTAATAATCCAGTTTTACTAATCAATTTATCAACTTTACCTCCCGGTTTATTCAACTTTTCAATTACACCATCAACTCTTTTTTTATCTGCATCATATTTTGGGTCATCAATTTCTCCAGTCATAAACCCAACTATCAAATTAAATGTGCTTTGGATTGGAGTAAATACTTCCACAACAATATCAAAAACTTCCTTAACTTTTTCAATTATTATAGGAGCAGCATTAACTATAATTCCCAATAAAGTCAATCCTAAAAATTCCAAAAGTTTATCGAAAATACTACCACCAGTTGGAGAACCTACAGATTCCTTAACTTTATTTAATGAAGATTTTATTGGAGATTCTAATTTTTTTTCTTTCTCTTTAAATTTTTCTTTACTTTTTTGTTTAGCAGATAATCTTTCTTTTCTCAAATTTATTTCTTTCTGATCCTTATTGCCTTTTATAAGAACACTACGAATATTGGAAACATTTAGTTTTATTTTTTTAGCCTGGTCTAAACTTTTATCCATTTACTTCGTCCATATTGGGTTTAATTCGGATTGTTTAGTGATACTTGAATTTTTTTTCACTGAAACCGGAAATGGAACTACTTGATTTTGAATAGTATCATATGGTTGAATATAATAATATGTAGAAACATTTTGATCAGATATTGCAGAATGTGATATTCTTCCAACAACTTCATCAGATGGCATATTTCCTCTAATTTGTGGAATTATAGTACCACCTTCACCATTAGATGAAGATGAAGAAGATCCGAGAATTACATGTTTTGCCATATCATACAATAGATCTTTATTTTTAGATCCACCATATGTTGTTCCATTTTTTTGAGTATCAATTTCATAATGTAAATGAGATCCTGTTGAACTACCTCTTCCAGGATCTCCGGCACCACCACCAGTTTTGCCTAAAATTTCATTTGCTTTAAAATTATCTCCGGTTTTTTTAAATAACTTTACTAAATGAGCAAATCTAAATTGAACATTGAGATGGGGAACCCATGCATCAATCATATTTCCATATCCACCATTCAATCCCGCATACATGATTTTTCCTGCATGAGCAAGAGCTAATGGTGTTCCGGTAGGTGTTCCAACATCAATACCTCCATGCAATCTACCCCATCTCTGACCAAAATGACTAGTGATTGGAAATCCTGAAACTTGATTTGCAGTTGTTCCTCCACGAGAAGTGACAGTATCTCCAGAATGACTTGAAATATCAGTAGGATTCAAATTACCTGCACCTGCAGAAGATGAACCTTTCACACCCATTCTTTCCCTTTCTGCCGATGTCCACTCTTTTGCTATAAATTCTTTAGTTTCCGTATTTAATACTCCCTCCTTACCTCCTACTATAGCAAGAGTTATATTTTTTCCTTTTACTTCTTTTCTAACTATACCGATAAATGGTTTCAATTGCTTAACAAGAGCTCCAAGAGGTCCCATTTTTTCTGCAAATTGATCGACTAATCCACCATCTGCTTCAAATGATGCAAGTGCATCATCAATTCTTTTTCTATCTACATCATACTCTTTTTGATCTAACTCTCCAGTAAAAAATCCCTTAATAAAATTAAATCCACTTTGAATTGGTGTTAGAAAATTTACAACACTGTCAATAATTTCTTTTACTTTGGATATAATTGCAGGAAGTGCATTGACTACAATTCCTCCTATTATAAGTCCAATAAATTCCAATAAATTATCAAGAATACTTCCTTGATTTTTATTTGAGGTGGATTCTTTTATATTTTTTATTGATTTATTAATAGGAGATTCTATTCTTTTTTCTTTTGATTTTTTCTTTTGCTTACTTATTTCTTCAAGAATTCTTCTTTGATTTTCTCTTTTTAATTTATTTTTTTGTTTATTTTGTTGAACTAAAAAATTATGAATATTAGTGACATTAAGTTTTAACTGCTCTATCGGAGAATCAGTTTTTGATATTGATTTTATTTTTAGAGTTGGTGTCTTTAATTTTTGTGAACTATCCAACGTTGATTCTTCATTATATAATTTTGTTTCTATATCACCAATAGAATTTGTTGACAATACCGAAGAATCTTTAGATATTTTATTATTTTTTTTATTTTTTGCAGCAGATTTTACTTTATCTTTTGATATTTTTTTAACAGTTTTTCTAGCAACTTGTTTGGTTGCATTACCTCCAAGTGCTTTTCCTAATCCAGTAAGAAGTGGTAATACCATATTTCTACACTGTTATGCCATATAGCATTGGTGTCAATTGACGATATGGATCTGCCATATTTACACTAGCAATATCAGGAACTTCAGTTGCAGGTCCACTTGGAACTTTAACTTCAGGTGGTGGCAGTTGATTTGTAATTGTTGAAAGAGTTTGTATATTTACTCCTCCACGACCTTTTCTTCCAGAAGAAATCATCTCATATATTTTTTCTGTTCTCATATTATTAATTATAGAACCATCAACGTTTGGAGCAAAAAGTTCTCGACCTTTTTCTCCTACCTCATATATCTTCCCTGCAGTGGTCGGACCACCCAGTGCTCTTGCTTCTATCCCACCAGGATTGATTATAGATTGAATTTTTGGAAGGTATGAATCTTCAACTTCTGCTTTAATTCTTTCCCTTTCATCAAACAGTAAAGAATTTGAGCTAGTAGGACTACCACTAGGACCAGCTGTTCCAGTTCCTTGAAACTTACTTGGATCTACTGCTTCTCGTTTTGTTGTTATTTCGTCCTCCATAGTCTTTTTCAAGTCATCTAATTTTTTTCTCTTGTTTATCGTATCATCAACAATTGCTTGTTGTTCTGGTGTTAAATCAAAAGATCCCATATAATTATTTTCTTTTGTGGGTAGGACATATCCGCGTGCTTTTCCCATACCAAAAAATGTTTTCTCAATACCAAGTCCATCCCTCTTCAGTCTATCATCTAACGCATCGTGTGCGTCAACAAAACCCTCACCTCCAACCATATTTCTTCTAATACCTTTAACTACCCATTCTCCCGCCTTATAAATCAGAATACCAGCACCAATTGCCAATAAAATCTTCCAGAATAATGGATTTAACATCAATCCTAATAATGGTGTGGCAAGTGATGCAATAACGCCGACTAAACTTCCAATTGTAGAAATTACTCCCGCAATTGCACCAACCAAGGGTAATGCAAATAATACACCAATACCTGCAGCAACCCATTTCCAATGATCTTTAATCCAATCAAACCATCCCTGCACTTTTTCTTGATTTTCTTTATTTTCTAACCATTTAAAAATTGCATTAGCTCCAATACCAAGTACAAGAGTTCCAACAAAGTCCATAATCTGACCAAAAATTCCTTTTACAGGGGAAAGAATTTTATCAGATGCCTTTGCTATCGATGATCCAAGTTTCTTTGATGATTTTTCTAATTGAGATTCTTCTTTTTTTAGTTTATTCTTTGATTGTGTTCTCTTAACTTTATCTTGTTTATCTTTTTCATTTCCGGATTGTATAGAAATGTTTTTCATCAATTCTTGTTGTATCTGAACAAGAATTTTATTTGTTTCTATGAGACTTTTAGTTAAATCTTTTTGATTGCCCCCTATATTATCTTTTTTATTTCCTTTTTTATTTTCTAATATCTTTTGAATTTTTACAATTCTTTCAATTTTTTCAGTATTAGTTACTAATTTAGTTTCTACCTCAGAAAATTTTCCCTCTAATGCCTTAATACGAACTAAAGCCTTTCTTACATGACCAGATAATTTACTTAATGTCTTATGAATATTTCTAATCGATTCTCCGGAACCACCTCCAATATTACTTCCACCTTCCTCTTTTCCAAAGACTGCCGATGAAACAGTCTCTACATTTAACTTAGGTGTATCAGTTTTCTTTATGTTTAAGTTAGATTCCACTCTTTTGTTGTGCCTTTAGGTTTTCTTCTTCAATGTATTGTTGAAGTAGAGCAAGATAAACTTCTCTCTCCCACGGAATCATATTTTCTAGTTCTGTTAATGAATATTTATGATGCTGCATCAAGGCAAAATTTATCTTGTAGTATGACTCAAGACTTGTATGAGCCATACCTAACTGAAAAAACTTGCTAATCCTTCCAAAACAACTTCAGACTCTACACCAGTTTCTGGATTTTTCACTGCAATTGTATGAGAAAGTTTTGGCATCGTAGCAAAAAACTTCTCAATTTGTTTGAATTGTTTAGTATTCAATTGCTCAATAAATTCATCAAGTTCTTTCTTCGAATAATCAGATGCTTCCCAACTCTCTTCTTGATTATAAATCATCTCAACACAAGATGTAATCATTGAAAGTGACTGGTTAATTTCACTTGCTCCCTCTTCTGTCTCAAAATTATTCTCAACAAACTGATCTAGTGAGGGATACTTTAATTTCATTGAAAGTTCATCATCAAGTTTGATGATATTTTTGTGTCCTCTAGTCTTTTGAACCTTAATTGAATCAATATCAATCGACATTTCTACCTGTGTCTCACCATCATCAGGACAAGTAATATTCACATCAACAGTTTCACCAACAGACTTGGCACGAACATTCAAGAATAAGTATTCAATATCAAAAGTAGCAAGAGATTCTACTTTGACATCCTTTGAAACAATACAATCTGAAAGTATTTGAACAATAGCATTGGTAATCTCGGTCATATTTTCAGATTCCATTGCCATAATAAGAATTTTTTCTTCTCTCACAAGGAAGGGTCTATATTTAATCTTCTTTCCGGTAGAAGGCAACACCAACTCATAAGTCGGTGTATTAATCTTGGGTAAAGGCATAGTAATTGTAATAACACTTCAGTAATTTTATTTAGCGGGGTTATTTAAAGGTTCTTATTTCAAGGTCCGGGAATGTCTTGTCTCTCTCTGTCGTAAAGGTGTTATTGGTGAAGGTTCTTATTTCTAGATCGGGAAATATATTGTCCTTCTCTATTATCACATTCGATTCTGCGAGTTGGGCAGCTTCGCTTCGTAATATTTCATTTCGTGTTGGTAGTACTGGTGCTGGAGGAGCACCAGATAAAGAGTCAGTTGTATTACGTTTTGCTTGTTGTAATTCTGCTGATGATTGAGTTCTATCTACATCATTAAAACTTCCAGAATTTCCTCTTGTGACAGAACCTTGTGGATTCATAATATAACGATCATAATTAAAACTCACACCTACTTTTAAAATATCTGCACCACCATATTGAACTGGAATTGCATTTACCAATTTTGGAAATGCATTTACAAAAAGATAATCCAATCTTCTTCCATTATTATCAATGTCTTTTTCAAATTTAGTGATATACATCGTATTTGCTTTATAATTTTCAGGATACTGCATTCGACGATAATAATTATCGGTCAATTCATTCATTCCATCCGTGCTTTCAGATCCACTACTAATATAGTCAATCCACCCCTCAAAAATACGAAGATTTGTGTAATCTAAATCAATGTAAAAAGTAAAATCAACATCAGCATATAAACGAGTATGAGCAAACTCTTGTGGAATGCCCATAAAATTATCTCTTACTTCTCCAGTTGCCAAAGAACTTCCTGGTAATGATGCATCAGAACAAAGAACACCACCTTTTTGAGACATAAAATTATTTGCATCAAAGACACCAAACTTTCTGCGAATATGCCTTTCGACTTCTCCAGGAAGACTACCAAAACTCACTTGATAATGATTTGTTTGTGATAATTTACCAAATATTTCTTTAGCATCTCTTGGTTGTATACTTCTTACATAAGGACGAGCCACTCTAAATACCTGTATGTCTACTTTGTTATTAGTTATTTAGATGTCATATAAGGGAAAATATAAACCATCTTATCCTAAAAAGTATAAGGGTGATCCCAATAACATCATTTATCGTTCCTTATGGGAGCGCAAATTTATGATTTATTGTGATAATAACCAGAATATTTTAGAATGGGGAAGTGAAGAAGTTATTGTTCCCTATCGTTCACCCATTGATAACAGATATCACAGATACTTTCCAGACTTTTATATTAAAGTCAAAGAATCAAATGGTATGATTAAAAAAATGATTATTGAAATCAAACCATTTAAACAGTGTATCGAACCTAAAGTTAAAAAAATAACATCGAAACGTTATATCTATGAAGTCGTTGAGTATGCTAAAAATCAGGCAAAGTGGAATGCCGCTAAAGAATGGTGTTTAGATCATGGTTATGAGTTTAAGGTCCTTACAGAAAACGAACTCGGTATTAAGTAATGCCAAGAAAAACACTCCAACAAAGAAGAAATCCAACAGAAGATAATGATAATCGTGTGCGTGGTGTTGTTGATACTTTAATTGGTATCGAAACTGCTGATGATATTATGACTGAATTAATCAGTGTTTTATCCGAAGGTGGTAAGGTTCCTTCTAGTGGAAAATATTATACCTTCTTTTATAATGCCAAGACACCAGGAATGCAGTATGACCAACACCCTCTTGTAGGTGTTACCGAAGTATTCTCTTGGGGGTTTCGTGGAATTAATTTTCATTGGAATACGCAGAATAGTAGAAGGCAATATGATTACAATCAAATCATTGGTGGACTCTACGAAATCTATCCAGAAGAGATGTCTGATGTGATAGAACTCGGTTTTGCTAAAGTTCGTTCTAAATAACTAAAAAGTAAGGCAGATGCCACAAAATAGTACGAAACCTATACTAAGATATCCATATACTGCTTTTACAGAGAGGACTGATTATTTGCAGATAGATGTTATTGAATATACTGCAATTAAGGCTACTAATCGTGCCAAGAACATTAATGTAGAGATAAATGATGATGATGGGAATCCAATTAATAAAGATATATCTACAACCTCCATAAGTGCAAGAGCAGGAGGAATAAGACAAAACTCCAAAAAAGCATCAAAGGCAACAATATTATTACCAATACCATCAAGTATTTCTGATAGCAATTCAGTATCGTATCAATCATCAAATCTGAATAGTATTGCCGGTGCCGCAGTCGGTGGAGTGATGGATATCATGAATACCGGTAGAGACTATGTGGATAATGCAGGAAATGCGGATGTGATGGATGGTCTAAAATCTACTATTGGTGCAGTATCAGCAACTGCAGGGAATATTAAAAAGGCAGCTGGAGGAGTCGAAGGAGCCGCAGGATTTGTAACTAGAATATTAGCGTCAAAGGCAGTCGCTATTGCTAATATTAATATTACTCCAGCTCAAATTTTAGCAAGATCAACAGGACAAATTTTAAATCCAAATATGGAGTTATTATTTAATGGTCCAAGTCTTCGCACTTTTAGATTTCAATTCAAATTCGTGCCCAGAGGACCAAAAGAAGCAGAAGAGATTAGAAATATTATAAGAACATTTAAATATCATATGGCACCAAAAGTAGATGGACAAACTTTCTTAAAAACTCCAGATATTTTTGAATTGAGATATAGACAGGGTGGTCAACCACACTCATTCTTACATAAATTTAAACAGTGTTTTTTATCGTCCGTAAATGTCAATTATACAGGAGAGGGTAATTACACAACTTATGAAGATGGAACACCAGTATCAATGATTATGGACTTAACATTTCAAGAACTCGAACCAATTTATAATACTGATTATATTCCGTATACTGGTCCATATGCACCAGGTCAGGATCCAGCAACACCCGGAGGAGTAGGATACTAAAATGGGATATTTCAGAGAACTACCAGAATTAGACTATCAATCATTTTTATCTGACAGCAATTCTTCTCAAAATTATTTGAGAGTTAAGAATTTATTCAGAAGAAATAAGTTACGTGATGACTTACAAAATGTATTCACCATTTTTGATAAGTATGAAATTGTAGAGGGTGCAAGACCCGATACAGTTGCCGAAGAACTTTATGGAAGTGCAGAACTTGATTGGGTCGTTTTAATGACGGCAAATATTACAAGAGTCAGAGATCAGTGGCCACTGTCAAATCGTGACCTCTATAGATATTCAGAAAATAAGTATGGTGTTACTGGATTATCTTCCGTGCATCATTATGAAACAACAGAAGTAAAAGATACTCAAGGTAGATTGATTCTTCCGGCAGGTAAAGTTGTAGATGAAGATTTTACAATTCCAAATCCTTCGAATACTGCAACTACTTTAAATCCTGTGATTAATATCAATAACTATGAATATGAAGTTAGAAAAAATAATGAAAAATCATCAATATATCTACTAAAACCATCATATTTACAGCAGTTTTTGAATGATATGAGAGAAATTATGATTTATGATCGTTCATCAGAATATGTTGACGACAATCTAATCAGAACAGAAAATACTAGAGTTACAAATCCATAAAAAAGGGGAGGTTTCCCTCCCCATCTTACTTAGTCTGCTGCGAGTGCGGCAAAGTATGAGAGTGTATCATCATCGTCATCATCAGTCTTGGTAGGTGACAGACTATCAAGTTCTTCCTTCATTGACTGAGGGACAGGATTTGATTCTGCACGATTCTGTTGACGGAACTCTTCTTCTTCCTGAACGGATTCTTGGTCTTGGAACTTAGTCGTTCCTTTGATACCGAGAACATAATCAAGACGCTTCTTCAGATCATCATAAGACTTGAATTGATCGGGAGCAACAAAATCTTCGAGAGAATACTCTTTCTTCCATATTGCTTCCATTGCTTCGTCATCTTCCAGAAGTGCATCCTGACGGGCAAACTCTGAAGAATCATAGTTACGATAACCGGCAACATTCTTTGCCTTCAGTTTGAAGTTAGCACCCTGCCAGAAGTCAAACGGATCGATTGCTTCCTCGTCCTCAAACTCAGGTTGCATTGCGGCAGTAATCTTATCAAAGATTTTCTTACCGAATTTGTAAAGCATTACCTGACCTTCATTAGAAGGATTAGCAGGATCTTTTACAACATAGATATTTGCGACATAAGTCAGTTTACGTTTCTGCTTACGTGCTTGTTCTTTACCAGAATCGGTGCCGTTGTTCCACAGCATCGTGTTGTATTCTGACATTGGGTCTTTCTGACTCAGAGTTGTCAGAGAGTTCTCAATATACCATCCACCAGGACCTTGGAAGGCATGGGAATAGAGTTTGACGAATGGGAGGTCTTCACCTTCAGGAGCAGGAAGGAAACGAATAACGGCATAACCATTGCCACCTTTATCACATTCTAGTTTCCACAGACGTTCATCTCCTGAACTACCTGCATTATTCATTTTTTCGACTTCCTTGACCAGTTTTTGTGTCAAAGAACCCAGTTTGGATTGCTTCTTAAGATCAGCAAAAGACATTTAGATTACCTTAGATTAGTTTGGATGTTTTGGATTTACTCGGATAGTATAGCAGAAATTCTCTCAGTCGTCAATATAGTCTTTGAGAGATTTGATTGTAGCATTCATACTACTGAATAAAGTCATCATATCAGTCTCTGGTGGGAAACCCATCATTGAAACTGATTTGCGTAGATTATCTTTCATCTCGATGGCCTTTGGGTCATCAGAAAGAGATAGTCTAGTATACATCACTTGCTGTTTTTCAAGCAAGGTTGTAAGTATTTCAACGTGTTCAAGTTTTTGTTCACGGGACATTCTACCGAAAGTAATAAAACTTTCGTAGATTTTTTCTTGCATTTCATTAATTTCACTCAGTTCTTCCTGAATGATTTCAGAATCAAAAAAGTCACTCATCTACAAGGGCCCGCAAAATTTTCTTAAACTTGAATACATCAATATTTAGAAAGGGAGAATATTTTTGGAGTTTTAAACTTACGGTTTCCCATACAGGATCTTTCAGTTTTTTATCAAACTTCTTTCTGAATGAGAATATTCTATCATAGATTACAAAAGTTTCAAGACTTATGTCTCCACCAAGAAATCTTTTTAAGATTGTTGGATGACCTTTCGAGCAACTGAATAGATTCTCTAATTCGTTGTTCGAGAGTAATTCGTTGCTTTGTTCTTTGAACAAGTAAGTCAAACTCTGTTGTCTCTTTGTCCAATCTGCGTAAGTCCTTTCTCCAGAACTGATAATTTCTCCAATCCATAAGTTTTGTGGGTTGTCGGCGTATGCGAAGTTAGATACAAGAAATTTTACAACTTCTTCATCATTATATTTACGACTGGTTTTCTCGAACCAATACTTATCTCTTCTTTTATTGAATGAAGAAACACTTGCACGGGTCTTCGCACCATATCGGAAGAAGTCGTATTTTGGGTTTGTAAAATGATTTTTGAGTGACAAATAATGTTGGTAGGTATCAAATGGAGTCACTTTCATAAAGGCAGTTTTGCTTTCGAAGTTGCTTTCATAAAATTAAGTCTCGTGGCATCCCACTTCAGTTTTTCTTTCAGTGGTTTCGATACAAGTTTTGTGACTGATTCTACATCAAGTTCATTGACTTCACAATAGTGAACAATCGCATCGATATAGTTGATTTTTTCCTCGGCAACAATCTTTTCGATTTCTAACGCAAACTTAGAAGGTGTCAAAAATTTATTCTCGATTACCTTTTCTAGTTCCTTATTCGGTTCCATAGAGTTCCAATTTATCTCTAACAAACTTTCTAATATATTCGGTAAGAAGTTTGATGTACTTTGATTTGTTTCGTTCTTCGTAGACAACACATTCTCCATTTTCACAAGCCATAATGATTACAAATTTTTTGACCGGGATACCAGTCATTTCATACAACATACATCCATATGCAGCACATTGTACAAAATAGTTTTCGATCCAATCTCTTGGTTTCGGTTTCTTAGAAGTCTTAAAGTCAATTATTGCTAATTCACCCTCGTATTCTGCAATACAATCGACGGTTCCAGCAATACCCAACTGCTTACTATATAGGGAAGTTTCCAGAGCATGAATATTATCAATATTCTTTAAAGTTCCCTTGGAAATTTTAAATAGAAAATCAGAAATAGGAGGAACTTTTAGTAACTCTACATTCTTTAGGTGACACTCAGTGAGACTATGAAAATCAGTTCCACGACGTGTTGCCGCCTTTGTGACTCGATTTGCTTCCTCATCACCAACTCTTTTTCTCCATTTTATAAAAGTCTCCTTATTATAATGACTCGTCACCGAAGTGATAGAAACTAGTTTTAAGAGTTCTTCTTCATCAGGAACAGAATAGTATCTGACTCCATCAATAGTCTCCCTCTCAAGTTGAGGAAGATTCAAATCAACATGATTAAACATTAAAAACCTGCTTCTGTTTTTGCTACGATATACTCTTTGACTAGACCAGATCGAACAATATCGTCAGTTCCAAACTCAATTATATCAAAAGAAGGCATTTTACGCAAGATGTTCATAAAGTCAACAATACCATTCCTTTCATTTGCCTTATTTAAATCTGACTGTCGAGAATCACCACAGAAACAAATTCGTGTATTTTCACCAACACGAGTGATAATACTGTCGAGTTCATGAAAATTCAGGTTCTGAAATTCATCGACAATCACAATCGCATTATCAAGTGTCGTTCCACGAAGGAATGATGTGCTCCAGAATTTAATTGATTCCTGTGATTTAAGATTGCCATACAACATCTCAAAATCAGCATCAGAAGGCATTTGGAACATATACTTCACCATGTTCTTATATGGAATTTGATAAATGTCTGCCTTGTCTTCATGGGATCCGGGAAGAAACCCAATCTCTCTAGTTGCTACAAGAGACCTCACAAGGTAGATTCTCTCATAAGGTGTATTCTCGTCCAATACATCTTTAAGTGCGTTAAAGAGGGTTATAAAGGTCTTACCTGTTCCTGCACAACCATATGCGACTAGATGCTTTCCTTCTTTATAAGAATTGAACAATCTTTTTTGATTATCATTGAGTGGGTCTATATCCACTAAGTATCCAGAACTTAATGGTTTCTTTCTTTTCATCTGCTTTGTTGTAAGACCAACTCCAATGGGTTGATCATTCGCAGATGCTCTTTTTCTTCTTGCCATTAGATTTTAGATACTTTAGAACCTGGTGCTTTTGATGCCTTGTTCAAAACTTCATTCCATCCAGGATTTCTTGCCACAAGTTTATCTCTCCATTCACCAACTTCTGCTGGTCTAGGGCAGGTAGATGGGTCAGACCAATCACGAATCCAATCACTATTATCTTCGCACCATTTTGGCCACTCATGAATACTCAGAACTATTTCCTTTTGTTCACCAGTTTCTTTATTAATAATCGGATACGTTGCCATTTTATCAATTCAGTATAAAAATATTTAGATCCATTCCAGAGCTTCTGCTACTGTTGGAAACTGTTCTACAAAAACACTCTTACATGCTTCTGCGATGTCCATGTGCTCTTTTTGAGTTCCGTGAGCAGAACGCAAATCAATATAATGAATCCATGAGCGACATGAACCACTCATATAAATTCTGGTTGGTACTGCCAAAGGAAGCACAAATCTTGAACATTCCTTTGCAATTCCAGCAGCAAGCATTTCTTGATACAGTTGCATAGCATCATCAAAGTGCTTTTGAATCTTCATTTCAAAATTTTGACGAGTATGTGGATTAATATCATCAATAGAATTTTGACGATTCTTTGTATCTTGCCTTCTTAGATCAAACAAAGGAATAGTATCGGCAAGCATTGATGAATCTGCATACCGTTGCGAAAACTCCTGGAATGTAAAACTCCGATGACGCAAGATTTGAGCTGCCAGTCCTCTAGTAGTCTCAATCTCAAGAGTCATGAATGACTGCTCAAAGACACTCCAGTGTTGGTGCTTTACACAATACTTAAGAAGACCAGCAACCTTTGGATTCTCTTGATTAGAAGGATTTGACACTCGTGCCACATATCCCATCATTTTCTCTGCATCAGGAGTAACACTAATCAGTTTTACGTTCATTTACCAAATCCTTTGTAATTCTTTTGTTCCATTTTTACAATTTGTTCTTTTATTGAAGAGAGTGCTTCTTTCATCTCTACAATACGTTCTTCACTATAAAGATGATCTTGTGCTATTAATCTTTCAAATAGTTTTGCAAGATCTTTAACCTTTTTGATTTTAGTGCGATTATCCATCATCGTCCTCAAAAACTTCGTCGTAATCTAAAATATAATCAGAAGATGGATTATCAAAATTTTCTTGCTTTGTGGTATGTATATCAACATCAGAATAAACTTCTGCCTTTAGAGAATCAACAAGCAATTCAAGATTTCGGACAATTAGTTTTAACCTTTCTTTCTCCATAATACTGCGATATTTGAATTAATTATAGCATAAAAAAAGAGGGTCTTGCAACCCCCCTAACAATTTTAACGTAAGTGACTCACTTATTGTAGACACGACCACGATAACAGAATGTACCGTGTGTTTCGTTTGATTTTACACAACGAGTATCATACTCAACACCACGATATGAGGTGTGAGTGATCTGTGCGTCGTGCAGTGCAGATACTTTGTTGATCTGCTTTTTAATCATTTGAAGTGTGTTCATTTGTTTACTCCTAAAGTAGTTGGATTTTTAGGTCCGTTCCTTTAGTCGTTTGCGTCCCATATACACTCAGGTACAGATTCCTTTACGGTCTCTACCAACTCAACCTTAAAAGCATCAGAGAGATTCTCGTTTGCTTTCATCTTCAGCATAATACTATCGGCTTGTTGGCATGTGAGTGATGAATATAAAAGAAATTCAATCATGGGATGAACGGCTCCGTTCCGCGACTTACTTGCGTCAGAGTCTCCTCTGATGAACGATAGGTCCATTATAGACCCTATACTGTATTTAGTCAAGAGGTTTCTGAAAATCCCTACAGACCAAAAAATTGCCGGGATTTTTTTTGCCGATATTTTGGAATTATTTTCGTTTTTTGGTTGGGGGTGGTGGTTCCAGTCCCCATAGTTTTGGATTGGTTCTTCCCATACCAAAACCAATTCCCTTTAGATTCTCACGGAACTTATCCCAGTACATGTTAAATATACGAACTTCTTTCTGACTACGAGTCAAATCATATCTCGTTTCCCCATCAACCACATAGGTGATTATCATGGCATCATAAGGACAATCTTTAGTGGATACTTGTTCCCAAGTTCCATTCTCTATCAGTATATCACATCCATATACGGATTTAGAATTTTCTTTTTCTGATGGTGTCCATGAAGTCATAGACTGTTCCTCTTCTGTTTTAGTAGGAGCATCTCCCAATTGATTTGCCATAATTATGAACGATTTCCCCAAGTAATATCTGGATATGCTTCACTCACAATTTCCTTTGTGATTTTATATCTTTCAGAAAGTTTTTTATCCTTACATAGACAGACAACATCTGCTTCTAGTGGGTGAAGTCCCTCAAGAATGTTAATGAACATCGTTTCACGACGAACACTATTCATACTATCATTACCACCCTTAATAAAGTGGTAGAAGTTTTTAAATTCTCTACGAATTGTAGTGTGTCCGTTCTTATCACTCGAACCCATTGAGAATGAATCGGTTTCGTGCATTCTACGAACTTCTTCAGTAATTTTAGTGCTCAAAGTTCCATTTGATGATGCCTGATCCTCAAATCCAGAATAAGGAACCTCTCCTGCAGGAAGAACAGATATTACACTTTCATCAAAGTTCCAAATGAATACTGCCTTCAAAGAAATATGCTCATACTTTTTCAGAACTTCAATCTTCTTTGCCTTACTTCTCTGTTTGGAAACAAGATCCAAAACTTCAAAGACAAATGGATTTCTTGGAAGTTCTAATGATGCTGCCTTAGTCGTTGTCGTTTTCTTCTTCGTTACTGTCGTCATAGTTTTCAAAATTAAATGCGATTACTTCGTCTGGAATAAGATTTCCTTGCTCATCAAACATTTCGGGATGATATCTCGGTGCCTCCCGATAGTTCATCATGTATTCTCTAGCAGTCCAACCAATTAAAAGTCCCATCATGAGAAATAGAATAGTCAAAAATGATCCAAATACTAAACTAGTTGCTAACATTTTTCTTACTCCGGGAGATTACTTCTCTTTTTCTTGTACTAATAGAAAATTCGAAATAGATAGTTACTTCCCGTCTCAGAAAGCAGACCATCTTTTCAAAGATAATATGAAATGGTTGTGTCTGCTTTCTTTTTCCTCCATTAAGTAAAAATTCAATACCACGATTTCTGTGGTCTTCATTTTTATTTATGTTAAGACTTGATGACTTGATGTTCTCTGAGGAATTTGATTGTGTCAACACATCCTCCCAATTTTTTATTGTCACATACTACCTGTGGAAAGGTAGAACCTTTACCAAATTTAGCATAGAATTCCTCTCTTGTAAAGTCCTCTTCAAGTTTATAAGATACAAAATCTGTTCCGGTCAATTCCAATACTTGTTTAATCTTATAACAGTGAGGACAATTTTCTTTTGTGTATACAGTAAAGTTCATAAAAAAGAAAATAGGAGGTTTAAACTCCTATTAGTATAAAATATTTAAATTAAATTGTCAAATCAGAGTGCATTCAGTGCATTCTGTGCTTCGGTTGCTTTGGCATCTGCAGCAGTATTCTTAGTTGCTGCAGTGTCAGTATCACCACTCATTTCTGCCTCCATTGCTGCCTGACGAAGAACTGATTCTTCATCAAGAGGAGTTTTAACAGAATTAAATTGAGTTTCGGTCAGTTCAATAACCGCATTCTTGGAACCTACGGTGATCGTAGAAATCGCAGTGCTATCAGGAACTTCAGAAAGACATACGTCAACACCATCAGAGTCGTGCATCCAGATCTTTACCCCAAGACCGGCATAGTCTGACTCTGGGTGTGTCTGACCCACAACATTTGATGTGGTAAGCCATGACCCACCATTCTTCCAATAATGCTTTAGATATTTTGCCATTTTTTGTGAGATAACTTTCAAATATTTATATTATAGCACCATTGATAATCATCATGTCTAATTTAGAATTTTTGTAAAACTCTTGTGCATCCTCTTCGGTTTCTAATATAGGTTGTCCGTTCCCATTTAAACTTGTATTGAGTAGAACAGGCACACCAGTTAGTTCTCCAAATGCTTTAATAATATTATAGTAGTGCTTATTAGATTTCTCTGTGACTGTCTGAAATCTGGCAGACCCATCAACATGAGTTATGGCTGGAACTTTTTCTGGTTGCTTCACCTGTGCGGTATAAAGCATATAAGGACTAGGTATAGGAAAGTCAAACCAATCTTGATAGCATTCTTCTAATACAACAGGAGCAAAAGGACGGAACCATTCTCTATTCTTCACAACATGATTGATGAGATCACGATTATGAAAGTTTCTTGGGTCTGCAAGAATAGAACGATTACCTAGTGCTCTTGGACCAAACTCTGATTTGCCCTGAAACCAACCAATGATTTTACCATCGGCAATTTGTCTTGCTATGTGATTATAGTCCGGTGTCTGACTTGGATAATCTCTTCCGGTATAACAGATGTCTTGTGGTTCGTAATCATACCTTGCCTCTCCAAGAATATGATGAGACACATAAAGTGCAGAACCAACTGCTGTTCCATCATCACCACATGCCGGAAAGTGATGAAACTGTTTAAATTTAGATTTTCTTACGACCTCTGAGTTAGCATTACAATTTAAAAATGATCCTCCGGAGAGACAAAGGTTATTAGAGTTCTGATCTATATCATTTAAGACACTCAATACTTTATTCTCAAACAAATTCTGAACGGATGCTGCCACATTCATCTTATGTTTGATATCATCAGTATAAGATTGATAATCAAAATCAAATGGTGTCCCATATGATGAGAGACCCATTGTTGTTCCTGCCTTATGAAGTGCAGGTCCGAGTCCTAACTTCTCTGTTACTTCACCATATAATACTCCGACCATTTCTCCGGGACAATATTCGGCAAAAAGTTTCTTCCCCTTACCATATGCCACCAGAGAATTTGCTTCTATCTTTCCCATACTACAATCCATACTGAAACAATGTGCCTCATTAAATGGACTAGTATAATATGCAGAGGCACAGTGTGCCAGATGATGAGAAATAATATAACACTTAATCTCTCTACCCTGAATAATAAAATTATCTACAAGATATTCATTACCAAAAAATTCTTGCTTAAAATCATTGGTGGCAACACAATCAATATCATCAACTGTTAAACCACAAGAGTCCAAAGCATAATTTATAATCTCGTCTGTAAATCCTTGTTGCTTTTTAATACCAGTAATTCTTTCTGTTCCAATGGCAAACTCTAACTTACCATTCTTAACAAGGCAGACGGATCCATCATGTCCGAATTGCACTCCCAAAATGTTTGCCATAATTTAAATTACTTTAACTCCATACTCTTGAGATAACTGATTATTAATTTCGTCCATACTTGGTTGACCTTTTACCGTAGCCCAACACACTATACTATATCTTTTTCCTCTTGTCACTGGTTCTACTCCGTGCATATAATAATGACTGGAAGGGAAGCAAACCATCATACCAGGTTCAGGTCTTACACGAATATGATGTTCTGGGAAAATAAAATCTCCACCCTCAAAATCATCATTGAGATAAAAGACCATAGAAATATCTCTATCCGTAGATTTCTTCCAAATCTTTTCACCTCTTGGTGTGACCCAGATACTCTGCCCATCAATATGAGGTTTATAGTGTCCACCAATACCATAAGATAGAACCTGTGGGACTTCACTACTGGTTACCTCAATACCATAGAAAGGATTGATAACTTCTTTTACGGCATGATGAAGAAGTTCCATAATCTTGGGATACAAATCTCCCATAGGAACAATTTGTGTATCTCTTGTCTTCTTATCAACCTGCCATGATGTCTCACCTGTTCTATTTGTCGTCTCCGAATCAAATACAGATAGGTCTTCACAAGGTGATTGTTTAATATGATCCACCATCTCCCGAATACCTTCAGGAGAAATTACATTAGGTCGGATCAAAATATGTGTCAGTGGATTATCAATCATATAATCAATCTTTTGTTTATTATAGCATACTATCCTCTTAAACCAAACTCGGTAGTTGATGTTCCCGTTCCATATTGATTTGAGGCATTGGCAAGGTTTCCTTTTGTTTTTGGAGTTACGGTATCATTTGCAAAATCTAGTCTAGAAAGGTATTGAGGACCATTACCAGTAAAATAACCAAAGGATGCGGTGCCTGATGCACCACCATTGCTACCCAAACTGGATGAGAATGATACGTAACTATTCGGTGATGCAGTATCATTCGAGTAGTCATATCTCTGTATAGATCCACTGCTCGCAAGATATCCATGACTGATACTTCCAGTTGCATAAGTATTAGTGCTAGCACTAATAGTAGGAGATAAGAATACAGAAGTTGCAGTATCATTAGAATAATCTATCTTCTGTGCATCTCCGTTACCCATGGTATATGCATGAGTCAAGTTTCCTGCAGCACCAAACTCTCTCCTGGTAGCAGCAAGATTGCCTCTCGTAGACATTGTTGCAGTATCATTCGCAAAATCTAGTCTATAAACACTACTAGCAAAACCTCCAAGAACATATCCGTGAGTCAGATTCTGTACAGCAGCTCCCTCATATCTGGCAGTAGGCATTCCTCCAACAGTAACATAAGTCGCAGTATCATTAGAATAATCAATTCTCTGAGTATCAGCTCTAGAGAAATATGCGTGAGTTGCAGAACTATAGGCCATAGATTTATTTCCCGTACCTGGAGCAAGATTATTGGGTAAATGAACTCCTGCTGCGGTATCATTTGCAAAATTAAACCTATTAACATTGGATGCATTGGTACGGAAATATCCAAATACAGTGGGCGGGTAACTTGGTTCTGGAGTATTTGCAACAAGTGCTGGACCAACAGCATTCAATCCAAATTCTTTAGCACTAGCTGCTGAAATATACCAAACCCATGAAGAAGGACTAATAGAAATATTAGTTGTTACTGCAGCAGTATCATTACTAAAATCAAGTTTAGAAAAATTAGC
>Ga0209194_1000178_pt1 | contig 57211 bp, 78 predicted proteins | sample COGITO_mtgs_1004_FD_184787 | JGI IMG/M metagenome (GOLD analysis project Ga0209194, IMG submission 184787) | Pelagic marine microbial communities from North Sea - COGITO_mtgs_100413 (SPAdes) (version 2) | ecosystem: Environmental > Aquatic > Marine > Epipelagic ... | reverse complement strand
ACGCTATCAGGGTCAGGCTTTTAACTGGATTGGATTTGACGAACTTACTCAATGGTCTTCACCTTACGCTTGGGATTATATGAGATCTCGCTTGAGGTCTGCACACTCTAATAAATTAGGCCTCTACATGAGGGCAACAACAAACCCCGGAGGAAGTGGACATGCTTGGGTTAAAAAGATGTTTATTGACCCTTCAAGATCGAACCAGTCTTTTTGGGCAACGCATCTTGAGTCTGGTGAAACGATCACCTACCCTAAAGGTCATAGTAAAGAAGGCCAGCCTCTATTTAAGCGCCGCTTTATTCCAGCCTCTCTATTTGATAATCCGTACTTATCTGACTCTGGCGACTATGAAGCGATGCTTCTCTCTCTGCCGGAGCATCAGCGTAAGCAGTTACTTGAAGGTAACTGGGATATTAATGAAGGTGCGGCTTTTCCAGAGTTTGACAGAAACATACATGTCGTGGACTCATTTGAGATACCTGACTCTTGGGCAAAGTTTAGGTCTTGCGATTACGGTTATGGTAGTTACACTGGTGTTCTCTGGTTTGCTGTAGCACCTGATGAACAAGTAATTGTGTACCGTGAGATGTATGTCTCTAAAGTAACAGCTTCTGATCTAGCAGATCTTATACTGGAAGCAGAAGCTCATGATGGTACAATAAGATACGGGGTGCTGGATAGTTCTTTATGGCACAACCGTGGCGACACTGGACCTAGCTTGGCAGAGCAGATGAATATGAAGGGTTGTCGTTGGCGTCCCTCTGATCGGTCAAGAGGTTCACGTGTCGCAGGTAAGAACGAAATACACAGGCGTTTACAGGTAGATGAGTTTACAGATAAACCTCGTCTTGTATTTATGAGTAACTGTACAAATACCATTGCGCAGATACCAAGCATTCCACTGGACAAGAAGAATCCAGAAGATGTAGATACTCATGCAGAAGATCACTTGTATGACGCTTTACGCTACGGTATTATGACACGTCCACGCAGTAGCATCTGGGACTATAATCCCGCAAAACAACGCTCTGGCTTTCAGGCGGCAGATCCCAGCTTCGGCTATTAAGGAAGATAGAACATGGCAGAGAATAATGAACTTTCGTTTGAGACGGATGATGTAACAGCAGCAGAAGATACTAAAGATAGTATTTTTGAAGAGGCATCTAGTGTAGTAGGCTTTGTTAAACAGCGATATACACGTTCAGAAGACTCTCGATACTCAGATGAACAGCGTTGGCTTCGTGCATACCGCAACTATCGTGGTCTCTATAGTTCTGAAGTACAGTTTACAGACACGGAAAAGTCTCGTGTATTTATTAAGGTCACTAAAACAAAAACCTTAGCTGCATACGGATCTATTACAGATGTATTGTTTGGTAACAACAAATTCCCTATGTCGGTTGACCCCTCTATACTACCAGATGGCGTAGCTGAATCTGTACACATAAACATGGACCCTAACGCAGCTGCTGCTGGTGAAGCATTAAACTCTGTTACTCAAAGCCCTGCTCCTAAGCCTTACTTAATTGGTCCTGATACTAAACTTCAGCCAGGTGATACTCTTGCAGACTTAGCTCGTAGGTTAGGTCCGTTACAGGAAAAACTAGCTAATGTAAGTGAAAAGATAGTCGAGGGTGACGGTACTACTCCTACCACAGTAACATTTCATCCTGCTATGATTGCAGCTAAGAAAATGGAAAAGAAGATCCACGATCAGTTAGAGGAATCGGGTGCTTCTATTCACTTACGTTCTATGGCATTTGAGATGGCTTTACTTGGCACAGGTGTCATGAAAGGTCCATTTGCTGTAGATAAAGAATACCCTAACTGGAACGAAGACGGTGATTATGAGCCTATTGTTAAGACTGTTCCAGAAACACAACACGTTTCCTGCTGGAACTTCTACCCAGATCCAGAAGCAGCTTCTATGGATGAAGCAGAATACATAATTGAACGACATAAAATGTCACGCACTCAATTACGTGCGCTCAAGAGCCGTCCTTACTTTATGAAGGATGCTTTAGATATGGCTATCGCCAAAGGCCCAGATTACATTCAGAAACACTGGGAAATGGCTATGGAAGATGACGATACGCAGCCCGACTCAGAGCGTTGGGAAGTATTGGAGTTCTGGGGTTTCGTAGATACAGGCATTCTTGAAGAGCATGGTGTTAATATACCACGGGAGTATAAAGACCTTGATGAACTGAACTGTAATATCTGGGTTTGTAACGGCGAGGTTCTGCGATTTGTATTGAATCCGTTTAAGCCTGCACGTATTCCTTACTATGCTGTACCTTATGAGCACAACCCTTACTCCTTCTTTGGCGTAGGCATTGCTGAGAACATGGACGATACACAGACGTTGATGAATGGCTTTATGCGTATGGCTATTGACAACGCTGCACTATCTGGTAATCTTATCATTGAAGTAGATGAGACTAACCTTGTACCAGGTCAAGATATGTCAGTGTATCCGGGCAAGGTGTTCCGGCGTCAGGGCGGTGCTCCAGGGCAAGGAATCTTCGGCACTAAGTTCCCTAACGTAGCACAAGAGAACATGCAACTCTTTGATAAGGCACGGGTACTAGCAGATGAAAGTACTGGATTCCCTAGTTTCGCTCACGGACAAACCGGAGTATCTGGCGTTGGGCGTACAGCTTCTGGTATTTCTATGCTTATGTCTGCTGCTAACGGTTCTATTCGGGCGGTAGTAAAGAACGTAGACGATTACCTTATTCGCCCCATGGGTAAGGCATTCTTTGCTTTCAACATGCAGTTTGACTTTGATCCATCTATCCGTGGAGATCTAGAGGTCCGTGCATCTGGTACAGAGAGCCTTATGGCTAACGAGGTACGCTCACAGCGTTTGATGCAGTTCTTGCAGGTTGCACAGAACCCAGTCCTAGCTCCCTTCGCTAAGATGGACTACATCATTCGTGAGATTGCTAAGTCTATGGATCTTGACCCAGACAAAGTGACTAACTCTATGCAGGATGCTGCTATACAGTCTGAGATCTTAAAAGGCTTTCAGGCTCCACCTCCTGCCCCTACAGGCCCAGAAGGCGTTCCCATGCCCCAAGGTAGCCCAGCGCCAGAAGGACAGGCTCCACAGGGCGTACAGGACACCACAGGAAGTGGCGGTGGACAGATGGGCGTAGGAACAGCACCAACACCGGGTGAGCAAGGGTTTAGCGGTAATGTCGCTTAAGAAGCTAGTTAACGATAAACAGATATGGGATGCGTTCATTGAGGAGCTTGATGGGTGCATCTCTTCCACGCATAGAAGTATGGAAAACATCTCTGATACTGCAGAGCTATACCGACATCAGGGTGCTATCAAAGCGCTGAGACAACTAAAGTACTTGAGGGACAAAGTAAATGGATGAACAAATGGAAACGGCCTTCGGTGATGAAGGTGAACGTGTAGACCCTGTGTCAGGCAATGAAGTACCTACAGGCTCTATGCCAGAAGAAGTACGTGATGACATCCCTGCTCAACTGAGTGAAGGTGAGTATGTCGTACCTGCTGATGTGGTACGCTTCTTTGGCGTTAAGTTCTTTGAGGACATCCGTAATGAAGCCAAGCGAGGCTTTGCTGATATGGAAGCTAATGGACGCATCGGTGGTGAGCCTGTCGGCGAGACTGGCATGGAGATGGGTGGTGATGAATTACCTTTTGACGTGTCTGAGTTACAGATGGTTGAAGACTCTCCAGAAGAGCAACCTATGATGAACCAAGGTGGTTTTATCTCTGGTTATGCTGAAGGCGGTGAAGCCGCTCTACCGTACCACGTTGCCACAGGATCTGATAGCAGCGGCTTTGAGATTCGTACCTTTATTGGAGCAGATGGAACAAAGTATTATATTCAGTTTATGAATGGTAAACCTTTAACACCTATTCCTGATGGGGCTACTCAAGAAGCTACTGCGGCTGAACAGGTATCTACTCAAGTAGAAACAGCAGCAGCAACAGGCACTGCTACATCTAATAACTCTAATGACAATGATAGTACACCACCACCTCCTCCAGCAGAAGCTATTGACTGGTCTGACCCTACTGTCGCTACACCTGAAAAGTTTCTATCAACTTACGAAGAACTTGAGGGTATGGGTACAGGCCTATCCTATGGTGCAGCTCTTATGTTAGGTCCGTTAGCAGGACTTGGTGTAAAAGGTCTAATGAAACTACAGAAAAACTCTATGCTTAAAGGCCTTGATAGTCAGATTGAATCTCTTACAAATACTGGCAATACTTCCCAAGCTAAAAAGCTAGAAGAAATTCGCAACGTTATGCAAGGTAAGAACGCAGACGGCTCTGCTAAACTTAGAGAAGCACCTACTGGTATTGAAGTACTTACGGGTAGTGAGACATACAAAGGTAATAGTATTACAGAGTCCCTTGCCAATATCCTAACAAAAGGAGATGGTAAATCTTACAGAAACGGTGTTCTTGTAGACGATGCAACAGGCGAAGTTCTTGAGCCTGGCTTTGCAAACAGCACGAGTAATGACCCTGTTAGCACTCCTACATCGCAACCTACTGAGCAGCCTCCACAAAATAATGGGGGTGGGAATAACGCACATGAATCCATGATGAGAGATAGACGGGCTGCCGCTGAAGCAAAAACAGCTGCTGCTAAAGAGACCACAAGTGGTATAACAACAGGTACAAGTACTTCTACTGCATCAGATGATACAACAGCAGGTGGTGCTTCTTTAGACACTGCCTATGGTATATCAGGACTAAATAAAGGCGGCTTGATGAAAAAGAAGAAGTAACTACTAAGACTACCAAATAACTATAAGGCTACCCAGCAATAATGCTGGCCCCAACATAAGGAAAGAAAATGGCAGAAGCAATTCAGACGGACTCAGCGTCCCATAATCGTAACATATCTCGTGTACAACGTGATGAAGAGGAACTAAAAGCTCTGTTTAAACAAGCAGGGATTCAGACAGATGAAACAGAAGAAGAAACTGCTGAAGAGGAATCCCGTAGCGAAGAGCCTGTCGAGCGCACAGTTCAGGCAGAGAGTGTTACCGAACAAGAAGAAGAACCACAAGCTGAAGCACAAGATGAAGATCTGAGTGCAGAAGAGAAGAACTTCAAGAAGCGTTACGGTGATCTACGGCGACACACTCAAGAGAAAGAGAAAGAGTTTCAATCACAGCTTGATAAGCTTAAGTCACAACTAGATGCAGCTACAAAGAATGAACTTGTACTACCTAAGTCAGAAGACGAAGTAGAAGCATGGGCTAAGAAGTACCCAGACGTTGCAGGTATCGTAGAGGCTATTGCTGATAAGAAAGCTAATGAACGTTCTGCTGATTTAGACGGGCGTCTTAAAGAGATTGAAGAGTTACGTGCATCTGCTAAACGAGATAAGGCTGAAGCTGAGTTACTCTCTATGCACCCTGACTTTCAAGAGATTCGTGCTGATGATGCGTTTCATACATGGGCAGAAAAGCAGCCTAAAGTTGTACAGGATGCACTATACGAGAACAGTGAAGACGCTAAGTCTGTTGCACGTGTTATTGATCTCTACAAGTCAGATAAAGGTATCAAGACTAAGAGTAGCTCTAGCTCAGACAAAGCAGCTGCATCCTCAGTTAAAGCTAAAGGTCGTACTGCATTGGATGCAGATGACTCCTCAAGGTATCTCAGTGAATCACAAGTAGCTAAGATGAGCCTTAAAGAATACGAGAAGCGCAATGATGAGATCTTTGAAGCTCAGCGCTCTGGTAAATTTATTTATGATATGTCTAAGAAATAACTTGACACTTATTCAATCATAGATAAAACTATAGGCATGTACAGTGTCAGGCATAAACTGCCTGTACATGCTTTTCACTAAGCACTAAAGCCACATCAAAGAACTACCTCAGATTATAGGCCCAGCGCTCAACGGACGGCCATCCTTAGAGCATAGCTGACTACCCTACTAAGACGAGCCTCTTTAGTGGATATGTAGTGTATATCTCTCACGCCATATCTATAAGGAGAATTATTATGGCTATCGGAACCGCTGGTGGTGGATTTAACGGGAACTTCTCCCCGATTATCTACTCTAAACAGGCACAAATCGCTCTGCGTAAAAGTGCTGTAACTAACGCAATCACCAACAACTCTTACTTTGGTGAGATTGCAAACCAAGGCGACACAGTTCGCATCCAAAAAGAGCCAGACGTAACCGTCAACGCTCTGCAGCGTCACACAGGTATCTCAGTAGAGAAACTTGATGACACAGACTTCTCTTTGACTATTGATAAAGCTAACTACTTTGCTTTCAAAATGGATGACATTGAAGAGCAGTTCTCTCACGTAGACTTCACCTCATTGGCAGCCAACCGTGCAGCCTACAAAATGGCAGACGCCATGGATGAAGAATGCTTGGGTTACTTGTCTGGTTACGCTGGTGGTGCAGGCTCTTGGGCCGTCAACACAACAGCTTCTGGCGATAAAGCCAATACTGGTGCTGGTACTGACGAACTGTTGGCAGACAACAAACTGGACGCAACTGACTTCGGTAACTTGACCATCTCTGGTTCAGCTACTGCAGGTGACTCCATCCCACTCGCTCCACGCCTCCCAGGTGCAACAGCATTGTCTGCGACAACTGTTTCTCCTTTGACTGTGGTTGCACGTATGGCTCGTAAGCTTGACGTACAAAACGTTGACGCACGTGGTCGCTGGATGGTTGTCGATCCAATCTTTGTTGAGATGCTGAAAGACGAAGACTCTCGTGTACTTAACGCAGACTTCGGTGGCTCAGGCTTGATGAACGGTTTGGTTCTCAACAACCTGCACGGCTTCCGTATCTACGTATCCAACAACCTGCCTTACTTGGGCTCAGGTGCTGGTACTAACGGTACAACTGCACAGTCTACTAACTACGGTGTAGTTGTTGCTGGTCAGGACGAGGCTGTTGCTTCTGCTGAGCAAATCAACAAAGTAGAGAACTACCGTGACCCAGACAGCTTTGCTGACATCGTTCGTGGTATGCACCTCTATGGTCGCAAGATCCTGCGTCCAGAGGCTCTTATTGTTGCTAACTACAACGCTGCCTAATAGGCATAACACTGGGGCTGGCTACATGCTGGCCCCTTTGTGCTTTTTTCACATATAAAGGGACATCACAAGATGGCTATCACAACTGCAATGTGCAACAGCTTCAAGCAAGAGCTTCTTGGGGGTGTTCATGATCTGGATACAGATGTACTAAAATTAGCTCTTATTAAGACTTCAATGGCAGGTACTTACGGTGCTGCTACAACTAACTACTCTGATGTTACGGGTAATACAGACGAAGCTGTAGGTACAAACTACACAGCTGGTGGTCAGGCTCTAGACGGTGCTACTATTACTCTTGACGGCAGTACAGCTATTGTTGACTTTACTGATGAAGTATTTGGTAACGTAACTATTTCCACAGCTGGTTGTATTATCTACAACTCAACGCAGGGCAATAAAGCGGTAGCAGTTATTGACTTTGGTGGCACGGTTAGTGCTACAGCTGGTGACTTGACTATTGAGTTTCCTGCTGCTGCAGCTGCTACAGCTGTAATTCGTATCGCCTAAACACCACAAGGATACCTATCCATGACGATTAAGTTTGCTAACCGTGTAAAGGTTACATCTGCTACTACGGGTACTGGCACAATTACGCTTGGCTCTGCAGTAGAGAGTTTCCAGACTTTCTCTGATGGTGGTATCCTTGATGGCAACTCCGTTAGATACACTATTGTAGATACTAATGACTGGGAAGTAGGCACAGGTGTATATACACACAGTGGCACTACAATGTCTCGCTCGTTAGAGGAAAGCTCAACAGGTTCCTTACTCAATCTATCGGGTCAACAAGAAGTTTTTATTACTACTTCTGCTACTGATATTGAGAACCTTGGTAGTAGATCTATTGATTACTTCTACTTCACAGCTACAGCTGGTCAGACAGTATTTACTGGTAATGATGATAACAGCAATCAGTTAGCCTTCTTTGAAGATAACATTATTGTCTTCATGAATGGTATTGTTCTTGAGGGCAACAGCCAAGACTACTCTGTATCAGGTGGTAACACAGTAACGCTTACTGCAGGTGCTGCACTCAGTGACGAGATTAACATTGTAGCATTTAAGGCTTTTACTCTAGCTGACACAGTATCTAAAGTTACTGGTGGGCAGTTTGACGCTAACGTAGACTTTGCTGCAGGTATTGATGTTACTGGCAATATTACAGTTACTGGTACTGTAGATGGCAGAGATGTAGCTACAGATGGTACTAAACTAGATGGTGTAGAAGCAGGCGCTACAGCTGACCAGACAGATGCTGAGATTAAAACAGCCTACGAGAATAACGCTAACACTAATGCTTTCACTGATGCTGAGCAGACAAAACTTTCTGGTATTGAGACAGGTGCTGAAGTAAATACTGTTGACAGTGTAAACACACAGACAGGTGCTGTAGTACTTGATGCTGACGATATTAGTGATACATCTACTACTAACAAGTTCACAACTGCTGGAGATATATCTAAACTTGCAGGTATTGAGGCCGGAGCTACAGCCGATCAAACAGCCGCCGAAATCCGCGCACTTGTAGAAAGCGCGACTGACAGCAACGTATTTACAGATGCCGATCACACAAAGCTCAATGGCATTGAGAGCGGGGCGACAGCTGACCAAACCAAAGCTGATATTGATGCTCTTAACGTAGATGCAGATACACTAGACGGGCAGCACGGTAGTTATTACACAGGCTATGCAGATACCGCAGTAGCTAACCTTGTAGATTCTGCTCCTGGCACACTAGACACATTAAACGAACTAGCAGCAGCATTAGGTGATGACCCTAACTTTGCTACTACCACTGCTAACAATATTGCTTCTAAAGTTTCTAAGTCTGGCGATAGCATGACTGGCAACTTGTCCTTCGGTGACAACGACAAAGCCATCTTTGGGTCAGGCGGAGATTTAGAAATCTATTCTGACGGCAATACATCTATTATTAAAGAAAATACCGCCGGATATTCTCTTCAAATTAGAGCGGAAGATCAAGTATTTATGAATACTGCCGGTAATTCTACTGGTATGTATATAAATCCTAATGCTGCAGTTTCTTTATACCATGCCAACTCTCCTAAACTCGCCACCACCTCCACAGGTATTGACGTAACTGGCACAGTGACGGCTGATGGGCTGACTGTGGATGGGGATATTACACTAACCGCAGGTGATAAACTGAAGTTTAACGATGATCGTTATTTTACGCCTGAAAACAATGTAGATGGTGCAGAAGTAAGTGCCAACGGTATTTTCAGAGTAAAGACAGGAGCAACACCTGCACAGCGTTTACTTGTAGCGGCAAACGGCGACATCAGCTTCTACGAGGACACAGGCACGACACCAAAGTTCTTCTGGGATGCGAGTACGGAGAGACTTGGGCTGGGAACTACAAGTGCCTCAACAGAACTTCATGTAAAAGGTTCTGGTGATTACGCTGCTTTAACCCTTGAGGCTACAACATCTGGCGGGGCTAGTTATGTAAACCTAGGTGATAGTGCCGACATTGATGTTGGTCAATTGGCTTACTTTAACTCTGATAATTCTATGCGCTTTACTGCAAACGGCTCCGAAGCCATGCGCATCTTGAGCAACGGGAATGTGGCGATTAACCATACGTCTGCTTCTTCTAGACTGACTGTTGGCGCTCCTGACTCTGGGGACACGCTATCGTTACTAAGTCTTTTTGCAAATAGCGGGGCAACAGGTGGATCTGCTTCCTCTCTGGAAGTTGTTGCATCTTCTAACAAGATGAAGATGAAATTAGGAGGCTCTGATCAATTAGTTATTGGTAATGTTACAAGCGATTTTGCAACATTTGATGCCAGCGGCAACCTGCTTGTGGGTCAGTCTAGTTCAACACAGCCGGGTGTAGGAAATACTACAAATGGTTTTGCCATTAGAAATGATGGGTTGTTTTTCTCTTCTGCATATCAAGGCCGTACAGGCACCTTTGGCCGTAATGGAAATGATGGGCCAGTTCTTGGTATTTATAAAGACGGCGTATATGCAGGAGACCTTGGGGCTAAACTAGCAAACGGCCAATCCAGACTGTACTTAGGAAACTCCAATACCAAGCTACTTTTCGACAATGGTGCAGATCGTATTTACCCCGTGAACAATGACGGTGATTCTAGAGGTAGTGCTATTGACTTAGGGTTATCAGCTGTAGCCTTCAAAGACGCCTACTTCTCAGGCACAGTAAACGCTGCCAACTTCAACACCACCTCAGACGCTACTCTCAAGACAAACGTAGAGACGCTCACAGGCTCTCTGGATGCCGTTAAGTCTTTGCGTGGTGTCTCATTCGATTGGATCGAGAATGGCAACTCAGAGGTCGGCGTAATCGCTCAGGAAGTGGAAGCTGTACTGCCGGATGTAGTCAGCACAAATGACCAAGGCATCAAGTCAGTTAAGTACGGAAACATGGTGGCTCTCTTGATCGAAGCCATGAAGGAACAACAAGCTCAGATTGACGAGCTTAAAGCTAAACTAGGAGAGTAACTATGGCTATTACATACACATGGACTATCGCAAATCTTGAGCGCAACACAGCAGACGGTGGTGTCACAGTGGCACACTGGCGCTGCGAGGGTGTTGATGGGGAGGCTACTGCTTCCTCATACGGGACAACCTCATGGACACCGGACGCATCTGCCTCTGACTTCATTGCATTTGATAGCTTAACTCAAGCCAACGTGCTTGCTTGGGTCTGGAACACTGTCGTGAAAGCTGACGTTGAGACAGCCATTGCTGACAAGATTAACGCTGAGTTGAACCCAACGACTACCGCTGGGGTTCCTTGGTAATCATAACGCTAATAGTGGAAGGACACGAAGATGGCGATTAAAGTTAATGGTACTACGGTTATTGATGACAGTAGGAACCTTGTAAATATTGTGAGTGGGGCGGGTGCTAGTACAGACCTTGGTGCTGTTGGGAGTTATGCTGTTCTTGGGCGGTATGGCGGTTTTAATGCTGGGTCTCTTTATAGTAGCGGCCTAACATACTCAAGTTGGCACGTCTTTAACGCCGCAGTTTACTCTCAGTACCCCAGCGGTACTCCTAGTGGCACATGGAGAGCTATGGGACAAGAGGTTAGGACAGACCGACAATGTTTAACTGTTGCTGTAAGGGTTTCATAATGAGTATTGCAATTACACAAGTCCGTAATGCGGCATCAAAGAACGCAGCAAACACAGTCATTGATGTGGAGATTAACCACCCAGATTACGGGTGGATACCCTACCTGCTGACTGATTATGACACAGATACAACCATCGACAACGATGCAGTCATGGCTCTGATCGGTGATGACTTCACTGCATATGTTCCGCCTACACAAGTAGAGCTAGATGTAGCCGCAGCCGCAGGTGTTCGTGCAGAGCGTGACAATCGCTTGGTCACAGAGGTTGACCCTATCGTGTCTAACGCTCTCCGCTGGGCAGACCTCACCGCAGCTAAACAGGCTGAGTGGACACAGTATCGCACTGACTTGTTGAACATCACAGATCAAGCTGGCTTCCCACATGACATCACATGGCCGACTAAACCCTAATACGTAGGACTTAAACATGACTAAAGCACGTGACTTAGCTGATCTGCTAGATGCTAGTGGTAACATTATAGCTCAAGGTACTATTGATGGGCGTGATATTGCGTCTGATGGTAGTAAGCTAGACAGCATTGAACATGGTGCTACAGGAGACCAGACACACTCAGAGATCCGTGCTCTTATAACTGCTGGTGTTGACACTAACGTATTTACTGATGCAGATCATAGTAAGCTAGACGGTATTGAAGCGGGTGCTACTGCAGATCAGACTGCTGCAGAGATTAAGACTGCTTATGAAAGTAATGCTAACACCAACGAGTTTAGTGATGCAGAGCAAAGCAAGTTAGCAGGTATTGAAACAGGTGCGACAGGTGATCAAACGGCATCTGAAATTCGCTCATTGGTCGAGGCGGCTACAGATAGCAATGTCTTCACTGACGCTGATCACAGCAAGCTGAATGGGATTGAGGCTGGTGCCACTGCAGATCAAACAAAGGCTGACATTGATGCGTTAAACGTAGATGCAGATACTCTAGATGGTCAACACGGTTCTTACTACACTAGCTACGCCGATACAGCTGTAGCTAATATTGTTGATTCTGCACCAGGTACGCTTGATACGCTTAATGAGTTAGCTGCTGCGCTTGGTGACGATCCAAACTTTGCTACTACTACAGCTACTAATATTGGCACTAAAGCTAATAAGACTATTACCGTTTCAGCAGGTAGTGGTCTTACTGGTGGTGGAGACTTAACTGCTAACCGTACTATTAGTCATGCTGACACATCTAGCCAAGCCTCTGTGGACAACTCTAATGGCACAGTCATTCAAGACATTACTCTTGATACGTATGGGCATATTACAGGTATTTCTTCTGCTAACCTTGATGGTCGCTACTATACAGAGACAGAAGCAGACTCACGTTTTGTGAATGTCACTGGCGATACTATGAGTGGTACTCTTACACTTGCTTCTGGTGGTTTCGCAGATCAACTTACCGTTAATCGCAGTGATGGTAATTACTATTCTGTTATTAAGTATGCCAATACCACTGGCGAGATTGCTCGTATGGGTTTCACTGAAACAGGGTTATTGCATTATCGTGTAGGCACATCAGGCACCAACAAATACATATTCCACGATGACTACCACCCCAATGCCGACAAGTGGACCACTGCACGTACCCTCTCCCTAAGCGGTGACGCATCCGGTTCTGTCTCTTGGGATGGCTCAGGTAATGCTACGCTGAGTGTGACGGTGGCTAATGACAGTCATACTCATACAAACACAACGCTAGATATGCACTTTAATCGTGAAACTCAAAACATTGATACTTACGATCCAGACAGCTTTTGGGCTACATCAAGGGGGACAGGCGGTACTGGGAATTATCCTACTAGCTATGTAAATGTCTACAATTTTGCGGGTAACGGTTCTAATGAAGGTACACAACTTGCAACATACTATGGTAGCAACAACAGAACGTGGATACGTTCACGAAACGATAATAACAATAGTTGGTTAAGCTGGAGTGAAGTATGGACCAGCACAACGGACGGCTCAGGCTCTGGCCTAGATGCTGATCTCTTGGATGGTGTGCAGGGGTCATCTTATCTGCGTAGTGACACTTCTGACAACATGAATGGAAGTTTGACTATTGAATCTACAGGACAACTAAATGTTAGATATAATGGTACTGATAGCTATAGATCCACATTAGATTGGCAGCATTTGCAGCTAGGTAACAATGGTCAAAATAGCATTATTGCTGGAAGAACAAATGGCGGTGGTTACTTAAGTTTCTTTGTTAATAATACCACTGATGTAACTTCTAGTACCAATGGCACTGAAGCAATGCGCATCCATGCTAATAGCAGAGTTAGCATGGGTGCTGGTTTCACGGGAACAGGCGGATGGTTAAGCATTAGTTCTGGATCAGCTTATCCTATATATTTAGAATCAACCCAAAGATATATGCTTGGTCTTAAAAACACCAGTGCTGATGCTAACTATATTTGGCTTGTCCATGACACGCGAAATAGCCGGTCGTCCATGTCGCTGCATTTTAATGGAGTCGGTGACAGATTTCATTTTGAAGAAAACGGTAATTTTACTGCAGACGGCACCGTATCAGCCTCTAACTTTACAGGTAATGGTTCTAACTTAACAGGTATTGACGCAGGTGCTCCCGCTGGCTCTATCATATATCACGCAGGTAGCTCTGCCCCGTCTGGTTATATCAAAGCTAACGGTGCATCACTAGGCACAAGTGCATATCCAGACCTATTCTCAGCTATCGGCTATACATATGGTGGCTCTGGTGGGTCGTTTAACGTGCCTGACCTTCGTGGTGAATTTATCCGTGGCTGGGATGACAGTCGTGGTGTTGATAGTGGACGTAGCTTTGGTAGCTCACAGCTTGACCAAATGCAGAGGCTTACAGGTGGATATAATACATCTGCTGAACACTTTAATATTGGGTCGGGCAGTGGTGTGTTTAATGATTATAGGGTAGGTGGCGCACGAAACTCAGGTATTGGATATGGAAACGCTACAAGATTGGACTTTGATTCTGCTAACTCACCTAGCGCCCGTGTTTCGTCATCTACAAGCGGTGAAACTCGCCCACGCAACATAGCCCTTCTAGCCTGCATCAAATACTAAGGAGACACAGATATGAACGTATATCAAACCGACATTGATGGTGTCTTCATAGGCATCACAACAGCAGACCAAGACCCTATGGATGAAAGCAATATGCTTATCCCAGCAGGTTGCGTAGAGACTGCGCCACCCTCAACAACAGACGCACAGTTGGCACGTTGGGATGGTACAGCTTGGGCTGTAGAGGACATACCTGAGCCAGAACCTGAGCCAGAACCTGAGCCAGTAGACCCTGCTATAATAGCCCGTCAAGAACGTGATGCACTCTTGACCTCATCTGACTGGACACAGGTTGCTGATGCTCCTGTAGATCAAGCTGCATGGGCTGCTTATCGTTCTTTACTAAGGGATGTACCACAGCAATCTGGCTTTCCCGCTGACATTACATGGCCCACTAAACCCTAATGCGTAGAGAGTAATACAGTATGTTTGGCTTTACCCCACTAGCTACAACACCTTTAGCTGCATCTCAGGCTGGTATATCTGCTGTCGTAGCTCTAGCGTCTGTACTATCTACGGGTAGCATAACAGCTACAACTGTTAATGTATCTGAACTACTAGCGTCTGTATCAGCTACAGGTACGGTAGGTAGTCTAACACTAAACCCTGATGAAGTTACAAACTCTGTTGGTGCTACAGTATCTGTTGGTACAGTACAGGTTAACCTCTCTGAACTACTCTCCAGTGTATCCGCTACAGGAAATGTAGCTACTGTAGGGTACGATGCTAAAGGTAATCATACACTTGCTTCAGTATCAGGTTCAACTGCTTTAGAGCCTGTTAGTGCAGGTGGCTTTGAGATTGATATTAGTGAGAACCTTCTTTCTGTATCGGCTACGGGTTTTGCAGGTAGTTTAACGGTACATATCTCAGAGCTTCTAGATAGCGCTTCTGCTACAGGTAGTGTTACTGCTATCATACCACACGCTGACTCCTTACAGTCTATAGTAGGTGTTTCAGCACAGGGTACTGTGGAACCTACCAGCCTAGACTCTTTTGAGATTGACGTATCAGAGTCCTTGCTTTCGGTAGTAGCAACTGCTACAATCAACCCTGTAATAGTAAATGTAGCAGAGAGACTAGAAGACGTAGTAGGTACAACTGCGGTATCAGCTGTTACAGTTACTGCTGTCAACTTCCCCTTTGAGGCAGATGCTTACAGTAGAGACAGGACGTTATACACCAATCCTCAACCCTTAAATCACGTTGTACATATAGCAGAAGATAACAGAACAATAGTTATAGACGCTGTATTCTCAGCAAGCAGAACAGTAAATATTGCAGCCTAAAGGATAGCCTATGTCATATAAGTGGCCTGATAAAGATAAAGATGAGTTACTTGATTACAGCATAGACTGGTCTCGTTTCTTGAGTGGTGATGCTGTTTCTGGCGTCACTTGGTATATTGATGACGCAGTAGGTGTTAAAACAGAAGTGAACAATACAGATGTTGTAGATGGGCTACAGTTTGTACAGGCTACTAACACTACAACTGTGGCTACTATCCGCTTGAGTTTAGGTACAAATAATAAACGTTACAGAATTACGTGTAAGATAACCACAATAGGCGGATTACAGTATGAGCGCAGCGTATTTCTGCGTGTCAAGGAGAAGTAAGAATGGCATACGACTACATTAGCCTAGTTAACGATATTAACCGCCGCCTTAATGAAGTAGAACTTACGAGTGCTAACTTCCCTACAGCTACAGGCTACTACAGCTTTGCTAAGGATGCTGTTAACTCAGCTATTCGCCATGTCAATCAGGAAGAGTTTGAGTGGCCGTGGAACCATGTAGAAGAAACAGAAGTACTACTTCCCGGTGAAGTACGTTATAGTATGCCTTATGATAGTAAAACTATTAACATGAACACCTTCCGCATCAAGCGTGATGATGATCTTAATGTTGGTACAGTCAAACTAAAAGTACTAACATACGAAGAATGGCTTGACAAGTATGCAGATACTGAGTATAACTCTACCACAAGTATAAGAAATACACCAACGCATGTTGTACGTACACCTAGTAGAGAGTTGATCTTTTACCCTACTCCCGATAAAGAGTATGAAGTAGTGTATGAGTACTTCCGTACAGGCTACGATCTAGAGCTTTCTACAGATGTACCTACACTCCCTGAGCAATACCGTTATACCATCGTTGATGGCGCTATGTACTACGTTTATCAGTTCCGTGGTGACATGCAGGCATCACAATTAGCACTACAAAAGTTTGAGCAAGGCATTAAACAATTACGTAGCTTACATATTAATCGCACTGAATACCTGCGAGACACGAGAGTATATTACTAATGGCTACACAGTGGCAGACATTCCCTATTGAGTTTAGAGGCGGTCTCATCTCTAACCTTAGCCCTTTACAACAGGGTAGTAATGCTGTGGGTTCTGCTACTATCTTGCAGAACTTTGAGTCTAGCAAAGAGGGTGGCTACTCTAAGATCAAAGGCTTTGAGAAGTTTAGCACTGCAGCTGTACCTGGGTCTGGCCCTATCCTAGCACTCAAAGTGATAAGCTCTGGGCGTATTGTTGTAGCTAGACAGAACGGTTCTAACGTAACAGAGTACTACTACGGCACAGGTACTACGTGGACATCCATGGGTGCAAGACCTTTGCTTGGTGGTAAGGCTAAGCATGTTCTATATAACCTAGACGGTGACGATAAAGTTATCTTTGTAGATAGTAATAACTACCCTGCTACGTACAACACATCAGGCAATACTCTCACAGCTATTACAGGTAGCACAGATGTACTAGGTGCAGAGAATGTAGCAGTGTTTAAGGATACAGCATTCTACGCCAAGGGTAACAACCTATACTTTACTGCACCCTTTACTGTAGATGACTTTAGTGCAGCTAATGGCGCTGGCTCTATCAACGTAGCTAATGAGATAACAGGTCTAGCTGTCTTCCGTGACCAGCTTATAGTCTTTACTACTGACAGCATTAAACGCATAACAGGTAACACCGCAGCAGACTTTCAGGTAGCACCTATTACAGACCGTATTGGCTGTGTTAATGGTGACACTATTCAGGAAGTTGGTGGTGACATTATGTACCTTGCTCCTGATGGTATCCGCTTGCTGAGTGCTACGGATCGCATTGGTGACTTTGGGTTGGATATTGCTTCTGATCCTATAGCTAAGGATGCTACCACGTTCCTTGGCAGTACGCCTAACTTCTGTTCTGTACTTATGAGAGAGAAAGCTCAGTATCATATCTTTGCTTATATAGAGTCAGAACAACATGAAGCATCTAAAGGCTTAATCGCTACTAAGTTTGTATCACAGGGTGCGTCTGGTATTAGCTGGTCTACAACTAAGGGGGTAAAAGCTTTTGTAGCAGACAGTAGGTACACAGATACAGCTGAGACTATTGCTTTTGCTAATACGGATGGCTATGTATATGAGTTAGATACAGGATCAAGCTTTGATGGGCTACCTATTGAGGCTATTTACGAGTCACCCTATATGCCTCTGTCTGATCCTCAGATGCGTAAGTCATTCTACAAGATGACACTGTATGCAGAACCTACTGGCAGTATGACTCTGGATCTTAACGTTAAGTATGACTTTGGTTCATCTACAAACACAGGTGTTATACAACCCGCTACACAGAGCGTAGAAAGTACGGGTACATCTGTATTCATATTTGGGGAATCTAACTCTGTGTTTAACACCTCTACATACGGGGGTGAGTTAGACAAGATCTACAACACAAATATTATTGGCTCAGGTAAGACTATAGCCCTTCGTATTGAAGACAATTCTATAAACCCTACATTCACTCTAGACACAGCCCTGCTAGAGTTTAGACAGAACGATAGACAGTAAGGACTAAAACATGGCAGGTTATACACGTCAGGATACAGCAAACAACATTGCTAACGGTAACGTTATTGATGCGGATGACTTTGATGCTGAGTACAATGCCATTGAGGCAGGGTTTAACGCATCTACTGGTCACGCTCATGACGGTACTGCAGGTGAAGGTGCGCCCATCACTAAGGTAGGCCCAGCGCAAGACCTCATTGTTTCAGGTACTGCTCTTACGCCTAAGACTACTAACACTCTGGACTTAGGTACAGCCGCTGTACAATATAAGAATGCTTGGTTTGATGGTACTGTAGACACAGATGCCTTAACTGTATCAGCTAATGCGACAGTAGGTGGTACTCTTGGTGTTACAGGTATTATAACAGCTACAGGCGGTGTCACTGGTAATGTAACAGGTAACGTCACTGGTAATGTAACAGGTAACGTCACGGGTAATGTAACAGGTACAGTATCTGACGTATCTAACCATGACACAGATGTCATCAGTGAAGGCTCAACTAACCAGTACTTTACTACTGCTCGTGCTAGATCTTCTGTGTCAGCTACGGGTAGCCTTAGCTACAACTCAGGTACAGGCGTTATTAGTTTTACACAGGGTAATACAGACACTGTAGCAGAAGGCACAACTAACCTATACTACACAGATGCACGTGCTACTGCAGCAGCTAAGGCTGCTTTTAGTGTCACTGACACTGGTGGTGACGGTAGCCTGACCTACTCTGCTGGTACTTTTACATACACTGGCCCTAGTGCTGCTGAGACACGTGCTCACTTCTCTGGCGGTACGGGTGTTAGTATTACTAATGGTACTGTTGCTATTGGTCAGGCTGTAGGCACTACATCAGATGTCACTTTTAACAACACTGTAGTTAATGGCAACTTAACAGTAAACGGGACTACTACCACCGTAAACACTGAGACACTCAACCTTGCAGATAACCAGATTGTTCTCAACTCTAATGAGACAGGCACACCTACACAGAATGGTGGCATTGAGATTGAGCGTGGTACAGCCGCTAACAAAACACTTATATGGAACGAAGCAGACGATAAGTGGACTGTAGGCAGTGAGACATTTGTAGCAAATACATTTGAAGGTGCTTTGGTAGGAGATGTTACAGGCAATACAAATGGCGTTCATACAGGTTCAGTCGTGGGTAATGTCACAGGTGATTTGGTAGGGAACGTAACAGGCACAGTATCGGGCGGTATTTCAGGTAATGCCGCTACAGCTACAGCACTAGAAACTTCCAGAACCATATCTCTTACAGGTGATGTCTCTGGTAGTGCCTCTTTTAACGGCACAGCTAACGCAACTATTACAGCTACTATTGCTGATGACAGTCACAACCATGTTATCTCTAATGTTGATGGCTTGCAGACAGCACTAAATAGTAAGTATGAAGCATCCACTCAGACAGAAGCTACTTGGGAAGCTGGTACTAGCACTACTGAAAGTCTCGTATCTCCAGCTAAAGTTAAGGCTGCTGTAGATGAGTTTTCACCTTTAGACGTGACCACGGGTACGGCTCCTTACTACGGTGCTAGGGCTTGGGTTAGCTTTAACGGCTATAACGGTAGTATTAACGCATCAGGCAATGTTAGTTCGGTAACAAGAAACGGCCCGGGTGATTACACTATTAACTTCACTACAGCTATGCCTGATACTAACTATTCAGTACACTGTCTGCCTACCAGACACAGAACAGATAGACCGCATTGGGTTTATCATTGTCAACCTAACTCAACAGGTGATATTACAACTACATCTGTAAGGGTCAAAGGCGGTTATGTTTCTGGTACAAATGATGGTAACTACAACACAGTGCTTGACTTCCCTCAGGTTTCACTAGTTATATTCAGGTAGAGTAATATGACATCTATATCCTTGACACCAGACGAGCTAGAAGCTATGCTAGACAGGGCTGCAAGACGTGGAGCTAAGCAGGCTTTGTCAGCTATAGGTTTGCATGATACTAATGCTGCCAAAGACATCAACGAAATGCGAGACCTATTAGAAGTGTGGCGTGATACACGTAAAGGTATCTGGAGTACATTTGTAAAGGTAACAACAATCGCAATTATAACATTCATAGCTGGTGCAGTATGGATGCAGTTAGGGAATAAGTAATTATGGCTAAGAAGTTTGCAGGGTTCACACCAGAACAGATGGGTAAGATTATACCTGAAATGCAGGGTATGCAGGCTGATGAACAAGCTGCTTACTTAGCGTCACAGCCTGGTGCTGCTGCTCGTGTCGGTAAGATGGCAGAGGTAGCGCAGAAGCGTATTGGTATGGCTTATGGTGGCATGGCTACTAAGAAAGGCTATGCAGTAGGCGGTTTTCAAAATAATCTAGATACCGCCAACATGGAGGATTTCCCCAAAATTGATCTACCGCCTGATACAAATGGCGCTGTTAATCCTCTTGACGCAACGAGAGAAGGGGTGTCCACAGCAAACACTGCCCTGCAGGATGCCATTAATGCACAACAAGCAGACCCTGAAAATGAAGAGTTAGTAAAAGCTGTTACAGATGCACAAACAAATGTAAACAATGCTAAACAAAAATACTCTCTTGCTTATTCTGATTATAAAACTACACAAGTTCCTACAAGCGCAGAGTTAAATGTAAAAGCTGCAACAGATCCAGGGTCGATGACCAAGAAAGCTGATGTAGCTACTATATCAGAAGAGGATAAGACTGCAGGAGAGATCGCTGCAGGTACAGGAGACGTAGCTGCTACTACAGATATGGTAGTAGATACTGCAGAAACTGCAGCAGATGTTACGACACCCACTAAGACAGATGCAGTTACCTATGAGCCTCTTTCTGTAGAATCTACAACAAAAGATGTACTGGATCGTTTAGAGGCTGCTACAGGTAAACCTAGCGCAGAAGCTTTAGTTGATGCGCAATCTATGTCACCAGATAAGCTTGCTCAGCTTGGTATTTCCGCTGCTCAGCTATCAGAAGCACGTAGGGTGCAGCCTGTAGATGCTCGTACTCTGCAGGAAGGGGAGATGATTGAAGGCTCTACTGTTGACATGGAGCGTGTCAAGACAGAGACTAACTTCGCCGCTGCTACAGGTGCTCCTTCTACAGATGCTACAGTACAGGGTCAGCTTACGGGCTTGATGGAGCAGTTTGAGGGTAGTGAACCTCCTGCATGGGCTGCTGGTGCTATGAGGGCTGCAGCTGCACAGATGGCTGCACGTGGGTTGTCTGCTTCTTCTATGGCTGGTCAGGCTGCTATTCAAGCCGCCATGGAATCAGCAATGCCTATCGCTGTACAGGATGCGCAGACTTCTGCTACATTTGAGTTAACTAACCTAAGTAATAAACAACAAGCTGCTATGTTTGCTGCTGAGAAACGTGCTGAGTTTTTAGGGCTAGAGTTTAACCAAAACTTCCAGGCTCGTGTAGCTAACGCTTCTAAGATCTCAGAGATTGCTAACATGAACTTCACTGCTGAACAGCAGGTTGCTCTTGAGAATGCTCGTATGGCACAGTCTGTAGACTTAGCTAACCTTAGTGCTGCTAATGCTAAAGTAATGGCTGATGCAGCTGCCATGACACAGTTAGATCTTACTAACCTAAACAACCGTCAGCAGGCGCAGGTACAAAACGCTAAGTCTTTCTTAGATATGGACATGGTTAACTTGTCTAATGAGCAACAGGCTACCATGTTTAAATCACAGAGTTTGGTTAATGCCTTGCTATCAGACCAAGCTGCTGAGAATGCTTCTAAGCAATTTAATGCTTCTAGTGAGAACCAGACTAATCAGTTCTTTACTAATCTAGCATCTCAGGTGTCTATGTTTAATAATGAGCAAAAGAATGCCATGAACCAGTTTAACTCTGGTCAAACAAATGCAGTAAATCAGTTTAATGTAAGTCAGAGAGCGGCACGAGATCAGTTTAATGCAAACAACCAGCTTATCGTAGCGCAAGCTAATGCTGCATGGTCTCAGGCAACTACTACAGCAGAAACAGCAGCGCAGAACGAAGCAAACCGTGATGCAGCAATCGCTGAAAATCAGTACACAATGACTGCATACAACAATGTAATCCAAGAAGAGCGTGATATGATTAGTTATGCTTTTAGTGCCGCTGAGAGTACTGCAGATCGTCAGGTTAGGTTGCAGGTTGCAGCTATTCAAGCTGAAACAGCTGCATCGCAAATTCAAGCTCAGATTGATACAGCAGCAGGCGCAGGTTCAGGTAAGCTACTTGCTATGTTTGCAGACAAAGCTCTGGACTGGGCATTTGGTTAAAACAGCGTTAACAGTAGGTATAATTACAATGGGTCTTTTATCACAATCACAGACAGATAACATCGTTACCATGATGTCTCGCATTAAGGAACGTGCTCTTTCTGCACAAAAACCCTCTACAGGGGATGATAGTACTAGTAAGCGTAAGGGTTTATTTGATAAGCCAACAGCAGCTGCTCCTACAACAGATGACTTTGTAGCAAACACTATTAGAAGCCTTCGCCAGAAAGCTGACATTGCTATGGAAGAACAGCCAGAGATCTATCTATCAAAGTATGATGTATCTGCTTTAACTCCAGAGGAGCCTGTGCGGCCTAAAGCTAGACCTGAAGAGCTTACAATCCCAGAGACTACACAAACAAATAGCGACATTGAGGAAGCAATAGTAGAGGCTTCAGGTTCTGAGGGTCTCATGTCTAAAAGTGCCAATATGATGGCTAGACCAGAGAACCTAGATATACCAGAGTATAAGGTGTACAAAAGCCCTAAAGAGATGTCTAAGCTAGAGATCTTAGCTCGTACCATTGAAGCAGAAGCAGCACAAGAGGGTTATGAAGGTATGATTGCGGTAGGCTCTGTAATAGCTAACCGTGCTGCAGCTGGTAAATATGGTGATGATATAGAGGGTGTAATTCTAAAGAAAGGCCAGTTCTCTCCGTGGAACTCGTGGACAGGACACGCTAAAGGCAAACAAGGTAAAAATATGATGGCTCTTAAACCTAGCGCAAAAGCCTATAAAGCTGCAGGTGATATTCTTACTGGAGATTATACAGACCCTACAGACGGCGCTACTCATTATGTAAACACAGCTGTTAATCAACCTGATTGGCTACCTGATATGAAGTCTCGTAAACGTGGCACCCTTCAGATAGGAAGTCACCTGTTTGGTAATGCAGATGATGACAATAGATATGATGGTAAGAACTGGATTAAGCCGAAACCAAAGGCACGTCCCTAATGTTTGGTTTACCTCTAGAGCTTATCACTATGCTATTCTCCACTGTACTGGGTGGGGTTATGTCTATGATAGGGCAGAACGCTAAGAACAAAGCCAAGCAACAAGAGATGATGATTGGTGGTATGCAGCAGGCCAGAGAGCACGGCAAGACAGATAAGCATTTTGCATGGACACGCAGGCTTATTGCTCTATCTGCAATCTTCTCAATTATAGTCTTGCCAAAAGCAGTGGCTGTGTGGTATCCTGAGGTAAGCGTTATTGTAGGCTACACAGAAGTAGAGGGCGGCCTGTTTAACTGGATCTTTGGCGGCGATGGCACAGTAAAGTGGCAGGCAGCTAGAGGCTTCGTAATCACCCCACTAGACACACACATCGTTTCAGCTATCGTAGGTCTCTACTTTGGCGCAGGTTTCACTAAGTAAGGTATTATCATGGCAAAGCCAACACTATTTGAGGGACCAATCCCCGGTCAGTCTTTAACTACGGAACCTAAGAACGTACCTTGGGAGCAACCGCCTAAGTATGCAGATCCTATGGATGCTCTTGAGATGTACATGGAACGTCTTGCTGATCCTGAATCTCAGGATGAGTTAATTGACATGCTGGACATAGGAATCCCCATTAGTATTGTCGTGGATACAATGCTTTCGGGTGGTGTTATGGATGGTCTGCATTCAGTAGACACTAAGCTACTACTAAAAGGTGTAATTGCTACACAGATCCAAACCATTGCAGAGGTTGTTGGCGTTGAATACAAACTCACTATGACAGACTATGTTAACATGGATGCTAAGAAAGAAGAGCGTATGCGTCAGAAGCTGGCAACTAAGCTAGAACTGGAGATCGCCAAAGGTGAAGCATCTGATCCTGGCGTACAAATGCAGCAAGACGTATTAGAGTCTATGCAATCTGATGAACCTATGGAAGAAGAGCCTGTAGAAATGGCGGAAGAAACTATGGAAGAGATGCCTGCCGCACCTGCAGGTCTCATGGCGAAGGAAGTTTAATTATGGCAAGTGCATTTCAGGCAGGTATGATTGGCGGCTTTGCCGATACGTTTGTACAAAAGATCCAAGACCGTACAGATAAAGCAGAAAAATACGAAGATATGATGATTGCTTCTGCCAAGGCTAATGCGCCTAAGTACGCAGAAACTACAGCTGCGTATAAAGCTACCGTGTCTCAGGCTCGACAACTAAAAGATTCTTTTGGTTTTACAGACTCTGAGATTGTAGCTATGGCTAGTAAGTACGATCTAAACGCAATTCACAAAACCCTCATGGAGCAGAAGATGGCTGCAGAGGCTAATGCAAGTGAATTAGGCTTTGATAAAAGTACTATACTTGGCTCTCTCAATATGGCATCTAGTGTAACTATGCCCAAAGGTATGACACTTGAGTCTGGCTTGAGAAACATCCTCTTTAATACAACTCAGAACCTTAACGCCAGCAATAACCCTAAGTCTGAAGTTAACAAGCGTGGCGCTTTTGGTAAAGCTATGGCTGACTTCTTAGCGTTAAACCCACGAGCCTCTGCAGAAGAGCAGCTTAAGAATATGCAGTATGCAGGCTTTAGCATGGATGAGTTACGTAACTTTAATGCTTCTGCAGGACGTGGTGATATATTCCCTGAGGTTACAGCTGGACCCCTAGCATTACCTGACCAAGACTATAAGTCATCTGATTTTGGTACTACACAGAATAATACTCGTAGGAGACTTGCTGCAAACTTTAAGGTATTAAATGATACCGAAACAGATATTGACGCTTCACTAGCTAAAAACTTTAAAAACCCAGCTGATGGCAACGTAATAGATGTATTCAAAGACATTGAGACTGCTTCAGAGTACCTTGCTTTTCTTGAGAGCAATATAGCCTTTAAGGGTTACGGGGCTGGCTTTGGTAACAAATTAAAACGTACAGGCGCTATGTCTAGGATGATTCGTTCTATCGACACTCCAGAGGAGTTAAAGGCTTTTGTAGCGGCGGAAAGAGATGGACGCTTTACAAAGCTTATTATTGAAACTGATGGTACGTTTACTGATACACAATTTGAAGCCGTACTAAATGGTGAGCCTATTCCAGGAGTAGAACCTGAAGAAGAGACATCTGTAGATGCAGCTAATACTGACCCTTTAACTGAAACATCTACTCCCGCTGCAGCTGCAGCCTCTGGACCTGCTCCTCTGACCTCAGATGCTGCTATTAATGCTAAGGTAGAAGAGCTTACTGGTGGTACTACTGGTGCCACTGATTTATCTGACATTGGCATGGATCGCCGTGAAGCGGCTTACGAAGATGACTCTGTACCTAGCTTGGATTTATCTGACATTGGCATGGACCGCCGTGAAGCTGCTTACGAGGATGATACAATCAAACCTCTTGTAAAAAGTATTGCTGCTGGTGCTGCTACAAGTGAGTGGATTGATTCTTTAGGCATCCAATTACCTTCTACTGAAGATCTTAATACATCTATAGTATCCAATCTTAAAACTACTAACTCCGCTGTAGCATCTGGGCTTGCTACTGCTGTAGACTTTCTTACAGGTTTTGTAGGGGGGACTCAGGAGACAAGGCTAAGCAGAGGCTTAAAGAATATATCTAAAAGCCAGGCAGATAGTGCCGCTAAAGTTGCAGCTATGGGGTTCACTAAGTACTTCACCAGTGACTTGCCCCCAGAAGAAGTAGTAAACGAAGTAGAAGATAACTTCGTAAAGTTGTTTACTACTGCAACTGATACCCCTGCTTACAAACAGCTAGAGGAATTGATACGGGAACGTATGGAGTATGCAGAAAAGAAAAAGGCAGAAGAGCCTAGCGCTGTAAACGAAGTGTTTACCCCGGAATTCCCTGGTGATGTACCTGAAGACCTGGAAAACGCTACGACATCAGAGATCTCTAAGGCTCTGAGTTATCTGACTGAACTGCCAGATGTGTTTCACCAGTCTCTGTTTGACACTCAGGATAAAATAAATACCTCTATAGCAGCCTTCTTTGAGGAATCCTTAGAGGAGCGTATTATGAAGAATGAAGGGCAGAGAAATAGGGTTGTAGCTTTACAAGCTCTTAAGGATAAGATCTCTGACCTACGTGAAAAGGCTGAAGTAGAGCAAACTGTAGAGCCTGAACCTTTAGTGACTAGGCCTAAGAAACCCCTTAAGCCTAAAGGTATGACAGCAAGCGATAAAGCTAGACTTCAGAGAGCACAGAAAGCTCGTGAATTAGGCAAAGACACTGGACTGCTGGAGATGCTAGTTGAGAAATATGGCATAGCGATAGTGCAAAAAGAAATGGGTTTGTGATATAGTACAGGAACACACCAATAACCTATCTATAAAACGCTAATCGGAGCAACCATGGACTATTATACAGCAGAAAACATGAAGGATAAAAAGGTATCCGATCTGAAAAACGATCCTGCCTTCCTTACAGATGCTTTAACTTTTTTAAAGAGTAAACGCAAGGGTTTTACGGACGAAGACATTCAAGATCTTTCAGCTGATGATGTCGTAGACGAAGTACTAGAACATTTTCGTATGAGTACAGCCAACGAAATTACTATGGCTAAAGATTACTACTACGTTAGTGATGATAAAGTAGATGAAAAAGAACGTCAGGCTTATGGGCGCTTGTTATTTACATTTGATAACTCAAAAGGAGAGGGTATGCTTGACCGTGGTGGTGAAGCTATCTTTGACTATGCTAAAGGTTTTCTTAGTGCCCCCTCTACGTATGCTTCTGTTGCTGCAGGCACTTTTACAGGTGGTGCTGGCGGGGCTGCTGTACAAGCGACTAAGCAAGGCGCTCTTATAGCCACACGTAAAGTGGCTAATAGACTAATAGGACGTGCTGCTTTTGCAGGTGCAGTGGATGGCAGTATTGCTGCAGGGTCTCAGCTTGGCCTAGAGCGCATCAAACAGACTGCAGGTAAAGAGATTGACGAAGAGTACGATGTCAACATGGGTAACGTTGCCTTAGCAGGGGCTATTGGTGGATCAGCTGGGGCTCTTGGTTATGCCATTCCTGCATTCAACCGTAATAGAGTATCTGGTAGGCTCGTAGAAACTTTAGATGAAGGCAGACAGGCTAATGTAGCTGCGCTGCAAGAGGCTAAGGCGGCTACGGAAGAGACCATCAAGAAGGCGCTGTCTACGGCTGAAGGCAAGAAGCGTATGACCTTTACTACTGATAGGCTGCTTAAGGCTATTGACCCTGCACTTGTAAAAGAGGGTATGGAAGCCAAGCACGACATCCTTAGTGATACACTTCCTGATGGTCTAATCGGTGGATTGGATCGTGATACTATACGGAGACTTACAGCCGCTTCTTTTGATCTTACTAAGAGTCTAGGCATTAAACCAGAGTCAGGTCAGCGTATAACAGAAGTACTTGCTAAGACTATAGGTGAAGACGGTAGTAGCGATGCTTTTGAAGAAATAGCTAAAAAGTATAACTTAAGTAACAGACAGCTATCCGCTGTATATGCTGCAGAGGTATCAGAAGCGGCTAAGATCTTGGCTGACCAATCTAAGCTTGTTCGTAAAGGCGGTGCTAAGCTTGTAGGTGCTGTCGATGGTAAGAAGTTTGCGGATGACATAGAGCGTTTGTATAATGCAGGTATGTCTAGTGTTGATCCTTCTGAAGCTAAACGTGCACTAGACTCTGGTTCTGAAGCAGGACATGGCATTGCAGGTAGGGCTTGGCGTGGCTTTAAAGAGATTGAATCTGCTAGACGTGCTTTGATGACTTCTCAGGTTGCTACAACTATGCGAAACAATATCTTTGGTGGAGCTATGACAGGCATTGATATGCTGGATCAAGTGAACACAGGTATCGGTCAGATGTTAAGAGGGCGTTTTTCTCAGGGTATCTCTACTATGAAAGGCACCTTAGACACCTTTAAATATCTTACTAAAGACAACGTTGTAGCAGAAGCACTCATTAAGACATTGCAACAAGACGCACCTGAAACACTGTCTCGTGTATTTCAAGATGCTGCCATGGCTGAGAGCGCTCTTGTGTCAAACTCATGGCTTGCTAGAACAGGTAAAGCTTTTAACACGCTTAACACTATCTCTGACCACACATTTAAGAAAGCTGTTATTGCAAGTAACTTAGATAGGCAATTTAAAGCTAAAGGCAGTAGCCTTATGGAGGAGATGAAAGCAGGGCGCTTAGGTAACATATCAAATGAAATGCTCAATGATGCTTTAGATGAGAGCTTGGCTTTCACCTTTCAACGTAAATTTGGTGGTAAAGGTTCTTCTGCAGAGAGCAAGGCAACTAAGGAGCTTGTAGATCTCATTAACAAGTCAGGCCTCACCGTACTGATACCGTTCCCTCGTTATATGGCATCACAGGCTAAGTTTATTAGTGACTATACAGGTCTTACTCTCATTAGGCGCTTGGCGACAGGCCGATCTATAGCAGATGAAGAGTTTGGCAAGGCTATGACTGGGGCTGCAGCATTTGGTGCTTTATATCAAGTACAGAAGGATAACATTGCTAATAATCTTGAGTGGTTCCATGCACAGACTGATGATGGTCAAACCTATAATGCTCAGGCCGCTCTTGGCCCTGGTGCATTCCATGCGTATACAGCTAACCTAGCTGCACGTGTCATGGCGGGACAAGAAGTTAAAAGTAATGCAGAGATCAAAAAAGACATTGCTAAGATCGCGGTTGGTACAGAGTTTCGTCCATCAGGGACAGCAGTAGACAAGGTTATACGTGCAGTTGAATCTGGTGATACTAAACCTCTGTGGGACTTAGTAGGTAATTATTTTAGTGCCTTTACTTATCCAGCAGCTGTAGTTAAGGACTTCTACGGACAATTTGACCCTCGTTCTTCTTACTTTCCTGAAACAAGAGATGCTACTGTGAGTATGCTTAACTTAGGTTTGTTTGAGATGCCTATGTCTTCTTTTCAGAGAGTAACTAGACAGCTTCCAGATTTTAATGCACGAACCATTGCCAACACTCTTAAAGAGATGTCTGGTATTGATATTGACCCTAAGAAAGCGGAAGGCTTACTTAAGTTCTTTAACACCTCCACAAAGGCTGTCTTTCAGACACAGTTTAAGGGTAATGAAGACGAGGGTTATGACGCTGTTCGTATGGACATCTTTGGTGAAGGCCCATTACGTATAACTAACCCAATGATTAAACAGGTCATTGGTCTTGTGGGTGAGCCTCGTATGAACCCTTTAAAGCAAGAGTTTGTACGTTTGCAGATTGACCCTTTTACCGTGTACAACCCTTATCGTGAGAAGAACCCTGTGGTTGCTGTGTTGACAGAGCAGTTACTACAAGGACACTTGTATGACAACATGATGAAGGTGATTGAATCTCCTATGTATAAAAATGCTACGCCTGCACAACAGAAACAGCTTCTGGTTGGTGGCAACGAAACGACAGATTCTTTAGAAGGGTTCAGTGGCATTAAGGATTATATTGCTGCAGAACGTAAGTATGCTAAAGAGTTGCTACAACAAATGGCAACAGATGAGAAGTACACAGGGGATTATTTTAACTGGACAAGAGGCAGACTAAAGGCACTGTCTAGTAATGATCGAAAAGCAAGAGATGTTATGTTTGCAGTCTTTGCAGAAGGTACTCGCTGGGAAGGTAAAACCCTAGAGGAGCATATTGAGGAAACAAATGCTATACCTGATGAAGAGATGAACCGTGATGAAAAGGATATTAGAATTACTGGTTTAATAAATTACTATCTTAAACTGTAACGAGAGAGGGGAGCCACTAAGCTCCCCTTTTCTTTATTGTACTCCGTGTTTCTTAACACAGTGTCTTGCCCATAGTACCGTAGCTATCAGATGCTCTAGTGCTTTGTTCCTCTCGTCACTCTGCCATAGATTACTCTTGATATGCTTCTCTAATGCTTCCGCATGTTGGGCTAACTCATCATAGAACTTGATACGTGTACCTTCTACGTGTGCTTTCGCTTCTTGTTCTAACTTCATTTAGATGCTTCTTTCTGACTCAAACGTGTATAGGCTCTTTATGATAGTAGCCTTTGTTTCTTCACACACAGAGGCACGCTTACTCAGGTTCTCCTCTGCAGGTATAATCTGTAAGTTACCACTCCAATGAGGCCCACCATCTGCTATAGGCCACATATGATCTACGTGGTGTTGTACTCCTGTGGCTTCACTTATGATGTTACGCAGTTTGTATATTTCTACTAAGCGTTTCTTCTCATGAGGGCAGTCACGTAGGTGTACGGGTATTTGTTTACGCTTTAAGGCTCTGCGTCTTGCATTGAAAGATGCCATCTTTTCTCTATTGGCCTCTCTATAAGCTTTTATCTTTTCCTTGTTGGCCTTTCTGTAAGCCTTCTTCTTTTCTTTATTAGCTTTCTGATAAGCTTTCATATAAGCTAATTTCTTTTCCTTATTAGCTTCGTAGTAAGCTTTCATAGAAGCTTTACTCTTTTCCTTATTAGCTTCGTAGTAAGCTTTTTGATAAGCTGCCTTCTCTTCTTTACACTTATAAGGCATCACAGACCTTCCTTCATAAACACCTTCACCCACTCAGCACAGATACCACTACGCACAATGTCATCAACGCCAAACTCTACTACAGGAACATCAAGCATATACTTCTTAGCAAGATGAATGATCTTAGCTAGACCAGACGTACCCTTTAAGTCAGACTGCTGGATGTCACCATTGAGTACAATAGTACTGCCTTCACCCACACGAGTCAACAGCATCTTGATCTCTGACACATCTATGTTCTGCGCTTCATCAACGATAATGAAAGCATCATCAAAGCTACGCCCACGCATCAACGCTAGTGTAGCTACTTCAATGTTACCGTTCTTAAGTCCTGTATCAACAGCACCACGCCCCAAGTGTTTCACCAGTACGTCAAGCACAGGCAACGCCCACGGTTGTGCCTTCTCTTCTAGTGTACCTGGCAGGAACCCAATGTCTTTACCTACAGCTACGTGAGGGCGTGTGATTACAATCTTGTCAATCTCTTTGAGTGTGTACAAGTCTGCTGCACATGTAGCCGTAACGTAAGTCTTACCAGTACCAGCAGGGCCAAGTATAAGCACCTGCTTGCTGTTAGTGATAGCGTCAATGAGCTTACCTTGGTTCTCTGTCTTAGGTAGAATACCAGAGGTAGGCTTAGCAGCAGCACCCTTGTAGTTTGTCTTGCGCCGTGTACGTGTTGGTTTAGCTAAGGGTTCAATGTTGTTCATAGTGAGCCTTTAAGTAGTTAATTGCTTTTTCTAGGCCTTCTACTGTATCTCCCAAACTGCCTATGCCTGTATTACAAGCTCTACAAAGCCAGCCCCTGAAAGCGTGAGTAATGTGATCGTGATCCATATGAGCACTAGACGGTTTTGTTACAGATCCACAGCACTTACAATTAAAGTCATGAACAGGTTTAGGTGGCGCATTCTTTTGGGCAAGCTTTCTACTTTCTGTATAGGCTTTACTGCAGCTGTTGCAATAGCGAAGAACTCCTGTGTATTTAGGAGCGTGTTTCTTTCTAGGCTGTGTTTCCCAGATAACTGCTGCTTCTCTAAATTGTGAGTAAGGTTTATCGGTATTACACTTTCGGCAAAGCATAGTGCCAGATTCAACGGACTCTTCTGCTGCTTCTGGAAATAGATCTAACTGCATTACGCATCCTTTCATGTAGCCCGAACATAATTTATGTTTATTACGTATCTAGCCTTTTGATCTGTTGTTGTAGAGCCTGTATGGTATTCCTCTGAGTTAAACGTAACCAGCCTGTTAGCTACAGATTTAATCTTCTCATTAGTACTCTTTAATAAAGTATAGCCGTTGTTTGTGTTAAGATAAAAGACAGCTGTATTAGCTTTTACGTCCTCAGGCCAGCCTCTAAGATCTTGGTGCATCCCATGTTCATGTATAGTATCTCCTGCATAAGGATTACAGTTTATCTTACATGTTAAGATAGAGGAAGCATTCATCGCCCCGAATAGAGGTTTTAGTAATGAGAAGTAGTTGCTCTCCATTGTATCCCTACGATATACAGGATGAAAAAACTGATAGTTCAGCAGTGTATCTTTCTCCTCCATAGTAACAGCAGGAGTGAAGCACCAAGGAAACGTACTTCCCATAATTATATCTGCTATCATATAAAAGGTATCGTCAGGTAATAGATTGTCTTCTATACTAACAGTCATTAAACATTCTCCGGTACATCCGCACAAATATAAACTATCCTTGACTGACGTAGTGTCTTAGGTGGTAGTTCATCTATGAGCATATTCATTACATCTATAGCAGTATCTTCACACTCTGAGTAAGAGCGATACAGATCAGGAGAAGCCCTAACTATAGGCTCCTCCCCTGCCAAGAAAGCAATCATAACTAAAGTAAACATTATTTCTGTACCGTATCTGACTCTTCGCCAGACATAATCTCTGTTACTTTAGGTTCTACATAATCGTATGCTTTACCTGCTACGTCTGTAGTTACTTCTACTGCTGCTACAGCAAAGAAGAACATTACAAAAAACTCAACCATCTAAACGTTCCTTTAGTTCTGTGTAGCCACCAACATGGCGGCCTTCGTTATCCCAAATTTGGGGTACAGTAGTCATACCCGCTTCTTTCATGAGTGTCAATAGCCACTTACTGCTAGGGGAACTTAGAGAATAGGCCGTGAAGCCTACCCTCTTTTCTCGTAGCAGGTGCTTTGCTTTAGTGCAAAACTTACAGTTATCTGTTCCTACCACTGTATAGCTCATACTAGATCCACGATCTCACAGCTGTCACCAGAGCAGGCCATAGTCTGCATGGATACTGTGTTATCTTCATTCTCGTAGTCGTTAAGCTCTTCCCAGTCAATGCTGTCTGGCATAAGTGCAAGCATCTCTTGATACTCTTCCTTAGTGCAGTCCTGATAAGGTGCTTGCTGGTAAGTATGATCTGAATGTGGCAGGAATGATACACCTGACATCTCATCAAAGTGTTCGTACACAAACGCTCCCACAGACATCCACTCAGAATCCCGAACTGAGATAGTTACACTTGGCTTATGTTCACACCAGTGTCGCTGATAGCTGAGCCACAACTCAAGCTGCTCTACAGCAGTCATATCATTACGTGTGACAGCCTGCTCAGGAGACTTAACAGGGAAGCTAAACACTACAGTAGAGTCAGGCTTCATGACGCAAGGCTCATTAGGAATACCTTGGTCAATCATAAACTGCGTCAAAGGGTCTTTGCTGTCACCACGCACAGTGCGAATATAATAGGGGCTGTGACGAGCATGAATACCAGAAGCAGAGTCAACCAGCTGTGATACCGTACCGGAAGGTTTAACGCAGCTGATACTAGCAGAAGCAGGGATGCCAAGCAACTCAGCCCACTCAGCGTTAGTAGCCACAGCAATGGATCGTAAATGCTCAAGGGTCTTCTCCAGTCCTTTGTTCTGGTTTGTCATAAGAGGGTTGTCCATGATGCCTGTCATAGACACACCAAGCAAGCGCTCTTCTGCTGTGTTGTTCTGCCAGATCTTACGCAGATATGGGAACTTAATCATGGTAGACTGGATCGTACCTAAGATGGTAGCCAGCTTAACCTTACGCTCAAGATCCTCAATGGTATCAGTCGCACGTACTACGCACTCCGTTAGGTTGCAAAACTGATATGGGCGTAAAATGATTTCAGAACAAGGGTTTGTACCAAACTCATGGTTAGGATCACGCCGCCCAAACTTAGCTGCTTGCTTCTTGGATGCCTCACGATTGAAGATACCACGCTCACCTGACTTAGACTCAACCAGGGCAAGCCACTCACGCATGAATGTTTCCATGTCTGGCTTCTCAGTGTACGATACAGAGTTGTTAGCCAAGGCACGATGCCCAGCTGTCTCCCACCACTGTCCTGACTTAGCGTGACGCATACGGTCATCACTCAGGTTAGACAGAGAGATCATAGCTGAGCGGCGCACACCACCTACAACAACGATCTGACCAATGAAGCACATCAGGTCATGACATTCCATAGAGCTAAGCTTGCGTCCTTGTGCCGCCTTGAAGGTAGACACAGCAAAGTTAAATAGTTCTACGAGTGGCGCTGGGCCTGACGCTCTACCGCCAAATGTTTTAAGTCTTGCACCAGCAGGACGTACACGAGAGACATCCCACTTAGGAATCTCACCAGCCCACAGGAGTGCAAGAACTTGACGGAACCCCTTAGCCCAGCCTTCCTTACTGTCCTTAACGACAACGATAGACTCACTCTCGAACAGCTCAGGCACTTCTGGGAGCTTGCTGATAAACTGGCGCTCGACACTGAACCCGACACCAGTGCCGCAGAGGAGGATGTACATAGCCTCATCGAAGGACTTAGGGTCATCTACGGGTAGGTAGCTACAGTTGTAGCCTGCAGTGTTGTCACGATCAAGCGCTGGCCCAGCTGTCATCATAGCTCTCATAGAAGGCATGATCTCTTGACCTAAGATAGCCTGCTCAATGTCGTTGATGTAAGAGTTATCACCTGTCACACGGCGCACTACGTTATCCATGTAGCGGCTTACTGTCTTACCCCAGGACTCACGGCCTTCGCCGTCAAAGTACTTGGCGTAGCGTGACTTGTGAATGAATGCTTGATAGTCGGTTGGTAGTTGATTGCTCATTTTAGTTCCTTATTTTATACTATTATACGTCTTGATCTTGTTTAACACCACACGCCTTAGTCCACTATTCGCAAACTTGTCGTACAGCTTTACTAGTGGAGTAGCTCTACCCTTCCTTGGATAACTAAGCGATACCTTACAGAGCTTTTCTACGTCATTGGGAAAGATCACCTTAACTAATTTAACGGGCTTATCAAACCCAACATACATCAGAGGTTGACCTTCCTTTATATGTAGCTCACCTCCTATAAGAGTAGAGGCTGGTCCCGTTGGCCTTAGCCATTTACCTATATCAAATTCCCCTACAACCCCTTGTATGTTAGTCCTCTCAAGAAACGGCGGGTAGATCGTCATCTTCACAGACATGTCAGAAAAGAACATGAACTCACCTTTGTGCCACTGTGCATAAACTTTGCTCTCTTCGCTTATAGCGTCCTTTTGTACAGAGTAATCATAGGCAGACTTAATTACCAACTTGTTTTTAGCCCAACTTAGAAAGGATGGACACCTAAAGAAAGCCTCTTCTTCCACAGGCATCTTAGATTTAAAGTCTGTTAATAAGTCTGAAATCTCTGTATGTACGGAGAGCGGTGAGTCTTCCCACCCTCCGTAATATACGGTTGGCTTTCTCATCGGTTGTCACCTGATCCTTTAATAACGCCACGTCTTGCACGGCTGTTTAGTTTATCCATATTAGTTTGTAGTACCTCTGTGAGGTCACTGTTAAAGTAGTTAGCAAGGGCTGTAACATAGAACACAACGTCACCTAGCTCCTTGATAATGTCATCAGATGAGACCTTTGTGTTGTCACGCAGTAGCTTCTTGATCTTCTCAGCCACCTCGCCTGCTTCACCTACTAAGCCTAGTGTATTCTCCACTAAGCGGGTCTCACCTTCTGTTACAATCTTACCCTCTACCCAGTAGGAATAATCCTGTGTGTTAATATCTGCCATAGCAGCAAACGCATCTATATCTTCTTGTGTAATCATTGTCTCTCCTTGACGTTTAAGTTCTCAATCTCCACATCATCTACATCATAGATAACATCTGTAATCAAGTCATGAATGTCTTGCTCATGACTGTCTTCGTAGGATGATAGTATGTTATTATTCTTATCAACCTTCATAACAAAAGTAACACTAAACTTCTTCATGCGCTTCCCTGTGTCTTAGACCAGCGTGTAAGTGTAACTACATTATCCTCTACTTCATACGCTGTAGCTTCTGCTTGCTCTTGTTCTGCTTCTGCATACTGATCGGGAAACATCTCTTGAATAATGCCCTGCCTTAGATCTGCAAAGTCTTCCCAAGCATCAGGGTAAAGCTCTAAGAACTTCTGTGCAGCAGACATAGTGAGTGCCTCATCAAGAGCAGCCCTCATGCCATCCTCTGAACCAGCCGAACCAAAGACCATGCCAGTCTTGATACTGCCCGTCCACTCACCGTCCTCAACGACAGGAGATAGTACAATAGCGATGTCACCAGGTTTAATCTCATAAGCCATTACTCTCTCCTCTTAACTTTTACACGCTGCTCTTTCATACGCTTACCTTTTTCTTTGAGCCACTCTTCTGGTATCACACGATTAGCCCAGAGGAAACCCTTTTGATCGCACCAATCGCAGTACCTACTCTTAGCTCCTTTGTAAAGCCTTGAATTAGCATTACTAAATACAAAACGAATATCTAGTGTAGGATGCTGACGCTGTATCTCTATATGCTTACGTCTATCTGCAGCAGAAAACAACCCCTTCAGCTCAATTATTATGCCGTTGTCTAGCTCAAAGTCTGGTGTGTATGTACGGTACTTTAGATCCTCCCACTCTATCTTTAGCTTTTCATAGGCTACAATCTTCTGCCTATCCTTGAGGTATGCAGCGGCCTCAACTTCAAGGCCACTGCGATACGTTTTAGAGTTATGCCTCCGGTTCGTCTTCGGCATCTTTACCTTCTTCTACAATCTGAGATGCTAGTACATTAGTCATACCCTCTAGTGCTTTGAATTGAACTTCTAAGCGCTTCATCTGATCTGTTGCAAGCATCACCTCATTGTAAAGCTTTGTCTGATTCTCATTGAAGTCTTCTGTGTAGTAGTCGGTGTCGTTGATAGTTAGTTTAGGCATTCAGATATTCCTCTGCTATGAATGTGTAGTCCACAAGTTGTGGGTTCTTAGATTTACTAGGGATGCTTGTGCGTGTCTCAAAGTTGTCATGACACTTATGTTTAAAGCTACAGAACTTACAGTCATCAGGTAGCACCCAGTTACCTGTCTTCTTACGGTAGAATGATTCCTCTACTGGCTCAAAGCAACGCTCAAAGGGTTCATCGTTGTCGATGTAATCTACAGTAGCCTGGATGTCAGCCAATACTGCTTCCTTGTCTACGTCTTCAGAGGCGTCTACATACTTGAATTGACCATTTGCTTTGTTGACTACCCACCAGCCACCTACATCCTTTCCAGCGGCCTCTGCGTAGCCCACAAGCTGTGCCACGTAGCCAAAGCCGTCCTTGTAGGCTAGTGAACCAAAGGATGCAAACTTGTTATCGTAAGACCAAGGTGAGGCAGACTTAACATCGTCAATGCGTCCATCCATCTCCATATCATACTCACCCTTGATCTCCTGACCATGAGGTAACTTGAGAGTAACACGCTTGTTATCCTCAAACTCTATGCCTGCTGAACGTAGGATACCCTTAAACACAGCCTCGACTATATCGCCAAGGATCATGTTCATCAGGAAGTGTGGAGGGAATGGTGTCTTGTCTTCTGGGTCATTCTTGTCAAACCATAGCTGACACTTAGGCCTACCGATATTAGACATCCGTAAGCGAAAATCATCACGAGGACCACCTGAGAATTGCTTGTACAAAGCAGCCTCAACATCGGAGGCGACTTGTTTAGCCACCTCCTCTGTCATAGTAGTCTCACCAGCCATAGCCTTCTGCAAGAAAGAGAAAACAGCTATCTCTGCAGGATGAGTCATTAGTATGGTGCCTCTTCTACATCAATAATAGAACCTACAAGTGCTGCATCTTCCTTGCTCATACTTGTATTGGAACGCTCAACGTGTAGATCCATGATCTTACCATTTGAGTAGCTGACATAATCCAAGAAGTCTGAAGCTACTTTCCTCATAGCTGCAGTGTCTTCGTCTGACTCCTGTACAATCTCTCCTACAGAAGAAGTAACGTAGCCATAGGTAGCACCTGTAGGAATTGAACCCTCTGCACCACTAAGGATAACCTTAGCCATGTGAGTTTTGACGTTCTTACGTTCAATAGCTTTTTCAGTAGCTGCAAGGCTCTTGAGGCTATCGTTATTTTTAACATCCATAACGAATGGAATATCAACATACTCACCAGCGGTAGGTTGTCCTGCATCATCAAGAGGAGCCTTAACTGTAAGTGTACCCATGAAGATCTTCACACGTTTAGCTGAGCGAATAATCTCCTTAGTAGCTTCAGGTAGTGCGTTCCAATCCTCAATGTAACCAGAGGGACGGCCTAAGTTAAAGCCACCAGTGCTATCCTTTAAGTCGCTGTAAGTAGAACGACTCATAACGGACTTCTCCATCTCACTAGTGGAAGTGTTCCACCGCTGAAACTGAAAGCGATGCGTGATTATACGAACCTCTACGCTTTCTGCATAGAAGACATCATCACCAAGTGTGATCTTGAAAGACCCAACAGGTAAAACGTCTGTCTTGATCTTCTTACCGCCAAGCTCAATCTCGCCTTTAATGGCTGTACTCAACACACTAACACGAGCCAGAGAAGATCGTGATTGTGTCTGTTGTTTAGGTTCACCAATCAGCTCTGCTAATGGGTCTAATGAACCTGTTGTTGCTAGTTCTGTACTCATCTGTATATCCTTTACTACAGTCAAAAAGAGTCTTAGTTATACCTCATACATCTCTTACGTCAAGCCAATTCGGCCCGATTTTAGATTCTAATAATAGAGGCACATTCATTTTTACGTTATAGGCTTTCTCAATTAAGTCTGTCAAGCCCTCATTCATGTCTTCTATAATACTTAATACTGTCTCCTTCTCCTCTGGATGAATGTCTATAACCGTTGAGTCGTGAACAGTATTCACTAAGCAAGATTGTAGCCCCTTCAACCGCTCCTCCAGTTCAATTAGCACAACAGGAACAACATCACCAGTAGCAAAGCCCTGCACTGGGTAGTTCTTAATCATGGTGAAGTGCGATACACCACCACGAGAGTTGCGCTTAACATCAGGGAATGCGTACTGCCGCCCTGACACATTAGTAATCTTGTTAAACCGTACAGCTTCATCAGCTAAGTTCTTGTGCCAGTTAGCTACACCCTGATACTTCTCCGTGAAGTGAATGTAATAAGCTTCCTCTGCCTTAGATCTGCCATAACCTGTAGCCCCAAAGAGAGGTGCGAAGGTATGAGCCTTGGCTTCCTGACGTGACGTAGGCTGTCCTGCATCAGAGATAACCTGTGCAGTATAGCTGTGTACGTCAAAGCCTGTAGCAATCTCTCCCATAGCAACTTCATCCTGAGCCAGGTATGCAGCCGTTCTAAATTCAAGCTGAGCAAAGTCAGCCTCACAGATGTAGCCGCCATCCCAGCGAGACACAAACACTTTCTTTACGGGAAACGTCCCGCCTCTTGGCATGTTTTGCATGTTGGGATTTCTTCCACTAAAACGTCCTGTTGCAGTAATGTGTTGGGTGAGTCCCACATGCAGGAAACCGTCTGATTTGGTGAAGGTGTCGATACCTTCCACAAAACTAGAGAGGTAGCTACTAACAGCAGAAAGACGCTTAAGGTCAGTAAGAAACTCAACAGCAGCATCCATGTTGTTCGTTTTAGCAGTTCCCACAAGTACATCTAAGTTATCCTTTCCTGTGCTAAACCCATCAGCACTAACCCACTTCTTGCTAGGTGCACCAAAGCCTAGACCTGCCATATGGTTTAGTTCCTTCAAGCCATAGCCACGAGCGTCACAATCCCTGCACTTGTTAGGTTTAGCAAACTTAGTGCCATCCTTCTTTGTCTTGTACGTCTTACCTGTACCCGTGCATGTAGGACAGGTGAAAGCTTTTGTACGTTTTATGATAGTACTGTTAGCTTCTACAGCCTGCTTAAACTCTTTAGGGTTGTTCACGTAATCAAACAGCTCCACCCACTCTTTCTTGTTGTTCATCCTGCGAGAGAATACAACCTGAGACATCTGCTCCCGTGACTTGAGATTGATAGGTGTGTCACCCATGATCTCACGCACCTTATGCTGTAGTCGATCCTCAATGTCTGCCTTCTCACGTTCAAACTGTAAGCGTACATCATCTAAGGCTGTACGATCCACCCTGATTCCTGACATGTACATTCGGGTAAGGGTTTGACAGGTTCTGAAGGTAACGTCTCTAACGGTGTGTAGACTGGCTGAATCGGGTTCACCGTAGTCTGCCTGGATGCTGTGGAACAACTCACGAGTTGTGTCGAGATCGCACCTAAGATAAAAGCAAAGCTCACTGAGAGGAATTTCATTTGTATTATACCCTTCCTTAAAGTAACGCTTGAGGGTGTCATCCTTCTGAGCGTTAAGGTTGCGTCTCTCTGCACATGCCTCTAAGCTTAATGGATCTTTCTGACCACGCAGTAGGATATACTCTGCAAGCATGGTGTCATAGATAGGCCCGTCATACTTAAAGCCACATTCCCATAGCCACATCAGATCGTGCTGCGCATTGTGCATGATGAGAAGAGTAGTCATGTCTAAGATTTGTTGAATTAGCTTACGCCCAGCACCACTAGTGTCTTTCTTCTCAACGTGATCTAATGTTACAATATGTAACTCTTCGTGATTATCTGCGTTCTGCATACCGACTTGCACAAGGAAGTTACCCTCCTCATATGGGTCTAGGTGTAGCTTATCCCTACGCCTGTTTGTTGTGTTCTCAACGTCTAGTACAAGTCTCATCTCTCTCTCCTCTAGGCTTGATATAGTGATCTCGCCCCGTCTAACTCACAGTGTACTACACCGTGCCAACCACCCTTAAGCTTATTCTTAGCTATATTCAAGTGCCGTTGTGTATCTTCTTCATCAGCACCCTCAACAATGGGGTTCTTAGAGATCAGAACCATAAGGTCTGCCTCTGCTGCTTTACCTGTCTTACTGCCTTCCATCATGGATTGGTCTACATATACCTTGCCCTCTGCTACAGCACTCAGCTGTGACATCCATACAACACAACAGTTGTATTGCTTAGCGATGTTACGAGCATAGATAGCCGCATCTTTTAGGTACACATCGGACTTATCACTTGTCTTGCTGGCGAACTTGTCACCCATGTCCAGGATCAGTACGTCTGGCTTCTCTTGTTTGACCAGAGACTCAACCCACTGCATATCCTTGTTGGTGCTGTCCTTGATGCGGATGTTCTTCCTAACAGGTTCATAGCGGCTACGAGCGAGGGCTACGTTAGCCTTAACCTCATCCATGGACATGTTAGAGGCTGCGCTCAAGTAACGTGCTCCTACACGCTCATATGCTTCCTCATTACATAGCACCACACACTTAGCACCTTGGTGCGCCCAGCCCTCTGGTCCAGCAATGAGAGAGGCATGGAAGGATGTCTTACCTGTGTTAGGACGTGCGCCTACCAACAGTAAGTGACCACCACTGACACCCTCTACCTTGCGGCGTAGGCTAGGGATATTAAACTTCCATTGTGTCTGTAGATCGTTTGCCTTGAGTAGTGTGTCGATACTAATGTCTTCCCACTCAATACGAAGGTTGGGGGTGAAGTCATCCTTGTAGTTCTCAAGCATACGTCTGAGCGGCTCTAGGCTGGTCTGTGTGCCGTTAACGAAGTCAAAGCCTAGGTTGGCTACCTGTTCGCCTACATACTGCTGAAACATACTGCCAAGTACGTCTGTAGCAATATCCTCTTTGATAGTGTCTTCTTTATTTATCTTGCGAAAGAGATCTTCATAGGCAGTCTTAGTGGCAGTTGTCATCGTCTGGTTCTGTGAGTAGAACAAGGCCTCTAGGTCTGATGTGTTTAGATCGCCATCATATGTCCTCATGGCAGCATCTAGTGCCTGCTTGATCTTGCGTACATCCTTAGTGAAGATTTTATCAGGGCAGCGAATGCCTTTGTGTTGTTCATAGAAGTCACGGTTAAGTAACGTCTTAATTAGTGCCAGTTCCATCATTGTCTTTCTCTCCTACAAAGATACGATATAATACTTCCAGTGCAATCAAAGGCCACAGGAAAGCAAACTTGATAGGGCCAGAGTTATCCATCTCCTCATCCTCTGGCTCTACCATATGGTATATTAAGGGTAGGGCTAACACATACATTGCGAATACGCCAGCGAAAAACCCTTGTCCTAGTTCATTCATACTTGTGGCCTCTCAAATGTTATGTAGAAAGCCCCTTCTTTACTGTTGTATGCTGCTATAATATCAATGAGTTGCTGATGGCTCATGATAATCATCTGGTAACAGTCCATGTCTGGTTCAAACTGTCGGATATATACATCACCATCATCACCTAAGATGACTTCCACATCCTCGTGCATGTCATCCTGGTCTAGGGTTGTGATTACAGCAGCGTCTGATTCAAACTCAACTGTGTACATCAGGCTGCTCCGCTACAAGAATGTTAACGTGAGCTACGTTACCTTCCACACGGGTGATGACATACTCAAGCCCTGCCTTGGTGAGCAACAAACGTAATTGACCTACAGGCATCATGTCTTATCCTTTCCATTTAGCTTTATAAGACGATCCAAGTACCACTGTGACTTGAGTAGATCCTCTTGCTTGTTCTTGTAACGCCAGCGGTGTAGGTACTTAGCTATGTTACCACGCAGGTAGCCTATGTATTCCTCTGTGGTGAGGAAGTCTTCAATGTAGTCAATGCACTCAATGCTACCCTTACCATAGTGCGCTGGGTTGTTGACATTATCCGCTGCCGTAACAGGCGGTTCTATTCTATTATGCTCAGCCAATACACTCTCCTTAAAGTCCTGGTTCTCTTTCATCAAACGTTTCCATTCACTACGAATCATTCTTCTTAGCTCCGTTCTTTTCGTCACGTTCCTGTGCAGCCTTACGTTCTTCTGGCGTCATAGGTCTTATGTCACTAAAGTCTGCCTCTAAAGGCCACTCATTGTCTGTCACGGAGTACATCCTCATACTTGTTGAACAACTGCTCAAACTTCCACTGGTATAGCTGCTGCATACCCATCAAGGTGTTCATCATTTCATCATGTGTAGGCTCACGTTCACCATCACCGATCTGTCTGAAGACTATCTGTAGGTCATCGCATACATGCCAGCAGTCCATTATCATTGGCTCTAAGTCATACAGTTTAGCCATCTTCATCCTCCGTTAGTGCATCCCACGATACAGGGAATAGTTCAATCATCTTGTGGTCTATCTGGGCAGCTACCTCTCGTGTCTCTGCCTGTGTGTCACGCTTGCAGCGTAGGTTACACATATCAGCAAAGGCATCTAGGCTACCTGACCAGTACCACTCAGTCATGGTTGACTGTGGTAGCACCATACGTGCCATCTCAGGTGCTACACCATGCTCAAGAAGATCGTTGTAGGCTTTTAGACATGCCCAGTTAGTATCACCCCAGTCACCTACATCAACGACACCATCAGAGCCTTGCTTCTTGTCAGAACTGCGCCCACGCCACACGTCAGGTACATAAAACTCTGGCTCATCATCCACATAGCGCCTAGATATTTCGTTCCATCTCAAGAACTTATGCTTGACTAGCTGCCGTGCCACAAAGATTGGAGCCTTGACATGGAAGCTTGCAAAGCAATGCCCAAAGGGACTGATATGACGATGCTTGGCTAGATAACGGATGAGCTTATCATCCTTAGCCTTGAGCTTTGGTGGCCCCCAAGGATCGTCTTCCATCTGAGATGTCTTACCAAATGACACTCGTGCAGCGTTGGCTACCGTCAAGTCATTACCCATGTGATCAATGTATGTTGCTTTAATCATCAGAATGGAACCTCACCGTATTTGTTTCGTGGATCTACATAATATCCTGGCTGCATATAGTCAGGCTTCTCTGCGCTAGGCTTAGGGTGGACACTCTCTAGGCCCATCTCTTTGAGAAAATCTTTTAGATCGTTCATGATAGTAATTCCTTTAATCGTTCTAGGTCATCAGTTAGCCTATATTTGATGTCATCGTCAAGCCTGAAGGCTGTACTATTTGCATTTGTCCATAGTGCTATCTCTCTACTAAACTGCAAAGTCTTGTGTGCTGCATCAGGATCTAGTGCTACGATAACATCGTCATACTCGCTTATTTTATCCATGTGTGCGGCTGTAAGGGCTGTGCCAAGTATTGCCATAGCTGTTACATTAGGAAACTCTTGGTATGCTACCATGGCAGAGACACAATCCTCTAAGACTAGAAGTGTTGGCCCCGTCCCTACTGTGTAGTAGTCTGCCTTACCTGTGTAGCGATACCACTTAGGCAGCTTCTCGCCTACTGCACGTCCATTAGCATCAATGATGCGCCCTTTGTAGTGTATCGGGAATACAACACGTTCATCCTTAACGTCATAGAGTAGGCGTCTGTCTACGATACCCCAGCGTTTAGTGAACCTGTGAAACTTATCATGCTCTGCTGTAGGCTGTACCACATACTCAGGTATCTCCATAGTCTCAGGCTCCATCTGCATAGGCTTCTCTTGTTTAGCCATGAGTATTTTTATCTCTGCTGCTGTAAGGTCAGTGTGATGATACCCGCCAATGCTACAGTCTAGCTTGTAACAGTTGTACTTGATTAGACCCATCTCTTTAGTGATCGTGAATGTGTTCTTGGCATAGCAGGATGGGCAGTTCATACGTCTGCTCTCATCCTCTCTTAAGTCCAGGCTGTCTAAATATTTACGAATGTTCATCTACCTACCCTTCCGCTTCACACCAAAGTGTTTTTCCTCAAAAGTAAGTATGCAGTGACAGTTAGCACACAACACTTGACACTTAGCTATCTCTGACCTTAGCATCTGTTTACCTTTAGTGTGTCTTTTCAGGTACATATTATGTGCCCTTTGTGCTATAAGGAAACATTTATCCTCTGGGTTGATATGGTTGAACTGTAACGCCTGTGCACTTTTGTTGTAGCCACACTTAGCGCAACCCTTCCTTACTTTGTAACGCTTTAGTACAGCCTGACCATAGTCGTATCTTTTTCTCTTCCTAATGTTATCTCTGTTTATTGTCTCGGGGGATCTAACTCTCGTCATCGCCATTACCTCTCGCTGCTAGTGCCTTGGATGCACCACTGAATGTGTTGACCATGTAAGGCCTCACGCTATTCATACTCTTGTGTCCTGTTACCTGCATGATACCAACAAGGTCAACACCAGCCTCCATCATTTCTGTCACTGCTGTGCGGCGTAAGTCCATGGCTGTTAGTTGGTTTGGTAGGTTAGCTTCTTGTAGTATATCATTGAGAATACTAGAAATATTCTTCTCTGAGTAAGCAACATATACGCCACATCTAGGCTCTATTCTAGGAGCAACAAAATCCTGGAACCCAAAGTCTTCATGCTGTTTCTGTAGCATCTGGCATAAGCCAGAGCTAATAGGTAGGTGTACCTCTGCGCCTCGTTTCGATTGTGTAATATCTAAGCGACACTCTTCTAGGTTTAATTTATCCCATGTAAGAGTTCTCATGTCGCCTATGCGTTGGCCCCAGTCATATGCCATGTGAACAATTAGAGTAAGGTTACGCCATTTCGTTTGGCTATAGCCTGTGTCTAGGAATGTTTTAACTTGATCCCGTGACCACTTAACTTTGCGAGGCTCTGTTGTCTCTGTCTTGATTAGACGCACAGGATCGTGGATCATTATGTCATTACGCAATCCATACTTCCATGCTGCACTCAGTGCGGTCTTACGATAGTTTGCTGTACGAGTTCCTGTATTAAGCCATTGCTCATAGGCATTTGTGAGATGACTGGCTCTCAGGTCTTCTATCCTGTAGTTTTTAAGTAGAATTGCATAAACTTTAGTGTTACCAACATTAGTTAGATGTCTCTCGTACTGCTTTTGAGTTTCTCCTTTTAGTTTAGCGAAGGCAGGACTTCGCATATAGAATGATAGTAACTTTTCTATTTTGTCTGTGCTCTCCGGCTTTCTCATCTCTCTCTCCTACAGTTTAGGTAAGTAACCCGCTCAATGAGAACATTCATCGTGCGGGTCATGTATCTTAAAAAGCATACGCTATAACTAAGGCTACGAAGGGCCAAATTAAAAATGCTGTGATTAGTTTATTAATCATGGTTTTTCTACCTTATTGTTGATGAATGAGGCAAGCTCATTACCTGTTGCTGTCTTGAATATGACACGGCGTACACCCGTGCGTTTGAATAGCTTGATACGAGCCAGGTTTGCATCGTGAGGTGTGAAGACTGTGGTGACATACTCACCATCAGGCTGACCCACACTGGCGTATACTTTTATGGCACGACTTGCAATCATTATGCTGTCTCCTCAATTAGCACATAGCGTGTGTACTGCTGACCTGTCACAGGGTGCTTACCCTTAACGCCATCAATGCGGTAGCCTGACTTGCGTAGCTCAGAGATACGCTTGGTGAATGACTGGATGCTGTAGTCAAGCATAGCCTCACGCTGGGTCAGACCCTTGGTTGCACGAAGGTGTGTGATGATCTTAGAGTTTTGTGTGTTAGTCATGTCTGTTTCTCCTATGTTAGACATTTGTAGGTTATTCGTTGTGTTAATCTGCGTCAATGTTACCATTATGTCACGTTGCTCAGTTGCAACACCTCTACCTTGACACCTTCCATGCGGCTGTAATTAGCAGCCAGCCTGTCTGCCTCTCTCATGTCTGTCACGGTGTGATAACACAAGGGTTTGTGCGTGATCTTGCTGGTGAGTATGATACGGATCATGTCTCTAGTTCCTCTTTTACTAGGTGGTACACTGTGCACCGATCCAGATAGTATTGCATGGCATCCATGTCAGTGTAGTCTGGTGCATCCATGCAGGATATTTCAATGTCATTGTCGATCAGTTCCTTCAGCATGAGTAGCTGGCTTGATGTTAGTTCTAGCGTATACATTTGTTTTCTCTCCTGTTTTAACCGTTACTAGTATAGGGTGTCATTGGTGGGTGTTATTCTGTCTCTTCTTCTTCTACATTATGAAACTTTACTGTGATGCACCCGTCACCATCATCCTGTGCGACTTGCCACGACAATCCACGGCTGTCATCCGACAGCACCATTGCATCAAGCCAATCAAAGAATACTTCTCTATCCATTACGCCTTCTCCTTTACTGGTTGGCTGTTAAACTCATAGACTGCCTTGGCAAACCCACGGGGTGTGGCAGATCGTATGTCTTTGGTGCGCTGTGACTTACCGCCCAGCTTCATCATGGCTGTGCTGTAACCGTTGCCATGGTACTTCTCAGGGTCAACAGATACCTTTGTAGGCATCACAAAGCCACCACCCGTCCATAGGCAGGTCTTCTTTTTATATCCATCACGGGGTGCGATATACTCAGGCCAGCGTGGATGCTCTGCCTGATCGTCAGGGATGTAGCCACCATACTCATAAGGGTGGAAGCTGTGGTCAGGCTTGCGCCACTTAGTAGCCAAGACACTGACAGGGTTCTCCACAAAGTATGGGACACCTAGGGCATCAAACAACCAAGCACACCATCTAGCATAGTTCACAGCCTTCACCTGAAACTCAGGGTCACGTTCAGCCTTACGTTTGAAGTGTGCCGCACCTGATACAGCCATGTCAGTGCAGACAGGGAAGGCCATGCCAAACACAACAGGCTTGTCACTAAACTCTGAAGGTAGGGCAAGTAGGTTATCCTTGTTGTGCAGGTCAGCACGGCGGTAGTGGATGCCACCCTCTGTGCGCCCCTCTACAGGATGCTGGATGTCATAGGCGTAGCAGTCATAACCTGCCTCTGCCCATGGCTTGAGTGCCTCACCTGTGAAGTCATAAAGACTGATTACGATACCTTTGGTCATGATGTCACCTTCTTTGTTAGATAGATTATGAGTTTGTCTACGTTGTCAAACTGCTCCTCAAATATCAGCATATTTTCTGCGTCATAACAGTTATATGATAGTAAGCTCCACTCTGGATCTTCACGCAGGTCAGGGTTGATATAGTCCACGAATACCTGACAATAATTCCCGTGCTTTTCTTCTTTGAGCAGTGACGGGCAAGTGTCATTCTTCCATGAGCTATGCACCCAGCCAAGCGGTGACAATGCGTGAAAGAGTTTGTTGAGCATGTCATAATTGTCATAGTCGGCGTGTGGTACGTCTGCGATTGCGTAGATCATTTTAGTTTCTCCTCTTTGAGTTGCATCATCTTAATAAACTTTCTGTCATTGTCTGACATATAGACACCCTGAACCTTCAAAACCTTGCGCCGATCACGTTGCACTGGTGCGGTGTCTACAGATGTAGAGCCATCCCTGTCAAGCAAAAGCACATGGCCCTCAACGTGTACCAAGTAAGCCAGAGCCTCGCCCTTTGATGCAATTCTTTTGCGTATAGCTCCCACTGTGGTTTTGCCAGCCTTCACGCCCATCTTGGTTTTGACACTGCGCAGAGACCACATAGAGCGGATCGCACGTTGCAGGTCTCCAATCGTGTGAATGTATCGTGTAGCATCATCCACGCCCAGCGCACGAGCTACAGCATAGCCGCACAGGTTTTTGTTGGGGTTGTCGGGGTTGTTGCTCCTGTTTCTAAGCGTTTGTCTGTCCATTGTTTAAACCTCCATCAGTCCATCTGTCTTGTGAAAATATATGTGATAACGCATTCCGCCTTCGTTCGTGCGCTTTGCTGTACTGCCAATTTTTATATCAAGCTGGCCCTCCTCTGCTTCTACCCAAATAGTAATCCTGTCGGGGTAGTCCAGCTTGAATTTAGCTAAAGCCCTTGCGGCAACTTCCATTGTTGTTGTGTCTATGTCTAAACGTGCCATTAAAATTTCTCCGATATGTCTGCATGGTCAAGGATTATGTTGCGGCTGGTGGCGTGTGTATAGCCCTCAATCATACGATTGGCCCAGCCGTGCGTGATCTTATAGTTAAACATCGCATCAGCTTTTGTGTGCAATACTTTTGTCTCACCGTACCGATCCGCCACGATAAATTTGAAGCGTGGATTTCCAGATGGTGAGTTAGTAAGTCTGCGCATGTCTTTTACGAAATAGCGTTCCATGATAGTTTATCCTCCGATAGGTTTGAATTTGGTTGTTACGCAATAGCTAAAGCATAGTTTGCCGATCTTAATAAAGCGGATGCCGCCAACCTTGCGTGTTGATACGTTGAATATTTTTGTCATATTATTCCTCATTTATATGTTGTGGATACGTTTCCATGTTGTCCATGTGATAGCTTGCAATTCATGCGGCTTAACCTTCACACGCTTGGCGGCTGTTACATAGGCGGCTTGCAATTCACGATACTGTTTCTTGCCCATGTTTGTTTTGTCAGATGTAAGGCCTTCACGCTTGCCCCTTGCAATATTCAATGCGTGACCATCAATAGTTACTTCATCCAATCCACGAATATTAGAGTAGAAAGAGCGGATTTTCTGCCCATTGAGGCGGGAAAGAATGTCTTCATCTGTTGTCAGGTCATCCTCTAAGATAGACCACGCCTTTTGCTTCATCGTGTTATAGCAGGACACTTTGAAGTCATCTGTTGTGTCGCCATTGATCCACGCTTGGCACATAGTTAGAGCGTCCTTGCAATTCCGTTCCCATCTGTTGTTAGGCGATAGAGCCGCCATAGCGCCGATCACTGTTGTCTCTGGAATGCCAGTCTCTTTTGCAATCCATGCCGCCATGCGCTTTGCTCTATCATACCATTCAACGCCATCTGCTACGTCTGACACTGTGGCAATGCGGTATGTCTTAAGGATGTTTCTTACATAGTTTGTCATTTGTCTTACTCCATTGATTTGGTTAACTTATAGGAAGGGCGATTGTATGCCGCCCCTCACTAAAAACTAACCTAGGTTTAAGCCTTGCGCCTCTTTATTAGGCGTTAATCATATTGCTAGTTAAACAGAGACCCGCAGGCTAGTCCGTCAAAGCTTTCCCCTAGTGTTTCCCATTATCGGCTTGCGCCTAGGTTTGGGGTGGATCCATCAATGTCAAATAACGTGCGGCACTGTTTCAAGCCTCAGAGTTTCTGACCATCGCCGCAATTCTTAGGCATCGCCGCCTGTTCCGTATTGCTTAGGTCTTAAACCGTGAAACAACTAAGACAACATCCCACAAAACATTGCAAGCAAAAAAGATAACTTTTTGCAGAATAATTTCATCTTATTTCGATTATTGTTTAATTTCATATAGTTACAAATGAAGATTTCCAGGGGATTACCGGCACAAATTGCAGCTTTGGCCTATTTAAAGAGTTTTAACGGGTGCAGCTGCGCATAAAACCAAATCACTTTTGAGCAATTCAATAGGGCAATTCCAGAGCATGATTTGGTGCAGCAATTTGTTTGACTATATAATGGCACAAAAAAGCCCTGCCAAATAAGATCCACTTTTGAGTTTTGGTATACAAATGTTTTTCATTGTATTGATTGCGGGATAGTCAGAACAATCAAGAGCAGAAAAATACAAGTCAGAACATTAGAGCCGGATTGTTTCGCATTGTTCTCTTGTGTGTTAAGTGCACGGCTAGGTGTACAATCTTGAACAATCGGGGGATAGGGTGGCAGAATATACAATATATCAAAGTAAGTGCCTACCTATCACTTCCCTAATGCAATAAAAACAATGCTTTATCCTATAGCCTATCTTTAATTTGTTAGGGCAGGGGAGGGGAGACAATAAAAAAGCCAATAAAAACAGTGTTTGGCGTGATAGTAAGAGTATAAAGAGGGGAGGGGGCAGGCTCCATGGGGGGTACGTAGGGTATACGTATATGTACAAATACACAGAAGTGGTTTTTTAGTTCGTATATAAGCGATGCCTTATGTAAACCTAAGTAAAGTAGGGCCGATGTGGACCTAGTTAGTACCACTATGTGAGACAGACACCCCCTATGGACCACTTGAGCAGGTACCCTAAGCAGTAACCCTGTATTACAGTAACAAAATGTTACAATAATTGCAGTATGTGCATTTTAGGGGTTGACCAGGGTGTTTCTATGGGTATAACTGCGGAGCAGGAGCACACAGAGTATTACTCTTAGAGTTAAAACTAAAGTAAAGTAATAAATAAAGAAGAGTATTACTCTATAAGAGAGTGTTACAAAAAGGATAGTGGACATAGGTAAGTTATAACTCTAGAGTAATACTCTATAATCACATATTATTACAATTTAACACTTGTAGTGTAATAAACATTCGTATATACTTTATTTAATGTAACCATAATAAAATAAAACAACGTTACATTAACTGGTACGTGTTACACTCTAAGTAATACTCTCTCCTCCCTCACTCTCCTCATACTTAGTTTGCGGCACGTACCACTTTCTCCCCCTTTGTATAATAAAAGTATTGACATTCATGTCTAAACAAATAAAACTATACGCATCTGATTCCGTATTAGAAGAGTTTTACTCTGCTTTAGCGTCAAATGATGTAAGAGCTTTCCAGCGTGTACACATTCCTCGTAGTGAAGTGTTCTACACTAGAGCACACCTACAGGAAGTCTTCCCTGATAGAGAGTTAACCTTAGATTACGTAGAACGAATGATGTATTTAGAAGGTCTACTTGATCGTAATGACGTACTAGACCCCGATAGAGAGCGAGACTATGGCTAGAGACTATAAAAAAGAGTATGCTAACTACCAAGGTAAGCCTGCTCAGGTAAAGAAACGTGCATCTCGTAACTCTGCTCGTGCTAAACTCTCTGCTGGTGGTGTTGTTAAAAAGGGTGATGGCAAAGACGTACATCACAAGGATGGCAACCCTAAGAATAACAAGCGCTCTAACCTAGCCGTAACTACAAAAGCTAAGAACCGTAGTTTCCCTCGTAATAGCAGAGCAGGTAAAGCTTAATATGTCTATTGAGTATAGAGGAGAGACGTTTGCAGGTTACAACAAACCAAAGCGTACCCCTAAACACCCTACCAAGTCACACGCCGTACTTGCCAAGGAAGGTGACACCATTAAGCTCATCCGCTTTGGTGAGCAGGGAGCATCCACAGCAGGCAAGCCTAAAGCGGGTGAATCTGATCGCATGAAGAAGAAACGTGCAAGCTTTAAAGCTAGACATGCAAAGAACATTAAGAAGGGTAAGCTCTCAGCAGCTTACTGGGCAGATAAGGTGAAGTGGTAATGAAGGTATGAACAAAGGTGGTATGATGAACAAAGGCATGAAGGCTCTTAAGAAAGAAGCACCAGGAGTAGCTAAGAAGATGGGTTACAGTTATGGTGGTATGGCTAAGAAGAAGATGGGTTACGCTACAGGTGGCTTAGCTTGTGGTGCATCTAACCAAGCAGCACGTCCACTTAAGAAGGGTAAGTAATGAAATATTACCATAAATATAAAGAAGCACTGGAAGCTAAGGGCTACCGTGTAGATGAGCATGGCTACGTATGGGACTCCATGGGTAATCAATCTGCTGGTGAAGACAACTATGGCAACGTGCAGAGCAAAGACCCTAACGTCAATGCTATTTGTCAGGAAGCAGATATTGCAGCTACTAAGCCTAAGAAGAAAGCTAAGAAAGCTACACCTCCTCCAGGTAAGAAACGTGCTCGTAACGCTAAAGGTCAACTCATTGCTGATGACCCTAACACCCCAGAGAATGAAGCGTGGGTTGACGAGTAATGGCTGTTACACTCAACCACCAAGGTAGACCTGCTCGTAGGCGTTCTGTATGGGGTCACAACACTACGACTACTACAGAGAATGTATATACGTGTCCTCCTAACTGTGTGGCTGAGGTAAGCTATCTTCACGTCCATAACTTCTCAGGTAACACAGATATTACTATTGAGTGGTACGTAGCAGCTGATACATATACGTCACACTTCTTAGAGGGTAAGAACTTAGGTGCAGGTGAATACATAACCTTTTCTGACATTGAGCTAGTACTGGCTGCAGGAGATCAGATACGTGTTACTCCTGGTGTAGCAGCACATGTAGACACTATCCTAACTGTAACAGAGACCTTCTCTGGCGTATAACGAATAGCGGGTATGCAAACTTAGTAGAGGTAAATAGTTCTAACATATGTATAACTATGCAAGTCTAGCAATGATGCTGGGCATAACATAGGAAAATACAATGTTCACACTTATTATTAAGACCTTCACAGACTTCTTGGCAAGCTTACAAAAGGCACAACAAGCACGTGCAGACTACTGGATCCTCACTAACATGTCAGACAAAGAACTGCATGACATCGGTATCGCACGGGGTGAAATCCGCAATGTCGTGGCAGGGAACTTTAAATAATCTTGCATTTCTGGTTTGTATGAGTATAACTACTGCATGTAGTACTTCATCTGTGGTCTTACCTTCCTCTTGCCCGGCTAATGATGCCAAATGTCAACGGAACTTAGATGCACAAACTCTTACATACATCGGTCAGAAAGACGCCGCTCTTCAGCTTATGTGCAGTGACCCTTATCTCCGTGATGTTATTGGGGATGACTGCACAGGCAGGTGATGTTACTGGAGACTTCTCTACGAGTAACGAGAATAGCACTGTAGACAGTAACAACTCTGAGGAGTCTGTAACTAACAACTACAACGCTACGGGTGCTGGTTCAGCTGCCCCTGTTATGTCAGCGATAGCTCCTACGATGATGGGTGGTGGCGGTAACGATAGCTGCTTACTACCAAGCTCTACAGGGATACAGATAAGCGTCTTAGGTTTATCCTCTGGTAAGATGGAGCAGGATGAAGCTTGTAACAGACGTAAGAACGCTAGGCTCTTAGGAGCACCACAGCAAGTAGGTGGCTTAGGGTTACAGGTATCAGCTATATCTGTACTGTGCCAAGACCCTATAGTGTTCCGTAGTATGATGTTAGCGAATACACCCTGTCCAATAAACGACAGTAAGACAGGTAAGCTGCTTATGGGGAAGGCAGCGATAAAGAAGTACAGAGAGAGTCCAGCGCTTTATATCGTTGGGTATGAGACAGACAAAGCGTTTTGGGATACCCTACTTAGGGTAGGAGAGGAAGACACAGATGAAGAGATCGTTGAAGACAATACTCCTAAGCTCAGCCTTAGTGAGCGTTTCCGCAGCAGCAAGCGCACAAGAGACTAACTACGAGCTAACTGGTCAAGAGAAGATTGACATGCTTATCGCCTCTATCGGTGATATTCAGGATCGTATTACTAACAGTGGTGTTATGACTGTAGGTGCTGTAGGTTATGCTGCTATCGGTGGTGTTATTAACGATGATGCACTTAGTGAGGGTATTATTACCACAGATGAGCTAGGTGCATACCTAGAAGCTAAAGACCTTGTACTGCAACATGACTATGCCATTGCTAGTACAGCTGAGCAGTTGTTTATGCAGGAACATGCAGCGGCTATGAATAGCTTGAACACTGCAGTAGATAACCTGACTGCTGCTACAGCTGTAGTTATGACAGCAGTTGAGGTAGCTTCCGTAGCATCTGAGGCAGACACTAAGCCTGAGCAGGTTGAGCTACAGGGTATGCTTGAGACAGACGCATACAGCTTAGACGCTGCTGAGGTTAATGAGTACAACGAGGCAGTAGCAGCTGTAGAGACTTTTGCTCAACAGGCTGGTGCTTTCATGGCTGCGGCTAACAACGATGAACTTACTGCCACTGTAGACAACTACGCTGCACAGGGTAACTACATGGTTGGTAGCTACACAGCTATCACATATACACAGGCTATTGATGAGTTTGTTATCACTTGGGATGACTCAGGTTTTGGTACAGGCTTCCAGGGCTACTTAACACCTGAGATGAAGAATGCTACAGAGATTTACGCAGCAGGTGAATACATTAATCAGTATGGGGCAATGCCAACACAATGATGGACTTTGAGTTTAGCGTAGGTGGATACAACATTAAGGGCTGGATGGTTGCTGTGGCACTTCCAGTTCTTTCTACAGTTGCAGGTGGTGTGTATTGGTCTTATGATACACTACAGCGTTTCTACGGTGTAGAGGCTGGCATTGCAGAAGTTGCGGAGAATAGTGCTGCATTCAATGCAAAAGCTGCGGAGATTACTACCAGAGTAACTAAGGTAGAGACTGTAGCCCAGCGCAACCTCACAGATGTTCAGAACACTCTAGCTGGTGAGATAGTAGTACTAGATTCTTTGCTAATTACAAAGCTACAAGAACTAGAAGCTAGTCTTGTATCTCGTATTCAAACACTAGAGCAAGCTATTGCAGACAACGATGTACGTGGTTTGAACCAGAAGCTTGCACAGCTAAGCACAAACATGTCACAGATCTTAGAGCAGCAGAAGGTGCTTTTAGACTTGCGTAGCCAAGTAGATAAGGCTACAACTATTACAGATGGACTAGGCGATACGCTAGATACTCTACAGACAGAAGTAGATGATATATGGAAAGCGTATGATGAGCTAGTCGATAATCCTCTATAAGGAATATACTATGGCCCGTAACTTAACAGAGAACCAGCAAAAGTTCCTAGAAGTCTTATTTGATGAGGCGGGTGGAGATGTTGTTCGTGCTAAGCAATTAGCTGGCTACAGTGATAAAACACCTACACGCCTTATTGTTGAGTCTCTTAAAGATGAGATTGGTGCTGCTACACGTACACACTTTGCTCGTTCTGCGCCTAAGGCTGTTATGGCTTTAGTTGATGCCCTCTCAGATCCTACTGAATTAGGAATCAAAGAGAAGATGGCTGCGGCTAAGGACTTGCTTGATCGTGCAGGACTTGGTAAGGTAGATAAAGTAGATGTAACTTCTAATGGAGGTGGCATCTTTTACTTACCACCAAAAGAAGGTTCTAACGAGTAACATTGTCAAAATATGACTACGATAGAGATCTAGGTTTTTGGGAGCTACCAAAACCTTTTAAGGGTGAGGAGAAAGAGTGGCATGTAATAGCTCGTGTTTCCTTACGGCAAGTTCCTTTTGGTTATAGAGTTCACCCAGAAAATGACAGGCTGTTAGAACCTATTCCAGAAGAATTAGAAGCATTAGAGCTTGCCAAGCGGCACTTAAAGCAGTATTCTTATCGTGAAGTAGCGATATGGTTAAGTAAGACTACTGGGCGATATATCTCACACATGGGATTACATAAGAGAATTAAAGTTGAGCAAAAACGTAAGAAATCAGCTGCAATTAAACGCAAGCTCACCCAGCGGCTCAAAGAAGCGCTCTCGCAGATCGAAAAGCTTGAGCAAGGCCGAGTCGGTAGCTACAGTATCAGAGAAGATTGAAGAGCCTAAAACCGTACCTGCTACAGTTAAGGCAGCTGATTTTGACGTAGAGTTAGCACAAGAGGTAGTATTCAAGCCAAACCCAGGGCCACAGTCATACTTCTTGAGCGCATCAGAACGTGAGGTTCTATATGGTGGCGCAGCTGGTGGTGGCAAATCCTACGCTATGTTAGCTGACCCGCTACATGGTTTGAACGATCCGAACTTTAGTGGCCTACTTGTACGTCACACAACAGAAGAACTAAGGGAACTAATACAAAAGTCTCAGGAGCTATATCCCCGTGCTATTCCGGGCATTAAATGGTCAGAGCGTAAGTCTCAATGGACATCACCTCAAGGCGGTCGCCTCTGGATGTCATACTTGGATAAGGATACAGATGTCACACGCTATCAGGGTCAGGCTTTTAACTGGATTGGATTTGACGAACTTACTCAATGGACTACACCTTACGCTTGGGATTATATGAGATCTCGCTTGAGATCTGCACATTCGTCAACTCTTGGTCTCTACATGAGAGCAACAACAAACCCCGGAGGAGCAGGACATGCTTGGGTTAAGAAAATGTTTATTGACCCTGAAAGAGCAGGTAAAGCTTTTTGGGCAACGCATTTGGATTCTGGGGAAACTATTACCTTTCCTAAAGGGCATAGTAAAGAAGGTCAGCCTCTATTTAAGCGCCGTTTTATTCCCGCCTCTCTATTTGATAATCCGTACTTATCTGACTCTGGCGACTATGAAGCGATGCTTCTCTCTCTGCCGGAGCATCAGCGTAAGCAGTTACTTGAAGG
>Ga0209194_1000174_pt1 | contig 57964 bp, 55 predicted proteins | sample COGITO_mtgs_1004_FD_184787 | JGI IMG/M metagenome (GOLD analysis project Ga0209194, IMG submission 184787) | Pelagic marine microbial communities from North Sea - COGITO_mtgs_100413 (SPAdes) (version 2) | ecosystem: Environmental > Aquatic > Marine > Epipelagic ... | reverse complement strand
TAGGCACCCAGCTAGAAGTGTTAACGGCCCAAAGCGAACTTACTCAGGCCCAGGTTAATAACGTTGCCGCGATTTTAGGCTATAACCGAGCGCTGGCTGCGATTGAGAGGGCGATCAGTAACATTGACGTTGTGCTGTAAATGCTCTGGATTATAGTGCGTAGAGATTAGTGTCCGCTGACGGTGGCGACTTTTGCGCCAAAAAACTGCTCTGGCAGTGTCTCTCAAAATGCATACAGTAGAGCAATTTTGAGAGACACTGCCAGAGCGGTGATATCAAGGAGCACAGATTTTAATTTAATGTGCGATTAGGCGTGAAAACCACCTTTCAGTTTTAGCTTTAGTTACTGCTAGTTGCTAACGAATGAAGGCGTCTTTCCTGTAGCGTAATGACTCCGTTATTATCTATATCCATAACCTCTTTACTGTGAGAGCTTCGGGCCATTGCAGTAGGTGCAACAGATGCCGCAGCGATCAATAGAAAGAGGTTAGCAAGAAGAAAGCGTTTCATTTTACTTGAGTGTTGTGCTCTCGTGAGAGAAAAATAGTTTTCGTTATTTCGGCTAAAATTTTAGTATGTCTGGTCAGAGCTGAATGAGATCGGCCTTTTACAGAACACATCGCACTGTCTAGGTTTGACGGAACGGGTAAACGGTATCTTCGCTGAATCCACAAAAAGCCTGTGGTATTTGAAAGAATCGTGACCGGTGCCTCATCTCCAGATAGATGGCATGCGTTACTGGATGGGTTTCATAATCTTTATACCAAACCATATAAAGGATGAAATCATCGGTGAAAGTCAGGCTACTGAATAGTTTCAGCAGGATGTTCGCTTGATTAAGACCATAAGCGAGATGCTTTGTGTTGCGAAAAAAGGATTTTGATAGGTGGAAAAGTCAATTTAGAGCTTTTTTCTCTGGTGAGAGTGCAACACTCAAGATTTTAGATTCCTTATTGTGCGTGAAAATGGTGTGTGCAAATGATTTGTCAGGCGTTTTGGACTACCCAAAAAGCCCGACGAATCTGTTCATTGAGATTTATTTAGGCAGATGTCTCAACAAATTCTGTGATGTAAACAAGCGGTTAATCAAACGACCACAGGCTTAGTTAGAGCTGTAGTCCAAATAGTGAAGGCGCACTTCCTGTACGCTGACAACACCATCACCGTTGCGATCCATCGCGGAGCTGTGGTCTCTTCCTTGTGCAGAGGCAGAAGGTGCGATGACAGCCGCACCTAAAAGCAAAAACAGGTTGGCAAGTAAAAAACGTTTCATAATCAAAGCCCTTAATAAGCGTAGGTTGCTTTCGTGTAACTGTCTTCTACGATACGAAGCGAATATGAAAACAGGGTGAAATTAGAGAACTTTCTCTCTTTGAGTTTACTTATCGTTGCATAGCGAAGTGGTCGCAAAATATGCTTATTTTAGGAATGCCAAACATTACAATATGCCAGTAGCTAACTGACACAGGCAGACAGTCCGCTCGCTCCCTATCGTCTGCTCGTCAAGATGATGTCCTCGACGCTCTAAATATTCTTGTGGAGGCCATCCGTGAAAGTCAATAATTCTTCTCCCTCTCGCAATCTGAAGCCATTACTTATTGGCATTGGTATTGTGTCTCTCCTCTCTATTGCAGGCGTAATTTTCCTGCGGCAAAGTATGGCTATGCATCAGCGCCAAGCTGAAGTGGCCTTAGTCGGTTCTCAGGTCATGCCGTTCGATTTGGAGGCAACCACGCACGAATTTAAGCCACTGCCGGATGGTGGCCTGCAAACAGTAACGGCTGATAGCCCTACTGATAGCCAGCAGATTGAGCTTATCCAGGCTCATTTAGAGGAGGAAGCGCTAAATTCCAGGCTGGAGACTTTTCCGATCCAGCTAAGATTCATGGTAAAGATATGCCCGGACTGGCTAGCCTACAATCTGGCTTTAGCAATGTCGATGTCCAATACACGGCGCTGGCCGACGGCGGACAAATTCGCTACGTCACCAACAGCGCTGATTTAGTGATAGCCATACATACATGGTTCAACGCGCAGCGCTCAGATCATGATCGTCATGCACATTAACTATGTTATTGATACGTTGAAGGTACTGATGCACATTGGTTTTGGGTTCTGGGCAAGATAGATGTAATCTCGTTGATTAGAGGATTACATGTCAGATACGCCGTCTAGTAATTCAACCCCCTCGGCATCTAGTTTTCTGACTCGTCTAAAAGTCGGACATAGACTGAGCCTGAGCTTTGCAACTGTGCTTAGCATCTCGGTCATTGGTGCAATTACTGGAATGGTCATTGGCGACCGGTACGAGTATCAATCAAGACAGGCTTTAGAGCGAACTTTAGCTGAACGAGAAGTCGTCTTTAACGCAAAGGCACGGACGCATCATGCCAGCATCTTTCAGAGAGATATGGTATATCTACTTAACGATCCAACCGCTCTGAGCCAGTCTATCGAGAAGTATAGAAAGGCGACTGCGCTCGTCAGTAGTGACTTTGCTAGCTTGAAATCAGCCTATTCTGATACAACAGCGCGTTCTCCTGAAGAATTAGAGGCATATGCCAAAGTTGAAAGAGAATATGAGAGCGTTGCTCAATCTTACTTTCGTAACGTCGAAGTTTTACTGACAAAAATTGAGGCATTAGATGCCGCCGGGAGTGAAGCAGATTTAGCAACAGCGCAGACCCTGCTGCTTGAAGCTGGAACTGACCCTTCCTTCATGGGTGGACACATGTTCGCCAATACCCTACAAGAACTTGCGACGATTACCGACGCAGAAACAGCAAAAGAGGTCAACGCATTAGCGGCAACAGCGCGACTGCGAAGAAGCATCATTTTTCTCAGTTTAACGATATCCATCGCGATCGCCAGCGTACTGGTCTACGTTATCAGCCGATCAATCGTTCGTCCGTTGCGTGTCGTCGGAGAGGTCGCTCAGCAAGTCACTCAGGAAGGGCGATTTGATTTACAGGCACCTATCACAACTCAAGACGAGGTAGCTTCTGTCGCTAGCTCATTAAATAAGCTGATTGAAAAAGTGCGATCGCTTCTCAGTGAAAAGGAACTACGAGCGCAAGAACTCGAAACCACTAACACAGAGCTGGTATCAACCCAAAAGAAGATGATCGCGCAGGAAAAGCTGGCTTCCTTAGGTTCACTGACGGCAGGCATTGCTCACGAAATCAAAAACCCGCTCAATTTTGTCAACAACTTTGCTGAAATCGCGGTGGAACTCGTTGATGACTTAACTGACGATATTGAAGACCAGAAAGAACAGCTTGACGTGGAGTTTTACGGAGATACCATTGAAGTGCTAGACAGCCTCAAAACGCTAGTCGGCAAAATTGACCATCACGGTAAACGTGCAGATGGCATTGTGGCTAACATGCTGCAACACTCTCGCAGCGGCGAGTCTGAATGGAAAGAGATCAATATTAATGAACTGGTAAAAGAATCTATCAACCTGGCTTATCACGGAATGCGAGCCAAACAATCAGACTTCAATCTGGAGTTTGATAATGACTATGACGACAGCATTGAAGCGATCGAAGCCTCACCACAAGACCTCAGCCGAGTCTTTCTCAATATTGCTAGTAATGCCTGCTATGCCATCTATCAAAGGCAGCTCGGTGAGGGAGACGATTTTAAGCCGCTGCTAAAGGTACGCACTCGCCAACAGGATGACCAGGTGACCATTTATATCCGAGATAATGGCCACGGCATGACGCCTGAGGTTAAAGCCAAAGTGTTCGATCAGTTCTTCACGACCAAGCCCACCGGAGAAGGAACAGGGCTAGGACTATCGCTTAGCTACAATATTGTTGTAGAGCAGCACCAAGGAACGATGAATGTAGAGTCTGAGTCCGGCATTTACACAGATTTCATTGTGACCCTACCTAAGTCATCCGCAAAATAGCCATCCGCGAAGTGCCCACCACCTATAAAACAACCCCCGAATTGTTATGAATGAAGCCATCTACATTTTAGTTGTCGATGATGAGCCCGATGCCGAACTCATGTTTCGACACAAATTTCGTAAAGAAATTAAATCCAAAAAGGTTGACTTTCAGTTTGCACTTTCTGCCTCTGAAGCGCTGAATTATTTAGAGTTGCCAGCCCATCGCACAGAGGCAACCTTGATTCTCTCGGATATTAACATGCCGGGAATGAACGGGTTAGAGCTGCTAAAAGTAATCAAGCAGAAATATACTGAACTACCTGTGCTTATGGTGACTGCTTATGGCGACGATGCTAGCCAACAGACCGCAAAAGACTATGGCGCAAGCGGGTTTATCAACAAGCCGGTTGATTTCACTCAGCTAAAAAAAGATATTTTTAGCCTCGTAGAGAGTTAGTTGTGACTCATCATATTTTAGTCGTCGATGACGAACCCGATATAGAAACGCTGATGTCTCTCAAATTTCGTCGAGAAATTCGTAAAGAGAAGTATCGGTTTAGCTTTGCTAGCAATGGCGCAGAAGCCTATGCACAGTTCATAGATGCTCCAGATATTGAAATGGTGCTTACTGACATTAACATGCCTGTTATGGATGGGCTTGCACTGCTTACTAAGCTAAATGTGCTAGACCATCCGCCAAAAACAGTAGTTGTGTCCGCCTATAGCGATTTGTCGAATATCCGGGCAGCTATGAATAACGGCGCATTCGATTTTGTCACCAAACCGATCAACTCTCAAGATCTAACTCTGACAATCGAAAGAACGCTGAGCGCAGTTGAAAAAGAGAAAGAAAATCAGACACGCTTCAAGCAAGCTCAGATGCAGCTAGTGCAGAGTGAAAAAATGTCGTCGCTCGGGCAGATGGTTGCAGGCGTAGCCCACGAAATTAACAATCCCGTCAACTTTATATACGGTAATCTTAAACCTGCTAGAGCTTACATGCATGATTTGATCTCATTGATTGACCTTTACAGGCGGGACTGCCCAGAGCCATCATCCGAAACTCAGGATTACTTGGAAGAGGTCGATCTTGAGTTTTTACAAGAAGATCTGACGAAACTGTTTGATTCGCTCAGCATAGGAGCCGAAAGAATTCGGGAGCTGGTGCTGTCTCTGCGAAACTTCTCTCGCCTCGATGAGTCAGAAACCAAATCGGTAGATATTCATGAAGGGATAGAAAGTACGCTGGTCATGCTGGCTCACCGGACAAAGGCCACCTCTGCTCGACCCGATATTGAGATTGCTCGGGCGTTTGGATCGCTGCCGATGATCACTTGCTATCCTAGCCAGCTAAATCAGGTGGTAATGAACCTGTTGGCTAATGCCATTGACGCTTTTGATGAGTACAACGAAGGTCGGACGTTTCAAGAGATTCAAGCGCAGCCAAATGTGATTCGGATAGAGACGGCTGTCGTGGATGAGACGTGGGTAAGGATTGCGATCGCAGACAATGGCCCTGGGATGGATGAAAAGACGGCTGCCAAGCTATTTGAACCGTTCTTTACAACCAAGCCTGTCGGCAAAGGGACAGGCTTAGGTCTATCTATCAGCTATCAAATTATTGTAGAGAAGCACGGCGGCAAGCTCTCTTGCCATTCAACGCCTGGAGAGGGCACCCGATTCGTGATTCAGCTGCCATTACATCGCTGATACCGAAGAGATCACAAAGCCCTCCTACTCTTGAACACCACCACATTATGTTTTGCTTTGAAGTCCTCCACCTCTGCTCTGGAAGTTAGCCTGTGATCTTCAAAGTCGATGTCTTTTTCGTTCAGCAGATTGACTGCTTTGAGTCCCCAAGGGCATTCATGCTCAGGCATAGACATCCGGTATAACCGAACAGTCTGCGCTGTTTTTGCTTTCTGAACTTTACTAGGTTAGACTAAGCCGTTGAGGTGACTCGGCGGCTTAGTCTAACCCGTCTTAGCTGTCAATGGTTTTTGTTGAAAATATGAATTTTAGAACAAAAGTCGAGCGCCGCCTACAATCGCGAAGTCCTCAACGCTTCCCCCGCTTTGCCTAGCGAAGTCTGCGGTTTCTCCGAACCTACGTGTCCAAGAGGCTCCTACGTAAGGTGAAAAGTTTCGGTTCACTTCATAGCGCAGTCGCAAGCCTAATTCCAAGTCGTTTAATCCCGATCCGACTTCAAACTCTTCTACTGTTTGAGCTGCGACATTGATCGCTGCATTCGGTTGCAGAATTAAACGCTGACTAAGCAATAGCTGATACTCCGCAGACAGTCGCGCAGAGATATCTGCTTCTTGACTGAGAAACAAGGCAGCGTCTACTTCAAAAAGGTAAGGGGCTAGCCCTTGAATTCCAACGACGCCGAAAGCACGTCCTGGTCCACCAGCATCACTATAAACCTGGTCGTATCGAACACCTGCCTGAAGATCAAAGAAAGGTGCAATTAGCTTGCCGTATAAAAGCTGTACTTCCGCTTCTCCCTCTCCGTTTTCGAGTCCGATTTCACCTTCTGACTTAATCCAAAGCCGCTGATAGTCGCCGCCTACCCAGCTTGTAATATCCCAGTTAAAGGTATCTTCCCCATTACTAATAGCCCGGTATTCTAACTGGTCAAAAAGTATATACCTGTAGATTTGGCTATCATCTACAGGTGAAGGCCAGTCTTCTCCAATCACAGGCTCTACACTGTTACTTCTATTCAAATCGGGATCCATAGTTGGATCACCACTCATCCCCGGCATATCAGGATCCATAGTTGGATCACCGCTCATCCCCGGCATATCAGGATCCATGGTCGATTCACCGCTCATCCCCGGCATATCAGGATCCATGGTCGATTCACCGCTCATCCCTGGCATGTTGGGATCCATGGTTGAATCACCGCTCATCCCCGGCATGTTGGGATCCATGGTTGAATCACCACTCATCCCCGGCATATCAGGATCCATGGTCGATTCACCGCTCATCCCTGGCATGTTGGGATCCATGGTCGATTCACCGCTCATCCCCGGCATATCAGGATCCATGGTCGATTCACCGCTCATCCCTGGCATGTTGGGATCCATGGTTGAATCATCGCTCATCCCCGGCATGTTGGGATCCATGGTTGAATCACCACTCATCCCCGGCATATCAGGATCCATAGTTGAATCACCACTCATCCCTGGCATGTCTGTTGCATTAGGACTCATTTCCATGTTATCCCTTTGCGAGATGCTTTGAGGGTTGCCACTGCTATCAGCCGTGTATGCGAAAACGCTTGTCAGTGCAAGTATTCCAGCTATAGTCAACTGCTTAAAAGTCATTTAGCTTGCCCCCATTGGACGGTCAATAACCGCAACAGTGCGAAACATACCCAATTCCATGTGGTATAGCAAGTGACAGTGAAATGCCCACCTACCCGGTGCATCGACGTTAATAGCGACAGGAAGTCGCTCAGCCGGTTTGACAACCATAGTGTGCTTACGAGGCTTGTACTGCCCGCCACCGTTTTCTGGTTCCATCCACATGCCGTGTAAGTGAATAGGATGCTCCATCATGGTGTCGTTAACAAAAATCAGGCGCAGTCGTTCTCCGTTGTAAAAAGTCAGTTCTTTTTCTTCGGAGTATTTTTTACCGTCAAATGACCACATGTAGCGCTCCATGTTTCCGGTAATATGCACCTCCAAATCGCGCTCTGGTTCTCTTTGGTCGTAGCCTGGATTTAGACTGCGTAAATCTGCATAGGTCAAAACGCGAGTTCCTGTGTTTTCTAAACCTAAACCCGGTTCATCTAACCGGCTCTTTACCATCATGGGCACTGTTGCATTACCGAGCCCATGATTATCTGGCCCGTGCGGAACCCCAGCGTTACTGCTCATGCCAGGCATGTCAGCCCTCATTCCTGACGCATTGGAACCTGTTTCCATGCCTTCCATGCCTTCCATGCCTTCCATGCCTTCCATGCCTTCCATGCCTTCCATGCCTTCCATGCCTTCCATGCCTTCCATGCCTTCCATGCCTTCCATGCCTTCCATGCCCGACATATTCATATCTGACATACCCATGTCTGCCATTGTGCGTAAAGGGCGATCGCGACGTTCGGGCAATGGCGCACTCAGCCCCTCTCGGACAGCTAACGTACCGCGAGCGTAGCCACTGCGATCCATTGTTTCTGCAAAAATAGTGTATGCCTGCTCGTCTTGAGGTTCTACGATAACGTCGTAAGTTTCTGCCGTACCAATCCGAAATTCATCAACTTCTACCGGCTGTACGTTCTGACCGTCAGCTTGCACGACACGCATTTTTAGACCCGGAATGCGCACATCAAAGAGCGTCATTGCTGAAGCATTCACAATCCGAAGCCGTACTTTATCGCCCGGTTTAAAGAGTCCTGTCCAGTTAGAATCTGGTACTATGCCATTCATTAAGTAGGTGTAGGTTGCTCCAGTTACATCTGCGATGTCTGCTGGATCCATCCGCATTCTGCGCCAGTCACTATCTTGCGCCAGGTTAGCCGCCGTTCGTCTTTGATAGTTGTAGTAGGCGGGCATCTTTTTGAGATTAGCGAGAATATCGTGCGGATCGTCGAATGTCCAATCCGAAAGCATGACAACGTAGTCCTGGTCATACTCGAAAGGTTCGGGCTCTATAGGGTCAATAATAATGGGGCCGAAGTGCCCCTCCTGCTCTTGCAGACCGCTATGGCTGTGATACCAATATGTACCATTTTGCTTAACCGGAAATTGGTAGGTGAACGTCTCTCCTGGCTTGATACCTGCAAAGCTCACTCCTGGAACACCATCCATATCAGGAGGGAGAAGGAGACCATGCCAATGAATGGACGTGTCTTCCGCGAGCTGATTGGTTACTTTGAGGGTAGCCATTTGTCCTTCCTTCAGCCGAACCAAAGGGCCAGGGACTGAGCCATTATTAGTTAAGGCTTTAGTCTCCCTTCCACCAATTTTAATGGCCGTCTCCTGAACTTGGAGATCAATGACATCAGGATAGTTAATACTGCTATCCCTTCCACTCACTAACGACCCTTGCTGTGCATAGGCTGGTAAAAGATTATTAAGCCCTATGGCCACACCTGATCCAGCTGTGAAGCGTAAAAAGTTGCGTCTACTAAGAAGATTCATGTTGCTATTAATGACCTGAATGGAAGTGAGTGTTTTAGTTAGTAAAGAACAGTCTTATATATCAGTGTACTGATCGAAGATGAAACCAAAATGAAATGCCGCAAGAGTTTTCAAGAGTGATAATTAAATTGTTGAAAATTTCACTCCTATTTCATTTTCTTATGTAAACGTGAAATGGAAGGAGTCGCCACAGGCTCTCTTTAGAAAGATTCAGTATTACATTTACTTGTGATCCCATGAACTTGTGAACCATCGTTGAAAATTACCGATCGGATAGACTAAGCCCTTTGCGATGGTTTCAATGAATAGACAACAAATAGAACTGGACAAAGGAACTTAGATACATGACACATTTAAAAAAACGGCATCGGTTTATTCTTGCAGGCGGTTTCTCTATCTACGTGACTCAAGAACTAATGTCGCGTAGTGCCCTGGCTCACAGTCCTGAACTCCATGGTGGCGGAACAACTAAAGAGTCTCCCAAGCCTGTAGATAGCGTAGAGCAGCAATCTGATCTTGAAAGTTCACCAACTGAGGATCCACATACGGCTTCTGAAGAAGTTCATTCAGATGAGGTGCCTCTTCAGACAGAGTCCGTCACTCAGGAATCTGATTTAGCCTCAGTAGCCACACCTGGACTATTAGGCGATTCGCTACCTATTGGATTGGGAGAGCCTCTTTTTGGCCTTATTCTCGCCGGACCTTTTCTCCTTGTGTTTCTCAAAAAGCGATTTCGAGCTTAGTGAGGAAAAAATAGGTGTATTGATAGTGTAGAGACGCTTGAAATACGTCCTGCCTCACTAAACTCCCGACTGTATTGCTTAGCTCTAGACCTGCTGTTAATTAAGTATCCTTATAATGAAGTTTAATCAAGCTCGACTACGTTTGTTGCATAAGACGTTAGTTCCTTTTATGGTACTGCCGCTGTTGCTAACGCTGACAACAGGAACGCTATTCCAACTCGCTGTAGCTGGCGATCGCGCCAACGACTTTGTCTGGCTTCTCGATCTACACCGAGGCAAGTTTGGACAAGTCAACCTAGAGCTTGTCTACCCTATTCTCAATGCACTAGGATTGCTGACCTTAATTATCACAGGAACGATTATGTGGTTTCAGTCTCCCAATAGAAAACGTAGGAAATCTAACGGATAGCTATATTCCCTGTTTGGCAAAGATTTTTTCATAGAGTACCAGCGTTGAAGTTGCTTTAGCTGAAATCGCCACGCGTTGACTTATATGATCGGCCAATCAAATTGTCTGCATTTCTAAATTCAACACCAGTAGAGCAGCGATCGCGCGAGGACGTTGGCAATCCCTAAGTCCTTGCGCGGTTGTGTGTGTGGAGCCATTTAACGACTAAAGTAATCTCTTTCCTACGCTACAAAACGGGTATTCTTCAGACCATTGAGAGCTTGAAGAATACCCGTTAATAGATTGGGAAAAAACTTGAGATATTCTAAAAAATCCCTACGGCATCTATTGGATTTCTTATGCAGAATCTCCAATAGATGCCGTAGGAAAAACAAAGCTACCAGCCAATGGCTTGCAGAGCTAGTTGCTGCTGCGATCTAAGTAGTGGAGGCGTACTTCCTGTATGCTGATAACACCGTCGCCATTGAGATCGGCTGCTGTGCTACGGCTTTGACCCGTTGCCATAGCGGCTGGCGCGATCGCTACCGCAGATACAAGCAAAAACAGGTTGGCAAGCAAAAAACGTTTCATAATCAAAATCCTCATTAAGTGTGGGTTACTTTTATGCAACTGTATTCTACGATACAGAATGAATATGAAATCAGCGTGAAATTAGAATCTTTTTTCTCTTTTTTATTTATCTAATATTTCATAGCGAAGCGGTGAAAATACAATCCTATATTGGGTATACCTATCTTGGCGAACAGCACTTGTTCGACATTTCTCCTTAAGTAGGCCAAGACAAAGTAGACCAAGACAGCAGTTTCAGAAGCTTGTATGATCAGCGAACAAAAAATGTGGCAATCCCCAGGAACACTAACAACGTGATACCGACATAGGGAATGCCACATGGGTTTTTAAGGTGTGAAAAGCTAAGTTAGCTGCTGTCAAGAATATAAGTTGAACCTGAAATAAATCTGTCGAAACTCTGAAGTTTCTCTGGCAAGAACATGAGAAATCTCTGAAATCTGAAACCTCTCAACAAACTGAAGCGACCTCAGAGAAAGCAACCTAAGGGAAAAGCAATTTGTGGATTGCGAAGTTATTTGCCTCTGTAATCTAAGGAGTGAAGGCGTAACTCTTGTATGCTGATAACACCGTCGCCATTGATATCGGCTGCTGTGCTACGGCTTTGACTTGTTGCCATGGCGGTTGGCGCGATCGCCATGGCTGACATCATCAGAAAAAGGCTAGCAAGAAAAAAGCGTTTCATAGTTTTAGATCCTTATTTTGCGTGTTCGTAGGTGAACGTAACTGTCTTCTACGATACAAACTTAATCTGAAAATGTGCTGTTGCGATTCTGAAGTTTGTCTGATGAAAGCATGAGAAGTGGCTGAAAAACGATAACTGCGAGCTATTTAAGCAAGACTTTGTTTCGCTGAAGCCAAAAAAGAGCCTCACCGTCGGCGAGGCTCTTTACATAGTTAGCTCTAAAAATCATAGAAGCTAAGTCTAGAAACTGAAACTAGCGCGGAGAGCGCCATATATATTCTCTTGGTCGCCAACGCCAGAGTCATTGTCGGCATAGATAACTGTAGGCGTGAAGCTAAAGAACTCATTCACATTAATTTTATAGTAAGCTTCAACCAACAAAGGATCGCGGTTAAGCGCAGGGGAAATGCCTCCATATACGCCTAACTCGTTGCCCACACCAAGAAAGTCAGAGATTGCAACACCACCCATATAGGAGTCGAGGTCTCCACCGCCGTTAGCATCCGTAGATGCGTAGTGACCTGCTACCGTAAACCTACCAAAGTTGAGACTGAGTAAACCTGCAATTGTATTATCGGCGGTGCCGGTCTCAGTCTGACTGCCGTCCATGTAGGTAATCGCAGCATCAAGGATACCGTCAGTCAAGAAGTTGAGCTGAGCCATGTAGTAGTTGTCGTTAAAGAGGCCACCATCAGGGGTATTAACATTGCTTGAGGTAGAAGCATAGCCAGCGTCAAGTACAAGATTCCTAGAGAATTCAATATTGACAGCCGCACCAAAATTTCCAGTTGGGTAAAGTGTATAGAACTCGGGGCTCCCTGCGAAAGCGACAGCATTGTCAGCAAACGGTACAATTGTGCTAGTCACAAGCTCATAAGAATCAACAGAGTTTGCTCCGATGGTAGCGCTAATCCGATTTCCTACCGGGAAGACGTAGTAAACGTTGTCTAGCCCCACATTGTCTTCAAGATCGCCACGGCGACCATATTGATAATTCAGACCGCTTTCAGTATTCGCCAAAGTACTTGCACTGTCAGAAGCCAGTAACCGAACTCTCAATCTATCTTCACCCGTGAAACTTGTATCAAAGTTTAGGAGTGCAGCATATTCAAAAGTCGCATCGGCTTCCTGCCCACCACCGGTTTGGTTTCCAGCCGTCGCTGGTATAGAAGCCCCTCCTACTTGAACATCGTCAACAAAGCCATCTGCGCTGCTGAAAGGCACAATCAAGTGCGTGTAAAAATCACCATTTAGCTTAGTAGTGGTGGAGAATTGGTTGGCGTCTAGCTCCACTACATCACTTTCTAATGTATCCACCCGACCCCGTATTGTCGCTAGCTCAGCAGCAAATTCTTCTTGTAATCGACGAATTTCGTCTAGTTCGCTACCCTCCCCAATGAGCTGGATAACAACGTCTAGGCAGGCATTCAATCCAGCCGCAAATTCGTAGCGGGTCAGTGCTCTGTTGCCTCTATAAGTACGATCTGGGTAACCTTCTAAACATCCATATTCTTCAACTAATCGCTGGAGTGCTGTGAAAGCCCAATCACCTGGCTGTACGTCAGAAAGTTCGGAAACGTTAGTTACTTGAGCTAATTGTGCAGACTCAGCTACGGAAATATTTGAAGTGGACTTTTCATCAACAGCAAACTCAGAGATAATAACTTCTGTCGCTAATACACTTTCTGGCGCTACCAATCCCACAGTTAACGCTGTGGGACTAACAATTAGCAGTGACTTCCAAAGAATCTGTTTCATCGATTTTAATTCCTCATATTTGAAATAAAGCTGGATAGCAGCTATGCAAGAATTTCCTACTTTCTTCTTTTTCTAATAACAGGATAAGAAGAGGATATAGTTCTTTCTGGCTGCCAGTAGTCAGTTCTAAACAGGATAGAAGCTGAGCTTAGAACTTAAGGGTGGCCCGAAGCGCACCATAAAAATTACTGTCGTCGCCTATACCCGAATCGTTGTCAGCGTAGATAACGGCAGGGGTAAAGGTAAAGAACTCATTGACGTTCATTTTGTAGTAAGCCTCAACTAATAGCGGATCTCTATTAACAGAAGGAGAAATGCTGCCGTATACGCCTAGTTGGTTACCGTTGCCAAGAAAGTCGGGAATAGCAACGCCTCCTAGATAAGAGTCGAGGTCGCCACCACCGTTAGCAGGCGTGTAAGCATATTGACCACCCAGGATGAAACTGCCAAAGTCGAGGCTGAGCAACCCAGCAATCGTGTATTCGGGATCGCCCGGAGCATTTTGATCGCCATCGAGGTAAGCGATCGCAGCATCGAAAATGCCGTCAGTCAAAAAGTTGAGCTGGGCAATGTAGCTATAGCTATTAAATATGCCGCCGTCAGGAGTGTTAGTATTGCTAGTCGTTGAAGAATACCCTGTATCCAAAACTAGATTGTCGGACAAAGCGATACTAGCGCCTATGCCGAGGTCTCCACCCTCATACAGGTCATAAAATTGCGGGCCAACTGAGTCAACAACGCTGTTTGTTGCAAAAGGGAGGATAGTACTGGTTACAAAGTCATCATTGAGAACACTGCTAACGGCGATGATACCGCTGATGCGATTGCCAATAGGGAAACTGTAGTAAACGTCATCGAGTCGGACATTATCTTCGCCGCCTGAGCCCCGACCACTTTGTTCGTAAAGTCCAGCCTCGGTATTAGCGAGTGAACCCGCATCGTCAGAAGCCTGCAATCGAATCCGCAGCCTGTCTTCACCTGTAAAGCTAGTGTCGAAATTCAAACGGGCGCGATACTCGAAAGTAGCATCTGCTTCTTCCCCTCCTACCGTTGTATCTTGCGCGGTATTTGCGATGGACGGTCCCTGAAGTGGAACGCTATCATTAACAGGAGTAGTATCTCCGAAAGGTACCACTAGGTGAGTATCCAACTGACCCCGTAGTTTGGTGGTTCTAGAAAACTGATTGGCTTCTAGCTCAGCCACATCAGTTTCTAACGTGTCTACCCGACCGCGAATGGTAGCTAGCTCAGCAGCAAACTCTTCCTGCAAGCGACGAACAGCATCCAGCTCACTGCCTTCGCCAATGAGCTGAATCACCACATCTAAGCAAGCGTTCAGACCAGCAGCGAACTCATAGCGAGTAAGCGCTCGGTTGCCTCGGTAAGTGCGGTCGGGATATCCTTCCAAGCAGCCATATTCTTCTACTAGGCGCTGAAGTGCTGTAAAGGCCCAGTCACCTGGCTGTACGTCAGAAAGTTCAGAAACGTTGGTTACTTGGGCTAGCTGTATAGGCTCAGCTACGGTAATATCTGATTCTTCTACAGCGGACTCAGAAGGCATCGTCTCTATTGCTAACGCATTACTAGAAATGATTAAAGTCGTGCCTATAGAGGCTGAAGCTGCTAACAGTATCTTCCAAAGCATATTTTTCATTATTACTTCTCCTCACACATTGGCTCAAATAAAAAAGCTATGAGAAGATTATCAGTAAACTCTGAAGTGATACTGACGGCATTCTGAATTTTGTCTGACGTAATTCTGAGAAAACTCTGAATTTTGTCTGAGGAGAACATGAGCGACCATCTAAGCGTATGGAAGCGCGAAGAGACAAGCCGTATAGTACTTATAGTTTATGGTTGTTTTTAGCGCTCAACGATGTCCTTGAAAGGGTAAAGAACTGTCGTATCCTCTCGAACATATTAACCAGTTTACGCCTGACACTTGATCGTTGATGGCACAGCAGGCAGGGTGTACGCCGGTATCGCCCTGCGTAGCCTACATGTCTTCCCAAGTGAAAGATGTTGCTAAGGAAACGGTTTTAGGTTTGGTAAAGCGATCACCAACCACTGCGCTCTCTTAAAAAGAGTACTAATCAGTATTTTCGTAAGTCTTAGAGAAATGTTCCAGAAGTTCTTGCTATGAGTAGTCCTGCCAGCTCTAAAGTGGTAAAGATAGAAGAAGAAAGTAATTTACTCAATCTGTTAATGCGTAAGTCTTATAGTATAGGAAATCTTGAGATCGTTTTCATGAGTAAGTCTTATAGTATAGGAAATCTTGAGATCGTTTTCATGAGTAAGTAGACCTGCACTCACTGGCTCAAAAATCATAGAAGCTAAGTCTAGAAACTGAAACTATTGCGGAGTCGGATACTGCCAGTAAGACCTTTCTCCATTTTTCTATCCGTTTCTTGATGCTGTTTGGGCCGTAGTCTGTACAGTCAGCAGCTTTTTCAGTGAGTACAGTTTTTGGATGGAGCGCGCACTTGAGGTAGGGATTGCCGCTAAAATATTGGCAGTAGAAGCATGGAATCTTACGACGTGATTTCGATTTGGGAGAATGACACTTTCGCGCGAAAATAGAAACATAAGTTGATACAGCGATTATACAGAATATGAGAGGCACAACAATTATAGAGGTTGTACTTAGCTCAGGGAGAGTTTCATTGCCTCTCTGACTTGGAGGCAGTGACTGAAAAGGATGAGTTGTGATTGATTGTGCTTTCTCCAATGTTTATTCCTCCACGAATTTTCTTCTCGTTTTGATGGAATGAAGAAGGCCGTAAAGCTTTGTCTAAAATTCCCAATAGCCTTAATAAACGAGATAGTAAAGGAAATTTTAAATTTTGGTTTACTATAATCCATACGGTTCAAATGTATTACAGTAGTATTTACCCGATGAGTTGAGCGACTTTCAGGGCCGATGTGATAGCTCCTTCGTGCAAACCGTCTCCCAGATAGGCTCCGGCGTGGTATGTGTTGTTTTCCCCATTCGTAACAACAATTTCATCTCTATATTGAAAAGACTTTGTGGTATACAAAGGTGTGTGATGTTCCTGGATATGAACGATGCGATCCTTGGCAATCAACTCTTCCAGTTGAAACGATAAAAAGTGATGTTGTGGTGAGGAAATGCCACAAAGCTGATTCAAGCATCCGTTATATCCCCACCGGGTGTCTGTCTGGAAGAAATCAAATTCTGTGGGTTGTCGAATGCCATGGTTGTCATACATGGAAGTATCTGTATGAACTGTCGTGGTTATGTAATTGGCTTGCCAAGTTGAGAATCGTTTTAGTTCAACATCGGTTGGGTCAGCTAATAGTGCCATTACTTGGTCGGGTGGCGTAGCAAATACGACTTTATCAAATTCCTGGGATTCACCTTGAGAACGCTCAATCTTGACGCTATCTGGGCTTCTGGAAATATTGGCGATTTCCACACCTAGCACAACGTCACCTTCGAATCGTTCCAGAATTTTTTCAATGTAAGTGTATACGCCACCTTCAACCCTAACCCACTTGACAGCAAGGTAGTCGCGTAACATTGGAATTGCCAACTCTGCCGGAAAATCATCAATGAGATCAAAGGGGATAGAGTAGCTATACATCGTCAGCAACTTAAGCCAGAGATTACCTGTACTATCATCTTTCAGATAGCGAGACAGCGGCTGATCGTAGAAATCCTCCATGTCAGCAAATCGCGTTTTTAGCCACAATCCAGCGGAACGAGCATGGACAGCATTGAATCGAAGATATTCGATCAGGCGTTGGACTCCTGTGAAGTTCTTCTTAACCGCAACATCTGACAAAAAGGGGCTACCTTCTTTGGGAAATAGTGCTGAACCAATATTAACAGGTACGAGTTCAACATCTAGCTCTTGCATGAGTGCTACAAAATTGTGAAATACAGTGGGAAATTCGAGCGGGCCACTTTCCAATATCTCATTGCACACTATTTCATTGCACACAAATTGGCTGGGTTTTACGTTCTTGTTCAATGTCCGAATGTGACCTCCTAGCATGGGCTGCCGTTCAAACACGGTGACATGGTGTCCTTGCTTGTCGAGCAGATAAGCGGTCGCCATGCCAGCGGCTCCGCCCCCAATGACTGCAATTCTCATAACTAACTCCTAAAGTAAATAAATGAAATGAATGTTGCTTAACCGTTTGTTTAGCTATTGCCTAGAATCACGTCACCAGATAATCGTTGATAAAGCAGTGCTCCAGTCCAAATAGTGGGGGCGAAGCCTGGATATCCTGATGAAGCGTTGCAAAAGTAAAAATGTTCGAGCGAGGTTTCGTGATTCAGTCGCCCTAATCCCATATTTTTGGGAGTCAAGTTGGAACCATATGAATTGCCCTGGGGACTCCAGCAGTAGCGTTCATTAGTGGTTGGACTGCCGGTAACGTGGAAGACCATATGCTCTCTGAAGTTTGGCACATAATGCTTTTCTACAACATCAAGGATGGCATTAAAAATCTCTTCTTTTTTTCGGTAGTAGGCTTTGCGATCGCGCGCTCTTAATTGCTTGAAATAATCGTAATTAGCAACCGTGAGAAACTCAACAATCTGGCAGTCCTTCGGGCAGTCTCGACTCGCCTGCGTTAACAACGTAGGTGTCGTAATCGCAAAGCTAGGATTAGAAAAGTTGTTGCATTCATACATTTGAGAAAAAGCCTCATTCAGGCTCTGATGCCCTGTATGAGAGAGATTCCACTTGCCAAAGCCATAGTCACGCAGGTCGAGATCTTTAACTACGCAATAAGCCATGAAGTTAGAAGGCGAATACTCGTATCTGAGCTTTCGGCGCACTTTTTTGGAGAATTTTTCCTCTCCAATCATTTTGGCAGCCCTTTGTGGGTCAATATTGCAAATAATGCGATCACCTGTAAACTCATTCGTTTGATGGGTGGTTAAATCCATTGCCTCGACGCCTGTAACCGTTCGTCCTGTGACTTTAAAGCTAGTCACTTCATGGTTGAGTAGCACCTTGCCCTCACGAGATTCAATCACTTTCACCAATGAATTAATCACGTGTTCAAAATGCTGTGTGGCGTAAAATGCACCGGCTTGGTAGCCTCTGAACAGAGCCACCCAAGCATAGAAAGAGAGCTGATCGGGCGGCAGTAAAAAGTCCAGCCATTGCAGCGCTAACAGTGTTTGAGCTGCTTGAGGAAGCTTAAACTTATCAAATACGTCTTGTAAGGTGCTGTTGAGATATTGGGCAGCGCCTAATACTTCTCCGGCATTTTTGAGTAGTTCAACCGGACTGACTGGCGGAGCTAGTTTTTTTAGACCTGCACCTGTTTTTTCAACTTCACAGACAAATTTGCGAATGGGCTCGCTATTATCAGGGAACAGCTCAGATAAACGCTGAATGAGTTGATCGGGATCTGAGGGAATGTCCAGCGCATAGCCCGGCATTCGCATATGATCGAAGCCGTTCGGATCATAGCGCTCGAATGTGACTTTTTGAGCCAGTCCTAATTTTTTGAGAACCCGGTTCACTGTTTGCCCTTCACCGCAGTCCCAAACATAGTGAAGCTGAGCATTAAAGCTATATTTGTCAGCCAGTGAAAATGTGTGACCATAGCCTCCTGGATGCTCGTGGGCTTCGAGAACGTGCACTGTTTTACCGTTGTTTGCCATCAAGGCTCCAAAGGCCAGGGCCGACAACCCGCTACCGACAATGAGATAATCTGGTTTCATAGAATCGTCCCTCGAATGGTTGAATTGGAAGAGTGCAGACTCTCTGAACTAGACCTGGCTTCTGAGACAATTCAGAGCTTCACATATTTCAGCAGCGGTTTACTAACTGACACAAGCCGTGTAGAAAGCCTCATAGACATGACTTCCATTGCGTCAATCAGTAGGCAAAGCCCTTTATTTCGCAATCATGCGATTGTAGTAATAGCCTAAAAATGCGGCAGAGACTCCTGTTCCTAGGGCAAAGAAGATTAACCCAACAAAGAATGCTACCCAGGTAATCGGTTGTGCGATTGCGAGTAAGTCGAGATGTGAGATATAGCCGAAGAAGGCCATTGTTGCCTGAGGTATGACCGCAACAAAAAGGGCGCAAATTGTGTAGAGTACTCCTACGAGAACGGTCGTCGAAATGAAGAGCGATCTTGTATTGAGCTTCGTTAAAGGAACTCTGCCACTGTGTTCTTTGGGGTGAGTGTAAGAATGTAGTTTCATCATTTAACTCCTTGTTGTTAAAGATTGTTTATTCTCTCTTTAGCTCTTTAAATTTCCGTGGATCTGGATAGAGCAGTTAACTTTCGGTTAAAATTTTGAGCTTTCCTCTCTTCGTCTACTTTTACTACTTAACTGTGGGAAAAAGGCTGGCGTTTTAGCCGCATACTGCGCATATTCCTCCCCAAACTCCGCGAGTGCTTCCCGCTCCTCTTGACGTGCCAATCGGACATACATCCAAACCAGAATGGGGAACATAGGGAGTGTCAGAATGGTGGGCCATTGTAATAAGAATCCAGCCATAATCAGCACAAAGGCATCGTATTGTGGGTGACGTACCCGTGAATAAGCCCCTGAGACAGCAAGCTTGTTCTGTTGCTGAGCCTTTAGAAGCACTCTCCATGCAGAGGAAAGTAAGATGAACCCACCAAATATCAGTAAATTACTCAGTAGGTGAATAGGGTTAAAGTGGGGGTTGCCGCCTAATCCAAAAATCGTCCACCAGAGATGCCCTGCATCATGAGAGAGGGGATCTAAGTTTGGGTAGCGACTTTGCAACCATCCTGAGAGCAGATAGATGGTCAGAGGAACACCATACATTTCGGTGAAGAGGGCTACAATAAAGGCTGAAAATGCCCCAAACGAACGCCAGTCACGGGGACTACTCGGTTTCGTAAAGCTAAAGGCGAAAATAATGAAGACCAACGAGTTAATAATTACTAAGACCCAAAGGCCGTAGGCAGGGGCATCATTCATTTGTTATCTCCTTTTGAATGATTTTCATGTCCTTCGTGGCCTCTATGACTTCCATGGCCTCCATGACTTCCATGGCCTCCATGCATAAACATATGTATGAAAGGGCAGGCCAATAAAAACAGCCAGGGCAAAACAGGGATTATATGAGCTGTATGCTCAGTAAATAGAAAGAATGCAGCAATCCCTAGGAATAGTAAAAGTGCAATCCCAGAGGGCGATCGCCACCACCAACTCGTTTCAGAACTTTGAGCCATAACTGTGTCCTAATGAATAGAAATCCTGGAAAATAACTCTCAATTTGTTGAAAGCTTTAGTATTTGCTCCCCTTGTGGCAACACACTATTTTTCGTCGTGACTTAGTCCTATGAAAAGACTTTTACCTGGATGAATTCGAGCTGCTGTGAGAATCAAACACTGGGACGTCACTTTCAGGATTATCTTAACGGAAGTTGTCTTGAAGACTCGTACCATTTTTAAGACAATTAATACCTAGAGGGTATCAATGAGCTATCTTTTCCTACCTCTCATCAGTAGTAGGGAAGAATTCATGATGTTGAATTGGCAGTCTCATCCACGGGCTGAGCAGTATAGCCCACACTTGCCAAGGCCTTTTGAATAGTGTCTAGATTCACCTGCTGAGGCTCATACTGAATGGTAGCTTGCTTTGTGTCAAAATCAACTTTGCATTCGCTAATTCCTGTAATGGAATGCATTGCGCGTTCAATAATCTCACTACATCCGCTACACATAAGCCCTTTCAAGTTCAAGCGACTGGTTTTCATGATTTACTCTCCATAAAACTTCTACCAACGCTCAGCCTTCTCGATCAAGTCGGAGCGCCCCAATATCTCATAAACGGAACACTCCGGGTGAGTTATAGACTAGCGTCATTTACAGCATCAGATTCGCTGTTGCCTTCAGTGACATCCTGCCCTTCCACCTGCGGCATTTCTTCTAACAGTTGCTGCATCTGTTCCATCATCGTCTGATGATGTTCCATCATCAACGGGCGAAATTCTTGCATCTGTTCAGGCGTCATTTGCGCCATCCTTTGCTGAATTTGTCCCATCAGTTCATGCATTTGCCCCATTTGCCCCATCATCATCTGCTGTCGTTGACGCATTTGGTCTGGGGACATCATTGGCCTCGCAGGCCTCTCAGGAGAAGCTTCTGGGGTTGTTGAGGGGGGCATTGATGGCGCTTGAGCGAGCGAGGGTATGCCTGCTAAGGCTACAAGTATCACACTCGCAGAGATCGCTCTAACCACAGTTTTTAGATATGGAACTTTAGTCATCTTTCTATCCTTTCTTCAATTAATTCAGTCTGAACCCTGCATCTAACTAGAACTCCAAACAGCTGTAACAGATGTTTTCGAAGCCTGTGTTACTGACGAGAGATTGTTAAGAGGGTGGTCAAACACTTCTCTATTCCTGGGAGGTAGTCTTTGGTGTTAGGGCAATACTCCCGCCAACAATTCCTAGCGCGCTTGCTAGAAGTCCGCCCATGCCTAGAAAAAGGTTCAAAATCGATGCTACCAGTATTGTCGTGCCTAGAGAACGTCGATATTGAGGTGCCAGGTAAAAAATAATCGAACTGACAATCACAACCGTGCCTGCGAGGGCACCAAACCAAGGCCACCATAAACCAAATTGGCCCATCATGCCGCGTCCCCACATCATGTGGCCCATGCCCCAGTCAGCATCCATAGGCATACGGCCAAAGCCGCCATACATCATACGGCCTGAACTAAGCATCCACAGCCCTCCTAACAAAGACAAAATAAAAGCACCAAGATTTTTTTGAGTCATGATCTCTTTCTCCTAGCGTTTACGTGAAATAGTGACGAATGCCCCTTCAACCCAAACAAAACAATGTGAGGAAATCGTGAGTGCCTTAGTATCTCATTTTGCTAATTTAAGCTAATTCGTGCATGCTTAAATACTCTCGAATCATTATGAAATCAGGATGAAATATTGAACATTGAGCAATATTTCTTAATTTCTTAGAGCTTTTCACTCCGGGAATATGCGCCTGATGCCATGTCATGTTCATGTATATCATGTGCATGACATGGGCATTTCATAATGCACAGCTGATTTATATCCCTGAACTATCGTTAATGTTGTCGTAATTACCTTGACCTTGTAGTCCACTGGTCGCTTTTACGTTTAAAGTGTAAGTATATCGATGGGATTAGTCTTAAGATGAGCTCGCCTCTCTACAACAGCCGTCTTCAGACGGTGTAATAGCAGGTTAAAAGTCCAAACAGATCACCTATTAATCCGGCCATCAAACAGGCGTCATTTTTCGTCTAGAGCCCTTGAGACCTGGGCTTCGCACCTTGTCTCTCGGATCTATTTCATGGCCGGGGTAATAGTTGTTGTAGATACTTTAGGGAGAACTATGAAAATTGAGTTTCGACAGCTTGAATACTTTATTGCTGTTGCAGAAGAGTTGAATTTTCGGCGAGCGGCAGAGCGGCTTAACATGGCCCAGCCCCCTCTTAGCCGTCAGATTAGCCAATTAGAGAAGGCCTTAGGTGCCGAGCTACTACATAGAACAACTCGGCGGATGGAGCTCACTCCGGCAGGACAGGTATATCTGCTAGAAGCGAAAAGGATACTGGACAAAGTTCGGCAAGCAACAGCTATCGTAAAACTGGCTGCGAAAGGTCAGTTTGGCCACATTAGAATTGGATTTGAAAGTTCCTCGGCCTACGATATTGTGCCGATGTCAGTCAGAGCTTTCAGAGACAAATTTCCTGAGGTTAGCGTGTCTGTGCATGAAATGGCTACAAGCGATCAGGTACGGGCAATCCGAGATGGGCGGATAGAATTCGGATTTGGAGGGGCACTACGACTAAAGGGACATAATCTGGTAGTCAAGACTATTTTGCAAGAGTCCCTGATTGCTGTTTTACCCCAAGACCATGTATTGGCAAGTCAAGCTCAAATCAATTTGAGCACTCTGGAAGATGAGACTTTTATTATTTGCCCTCGCGACTATCGGTGTGGGTTGTATGACCATATTATTGCGGTCTGCCACCAAGCTGGGTTTGCGCCAAGGCTGATGCAGGAAACTCAAGAAGTACAGAGTATTTTAGGGTTTGTAGCAGCGGGTTTAGGGATCGCGCTGCTACCAGCTTCTGTAAAGCATTTACATCGTTCACACATCATTTACCGTCCCTTTAATCCACTCCTAGAGAAGCTGACCTTGTCCATGGCATGGCGCTCCCAAAATGCGCCGCCAATACTGCCCGCTTTTATAGAGGTGGTAGAGCAGGTTTCCTATCAAATATCAAAAGAAGAAGAAGAAGACATATAAGATTACTGTGATGCTGTCTGCGAAACTGGTTGCATAACTATTATGTAGCCCTTAGTTCTAACAATTTTAACCTGAGCAAGATAGTGCTCCACGCGCGTCAGCGGCTCAGACGCTGCATCCGTTTCGCTATCAGTGAACTGACAAAGCGTAAGCCATCGAAGCGCCAACGTCTACGACCGCTATCGTTGAGATGCTTAAGGCCGCGTTCAGCAGGGCCTGCTTTGCCGTTATAGAAGCGGTCTACACCGTAAGTCGCCGCGCCACTTTTTAGGGCGAATGAGCAGTCTATGGCACTGACTTAAAACCGCTCTACCACGATTGCCTGGCTGATTAGACAACTGTTGAACGCAGTGTACACAAACGGTTTATCGAACTGTCGGCGGTAGGTCCGCTCGCTGAGCCCGCTGTAGCGCCTGAGATTGGTGAAGTTTATCTTGCCACACACAAGATGTACCGTGGTCAGCAGCGTGACGATAAATGACCGACGCGGTTTGGTAAACGGCCTACTGCCTCTCGCAGTAGACCTTGTATGATAGTTTCCATAGCTACCTGGCGTTGTGTTTTTGTGATCATTAACACCCTATATCTGGGTAGCTTTTCTGTCTAAATCTCTCCCTTTTCTGGCCGGACTATTGTTCTAAGTAAGATTCCTTCCTTCTTCTGAAAACATGCCATCCTATGATCTTTTGCTTTTAGGTTCAGTCCATTCTATTTTCCTTGAAATATCAGAAAAATTACTACAACAGGCAGCACTTGTTTTAAAGCTTTTTCTTGAGGCGATCGCTATTTTAATAATTGCGATCACTGTGCTTCAAAAGGTGCTCAAATTGTGTCGAAATTTAGAGTTGGTCAGACATCGCCAAAACTGGGAGCTGATCCGACTAGATTTAGGTCTTTCCCTGGCACTTTCTCTAGAGTTCCTCCTGGCAGCTGATATTGTAGGAACTGCTATATCGCCTAGTTTGGATGCCATTTTGCAGTTAGGTGCAATTACAGCTATTAGGACTTTTTTAAACTTTATTTTGCAGAAAGAAATGGCCCAACTAGAAGCGAGAAATAAGCGACCATGACGCAAGCTTTTGAAATACTAAAGCGTTACGAACCTCCAGAGCCATCGTTTCTATGATAAGGAATCTGATTCCGCTACTCCAGTCTCCGTCTCTCTGCCTGGTCAGCGCAAATAATCGGTCGATAAGGAGAAGTTGACTGATTTCGGGAGCGTAAACGAAATACTTTATCTACGACTCATCAGGGAAACGATTCTTCTTGTTAAGAATTCTCAATGACTTCATCTTGGTTTCATATTCTCCTGCCAAGGTTTAAGTGGTATTACATAGGAAATGTAGGAGGGAATTGGGCTATGGCAAGAGAAAATCAGAAGATTAAAAGGTATTGCTGATGCGTGTTTTTGCAAGTTGATGACCTTTAGTAAGAGCCGCTTTAAGTCAGTCACAACGCTTGACTCCTTATTCATACCGTTTAAGTATCAATTCACTTCAAAACTGGTACGAGTCTTTAAGACTAGCCCCTTTAAAATAGCAAAAGCGATTCTGAAGGTGTCAGAAGTGACAATGGTTCAAATTAATCGGTTGAATCGATTGAAGACATCTGATGCTCAATCTCCTACCCGTAAGGATACGGAGAGAATATCGCAATCACGGCGTTCTCAGCAAAGCGACCGAATGCGTTGCTGTTATATCAACTACACCTCTCAATTCCAAGTTGTTCGGATTGATAATGCTAAAGGTGCCTCTCTCGAAAGGACTGTGTTTCCACATGCGAGGGTTACCTTTGAGGCTGGCGCAGATGACTATTTGGAAATCCACACAGGTGACCCGATTACTTCAATTTTGTCAGATAAAGTTCCATGCTATCGGTTAGCCGAGAGAACGGAATATTCCCTTTCTTAGTACTTCAAAAGCCAAAAGAACATTGATCGGTTTTTAATTATGCAGCATCAACACAGTCAGGGCCATTCCCATCACAATCATCATTCTCATGGAGGGCATGAAGGGCACGGAGGACATGATAAGCATGCGGGGCATAGCCCTGGGATGTTCAAAAACCGGTTTTTTATCTGCTTAGTTCTCACTATTCCCGTACTGTACTTTTCCCCTTCTTTTCAGAATTGGTTTAGCTATCAGGCTGTTCAGTTTCCTGGTTCCGTATGGGTGAATCCAATCCTAGCGATCATAATTTACTTTTATGGCGGTTGGGTTTTTCTTAAGGGAGCCTGGCGGGAAACAAAAGGGAAATTGGGCATGATGACCCTGATTTCTCTGGCCATTACCGTTGCTTTTATCTATAGCTTGGCGGTAACGTTCGGTTTGGAAGGCGAGCCATTCTTCTGGGAATTGGTCACCTTAATCGACGTGATGCTACTAGGACACTGGATTGAGATGGCCTCAGTGCAGGGAGCTAGTCGTGCTTTAGAGCAGTTAGCCAAGCTAATGCCTTCAATAGCCCATCGGTTGGTAGGAGAGCGGATTGAAGATGTCTCTTTAAACCAACTTCAAGAGGGTGATCTGATCTTGATTCGTCCTGGAGAGCAGATTCCTGTTGATGGAATGATTGTTGAAGGAGCTTCGAGTGCCAATGAAGCTTTCCTGACGGGGGAGTCTCGCCCTGTGAATAAACAAGTGGGAGATGAAGTCGTTACTGGAGCTGTTAATGGTGAGGGAGCTTTAAAGGCTAAAGTGACTCGAACGGGAGATCAGACGACTCTCAGTCAGATTATGCGTTTGGTTGAAGACGCGCAAAATTCGAGAAGTAAGTATCAGGTTTTAGCTGACAAAGCAGCTTACTGGCTGACTTTGATTGCTATTGGTGTTGGGTCGCTGACATTTGTAGTTTGGATTGCAATCGGCGATTTAGTGTTTGCGATCGGTCGTACGGTTACAGTTTTGGTGATTGCCTGTCCCCATGCTCTTGGGTTGGCGATTCCTCTAGTAATTGTGAATGGAACGGCGATCGCTGCCAAGAATGGCATTCTTGTCCGTAACCGAGAAGCTTTCGAGCGTGCTAAAACGATTAAGTATGCAGCTTTTGATAAAACGGGCACGTTGACAGAGGGCCAGTTTGGAGTGCAACGGATCTATACAGATGGCTTAAGCGATCAGCAAGCTTTATCAATTGCGACAGCTTTAGAATCTCTCTCAGAGCACCCACTAGCTAAAGCCATAGTCGAAGCTGCTCAACAACAAAGAGTAAAACCTGCCACTGTTAGCGATTTTAAGGCGGTTCCGGGCATGGGTGTAGAAGGGCTCATTGCCGGAAGTACTTATCGAGTGGGACGTCCAGAATGGCCTAAAGAGTTGGGTTTTTACTTTTCTCCTGAGCTTGAAAAGGGTTTGGCAACGGCAGAAGCAAGAGGAGAAAGTGTTATTGCTTTAATGGATGGAGAAAGAACACTTGCTCTATTTGCCTTGGCAGATCGGGTGCGTGAAAGTGCTAGAAAGGCGGTTCAAAATCTAGAGGCGATTGGTGTCGAGGTCGTGATGATTACAGGAGATGCCAAAGCAGTCGCTCAAGCTGTGGCTAGCGACTTGGGCATTAATCGTTATTACGCTCGGGTTTTGCCCCAGGATAAAGTCCGAATTGTGAAAGAACTAAAGGCTGAAGGTGGTACCGCCTTCACGGGGGACGGGATTAATGATGCCCCGGCTCTCTTAGAAGCCGACTTGGGAATTGCCATTGGTGCGGGAACGAACGTAGCGATCGAGTCTGCGGATCTAGTATTAGTTGAGGATGATCCACTGGATGTAGGACGTGCCTTAAAGTTGGGCAAAGCAACCAACAGCAAGATGATGCAGAATTTGTTCTGGGCAACTGGGTACAACGCTATAGCAGTTCCCTTGGCTGCTGGTGTTGCTTATCCTTTGGGGTTTGTGCTTTCCCCTGCCGTGGGAGCCGTATTTATGAGCCTTTCTACAGTGATTGTTTCTCTCAACGCAGTGACTCTGCGTCGGGTTCGCTTGAATTAGGTGGAAGATGGAAAGGCTGTTTGTTGTCCTGTTTACTACTCTAATACTCCTGCCATATGGGCGGTTCATGCTAAATCAACGAATTTAAGTAGTCCCTCTAGACCTGATAAGAAATCAAAAAATACCAATATGAAAGCAACTGTAGTGATGAAAAAAGTACGTGTAGCCGTTAATGGCTATGGCGTTATTGGCAAACGAGTTGCTGACGCCGTCAAATTGCAACCTGATATGGAACTTGTCGGGGTGAGTGACATTATCAGCGACTATCGAATTAAGGCCGCAGATGTCCTCAATATACCTATCTATGCTTCATTACTAGAAGAAGCCAATCAGATGAAGGCAGCTGGTATTCCCGTAAGAGGTACTCTCGATCACCTGCTTACCAAAACTGATGTGGTAGTGGATTGCACGCCTAAAGGGATCGCTGCCAAAAATCTAGATCGCTATAGAGCAGCTGGCGTGAAAGCCGTCTTGCAGGGAGGTGAAAAACATGACTTGATTGCGCACTCTTTTGTAGCACAAGCTAACTACGAGTCAGCTTTGAATCGAGATGCAACGCGCGTAGTCTCGTGTAACACAACGAGCGCTGTACGTACCTTAACGGCTTTACGTGATGCTGGGTTGCTCAAGAAAGCTCGGGGAGTACTCATTCGTCGTGCTACTGATCCTTGGGAGTCAGACCACAGTGGTGTTATGAATACCGTGGTACCTGAGCCTCACATTCCCAGTCACCAAGGGCCAGATGTTCAGACAGTCATACCAGAACTAGATGTTGTTACGATTGCCGCAAAAGCCGCCCACACTCAAACTCACATCCACTATTGGATAGTAGAGCTGACTCGTGAAGTGAGCCGTGAGGAGATACTTCAGGCTTTTCGCGCAGCGCCTCGTATTGCCTTTATCCGAATGAGTGATGGTATTGTAGCGCTAAATAATACCGTTGAGCTAATGAAGGACTTGGGGCGACCACGGGGCGATATGTGGGAGGTTGCCTTGTGGGAAGATGTACTAACAGTAAACGGGAACGAAGTGTATTACACCTATCAGGTTTGTAACGAGGCAATTGTTGTCCCGGAGACGATAGATGCAATCCGTGCTCTTGCTGGTGTGGAAGAAGATAGCCGAGAATCCATACGCATTACCGATGAAACGATGGGTATTAGGCGTGAGTTTTTGACCACTTGACGGATGTTTAGAGAAAGATAGAAATACAGTAAATAGCGTGGAAAAATCTCAAAAGCAGAGGACTTAACTGAAAATCCGGATACCTATGCTGAAGCTTAAAAAAAGAAGCATTTGCCGACGATGAAAAAATCAACTTAGAGATCGTATGTTTGAGCAAATTTTCACCCCAAACCCTGTGGTACAAAAGCCCGCTTCCATTCGCCTTCGGAAAGGGGTAATTATAGGCGTAGGGCATGTGGGAATGGCCTGTGCTTATTCATTACTCATCCAAGACTGTTTCGACGAGTTAATTATCCAAGATATTGCCATAGAAAAAGTGAAAGGGGAAGTCATGGATCTAATGCATGGTATGCCCTTTATTGCCCCAACTTTCCTTAAAGCAGGTACAGTGGCTGACGAAGGACGAGATGCAGACATCGTGATTATAACTGCTGGCGCTGCTCAGAAGCCAGGAGAAAACCGTTTGAACCTGGTAGAACGCAATGTCACTATTTTTCAAAATATCCTGGGAGATGTTGTTAAATACTGTCCCAATGCGATTTTGCTGATTGTCAGCAATCCTGTTGACATTATGACTTATGTCACCCTTAAACTTTCTGGGTTTCCAAGTTCTAGGGTAATTGGCTCCGGTACAGTCTTAGATACTGCCCGTTTTCGCTCCTTGCTAGCAGAAAAATTAGATATTGATGCGCGCAGTGTTCATGCTTATATTATTGGCGAACATGGGGACAGTGAGGTTCCTGTCTGGAGCACAGCTAATGTGGCTGGCCTGAAACTACTTCCCGAAAGCTGTCCCGATAGTTGGGGAAATCTATCTATTAGTGAGCGGAAAGAATTAACAGCCATCTTTAAACAGGTCAAAAATGCCGCCTATGAAATTATTCAGCTTAAAGGCTACACAAACTACGCGATTGGGTTAGCAGTCACTGATATTGTTAAGGCTATCTTACGCAGTCAAGAACGTATTCTTACTGTGAGCAGTCTTATCGATGGGTTATACGGTATTCATGATGTTTGTTTGAGCTTGCCAACTGTGGTGAATGAGAAAGGCGTACTCAAAACAGTTAACCTTTCCCTTAATGAAAGGGAGGCAGAACAGCTTCGAAATTCTGTTCTTGTCCTGCAAGAAGTGTTCAGTAAACTAAAGCTTTGATGCCCAGAAAACAGCAATTGATTGATATTAGATTCAACGATGGATTAAAAATCCATGAACCCATCATTTGGAACCTACAGTGAAACATGACCCCTTTATCGTTTCTCCGGATACAAAGGTCGCATGGAAGCAATATGACCCAACGTATAAAGGACACTTTAAAAATAAGTCTCAGGCTCGGCGTGAATTGCAGGAACATATTGAGCATTTAGCAAAGCACCAGGAGGTTCTATATGCCCAAAATACCTTTGCCTTACTGATCATTTTTCAGGCCATGGATGCGGCTGGCAAAGACAGTACGATCAAATATGTGATGTCAGGGGTCAATCCACAAGGATGCCAGGTATTTAGCTTTGGAGTCCCCTCTGCTGAAGAATTGGACCACGACTATCTTTGGCGCTATGCAAAGTCATTGCCAGAACGAGGGAGAATTGGTATTTTCAATCGTTCATATTATGAGGAACTTCTTGTCGTTCGCGTTCATCCAGAATTTCTAAATAGACAGCAGTTGCCGCCCGAGACCACAACCAACAAAATCTGGAAACATCGCTTTGAAGAGATTAATAATTTTGAAAAATATCTTTCTCGAAACGGTACTGTTGTCCTCAAATTTTTCCTAAATATTTCTAAAACGGAGCAAAAGAAACGTTTTCTAGATCGTATTAATAGGCCGGAAAAAAATTGGAAATTTTCTGCCAGCGATCTTAACGAGAGATCTTATTGGGGTGACTATATGACAGCTTATCAAGACGTCTTCAATCACACCAGTACTGAATGGGCACCTTGGTATATCATCCCGGCCGATCACAAATGGTTTACGCGTCTTGTCGTTTCTGACATTATTTGCGACAGATTAATCTCACTTAAACTGTCATATCCAAAGGTCAGTAAAGCGCATAAGACACACCTCCTTAAAGCAAAAGAAAAGCTTGAAAATGATGAATAGATTCGAGAAATGAAAGCAGTTGAAAATTATATCTTGGAGATACGTCTAAAACCGTGACCGAGTAGTTGAACCCTTACATTTGCCTTTCACTCAGAGCAATTTAACCATGACACTTGATCCTAAAATTATGCGAGCTGTGGAGCAACTGAACTATCGGGCTACTGTTGGTGATGTTGCTGCTTATGCTGGTTTAGAAGTCAATTTGGCACAGCGAGGCTTACTAACCCTTGCTTCAGAAACGAACGGTCATTTGCAAGTGTCTGAATCGGGTGAAATTGCTTACTTTCTCCCACAAAATTTTCGAACTATTTTGCGCAACAAATCTCTGCGACTGCGCTTTCAAGAATGGAGAACCAGGGTTTGGCAGTTCTTATTCTATTTAATCCGGATTTCCTTTGGAATTTTATTGATAGTGTCTATCATCCTCATTTTTGTGACGATTACGGTGATTCTGATTGCCATGAGTAACAGTCGTGGGGGGAATTCAAACAATCGAAAACATGGGAGTAGTATTCCCTTGTTCTTGCCCCATTTTAGGTTTGGCCCCGATCTTTTCTGGTTCTTTAGCCTGAATCACCATAGACATGCGCAAAAGCGTTCAGTACAGCATAGTCATCAGAAGGATGGTGGTGACGGACAACTTAACTTTTTTGAGGCGGTCTTCTCGTTTTTATTTGGAGATGGCGACCCCAATGCCAATTTGGAAGAACGGCGCTGGCAAACCATTGGTACTGTTATTTATAATCAAGGCGGCGCAGTCGTCGCAGAACAAATCGCGCCCTATCTCGACATTGCAAAAACTCAAGCGATTGATGAAGACTATATGCTGCCAACCCTCATCCGCTTCGATGGTTACCCAGAGGTCAGTTCTATAGGAGATATTATTTACCATTTTCCTGTATTACAAACGACCGCTACTGCTAAGTGGCAAAAAGCTGTACCTGGTTACTTGCAAGAATTGTTCTGGAGCTTTAGTCGAGTTAGGCCAGAACAGCTCTCTCTGGTCGCTGGTCTTGGTTTTCTTAATCTTATTGGGGCTTTAATTCTTAGAGGGCTTCTGAGTGATGGCACAATTGCCCTTCAACTCGGTGGGTTAGTGGCTTTTGCTCAATCGGTCTTTTGGATTCTCTTAGGCTATGGCATCGGTTTCCTGGGCGTCCCGCTGGTTCGGTATTTCTGGATTCGAGGGCGCAATCGTCAAATTGAACGGCGAAATCAAAAGCGCAAAGAATATGCGACTGTTGTAAATCAAGCTGATGCTAAGCTGCGAACCAAAATAAAGTTTGCTCAGGAATTTGCTAGTCAATCTATTCTTACTCGGGAAGACGTAGCTTACACCACTGAAAAAGAAGTTTTAGAGCAGGAAATTGAACACCTGGATGGAGCTGATCGCAATGGTCAGCACCTTCTGTCCTAGTCGAAGTCGTTTTGTGAAAAATCAATTACACAACATTCGTGCCCTAAAAGATATTCCAAATTACGGTCAAAAACAGAAAGGAGTTAAATATGATACAAACTGCCCCGCTAGCTCAGCAAGCCCCCCTTGGCGATGCAGAACTACACAAGATGAATGCCTATTGGCGAGCCGCTAATTATCTTTCGGTAGGACAAATCTATTTGTATGACAATCCTCTATTGAAAGAACCCCTGAAATTGGAACATGTTAAGCCCAGGCTACTCGGTCACTGGGGAACTACGCCAGGGCTCAACTTCATATACGTTCATCTCAACCGTACCATTAAAAATCAAGACTTAAATGTGATTTATATCGCAGGGCCAGGCCATGGGGGGCCTGGGCTAGTCGCCAATACCTATCTAGAAGGAACTTATAGTGAATATTATCCAAATATTTCTCAAGATGAAGCAGGAATCAAAAAACTCTTTCAACAGTTTTCCTTCCCAGGTGGTATCCCCAGTCATGTAGCACCTGAAACCCCTGGTTCTATCCATGAAGGTGGTGAGCTTGGGTATGCACTTTCCCATGCCTATGGGGCTGCTTTTGACAACCCCGATCTCATAGTTGCTTGTGTTGTCGGCGATGGAGAAGCAGAAACGGGACCGCTGGCTACGGCTTGGCACTCTAATAAGTTCCTCAATCCTGCTACAGATGGAGCGGTGCTACCTATTCTGCACTTGAACGGCTATAAAATTGCTAACCCAACAGTGTTAGCTCGGATTGGTGAAAAGGAATTAGAAAGCTTATTTATTGGTTACGGATATAAGCCCTATTTCGTAGAGGGATCTGACCCTGAAGTGATGCACCAGAAAATGGCAGCTACCCTGGATACGCTCGTTGCTGAAATAAAGCATATCCAACACCAAGCTCGCACCACTGGAATCACCCAACGTCCCCAGTGGCCGATGATTATTCTGAAAACACCGAAAGGTTGGACAGGCCCCAAAGAAGTCGATGGGAAGACAACTGAAGGCTCTTGGCGATCGCACCAGGTACCTCTATCTGGGATGGCTGCTAACCCAGCGCATATCAAGCTACTGGAAACCTGGATGAAAAGCTATCAGCCAGAAGAGCTTTTCGACGAAAACGGTACGTTGATTCCTGAACTAGCCGAATTGGCTCCTCAGGGGGAGCGGCGGATGGGAGCTAACCCCCATGTTAACGGTGGCGCATTACTAAAAGATCTCAAAATACCCGATTTTCGTGATTTTGCAGTTGATGTTCCTAGTCCTGGGACGCTCACCGCAGAAGCCACCCGAGTGATGGGTCTTTTCTTGCGGGATGTCATGAAGGCAAACTTAGAGAGCAAAAACTTTAGAGTATTTGGCCCAGATGAAACTGCCTCGAACCGGTTGAGTGCGTTGTTTGAAGTAACCGATCGGGCTTGGTCAGCCGAAACAATCGCTGAAGACGATCACTTAGCGGCTAGCGGCCGAGTGATGGAAATTCTCAGTGAGCATACCTGTCAAGGATGGCTAGAAGGCTATCTCCTGACGGGTCGCCATGGTTTCTTCTCCTGTTACGAAGCCTTTATTCATATTGTGGATTCAATGGTTAATCAGCATGCTAAGTGGCTCAAAACGACCAGCAAAGAAATTCCTTGGCGACGGCCGATCGCTTCCCTTAACTATCTCCTCACTTCCCATGTTTGGCGGCAAGACCACAACGGGTTTTCCCATCAAGATCCTGGTTTTATCGATCATGTTGTCAATAAAAAAGCAGATATTATTCGAGTTTACCTACCCCCTGATGCTAACACCCTGCTTTCAGTTACTGACCATTGTCTCCGCAGCCGAAACTATGTCAATGTCATTGTGGCTGGAAAACAACCGGAACTTCAGTATCTAGATATGGATGCTGCTCTCAATCACTGTACTGCGGGTATAGGCATCTGGGAATGGGCCAGCAATGATCGCGATGGTGAACCTGACGTAGTGATGGCCTGTGCGGGAGATGTGCCGACGCTAGAAACGCTTGCTGCTGTTGCAATGCTTCGCCAGCACTTTCCTGATTTGAAAGTTCGCGTTGTCAACGTCGTTGACTTGATGAAACTCCAGCCAGAGGAAGAACATCCCCATGGCTTGTCCGACAAAGACTTCGATACGATTTTCACCACTGACAAACCTATCATCTTCGCTTATCACGGTTACCCCTGGCTAATTCATCGTTTCACCTATCGTCGGACAAACCACAATAATCTCCATGTCAGAGGATACAAAGAAGAAGGAACAACGACCACACCGTTTGACATGGTCGTCCGCAATGACTTGGATCGCTTTCACTTGATGGGTGATGTCATTGACCGAGTACCCCAGCTTGGCTATAGGGCGGCATATACTCAACAGTTCATCCGCGACAAACTTATCGAACACAAGCAATACATCAAGAGATATGGTCAGGATATGCCTGAAATTTCTCAATGGAAATGGTCGTTATAAACGGCCAATATCTGCTAACTCATGCTTGACGATCGTTTCAAAAACTCTCGACAACAAATCTAAATCAATTTTCAGATTTTTCTTGACTCTATAGCTGACTAGAGAATTCAAACTGATTTCAGAACTAAATAAACGTAGGTGATTAAAAATCATGACCGTACAACTCAAAGTTCCTAATATGGCTTGTGGTGCTTGTGGCAAAACCATCACTAAGGCCGTTCAGGCAATCGATCCGAATGCCGAAGTAAAAACCGATCCTAAAACTAAACAGTTAACAGTAGAAACCCAGGCATCCGAATCATCCGTCAGAGAAGCGATCGCTGCTGCTGGTTACCCCGCTGCTTAAATCAACATCCTTGAATAACACTACATTCTTATATTCTTTTTCCAAAGATCGGATAATCAATCAAGGTAAACAAAATGACCAAAGACAGAAAAGCTCATCTAGTAGGCGGTGGCATTGGCTCCCTAGCCGCAGCCGCCTTTATGATCCGTGACGGCGGCATGCCAGGTCAAAATATCACCATTTACGAAGCCATGCCTGTACTGGGCGGTAGCCTAGATGGGGCTGGAAATCCCGACAATGGTTATATGATGCGCGGGGGCCGTATGCTCACGACAGACAATTACGAATGTACCTGGGGCTTGTTTAAAACCATTCCATCTCCTGCCGATCCCAGCAAGACGGTGTTTGACGAGACTATCGAATTCAACCAGCGGATGAAATCGCATTCCAAGGCACGTCTGGTGGATCGCAACCGCGCCATTGTCAATGTGACCTCCATGGGCTTTTCTATGACGGATCGGATAGAACTTCTCAAAATCACCGAGGCGAGTGAAGCAGACTTAGGCGCGAGCCGCATCACCGACTGGTTGTCGCCGGAATTCTTCACGACCAAATTTTGGTATATGTGGGCAACCACCTTCGCCTTTCAACCTTGGCACAGTGCCGTCGAGTTCAGACGCTATCTGCACAGGTTCATGAAGGAGTTTTCTCGAATTGAAACCCTCGCTGGTGTCAAAAGGACGATTTATAACCAGTATGACTCGCTGGTTTGTCCGCTGGTCAACTGGCTTGAGGATCAGGGGGTTCATTTTCTGAAAGGCTGTACAGTTACCGATTTTAATCTTGAGACCGAGAGCGATCAGATCGCCGTCACTGGAATTAAATTCCTACGATCTGGCCAGAGTGAGTCCGTCGCTGTCAGCAAGGATGACCTAGTCTTCTTCCAAAACGGTTCTATGACTGACGCATCGAGCTTTGGCTCCATGACCAGTGCACCAGAACAGTTGACAAAAGAGGATAGTGGTGGTTGGGCTCTATGGGAGAAACTGGCCGCAGACCATCCCGAGTTTGGCAATCCCGCCGCCTTTAACACCAGTATTCCGGAGTCTTACTGGGCGTCTTTCACGGTGACACTTAAAGATACTGCTTTCTTTGACAAGATGGAGGCATTCACGGGTAACCAGGCAGGCACAGGCGGCTTGGTCACATTCAAGGATTCCAGTTGGTTCATGTCAGTTGTTTTGGCTCATCAACCGCACTTTAAAAACCAGCCTGCGGATGTGCAGGTCTTTTGGGGATATGCACTGCATCCTGACCGTATTGGTGACTTTGTCGCCAAGCCGATGGCAGCCTGCACTGGCGAGGAGATCCTGCGTGAGCTGTGTGGCCATCTCAATTTCGATCCGAAAATATTTGCGACTGCAAACTGCATTCCGTGTCGAATGCCCTATATCACGAGCATGTTCATGCCCCGCGTCCAAAGTGATCGACCGCTACCAGTACCGAAGAACTCCAAGAACTTGGCCTTTGTCAGTCAGTTCGTTGAAATCCCTGAGGATGTTGTTTTTACTGTTGAATATTCGATTCGGGTTGCGCAAATGGCCGTTTACGAGTTGCTCAAAATCGACCGTGCGCTGCCGTCAATCTTGCATCACGACAAATCTCTCAAAGTGCAGTTTGATGCTGTGATCAAGGCATTTCGATAGATTGTGATGACCAGAGTCCGTGTAGACGTGGTCATGTTTACTGCGTCTGCGTCCATTGCAAAATTTGTAAATAGGCCAGCATAATTACCTTAAAGAATGACTATAACCGTTGAGAACAATGATGACCATTAACCTCACGACTCCCTATAAAACAGAGAAGGGAAGCTCCCATCCCTTAGGGGCTATTCCTGATCGCGACGGGGTTAATTTCTCAATTTTTTCAGAACATGCTACGTCTGTTGAACTTTTATTGTTTAGTCAGCATGACGCTCTCGAACCTGTCCAAATTATTCAATTAGATACTAAATTGAATAAAACCTTTCACTTCTGGCATGTTTATGTTCGAGGTCTGAAGCCAGGTTCATTTTATGCTTATCGAATTGATGGGCCAAGGACTATCAGTACAGGGGACCGCTTTGACCCGCAGAAGGTCTTAATTGATCCCTACGCCAGAGGTAATGTCAAAACGCTTTGGAACCGAGCCAATGCCTGTGTACCGGGTGATAATGTAGCGACTTCTTTACGTAGCGTCGTGATTGATACCGCCGACTATGACTGGGAAGGCGATCGCCCCTTGAACCATGCTATGAGTGAAACCATAATCTACGAGGTGCATGTCCGTGGATTTACTCAGTCTCCCACTTCAGGGGTTGAGCGACCGGGTACGTTTGCTGGGCTGATCGAGAAAATCCCCTACCTTCAGTCTTTGGGAATCACAGCGGTTGAACTTTTGCCAGTTTACGATTTTGACGATACAGATTTTTTGTCCGTTGATGGAAAGCCTTTAAAGAACTATTGGGGCTACAGCCCTATGTGTTTTTTTGCCCCCCACTCTCATTGCTGCACTGAACCCGAGGCAGGTTGTCATGTTCGTGAATTTCGAGACATGGTTAAAGCACTGCATAGAGCAGACATAGAGGTGATCTTAGATGTCGTCTTTAATCACACCGATGAAGGAAATCATGAGGGACCAATTTTTTCTCTTAAAGCCATCGATAATAGAATTTACTACTATCTCATGCCCGGAAACGAGCAATATTATGCTGACTACACAGGCTGCGGAAATACTTTGAACTGCAATCATCCCGTCACCCAAAAAATGATTGTAGAATGTTTACGCTATTGGGTGACAGAAATGCATGTGGATGGCTTCCGTTTTGATGAAGCATCTGTGCTGTCACGCGGGGAAGACGGCTCGCCGATGAAATATCCGCCTGTTCTTTGGCAAGTCGAACTGGATGAGATATTAGCCGATACAAAAGTGATTGCTGAGGCTTGGGATGCGGCTGGCCTTTATCAGGTCGGTTATTTCCCTGGATATCGCTGGGCAGAGTGGAATGGCTGCTACCGAGACGATGTTCGCCGATTTGTGAGAGGAGAAGCGGGACTTGTTGGTCCAGTCGCTTCGCGGATTGCTGGGAGCGCTGATCTCTATCAATGGCGGGGGCATTTCCCAATCAACAGTATTAACTTCATCACCTGTCATGATGGTTTTACTCTCAATGATTTGGTGTCCTATAACCAAAAGAACAACCAAGCTAATGGGGAGGGTAATCGAGATGGGTCTGATGAGAATCTGAGTTGGAATCACGGCATTGAAGGTGAGACGGCTGCTCCAGAAGTTGAGACATTGCGAGAACGTCAGATTAAGAATTTTGCCACGATTCTCTTTCTCTCCCAGGGCGTTCCTATGCTTCTCGCGGGAGATGAGGTGAGACGCACTCAAAAAGGCAACAACAATGCCTACTGCCAAGATAATGAAATTAGCTGGTTTGATTGGACTCTAGTTGAGAGAAACGATCAGCTGTTGCGGTTTTGGCAGCTGTTGATTCAGTTTCGGAAGTGTCATCCTACCTTGCAATACTCTGATTATTTTACTGGAAATGAAGTTAATGAACGGGGCTTAGCTGATATCTCCTGGCACGGTTGTCAGTTATATCACCCTGGCTGGGAAGATCCTCAAGCCCGTGCCCTGGCTTTTACCCTGGGAGGGTTTAATGGAGCCGCAGATCTCCATGTCATGATTAATATGTACTCAGAAGCGCTCGACTTTGAAATTCCTCTCATCCACGGTAGACAGTGGTATGTAGTAGTGGACACCGCTCGCGCTTCTCCCTTAGATATTGTCAAGCCAGGTCAAGAAAAATTAGTAATGGATCAGATCTATTCTGTGATGGGACGCAGTATTAATATTTTTATTTCTAAATAGTTGCTTCTTCTTTGACCAATGAGTAATCGCTAGCTTGTTTGGTAAACCAGTAAAAGAAGAAGCAAAAAAATGAAACCTTGTTATATTTTTTACTCGAATTGGGAGAGTCTTTATGCCTGTTGAAAAAGATGAAAATACTAAGGCTCCAAAGTCCGAACATTTCGGTGGTAGCTTCGTGACGCTACTTCTGTTCTTAATTATTTTTCACTTTTTTGTTGCCCCTGCTTTTCGTTCTCGAGAAAATGAAGTTCTCTATAGCCAATTTCTCCAGGAAGTGAGGGACGGCAAGGTTGGCAGAGCCTTTGTCGGGCAAGACCAAATTCAATATATGCTTAAATCCGATTTGCCCAAAGCGCAAGTAAACCAAGGGGATAATGATGATTTAACCCCGCCTAAAGCCTACGTTACTCGACCAATCAATGGAGATGATGAACTAGCGAAGCTATTAACAGAACGAAAAGTGGAATTTGGTGCTCTGCCACCTGATAATAGGGGTGTTTTTACAACGCTGTTAGGATGGATTGTTCCACCCTTAATCTTTTTGGGCATCTGGGGTTGGATGCTCAACCGTTCCCAAGCGGGCTCTGGAGCAGCCCTAACGGTAGGTAAAAGCAAAGCTCGCATCTATTCTGAAGGCAATACTGGAGTAACGTTTGCCGATGTTGCCGGAATTGATGAAGCTAAAGAGGAACTCCAGGAAATTGTCGAATTTCTGAAAAATTCAGATAAATATACTCGTGTTGGCGCAGAAATTCCCAAAGGAGTTCTTTTGGTAGGCGCACCTGGAACAGGCAAAACTCTTTTGGCTAAGGCAGTTGCTGGAGAAGCGGTCGTTCCCTTCTTCAGTATCTCTGGCTCAGAATTTATTGAACTGTTTGTTGGTGTTGGGGCGGCTAGGGTACGGGATATGTTTAAACAAGCGAAGAAACAAGCGCCCTGCATTGTATTTATCGACGAATTGGATGCCTTGGGAAAATCTAGAGGCGGGGCCGGAAATTTGATGGGGGGCAATGATGAGCGAGAGCAAACCCTCAATCAGCTTTTAACCGAAATGGACGGATTTGAAGCTAATACAGGCGTGATTATTCTGGCTGCGACCAACCGGCCTGAAGTGCTAGACCCTGCACTGCGCCGTCCCGGTCGTTTCAACCGCCAGGTAGTTGTCGATCGCCCAGACAAGCTGGGTCGAGAAGCAATTCTTAAGGTGCATAGTAAGAAAGTAAATATTGCCAGCGATGTAGACCTAGGAACTGTTGCCGCCCGGACGCCAGGATTTGCGGGAGCAGATTTGGCTAATCTGGTGAATGAATCGGCTCTCTTGGCTGCTCGGCAAAATCGAGAAGCTGTCATGATGGCTGACTTCAACGAGGCGATCGAGCGCGTTATTGCTGGCTTGGAGAAAAAATCGCGTGTCCTCAATGAGATGGAGAAGAAAACTGTCGCCTACCACGAAGCGGGACACGCGATTGTTGGCTCCTTGATGCCTGGAGCTGGCAAGGTGCAGAAAATTTCTATCGTTCCCAGGGGAATAGGTGCGTTGGGGTATACCCTACAGCTGCCCGAAGAAGACCGCTTTTTGATGGCAGAAGATGAAATTCGCGGTCGAATGGCTACTCTCCTGGCAGGACGCTCTGCTGAAGAGACTGTTTTGGGTAAAGTATCCACAGGAGCCAGCGACGATATTCAAAAAGCAACGGATTTGGCGGAAAAGACGGTTACACTCTATGGTATGAGTCAGACATTAGGGCCGATTGCTCTTGAGAAAATGCAGCAGCAATTTTTGGAGGGGTTTTCTAACCCGCGTCGTCCTGTGAGCCCAAAAGTTGCAGAGGAGATTGATAGAGAAGTCAGGCAACTTATTGATGGAGCCCATCAGATTGCTTTGAAAATACTTGAAGCCAACCGTTCCGTCCTCGAAGAGATGACTGAACAGCTTTTGCAAAAGGAAATCCTTGAAGGATCGCAACTATTACGTTGTTTAGAGCAGGTGCGATCGCCTCAGGAATTGGCGAATTGGTTAGACACAGGGAAAGCGTCCCCTGTTAGCCAGCCAAAATGCTGATAAAACCCATTTGTTAGTTTTAATTTCTCTTGAAAATCGTTTATTGCTTTAGATGCCCAGACAAGGAATATTGCCGATGGGTCAGCTTCTCCATCCACTACAATATCCATTTCATAGTGGCACTCCATGTACTGTTCAAATATTTAATCTGCCGCCTGCTTCCCGTCGTCTGAGGCAAAGGCTCATCTGCTATAAGCTCATTAGGATCTTCAAGACTAGGGTCCCTACGTTGCATGAGGCGCTCAAAAGCGGATTTTACTTTGCCATAAACTTTGCATTTCGCCCCAGTTTCACAAGGTGTATTTCCCCTCATAGGGAACCCACTTTGTTGTCATGCGCTTTTCGGCCTCGGCGCAGCCCTTTTTTCCCTTCTACGAGTAGATAGATGGCTAAGGCCGCTGCAATAATTACCAACCAATCCGAGAGAACGATGGGAACTGTTTCAAAGATGCGATTCATTACTAGAGTGTAGGTAAATAGCAGCTGGGCAATGGTCATGAGGCTTACTCCTAGGAGCAGCAAGCGATTAGAAAAAACGCCCAGTTTGAACATAGAGTATTTCAGAGAACGATAGCTAAACAGTAAGAAAATTTGTCCGAAGACAATTGCGTTGACGGCTGAGGTTTGGGCTGCTCGAATTGGATCGGCATTTTCGGTGTCAATGAGTTCCCAGCGGTATACCATAAAGGCAACCAAGCACAGTAAAATGCCCAAGACCAGAATCGTTTGAACGGCTGCTCGATTGAGCAAGGGTTTGCGGGGCGGGCGAGGCGGGCATTTCATAATTCCCGGCTCTGGCACTTCAAAAGCCAGCATCGTTCCCAGTAATACAGCAGCGATAGTATTAATCCAAAGAATTTGTAGAGGAGTTACTGGCAAGCCTAACCCAATAAATGCGGTGACAACAATGATCAGCCCCAGACTCGCATTGGTGGGTAGCAGCCAGGCAATGCTCTTGATAATGTTGTCGTAGATGCGTCGCCCTTCTGCAACCGCCGCTTGAATGGTGGCAAAGTTGTCATCGAGTAATACCATGTCTGCGGCTTCCTTGGCGACTTCTGTGCCTGTCTTGCCCATTGCAATCCCAATATCAGCCTGCCGCAATGCCGGGGCATCGTTGACTCCATCGCCAGTCATCGCTACCACATGGCCACGGACTTGCAATGCTTTGACTAAGCGTAGTTTTTGCTCTGGGGCAACTCTGGCAAATACTGATATCCGATTGGCCACGCCCACAAGTTCTCGGTCAGATAATGCTTCAACTTCTTGACCGCTGATGGCCAATACTTTTTCGGAGATTTCCCCTACTAAGCCGATTTGTCGCCCGATGGACAAGGCCGTGGTCACATGGTCACCCGTAATCATTTTGACTTGAATCCCCGCTGCTTGGCAGGTACGAACGGCTTCTACAGCTTCCGGGCGGGGCGGATCGATCATGCTCTGTAATCCCAGAAAAGTGAGCCCAGAAGAGATATCCTCCGGGATGATGGCCTCTCCATGATTCGGCAGGTCTACTCGCGCAAAGGCCAATACACGCAATCCCTTTTCGGCCATCTCATCAACGCACCAATCGATTGCATCAACATCTAGCGCAACATGGTCGCCTTTGGAGCCCAAGGCATTTTTACACCGAGACACAATACTTTCTACCGATCCTTTGAGATAAACTCGTCGGGAAGCTCCCATAGGGTGGAGCGTGGCCATAAACTGGGACTTCGACTCGAATGGGATGGCGTCGAGTCGTGGCCAATTACGATCAAATGCTGTTTTCTCTAGACCCGCCTTATGGGCCGATGAAATCAGGGCACCTTCGGTAGGGTCGCCCTCAACTTGCCAACTTTCTTTTACAGTAAGCAAGCGGGAATCGTTACAAAGGATTCCCGCTGTGAGACATTCACTTAAGGCTCGATCAGCTGTGGGGTCAATTTTGAGTCCAGCTTGCCTGAAATCTCCTGTGGGGGCGTAGCCGACCCCCGAAACGGTATACCCTTTACCCCCTGCCATAATTTCTTGGACCGTCATCTCGTTCTGGGTGAGGGTGCCAGTTTTGTCAGAGCAAATTACTGTGGTACTGCCTAGCGTTTCGACAACGGGCAGTTTACGAACGATGGCGTTACGTTTAGCCATTCTTGAGACGCCAATGGCAAGCGTAATCGTGACAACAACTGGTAGACCTTCAGGTACTGCTCCTACCGCCAGAGCTACCACACTTAAAAAGGCAGCATCTATTGAATAGTCATTCAGCAAGGCTGCAATCAGGGTGAGTCCTGCAATACTCAGGATAACTTTGGTCAAACCTAGACTAAAGTGCTCAATTTGGCGGGTTAAGGGGGTCGCTAAGATTTCAGCAGACACCACCATCTCTTTAATGCGACCAATTTCTGTGCGATCGCCAATGGCAATCACAACCCCAGTACCAATGCCATAAGTGACAAGGGTAGACGACTGGGCCATATTGCATCGATCAGCTAAGGGTGTATTACGCGGAAGCTGTTCGACCGGATGTTTGTCAACAGGTACGGACTCACCGGTTAAGGCCGATTCGTCGATTTGCAGATTACGGCAATCTAATAATCTCAGATCGGCAGGTACCTTGTCTCCCGGCTGTAGGCATACAATATCTCCAGGAACCAGCGTTGTTGCCAAAATTTGTTGTTTTTGCCCTTCTCTGATGACCGTTGCCTTTGTCGGCATCGCCTGTGCCAGGGCCTCCATAACTTTGACTGCTTTTGCCTCTTGAAGGAATCCAACCACTGCATTAATGCTAATAACTGCAAGAATGACTACCATATCAGTCCATTTTCGGAGCAGCCACGTAATGGCCGCTGCTGCCAGCAGGATATAAATTAAAGGTTGGTTGAACTGCTCTAGAAAAATGATAAATGGCCCTTTCCCTTTTTTTTGATTCAGGGCATTAGGGCCGTAGAATTGTTGGCGGCGTTGGACTTCCCTTAAAGTTAAGCCCTGCTCAAGATTGGTTTCAATCAAGGTCATAATCTCCGCAGTTGGCTGATCATGCCAACGTTCGTTAGGAATGACATTCGAAATGGCCTTTTTTGGAAGCATATTCATATCTCAGCTTTTTACACCTGATATCTAATTCATCAAACAACGGTAGCGAACTTCCAACTCAAAGCACTGGTCAAAAATACTTTGCGCTAAACGAAGTCAATCTATGATCTTTAACAGTCGCGGACAATTATGAAACCAGGATGAAATTATTTTCAACACTCAATATTTCTTGTTTTCTACTAAATTAATCTAGGGTTTTCCCAAATGGTCGGCAACGCACTTGAAAATTTAGCAGGAAAGACAGATCCTGAAGCTCAGGTCAAACCTGAGCTTCAGTAGCATTTTACCGAAGGTAGACTGTGGCTATCTCAGAAGTTAGACAGTTGGGTGGAGAACTCTAGAAGCCAAATAATTAGATTATCCTAGAGGTTTTCTCTTTTTCTTCTTTTCTTTTTCCCTTCATAATTTCCTCAGACTCCTTTTATATGCTTCAGAAGTTTCGAGCATTATTATTTCTTCTCCCTAGGAGTTGGTCACTTATGAACCCGCGAAACATAACAAAACATCCTAAAAAAGGTGTTTCATCTCATAACTTTTTGATTGTCGGCTATGGCGATGAATCGAAAGGAGACTACGGTGTCGGTCCCGCGATCGCTAGAGTCATACAGTTCTGGAACATTCCTGGGGTTACAGGTATTGCTCATCAGCAACTTACCTCCGCTTTATGTCGTGAACTCAGCACTGCTGAGTTCACCATTTTTGTGACAGCTCACCCAGCAACCCGTTCTGAACAGATACAGGTTTACCCTTTGACCACACCAGCAGTCATTCAAAAAAATCAACCGATGCCTGTAATAGGTCAAGATCCGACTGCCCTGCTTACTCTCACCAATGTGCTGTATGGCGTTCATCCTCAAGCATGGCAGATAGAGGCTCCAGCTACTCGGTTTGATAAAGAATACACACTATCAGAAACCGCTAAGCAAGGATTGTCTAATGCGCTTGGGAAAATCGAGATTTTTGTTCGTAGCTATCAGTTGTTACCGTCCTACGGGCACTCAATAGTAGCCGGTAGCTATGCTGGTGGTATAAAAGCCTCTTAGACAATTTTAATCTCCTTTGCGTCTACTTCTCCGCCGCTCTGCGGCGTTCAGGAAAGACAATGTCCGAAGGGTTCTGCTTAGCAATGACGAGCCGCGTAGCGTGTCTGCATCGCGAAGTTGTGCTCTTCCCGATTGCGGCGGAGACGTTTATTTTTGACCAAAAGTAACGGGATACAAGCCCAAGCCTCCTCCTCCAAGGCTCCCGTGTACACATAACTATGAGGGCTTAGGCATGAGCAAGTTGCCATCCAGCAAACATCATCTCAAATTTCTGTAAACCATCGGTAGATGGTTTGCCAGCCTGACGGCCTTTGAGACCGATAGCCGAACCATCCTCCCAGTCGGGCAATTAACCAAGCGACCCAAGCAAGAGAACGAATCGGATGAGGATTCTTTCGTCTTTTTGTTTGGCCTTCAAGGGTGGTTGCTAAACGATCCAACAAGTTTGTCTCGCCGCATCGAAAACAGCATCGGCCTTTTCTACTGCAAAATGATGTCTACCTCGGGCTCATGTCAACTTTTGGTGAAGCCAAAGGTGGCAGGAATATATGGATTTAAAATCAGCACACCAATCCCATGCAACTCTTACAGTATCTATTCCCGAGCCGATCAGCCCTGAATTTAAAAAGCTGGAAATTGGACGCCGCTGGCGAGCACTTTGTCCTGACTGTCAGTTCGATTCAGGCGATCTCCTACTGTCCTGTGTGCGTTCCTCCCAGCCACCGTATCCATAGTCACTATGAGCGTGCCCTAAAAGACCTACTATTGGTACAGTTCAGCCTGACGATACTGCCAGAGGTCTGTAAGTTTTTCTGTTATAGTGAGGGCTGTCAGTGTCGCATCTTTACCGAGCGATTGCCTAATGTCGTTCTCCCTTGGGCCAGACGGACCGAGCGATGTAGCAAACAGCTGAAATCGATCGCGCTGGTGCTAGGCGGGAGTGCCGCCGCTCGCCTGAGTCACCAACTGGGCGATGGCTACAGTCGCAATACATTCTCAAACCTATTGTCGCGTTTACCCTTAACACTGATAGTAACGCCTTGTATTCTAGGTGTAGACGACTTTGCCCTGCGCAAAGGCCACAATTACGGCATAATCTTAGTGAATCTAGAGGCCCATCGACCGATTGCCCTGTTGCCCGACGGCACTTCAGAAACCTTGGATACTTGACTAAAGGAACACCCCGGCGTAGAAATCCTATCGCGTGACCGCTCCAAAACTTACAGACGCGGTATGAGCGCGGGTGTGCCTAATGCCATTCAAGTTGCCGATCGCTTTCATCTACTAAAAAACCTTAAAGAGACTCTAGAGAAAGCATTTCACGGAAAATCTAAAGCGATTAAATCCGTCGAACAAGTTCAACTTCAGGCCGTTGGCATGGCGCTGCCCGAGCTGCCCAAACTGAAAACGTCTCATCAACAACAAAGAGAAGAAAAGCGAGGTAGCTTTAGCGACTTGAACCGTTCCTGGCGGCACTGGGCGAATGGATTGCGGTTTCAAGGACATCGTTCACCGCCTCCAAGTAGCAATACACCGTCTTTAGACTAGCGCTATGCTCCTACTTTCGAGTTCGCCAACAGTTTCAGTCCTTTTGTAACCGCACCGACATTACAGTTCCCTTTTCGACCTCTCAGCAAACCGGTGACCCAATATCTGATAGCGGCTTAGCCAGAGAACAAGCGGCGGCAATATCAACCACTGTACTAGCGGTAGACTGCTGATTTCTAGTCCTGGAATCGCAAACCCTTGAATCCCATATAAATAGGCAATTCGAGTCCTATAGATCTCGGAAAATAGAGTATACACCCAGCCTAATCCGATAAATAGTAGGACAGGTTTTCTGTCCAGAGAAACTATCCACTGACGCGATCGCATTGCCAAGCTAACAATCAAGCTGACTACTAAGGTGATGACGCCATCGCCAAACGTGCAGTGAGTAAGTGCCCAAATTTTCTCTGCTAGCGTTGGTGCACCGTAAAAATCGTAGAAAGGTGCCTGCCAAACTTCGTAGACGAAGTTCAGTAGAAAAGAGAACAAAAACAGGTTGAACTCAGGCAATCTCAGTAAGTTCTTAAACCAACTTCGACGAATAAGTGCTGACTCAGCTGTTATCTGATATTTATCAGCGGTGGACATCTTGACCAATCTCCAACTTTTTTGCGAATTTATCAATAGATACGTAATACTTTTATGTGTATGTGCGCTTAAGCGTTCAAAACACGATAATAAGAGAAATGCACTGATACTAGTTACTGGTTGTCTACAAACATCCTTAGCTTAACGCATTAAAGGTTCTGCTATCACCTTTTCTTAGTCAGTGTAGTCTGCTCTATTGGTTAGAAGAAGGTACAATTTCATCCCAAGTATGGCCCATATACTTTGCAAAAGCATTCACCTCAGCATTCCATTTTTCGCGCATCGCAACATAGTAATCCGCACCGGCTTCTGTATCAGTTACCGTTTCAATGCCATGCTTTTTAAGCGTTTCTATCGCAATAAAATACCATTGCCGCCACGCTTGCCTGGAAATAGATGAAACACCTTTTAATGCGTTCTCTTCCATAAAAGAATCAGCAAGCTTGTGTAGTGTGTCTAGTCCACTGCTCTCTAACTCGGTCACTGCTGATGAGTTAATAATTGCTTGATACGCTTGAGGGTGAAGTGCGGTTTTAACTAATGTGGCTAAGTCCAAGCTGACAAAAGCTATGCGAGCCAAAGCGTAATAGTTTTCTTGAAAGCGAAAGTAGTGGAGAATAGGGTAGGCGTGATGAGATTCTAAGAGAAAGATTAGGTCACGAGAAATAGTTGAAAGCTCCTGATAAGCAGGCTCAAACTTTCCGTTACCTTTCAGACGACAAAGAAAATCTGCTGTATTCACCTTGCCACCAGTTCGATGATAGAGGCTTAATGCGAAAACGTTGCGTCTTGTCAGCGCATTATAGACAGAGAGTAGATAGGTCAGCGTTGCTGTAAAAATAGAGAATCCAACGGCAGCTTCCAGCACAGTGACCAGCCGCCACAGGGGAGTTTTAGGTACTAAGTCACCTATGCCAAGCGTGGTTAGGGTAAAGCCGCTGTAGTATAGAGCCGTTGCAAAATCGGTAGGCGTTTTTCCTTGGCTTGCTTGTATTCCACTGCCGAGTGTCGGCCATATCAAAAGCGCAAAACCGAGAGTGAATAGGCATACCCAGAAAGATGCGATCGCCACTAGCAAAGTAGGGCCACAATACGAAAGAACGCGCTTGCTATTAACAAACGGCAACTGCGATAAGGCTCGAAAGAGTTCCCACATGCCCTTGCTGAGCCGCAGACTGATGACGCTATTGTCTGTACGCGGATATAAAACCGTTAGGTATACATCAGCCGAAGTAATTAAGATAACCGCAGCGCCTATCAACTGATATATCACAGGTATTTTCTCAAATTATGAAAAACATTTAGCAGGGCTAATGACAGACAGTCACTAGCCCTGCTAAACACATCTAAAACCTTGCTTACTGTTCGCTTGCAGAAAGCCTTAGCTCAATCTTTTGAGGCTCTAGAACAACTTCTTTCTCGTTTAGCTTGGCTGTATCTGAAGTGGCCGCAGAGAATAGCAAAAACGCGCCCATCCCAATCATAATGGCATTTTCCAGAAAGCTTATGACGCCTAAGGGTGCTTTTGAGTTGCCCCCAACACAAGCACAGTTGAGTTCAAGCTTGTCAATATACACCGCCTTAAAGACAGAAATAGCACCGCTGGTTCCTAAAATTAAGGAGCCAAGCCCGGTGGCGACGGGTGCTAATCCAGAGAGGAAGCCCAAGCCCAGAAGCAGCTCTAAAAAAGGGAATGCTTTTCCGTAAGGCTTTGCCTGCTGAGTAATCAAATCGTATTTCTCAAAGCTCTCAGTGAATGACTCTAAATCCATCAGCTTAAGTGAAGCTAGCATAGAGAGCGACACACCCATAAATCCAGGAATCCCCAAAGCCGCCGCCCACGCTACCAGGCCAGCCGTGGAGAACAAAGCGATGACAGGCGTGTAGGAATATTCGGCTTCTTCAGCTTCTACGTCAAAGCGATCTGCCAAATCGGTATAGCCGCCAACTCGCTCGTCACCGAAAAAGATCTGTGGCGTAGCAGCAACGTTGTGCTTCGCTTTAAATGCGTCAATTTCCTCTCTAGATGTCAGCTTGTGGTCTTCAAAGTCAATTCTCTTCTCATCAAATAGCTTTATAGCTTTGAGCCCCCAGGGACACTCATGCTCAGGGGTAGACATCCGGTATAAGCGAACAGGTTTTTGGACGCCTGATGAATTTTGCTCTGTCCTACTTTCTGTTGAAATAGTCACCGCATTCTTCTCCTAGTTGCTGATAATACCGGTTTATAAAACTTAGACTGAATCCTACATTAAAAATAGCAAAATCTATACTCAAAACACGCCTGCCAAAAGAACGAACCGTCATCTCAACCTTTTGAAATAAGGCGATTTCATCCTGATTTCATAATCGAGAGGTAAGCCTATAAAAATCCCTATTTTCTGATATGTCTAGTTTTATGTAGGCTTAACCGTCTCAAAAGATGCTTGATTCCAGGCTACCATTCCGCCTAGAACGTTGAAGACATGGCTGTGCCCCTGACGTCTAAGTATGCTGGTTGCTACCGAGGCCCGATATCCACTTCCGCAGACCACAGCGATTGGACGATCTTTAGGCACTTCATTGATGCGCTCTGGTAAGGTTGCCCCGGTAATATGAACAGCATCTTTGATATGCCCCGAATTCCATTCTCCTATTTGGCGAACGTCTAGCACAAACAGATCGTCGCTGCGCTGGATCTGTTCTCTTAAAGTGCAAATATCCCATAGCGGCATCAGTACAATCTCCTCAGCCGCTGTGCGCCATGCCTTCATGCCGCCAGCTAGCCAACCTTTAGGTAAGTCGTAGCCGATGCGCAATAGCTGCCAGCAAACCTCCCATAAGTATTGGGGATTCTCCAATACCAAAATGAGCGGGACATCTGGGGGTAAAACAGAGCCTGCCCAGGTCGCAAAGGAGGAGCTTAGCCCCACGTTAACAGCATCTGGGATATGGCTGGCAAAAGCCTCTGGCGAGCGACAGTCTAAAACTAGGGCTCCTTCATTCCGCAATTGCTTAAACTGGCTTACTTGCAGCGGCGGCGGGTCGCTCAATACGCCCAGGAGTGGCGGGCCTTGGCGATTTGCCTTACGCATTCGCGGCCAGTAGGGAGGAACCGCAGGCAGTTCAGAAAGGTCAATGCACTGCTTAGAGAACTCGTCTTGAGAGGTCATATTTGCCAGCATTTTGTTCATGCGGCGCTCGTAGCCGATGGTCGTCGATAGGCGGCTACCGATGCTGCCGCCACAGAGCGAGCCTGCTACGTGGGTTGGATAGACCTGTACGTGATCAGGTAGCGTCAGAATCTTCTCCCGCAGCGTGTGACAAAGTTCTTTAGCGTGCTGCTGAATCTCTTCGTCAGAGCCGAGCAGGTCAGGGCGACCGACATCATCGACGAGCAGAGCACCCCCCGAAAGCAGCAGTGCAGGCTCGTCTCCTCTGGCCCGGTCGGTAACTAAAAAGCTCATATGCTCGGGGGTATGACCGGGCGTTTGCATCGCTTCAAAAACGATTTCTCCCATTTCCAGGCGATCACCATCGGCCATCTCTTTTACGTTGTAGTCCAAATCAGCCCGCGCACTCCCCAAAAGCTTGACATCACCTCGCTCTGGCAGCTCGCAAATCCCGGTCATATAGTCATTATGCTGGTGCGTATCGGCGGCATATTTCACCTGCATTCCTTGATTTCGCGCCGTTTCAAAATATAGATCCACATCTCGCCGGACGTCCAGGACTAGCGCCTCACCGGTTTCTTCAGAACCAATAAAATATGAGGCATGACCTAGACTTTCTAGATAAAACTGTTTAAAGAACATTGTGTTTTCGTTGGAAGCGTAATTGTCTCAAAAGGATAGTACTGACAGTCGAGCTAGCATTAAGCTTCGCTATGCTCGTTGATGTATTTGACAAAGAACTGCTTCATCTCAGGGTGAGCGTCACAGTCAAAGCCAGACATCTTGCCTTTCTCTAAGGCTTCTTCAGCGCTTTTGTTGTGCTTCACGGCGTCATACATCAGCGCCATCGCGCCAGATCGCAGACCGCTTTTGCAATGAGCGAGTACGGGCTCAGGCAACTGCTCTATTTTCTCTAGAACGTTGTTTGCTAGCGCTTCATCCATATTGCTCGGCTTGACTGGAATGTTGGCATAGATAAGCCCAGCAGCTTCTACCTGCTGCGATTCATTGGCGATCGCCCCTTCTTCACCAGCCGCTCGCAAGTTCAACACCGACTTAAATCCTGCTTTCTTAGCTTGCCTAAACTGTTCTTCTGAAGGCTGATTGGTCGCAATTGAAACGTCGTCGTTAATCTTTCTGATATTGTCCATAATTCAAATTTTCTTGTACAGGTTAAAGTTCTTGAAGGATAGAAGTTCTAGCCTTGACGCTTACAAAACTTCTATCCAAAAGTCAGCTACGATAAGATGACCTCCTCTGTTGAATTCTCCCCACAGCTTATAGTTTCCAGGCTTAGGGAAGGTTGCCGCAAATTTGACTTGACTACTTGCGTCTTCGGCAATCGAGTGGATATGCATGTAGCTATTGAGATTGAGTGTAGGAGAACTAGCGGTAGACTGCTTGATGACGACTAGATGACCTTGTGCATCTAGATAGGGCTGGAGATCTGTTATGGGCTCATTGCTGTTAGGCTGACGAAAAACAAACTGAATATCGGTTTTATGTCCTGCCTTTACTTTTTCACCGGCATCTTCCCGGAGGCTGTTCTCAGAACTGCTACGCTCAGCATTGCTTAAGAGAAGTGTCACGCTAGTGTCTTTAATCGTTTTACGTCGAAGGTTCGTATCGACAGAAGCATTCGGTGGCGGCTCGCCGTCTACGGTTTCAGATAATACTGAAATCTCTTCATTTTCATCGCTAGGCTGATAGCTGCTGAATAGAGTGTATTGGCCTCCAAATGGAAGGCGAGCATTTACTTCAAAGCGACCTTTTCCTGTAAAAGTAGGATGAGTATGTTCAAAGAACTGAAGGTTGTTGCTGACAATAACTAGATGCATCAGCTTTTCTTTATGCGCGTCGAATTTTTCTATTGGGTTTCCTGTAGCGTCTTTTATAACAATACTCCGGACAGAATTAGGAGATAAGGACACCGTGTTCACAGAGACTATGGTAGTTGGGATGAGATTTAATCAAAGTCTCGTCTAACTCTAACTTACGAATAAAGCGCTCAATCAGGTAGTGATTGAGTTTGCGACGAGATATAGTCAAATCTGGTGTACGAGACAAAATCAGGCGACCTTCTGTTCACTCTGATCTGCGATAGCGTAAGCGCCGACCTGTCGGTTCGCTTTTATCTCTTCTGCCTCCTTCATTCGAATACCATCTTTGAACTGGACACCCTCAATCACATCGCCCAAGTGCTTAAACCCTCGAATACGATGCCAACGCTTTTGAGCGCTCTGAACCACTTTGAAAACAAGCGGTGTAATCGTCTCTTTTGAGACCGCCCCTCGGGTCTGGTCAGTTCTCAAACGAACCGTCGCAAAGGTCGATTCGATGGGGTTAGTAGAGCGGATATGCTGCCAGTGCTCCGCTGGGAAATCGTAAAACGCCAGCAACACATCTCGGTCTTTTTCCAAGCACTCCGTAGCCTCAGGATACTTGGCCCGATAGGTCTTAATAAACCGATTGAACGCCTGATTGGCGTCAGTTTTGGTCGCTGCTCGATAGATTTCCCAGAGGGCTGATTTAGCCTGCGGTTGCAGCTTTTTAGGCAGTTTATTGAGGACATTGGCCGTCTTATGCACCCAGCAGCGCTGTTTCTGAGTGGTGGGCCACACTTGAGGCAGGGCTTTCCAGAATCCCAGTGCGCCATCGCCAATGGCTAGCTGTGGGTCATATTGCAGCCCTTGGTCTTTGACCTGCAACATCAGTGCTTTCCAGCTCAGCTCTGATTCTCGGTAGCCTGCGGCCATGCCGACGAGCTCCTTATGGCCGGTATCGGTCACGCCGAGTGCATCCCGTTTTTGCATTGAGTATTAATGCTTAGTTCTAATTTTGCCGACCAGCGCTAAGCTTTGAGCAGCCCATGCCCCCCTCATGCCCTCAATGGATATCGATAAGCAAGCCCAAATCAAAGCCCATGCCCGAGCGATCGCTGCTTTGCTCTACGAAGAAAGCAATCCAGAAGAACTGCAAACCTTAGCCGGTATCGAGTCGGTCGTTCGGGGCCAGATTCTCGAACAGGTCAGTCCTGAAATCGGCATTTTTTTATCGAAACAGTTAGCGGACCCTCAGCCGGACGGCAACGATCTATCACCAGCATCCTCGGACGATTGCCCATAAGTGACACCCAAGCCCAACAGCTTTCTGTCCCTAATCATAGCCGCTGGAGTCCTTATCTGGAGCAATGTTGTTTGCTGTTGAGTGCCAACGAATCTTACCAGCGTGCGGCCGAAGATATCGAGGTGTTGACGGGGCTGAAGGTGTCTCATAGCACCCAACAACGCTTGGTTCAGCGTCACACTTTCGACTTACCCCAAGACCTGCCAACGGTCGAGGAGCTGAGTGTAGATGGGGGCAAGATTCGGTTGCGAACCCCGTTGGGCCAGGCCAGTCAATGGCAAGATTACAAAGCGATCAATCTTCATGAACAGTGTGTGGCAGCCTTTTTTCAGGAGAATAGCGACTTGGTCGATTGGGTGAATCAACAGGCGCACGCTTGTCCGGTGATCTGTCTTGGGGATGGGCACGATGGCATCTGGAATATCGTTGAGCAGATAGGTGATGATGCGGGGCGATGTGAGATTTTAGACTGGTATCATCTGGTGGAGAATTTGGGTAAGACCGGAGACCCTAAGCAACGCCTTGACGCCGCAGAAGCCTGTTTGTGGACAGGGGATGTGGACGGCGCGATTGAACTGTTTCGCGATGGACAGCATCCACAAGTCCTCAACTTTATCGTCTATCTCAACCGTCATCGTCATCGGATTGTTAACTACAGTTACTATCAAACCGAAGGTATCTCTATTGGCTCGGGCGCAATTGAATCCACGGTTAAGCAGATAGGCAGACGGGTCAAGATATCCGGGGCGCAATGGAAAAAAGACAATGTGCCACAGCTACTCAAGCATCGAACCGCTTATCTCAATGGGCAGTTTTCAAAGGCAGGGGTGCAAAACTGAGATGCACTCGTCACGCCAATCATCACCAGGATGCACTGCCGCTCGTCACTTCGGATATTGAAGTAGATGCCATCGGCCCACAGATACACATAGCGCTTGTGCTTCAAGGAACGGCCCTGCCAATCCTGATGTTCAGTGCGCCACTTCGCCTTGAGCCGACTGATAGTACCAGCTGATAAACCCTTCGCTTCTGGCCCTAGAAGGGCGGCTAACGCTTCCCCAAAGTCGCCAGTCGAAACCCCTTTGAGATACAGCCACGGCAATACCTCCTCGACGCTGCGACTACGCTTAAGATATGGCGGCAACAGTAGTGAATTGAACTTGATACCACTTTTGGTCCGGTCTCTCACTTTCGGCACCTGCACCGCGACCTCGCCCAGACCAGTGGTGATAGTCCTCGCAGGTAGATACCCGTTACGCACAACAGCCTGACGACCCGCATCATCTCTCAGGCTTTGATGTTGACCTAGAAATTCATTCAACTCTGCCTCCACCGCTTGTGCGATGATTTTCTGAGCGCCTTGGCGTAACAGCTCCGTGAGCACATCGTTAAAGTTTTCCTGCGTCCCTGGCGTTTTGAACTCGACTAGATTATCTTGGGGCATGGTGTATCTCTGATTCTGGTACTTTTGCTTGTCCAGAAGGATACGCCTTTTTTTGTCTCCTACGCTATACACCAGAAATAGTTATAACTCGTTTGCGACGTTTGTAGGACGCCATTGAAAAGACAAACGGTTGCTTGGGGTCGCGCTGTAGAAACTGCTCATACTTGGCTAGATTGAGTGCGCTTAGAGCCGCATTGAAATGAAAATCCAGCTTCTGCTCATCTCTAGCTTGACAGTCAGTGAGTCCGGTGAACTGTTTTGCGTCTCTGAAAATGAACTCAATTTGGAACCTGGACTTGTAAGCTCGGTAGAGCTGAATAGGGTCAAGTTCAAGGTCAGTTGAAAAGAGTAAAGCAAAGCAAGGGCGCTCGGGATGCTTACAGTTAATCAGGTACACCACCTGAATCTTGCGCTTGAGGTTCACTGACCAGACGATAGTGGTATAGAGATAGAGGTCTACCTCAGGGTCTACTTTACCGAGCGCTCGCCAGCGGCTACGCTCAGCTAGGTTCACCTTGCCGTCATACTTACGGCGAGCGCCCTTTTTCTTCTGAGTCCCCTCGTAGAGGTACATCAGGTTGGCATCATGACGCAGCTTGCCAATCGCCTCTAGCCCCAAGTCCAGCACCCCATCGACCCACTTGCGCTTGCTATAGAATCCATCGCCGACTAAGTGCCGTACGGTGGCAGGCAGCACCGCTACTGTGGCATGCAGATGGTCTAGGTAAGCGTCTACGCGGGTGCGCTCACTCGCTTTCTCTATCACGGGCGTCTGCTGTACTGAGAGGGTGTAACCGATTGAGCTATCCACATCGACCACCGCTATCATTGAGATCTCTAAACCGCGTTCGCTGCGGCCCGCTTTGCCGTTGTGGAAGTAGTCCAAGCCATAGGTTGCCTTACCGCTTTTCGGTACGAACGAGGCGTCTATCGCGCTGACTTGGAAGTGGGTTGGCGCGACCGCTAGCGCTATCGTCTCCTGGTTCAATCCCATGAAGGCGTAGGACTTATCGAAATGGCGACGGTAAGTCCGCTCTGACAACTCGCTGTAGCGGCTCAGGTTGGTGAAGTTCACTTTCCCGCACACCACGTAGATGGTCGCGAACAGCGTTACTAAGAAGTGACGGCGGGGTTTGCTAGAAGGCTTACTTTGCGGAGTAAGCCCGGTATGATAAACGGCATAGCTATTCAGGTGGTTTGTTGTGTTAACAAAACCCTAGTCCTGAATAGCTTTTCTGTCTATTTCTCTCCCTTTTTTGTCCGAACCATTGTTATATCAATGACGATATGCATTAGGCTTTCATCACTCTTAGCTTTGGAAATCGCCAAGTCTACTTTTGTCGTACTACTATCGGAAGTCTCGTTCATTTAATCTCTTCTACGCCCGTTGTTTTCATCTCACCATCTTCCAGTATTAGGTGACAGTGGACATAGGCGAGTGACGACAGCGGGATAGTCGGGTTATGAGGATCTCATCGACGGCGTAGAGGGCAGTCAAAGCAGATCCCTCTACGACAGCTATCTAAAGTCACAAAAAAAGGCACTCTCAGATCTCCCTACAAAAAGAGACTGAATCAAGTGCCCGAAGCCATTCACTTATACCAGAAGCAAGCCTACATGAATGCCAGAAAGCAAGGATTAAGCCAAGAGCTATCATCGACGATAGCTGATATATCAGAACGCACAGGCCAGCGAATCGATAGTGATAGCCACCGACCCAACCGAGCGGCTGCCAAGGTGATGCCGCGTCCCAAAGATCCACTATCAGGGGTGTGGCGCAGCGAACTCGAACCGATGCTGCGAGCCGAACCGAGACTGAAACCCATGACGTTGTTCGAGTACTTGGAGGATAAATATCCAGGCAAGTATCCGCGAGTGTTGCGGACACTGCAACGTCGAGTCAGTGACTGGAAAGCCCTCCACGGGCCATCGCCAGAAGTGATGTTTACGATGCGTCATGAACCCGGCGTGATGGGGCTATCGGACTTCACGACGCTCAAAGGCATGCAGATCACGATAGGCGGCGAACCCTTCGAGCATCTGATATACCACTACCGCCTAGCTTACAGCGGCTGGCAATACGCACAGGTCATCCAAGGTGGAGAAAGTTTTATTGGGCTCTCAGAGGGACTTCAGAATGCTTTGTTTGCCAGTGGTGGTGTCCCTAAAGAGCACCGTACCGATAGCTTAAGCGCGGCCTACCGTAACCAGGGCGGACGGCGCTCAAAACAGGTAACGACCCTCTATGACGAATTGTGCGACCACTATCGTCTAGAGCCAACACGCAACAACAAAGGCGTAGCTCATGAAAATGGCGCTATAGAATCACCCCACGGTCATCTGAAGAACCGGATCAAACAGGCGATTTATCTGCGAGACAGTGCCGACTTTGAGAACGTCCGCGCCTATCAAACCGTCATAGAGACTGCTATTAATGGCCTTAACCGACAGTGCGTAGCCAAGTTTGAGCAGGAAAAAGCAGCCCTATCGCCCTTACCGCAAAGGCGAATTGCCGACTATGAAGTGTTGAGTGCAAGGGTGAGTAATCGCAGCACCATAGACGTGCGCTGCATTCTATACAGTGTCCCGTCTCGGCTGATTGGGCGGCGCTTAGAGCTACATCTCTACCATGACCGGCTAGTGGGCTATTTCGCCAGCCAACCGGTGTTTGAATTAACGCGTATTCGGGTCACCGATAAGACGAAACGACGGGGGCGCTGCATTGACTACCGCCATGTGATTGATGGCCTGCGGCGCAAGCCCCGCGCCTTTCTCTATTGCCAGTGGCAGCAAGACCTCCTGCCAACCCCTCACTTTCGACAGCTCTGGGAACGGCTCAAAACTCAGTTCGAGCGCGACGATGCAGCCCGATTGATGGTTGAAGCGCTTTATATTGCCGCGACCCAAGACCAACAGAGTGCTGTGGCTGACTATCTACAGCAGTCGATAAAGACGCAGACTATTAGGTGACAGTGGACATAGGCGAGTGACGACAGCGGGATAGTCGGGTTATGAGGATCTCATCGACGGCGTAGAGGGCAGTCAAAGCAGATCCCTCTACGACAGCTATCTAAAGTCACAAAAAAA
>Ga0209194_1000173_pt1 | contig 58000 bp, 48 predicted proteins | sample COGITO_mtgs_1004_FD_184787 | JGI IMG/M metagenome (GOLD analysis project Ga0209194, IMG submission 184787) | Pelagic marine microbial communities from North Sea - COGITO_mtgs_100413 (SPAdes) (version 2) | ecosystem: Environmental > Aquatic > Marine > Epipelagic ... | reverse complement strand
CAAGGTTCTGATGTACTTCTACCAGACCTTGCAGCCTTTTTCTACCTTTTTCCCGTCCCTTAAGTCAGTGCCATTGCAACATAGTCATCAGAATAGTACGTAAAGCTACCGTTGCCCACTTTCAACGTACGGCCTCTAACGTACAGCCTCCAAGGTGTAGCTGAATGCGCGAGAAAATCCACTTATTGTAGTGAGTAGCCGACTGTAGACGATCGAGCCAAAGATCTTGGGGTGAGCGCATTTCAATCATCCAACTCTACGCTCCGCTAGCCAAACGTCCAGATCGTCCAAGTTCCCAAAGCTTGTCTGTACATCAATCAAGGCTTCTAATTCTTCTATGGATAAAGATTGAATGCTAGAAATAGCGCCGGGTGATAACTGACCAAACCGATTTTTTATAAGACGAATAGCGATCCGGATGGCCTCTTCTTCACGGCCTTCTTCACGGCCTTCTTCACGGCCTTCTTCACGGCCTTCTTCGCGGCCTTCTTGTCGCGATGTGTCTACCACGTTGTTCAGGTCGCGATAGTACTTCAAGCTATCTTCGTAGGCACCCTGCTCTGCTGGCGAGAAGTTAGCGATTTCTGCTATCTCGAAGAGCTGCATGAACGTGCTTTCTTGCAATAGCTCGGGGGGATCGTCTAAGTCAGGCAGGTGCCGTAGTAAATACAGCCATTTATCGAAATGGCTCTCTAGGGCTTCTAAGGGCTTCTGAAATTTGGGTAGCTCCAAGTAGATGAACTTTAGCTTGTCGTAAAAGACGTTGCACTGCTGATCTTTGAGTTCTACAGTATGCAGCAGCGTTTCGTCGTCTTTGTGGTCGTCGAACACAAAGTCTAAGATGCCTACGGTATAAACCGGTGACAGATGGTAGTTCCAGAAGTTGCCTTTGAGCGCCTGTTCTTGAATAGGAAAGGTTGAGTAGTAGAGGCTTCTGTCTTTGAAGAAGTTTTGCTTGGCTTTTTGAATCTCGACGATGAAGCGATCGCCCTTTTCACTTTGACAATACAGGTCAAAAATAGCTTTCCGATCTAGAGCGTTGTTCCCAACATTCTCGTTGTTGCGGTAGCTCAAATCGCTGATTCTGTGTTTTTTAGGAAGAATAACGTTTAGAAAATCAATGAGCAGCGCTTTGTTTGGCTCTGTACCAAAGATACGTTTAAATCCGAAGTCTGTTAGTGGATTGATGTACCTATCGGTTACTAAACGTCCATTCATCGCGACTACCAGGCATCAAAACTAATATCGTCTACTTTTGATTCTAGCAATCGTTACGGCTCTAACCTGTTATGGATCCCTTTCGCTTGGCCAATATGCCCCCGATCGAATCTGCCTTTCAGCCGGTGTCTGCCCCTTCACTCAAAACCGCCCGAAGTTGTTTTTTGGTTCGCCATCAGCTTTATTGCGCCGCTATATCTCCGGATTGATCTCTCTCTTTTACGCCAGCTCATCTCGCTACATCGTTCAAGACGACGCCCGCTTGCATACGGTGATGGCGGCACAAAACCAGCTTCAAAAAGGAATTCATCCTGCGATCGCCAGCGCCATTTCAGACTGATCAACGTTTGATGAAGCCCATCTAATCGTTCTAGATGCTCAATGTCTTACCCGTTTGGTATTGAATAATACAAAAGGCCCCTCGACCGGTAGGTTTTAGTAGTGTTATGGCCAGATGAGCGTCCTCTGACAATTCGCCATATAATGCGGCTAGTCCACTGCATTCTCGTCCGGTATGTTTCGCTAGCTCCCCCGCTAGCCTCTACCTCCACTCTCACGGATTTTCTCATGGTCGTTGCCTCTAATACTCAGACCGCAGACATGTTCCGCGCTATGGCGGGCGGTGGGTTTCCGCCAATGGTTGAGACCTACGAGCGGAATAAGACCATTTTCTTTCCTGGCGATCCGGCAGAGCGCGTGTATTTTTTATCAAAAGGTGCAGTAAAGCTATCGCGAGTGTACGAAGCGGGCGAAGAAATTACCGTTGCATTGCTCAGAGAAAACAGCGTATTCGGCGTGCTCTCACTGATCACAGGCGATAGATCCGATCGCTTTTACCACGCAGTTGCTTTTACCCCGGTAGAGCTCATGTCTTTGCAAGCCGATCAGGTGAGCGCAGCGCTCCAAGAGCATCCTGAGCTGTCGTCTATTATGCTGCGCGGCTTGTCTTCTCGCATTCTACAAACTGAGATGATGATCGAAACCCTGGCCCACAGAGATATGGGGTCTCGGCTGGTGAGCTTTTTACTGATTCTTTGTCGAGACTTCGGAATTCCGGGCGAGTCGGGCATCACCATCGATCTAAAGCTGTCTCACCAGGCGATCGCAGAAGCGATTGGTTCGACCAGGGTTACGGTGACTCGGCTACTAGGTGACCTGCGAGAGCAGGACATGATCTCTATTCATAAGAAAAAGATTACTGTGCACGATGCAGTCACGCTTTCTCAGCAATTTAGCTAGAGGCCAACGCCGCCATTGTGCCACCGTAGGCAACCGAGATGTACAGTAACCTATACATATAGATTGCGCATAATTTGGCTCTCTCAACGGTTTCGGCTCGCGGTGAATGACAGGATTTGTATTATTTTTTGCAGTAGCCTGTCTGGGCGGTGTGATTGCCACAGTGGGCGATCGCATTGGGATGAAGGTGGGAAAATCCCGCCTGAGCCTGTTCAACCTGCGCCCCCGACAAACCGCGACGCTAGTCAGCGTAGTTACGGGGATGATGGCCTCGTTTGCTACGCTGACGCTGCTCTTTTTACTCGATGGCAGCCTGCGTAAAGGCGTCTTTCAGCTAGACGACATTCAAGCAGAGCTGTCCGAAGCACAGACCGATTTAGAAGCAACTCAAACCGAAAAAGAAAAGGCTGAAGATACGCTCTCTAAGTCAACGAAGCTTCAGACACAAGCAGAAGAGCGACTGTTAGAGACGAATGAGTCGCTACAAACGGCGATCGCTCGAGAAGAAGAAACCCTGTCTAACCTGCTTGATACGCAGTCTCAGCTAGATGAGGTATCGGAGCAGGCGGGCAGTTTGCGCGATGAAATTAGCGGTTTGCGGTCGGAGCGAGAGTCGCTCATTGCTCAACAGGCTGAGGTGCGATCGCGGATTGCTCAGCGCGATCGCGAAATCACCCAGCGTAACGCCGAAATCACTCAGCGCAATGCCGAAATTGCCCAGCGCAACGAACAGATTACCCAGCGCGATCGGGAATTACAGCAGCGAACCGCCGAGCTGTCCGAGCGCGATCAGCAGATTGCCCAGCGCAATACAGAAATTGCCGAACGCGAAACTCGCCTGAGCGAACTGCAAACGCAGCAGGCGTTTTTATCAGAAGAAATTTCTCGATTAGAAGAGGAGTTTCAGGGTCTGCGGTTGGGAAATGTGGCGATCGCCCGCAACCAAACCCTCGCCTACACCGTGGCCCGGCCAGACTCGGAGCAAAACGCCGTTCAAGCCGTAGAGGAGGCGCTCGCTGAAGCCAATCGGTTCGCCGTTCAAACCGTACTTCCGCGCACCGAAACCGTAGACAGCTTCACGCTGCGATTCGATCCTATTGTCGTTAGCGAAATCGTTCGCTCCATCGCCGACAGCCAAAGCTACGTTATCAAAGTAGCCTCAGCGGCCAACTATGTCATCAACGAACCCTGCATCGCCGATGCGCTCAGCAAAACCGGCCCGCCTTGCCTGCTCGTCAATGTAGAAGCCGTCCCCAACCAAGTGCTCTATCAGCCGGGCGACGTTTTAGCGAGCGTCCGCGTCAGTTCAGAAGACATTCGCAACGACCGGCTCGTCGAGCGCTTCATTATCCTTCAGGCCACCGCAGAGTTCGAAGCCCGCCGCAGCGGCATCGTTCGCTACCGACCGATTATCGCGAGTGGTCTTCCAGAACCGCTCAACGACTTCTTAACGAAAGTCGATGCCTACGACGGGCCGGTAGAGATTCAGGCATTTGCCAGCCAGCCGATTTATCCTACCGGGCCAGTGTATTTGGAGCTAGCCGCCGTAAAAGATGGCGATGTGCTCTTCCGCACTCGGGCCACTCCACCTTAAAAAAGAACAAACCATAAGACCTGCTACAAATAGACACAGTACTTGAGCGATCGCTCAGCGCATATGACAAAAGGCCGCTACAAGGCTCTTCTCCTTTATGAAAACTGACGAAACCTTTCGGATAGTTACCAAATGTCCAAAAGTTAAGTGAATCTATTATTTAGTGGCTAGAATGAGTCAGCAGTTCTAACGTACAAGGCACTTTTCCTGCGTATTAAAGGCGCTGCTACGCACTGTACGCAAACGCTTACCGGAGCCGCACCCATGAAATTTGAGGATATCTATCAGTTTTTCGAGAACCCACCGCCGGTCTACCTCAACAAAGAGCTAGCGGTCTGCTACGTTCTCTCAGTGCTGGTGCGTCACGACTCATACGGCACAGAACTCATTCACGATATTGAGCAAACCTATCCAAACTATCGGCTCTCGGATACGGTGCTCTACAGCGCCCTGAAGTTTTTAGAAAACCAGGCCGCCATTATGGGCTACTGGAAAAAGGTAGAAGGCCGGGGTCGTCCGCGTCGGATGTATCGTCTGCGCCCAGACTGGCAAATGAAGGCCCGTGAGCTAGCCGACCTGTGGCAGCGCTACATGGTAGGTCAGCAGCAGGTGCCTGTGTCTAAAGTCGCAAAGAGCACGCTGCCCAGCCACATTCCCGCAGAGATCCCGATTCGACAAATCAGCGGGTAGTTCGTTAGCAGCCAAAAAGCTGCTCTCTAAACAACAAGGTTAATTAATTAGGCATAGGCTTTGCGCAATGTACGCGGCCTGTGCCTATTTTTTGCTCTAGCCGATGCGATAAAATCTAGAATGCGCACTCTTCTTTGGCACTGCTTTGTTTTTCTCCGATCCGGCTCGCCTTTCTACCCTCATCCTCACCGGTCTCATGGTGATTGGCCTGGGATTTTTCATTCGCGCCTCCACCAAAGACCGCATAGAAATGATGCGTTTTGGCGCAAAGCAGCCCGCCGATGCCTTAGAGCCAGCGCTCATGCGATATTTTCAGAGCCGATCTTTTCGCCTACCGAGTGAAGCCAACGGCATAAAGCCCACGATTGAGGCAGAAACAGCCGAGGCCACCACGCTAGTGGGCATGGTCAGTCCCAGTCTTTTTCTAGCCGTATTTCTCTCTTTGCTGGCGGCGGTCGGGTTTGCCTGCTTTGGCTTAATCATGGCTACGCTATTTCCCGCCTGGGGCAAGTTCCTGCTGGGCCTAGTCGCCATCTCTCCGTTAGCAGGCTTGTTTTACTGGCGCAAGTCTAGCCGCCCCGAAACCATCGTCTTTAGAGTAGATTCCGAAGCCGACCAGGGCTTTTTATCGAAGCTGACTATCAAAGGGCATCGAGACGAAATTGCCGATTTGCAAAGTGCCTTCGCACAAGCGGGTATGCGTAAGTGGGAAGAAGATTAGGCGTATTGTTGACCGCGCGGCTAAAGCAAACAGACCCCGCTAAATATCTAGCGGGATGTTCAGCAAAAACTCAGACAAAGGCTTTACACTGCAAAGCGACCTTCGCTAGTCGTCAGTCTAGATCGTTCGGATCGCCGCTAGCAAACAATCTCTAACTCAGAAAACACTTTGACCTATCTAGAAGCTGTTGCCGACTTTTACACCGAAGTAGCCGAGACACCAGACGTGGGCTTATGCTGCGTCCAAAGCACGCCCTTGCAAATGCCCGGACTCACTGTGCCCGAGCAAATGCAGGAAATGAACTACGGCTGCGGCACCACCGTTCATCCCGCCGAGCTCACCGGCGATCCCACCGTGCTGTATGTCGGCGTTGGGGGCGGCATCGAAGCGCTCCAATTTGCCTACTTCTCCCGTCGCCCTGAGGCTATCATCGCTGTCGATCCGGTCGACTCCATGCGAGCTGCCGCTGAGCGCAACCTGCTGATCGCCGCCGAGCAAAACGAATGGTTCGATCCTAGCTTTGTTAGCGTACGAGCAGGCGATGCGTTTAATATTCCAATGCCAGACAACTCAGTCGATGTCGTTGCTCAAAACTGCTTATTCAACATCTTTGAGCCTGCTGATTTAGCCAAAGCGCTAGCCGAAGCCTACCGAGTGCTCAAACCCGAAGGTCGCCTGGTGATGAGCGATCCGATTACCACCCGTGAAATTCCAATTCATCTGCGCCAAGACGATCGCCTGCGAGCCATGTGTTTATCTGGAGCGCTCACCTACGAAGACTACACGCAAAAGATTATCGAAGCCGGGTTTGGCCAGGTCGAAATTCGCGCCCGTCGCCCCTACCGCCTGCTCAACGCCAAGAACTACCAGCTCAACGAGCACCTCATGCTAGAGAGCTTGGACTGCGTTTCGTTTAAGGTTCCGATTGCCGAAGATGGCGCCTGCATCTTTACCGGGAAAATGGCCGTTTACGCCGGTGAAGAAGACTACTTCGACGACAACGCCGGACATATCTTGCAGCCAGGCATTCCGCTGGCTATTTGCGATAAAACCGCGCGTAACTTAGACAAGTTCGAAGACATTACAGTCACTGGCTCCACCTGGTACTACGATGGCGGCGGCTGTTGTTAGACGGCTGTTGTTGGATGGCTGATATTAGATGGCTGCTATTAGATGGAGATGCGATCGCACCCAGCTAACCGGGCTATCGAAAGGAAAGGTTCACCTCTCGATAGTCCCTAGCTCTCGATCAGCCATTCAACAGGGCTTCCACAAACTCATAGCTAGAAAAAGGTCTCAAGTCCTCAATGCCCTCCCCCGCGCCAATAAAGCGAATCGGCAGCCCTAGCTCTTGCACCACAGCCAAAGCAACGCCGCCTCTAGCCGTACCGTCTAACTTAGTGAGCACCACGCCGCTAAGCTGAGCCGCTTCCGCAAATACCTGCGCCTGCCGCAGCCCGTTCTGACCTAGCGTCGCATCTAGCACCAGCAGAGACTCTACATTGGCATCCGGCGCTTTCTTATCAATAATCTTGCGAACCTTAGATAGCTCGTCCATCAGGTTCTTTTTGTTTTGCAAGCGGCCCGCCGTATCAATTAACAACAACTCTGTGCCGCGAGAAGTGGCGGCGCTAATGGCATCGAAGACAACAGCAGCCGGATCGGTGTTCTGCCCTGGGTTCGCAATCACTTCTACGCCGCTGCGCTCGCCCCAAACTTTTACCTGCTCTACGGCAGCGGCGCGAAAAGTATCAGCCGCGCCAATCAGGCACTTAAAGCCAGACTTGGTTGCAATATGCGTGAGTTTGCCAATCGTGGTTGTTTTACCCGCACCGTTAACGCCCGTCATCAGCCAGATGCTGAGGTGGTCTTTCTCAGGCGTAAAGGTGAGGTTGTGCCCGCCTTCTAGCGGGGCGTCTAGTAAATCGCGGAGCAGAGATTTTAGATATGCGATCGCCTGTTCGGGCGGCAGCACTTCCTCTTTCAATCTCGCTTGCAATGCGCCAATAATCTTATCCGTCGCAGCCACACCCACATCAGCCTGTAACAGCAGCGACTCAATCTCGTCTACAGCCTCGTCGTTCAGCGGCCCCTGTCCCACAATCGACTTAAGCTGATTAACTAGGCCTCGGCGCGTTTTGTCTAGTCCCTGTCGGAGCTTATTTAGCCAGGTAATTTCTTCAATCGAGATTTGATCTGGGCGACGCCCTTGAGAGGCGAGTACTTCCGCAGACCATAAAAAGGCTTCGTCTAAGTCAATGTCTAAGGGAACAAACGTTTGCTCTGGAGGCGCTGGTTCAGGTTCTGGTTCGGGCTCTAGAATAGCCTCTGCTTTTAGCCGCTCTAGTCGTTCTTCTCGTTCTGCTTGAGCCTTTGCCCAAAAAGGCTGAGCGCTCTCGGGCGCAGCCTCTACAGCGAGCATCTCAGAATCAGAATCAGAATCAGGCCCAGAATCAGGCCCAGAATTAGAATCAGACTCCGCTGATTCATCGGGATCTGGCGTTGCCTCTACAGGAACAGGCGCATCTGCAATCGGCACCTCCGAAATAGGTTCCGAGGTAGGCGATCCATCTTCAGCCGATTCATCTTCAGGCAATTCGTCAGGTTCGGCGGCTTCATCAGGTGCGCTCTCAGCTTCGTCGGGCGATCGCTCGTCTACTTCAGTCGTCTCATCAGGCTCTTCACCAAGTTCCCGACTAACCTCGGTTACTGCTACCGAAGGTGCTTCTGGCTCAATCTCAACCGTCTCTAAATCGACTGTCTCGGCCTCCGCATCGCTCTGCAAAGGCTCAGCTTCTGATGGCTCGCTTTGCGACGACGCCTCCGTTTCTGGCGCTGCCGAATCCGCTGTTCCTTCAGAGCTTCCCTTACGCTCTTGAATGTTTTGATAAGCAGCCTTCGCCCATTTCAAATAGTCCTCTTGGGTCGAGGGCGCGGCGGCTTCTTCGATCTCTTCAACTTCTTTCTCGGGTTCTTCCGGCTCTTCGTAGCTGCGCTTAAACCAGTTGAAACCTGCCATTACCCAAAACTCACTGCTTGAAAAGAACTACTTAAAGAAGCTAGCAAACTTGCACTGCTAGTTCACGACTCTAAGCCTAGCGCAGCCGCTGTAGCACGTGCGATTCTCAGTCTGCGCTGGCTGCTTCTAGCTTATCAGTCGCCCGGCGCAGCACCCCATTGATAAAGCGGTAGCCCTCTTCATCGCTATAGCGCTTGGCCAGTTCTATCGCTTCGTCGATGGCGACCCGTTTGGGCACCTCCATATAGATAATCTCGATCATCGCTAGGCGTAAAACGTCGCGATCTACGCGGGCCAATCGGCGAATATTCCATTTCTCCATCGCTTCATCGAGCTGTTCGTCGATTTTGATGCGGTGCGTAATCCAGTTGTAAAGCAAATCGCAGGCGTAAGTGCGAATGTCTGCCTGGTCAATAAATCTGGCAAACTCAGCTGGTTCTAGCGTTTGGTTCAGATCGCCAATAGCCGAGAGCACCGTTTCGATCGCACCTTCAATCTCAGTTCTTGCATCTGTAATGCTGGCCGCTTTCTGGTCAAAGTTCTGTAGCAGCCGGTCGCCCGCTTCTAGCTGCACGGCGGCTGCCAAAAGCGCCTTTTGTACCGCAGCGAGTCCTCTCACATTGCCTTGGTTAGCAAATAGCATCAGCTCTAGAATGCTGCCGACCTGGTTAATAGCCGATTCGACGAGGGCGATCGCAGGTTGAATGCGCGATCGCACTTCCCCATCATCCACCGTCCGCGTCTCACTCTCTAGCATGAGCCGCTCACCCCGCTGCAAACTACCCTCTGCGCCTTCTAGCGCCTCTGCCGCATCTGCAGCGAGCGTCTTTAGCGCCTTCATCAGCAGCGCATCGATTTGATTGGTTGAAATAGACCCATCCCCCCGCCGCACCGAAGCCGTACTCGACTTCGCCGGATTATCAGAGAGCTGACTAATGCCCAAAAGAGCCAATTCGCGGGCAGTAGAACGCGCCTTCATAAGGTAACCGTTGCAATAGGAGTTCGTTATTTTATCAGTTCGTTACGGCCCCAGACAGCTTCAAACCATTATGACGGCAACTCAGAAGGCGCTTCCGCACTAAAGGTCGCACTCTTTGCCCTGCTTTCTGCAATATGCGCGGGCACTTCCGAGGCTAAGTTCGGCCCGACAATCCCGCCCGATAGCAGCACCTTAAACGCATCCTCAATTGAGATAGACAGGTTCAAAATGTCGTCTTCCGAGACGATGGAATACCAGCCGCTAGTTGGATTAGGCGTAGTCGGAATGAACACGCTGAGCATTTTATTCGGTGAGTCGGTCACGGCGACCCCGGTGACAAAGGCGATCGCCCACAACCCCCGTCTGGGATACTCAATTAACACCGCCCGGCGAAAGCGCGTTTTAGAATCTTGAAACACCGTCTGCAAAAGCTGCTGAATGGTTTTGTACACCGAGCCAGCCAACGGGATCGACTGCACCAGCCGCTCACTAAAATCTAGCAGCCAGCGGCCCGCAATATTTCTAGCCATCAGGCCAATCAGCAATATCGCAATCAGCGGCACGGCCACGCCGATGCCCAAGTTGATGAAATAGCCCAAGACCGGATTGATCCCCGTAAAGGGGTTGAGCTGCTTAGGAAAGCGCGTTAAAAATCGCACCATCCAAGTAGCCACGTTAATCGATAGCCAGATCGTAGTCGCCAGTGGAATAATCACCACTAGCCCTGCAATCAGGTCGTTCTTGATGTTTTGCTTAAATTTTTGCAGCATTTTTCAGCACGGCTCGCTTACGCAAATAGCGTAGATTCTACCTGTGACCAAACATCATTGTATCAAGTTCTTTGGTTACAACGAGTCGTACAAACTACCTAAGCGATCCCGCTGCTAATTCCACCGATCAGCGTTAGATTTGAGCGCCCGGTGTTTAAAACAGTCAATATTTAAAACAGTCAATATTCAAAACAGAACTTGCTTCGCTAAGTTGAGATAAATAAGTACGCCCAACACATCCACAATCGTGGTGATAAAAGGGGCCGACATCAGCGCGGGATCAAGCCCAAAAGAGTGGAACAAAAAGGGCAGCCCAGCGCCTGCACTAGAAGCCAGTATAGAGATAGCGACTAGCGAGACGCCCACAGTAATAGCGACCGGCAGCGCGCTGATATCGCCACCTTGCAAAAAGTAGGCCCACACCGTCACCACGATTCCCAGCATTAAGCCTAAAAATGCGCCTGCGATCGCTTCTCTTTTGATCACCCTAGCCGCATCCTTGATCCGCAGCTCATCCGTATTTAGACCGCGAATCACCACCGTCGAAGACTGCGCTCCCACATTTCCGCCGCTGCCAATCAGCAGGGGAATAAACGCCGCGAGCACGACAAACCGGGTCAGCACCTCTTCCTGACTAGAAATAACGGCGGCGGTCACGGTATTGGTCACCAGCAAAACCGATAGCCACACCACTCTTTTGCGCGCCACATCTAGCAAATTGCTCTGAAAATAGTTCTCACCGCCAGACTGAACGCCACCGAGCGCGTAGATATCTTCAGTCGTTTCTTCTTCTAAAATATCGAGTACATCATCAATCGTAATGATGCCAACCAGGCGATCTTCAGTATCGACAACCGGCATGGCAATAAAGTCGTAGCGCTGAATAATGCGAGCAACTTCCTCTTGATCTGTGCCGGTCTGCACAGACACCACTTCGCGCGTCATAATCTCGCCGATGCTCTGATCAGATTGGCCGAGCACTAGCTGACGTAGCGAAAGGATGCCGGTAAGCTGCCGGGCAAAGTTGGTCACAAACAGGTAATACACCGTTTCGCTGAGATCTGCCTGGGCGCGAATATGCGCAAGCGCTTTTTCCACCGTCCAGTTTTCTTTTAGCGCCACGTACTCCGGCGTCATAATCCGGCCGGCCGTCTCGGCCTCGTAGCCTAGCAGCAGCGCGGTAGCCTGTCGTTCTTGAGCGCTGAGCTGTTGCAGCATCCGGCGGACAATCTTGGCCGGTAGCTCGTCAAATAGCCGCGCCCGGTCATCCGGCGACATCTTATCTACGATGTCAATCAAGTCCTGGCGCTTAAAGTCTTCAATTAGCGCCTGCTGAACGCTAGAGTCCAGATTTTCGTAAACCTCAATGGCTTCGTTTTTAGAGAGCAGTCTAAAGGCGATCGCCTGCATCGTTTCGGGCAATCCCTCAATGGCTTCGGCAATATCGGCAGGCTGCACCGGCAACAGCAGCGCCTTGGCCCCGCGTAGATTGTCTTGCTCTAGCAAAACTTGGAGCTGCGATCGCACCAATTCCGTCAGCTCACTGCGAGAGACGTTCTGAGACCCAGACTGGGATTTAGCTGTAGATTCGCTGTTGGACAAAGCCAGATCTCCCTACGCACAAAGTAACAGGAGCTATAGTCTATCGGCTAGTCTACTGGCACAGCGCCATTGTTTGCCGAGATTTACCGGATGCCTTCAGCGGCGATCGCTTCCTTATTAGCTCGTAGCAGGCTATCTGGCTATTTCAACCTAGCGCCGCTAAGCTGAGAGTCGAGACGGGTTTTGCCACTGCACATCTGCTGTGAGCAAACGGCTCGGCGTTACTTCGGCGCTAGACTTCGCACCTAAACCTGCAATCGGAACGAGTTTGCCGTAGGTATTGGCAACGACTAGGTTACGGCCCCTAGACTTAGCCGTATAGAGTGCCTTATCTGCGCCGTGAACCAACACTTAATGAGAAGCTTGAGGGCTGTCGGGCACCAAAGTGCAAACGCCAATGCTCAAGCTGACCTGCGGCTGAACCAGAGAAGTCCGGTGCAGTATTCTTTCCTGGGCAACTTCCTGCTGTACAGACTGCGCCACTTGCTGCGCACCCGCTAAATCGGTTGAAGGCAGCAAAACTGCAAATTCTTCGCCGCCATAGCGGGCCACATAGTCTCCCTGCCGGTGTGCACCTCTAACAATCGCCTGCGCCACCGAGTACAAGCAGCGATCGCCTGCCGGATGGCCATAGGTATCGTTGTATTGCTTAAAGTAGTCAATGTCGCAGAGCAGCAGCGAAACAGGCTGTTGAGACTGATAAGCCTCTCGGTGGAGCTGAGCGATCGCCTGATTGAAACTACGCCGATTCGCTACTTGAGTGAGGCCATCGACAAAGGCCAGTTGCTGTAGATAATGATTTTCTTCGGTCAAGCTCGCCTGAATCTCCTCTTGTTGCCGAATCATCTGATCGTAGGCCGACACTCTTTCATTCAGCGTCACTTTTTCCGTTTGCAGACGACGCACGACCTGAACAGGATGTAGATAGCGATTTAGCCTCAGCCAGCTTTCTTCTTCGTCCATAGGCACCTGAATGTAGTCACTCCCGCCATAGCGCAGCGACTTTACCAGCTCACAGCGATCGCTCCGATGGCCCACCAGCACAATCGGCAGCAGGTTAGTAGTTTCGAGCGATCGCAAAATCTGACACAGCTCGTACCCAGCCTCTCCAGAATGCTGCAAATAAATTAGTACAAGGTCTGGTGGATTTCTGATCGCTGCTTCTAATACGTCGTCATGCCCACAGGCAAGCGTGACCTCATAGCCTTTATCTGCTAGCGTCATCACTAGCGGATGAATATAACCCGGCGCGTGCCAAACCAAGGCAGCGCCGACAGGAACCGTTGAAAAAGGGGCCATAAGCTAGAAAGTTGAACTGACACTGAAAGCGCGGCTGCAAATAAGGTTAGAAATGACCTATGCAGACAGCAGCTTGAACCCCTTAAACCTAACAACTATCGTTAATATGAGGCACCGTGTTTATACTATCCCCTCTTTTTCTCTTTACCTTAAATCTGCGCGGCAAATATGTAGGAATACTTAAATTTTGCGATAATCCCCAGCAGGAAATCTGACCAAAAGCATACATCAGGCAGCTTTGGCCCCTTCAGCTAGTCCCTTTGCCAGTCCTCGATGACGAAGCAATGCCTGGGTGCTAGGCTCGCGGCCTCTAAACGACTTGAACACTTCCATCGGGTGGCGACTGCCGCCTAGCGCTAGCACCGTCTCTCGAAACCGTCGGCCAATATTCGCCACTTCTTCAATATTTTCTAAGCCCGCTTCTTCAAAGGCCGAAAACGCGTCAGCACTTAGCACCTCTGCCCAGAAGTAGCTATAGTAGCCAGCCGCATAGCCGCCCGAGAAAATATGGCCAAAGCTACATAAAAATGCGTCTTCAGGAAGCGGTGGAAGAATGGTGGTTTTTTCAGTTAGGCGATCGCGCATTTCCCACACAGACTCTTTGCCGCCCGGCTTGTACTGAGCGTGCAGCGCAATATCTAGCCAGCCAAAATTCACCTGTCGCAAGATGGCGCTCCCGGTCATAAAGTGCCGAGCCGCCAGCAGCTTTTGGTAGTCTGCCTCGGGCAACGGCTCGCCCGTCTCATAATGCTTCGCCATGCCAAACAGCGTATCTCGGTCGTAGCACCAGTTCTCCATAAACTGGCTAGGCAGCTCTACCGCATCCCACTCCACGTTGTTAATGCCCGCCGCCCCCGCATAGTCCACCCGAGTCAGCATGTGCTGCAAGCCGTGCCCAAACTCATGAAAGAGCGTTTCAACTTCACTAAAGGTCATCAGGCTAGGCTTGCCATCTACCGGCGGCGACTGGTTGCATACCAGGTAGGCCACCGGTAGACGCACCCGATCGGTATCGGTGCTTTCCTTAGCTCTCACGATGCACTCATCCATCCAAGCACCGCCTCGTTTTTCAGCCGGGCGACTGTACGGGTCGAGATAAAAATGCGCGATCGCACTCTCATCTTCTGCATCTAAAACCTGAAAATAGCGCACGTCAGCATGCCAGACCGGAGCCTCACCATCTGCCGCCGCAATCTTAATGCCAAACAGCCGCTCTGCTAGGCCGAACAGCCCTTCTAGCACTCTAGGCAGCGGAAAGTAAGGCCGCAGCGCCTCGTCGTTCAAGTCAAACTGTTCCTCGCGCATCCGTTCAGTCCAAAAGGACACATCCCACTGCCGAATCTCCATCGAATCGTTGGCTTCGTTAGCTTCGTTAGCATCGCCCGATTGAGCCTCAGAATGCTGTTGGGCAAAGGCTTTAATCTCAGCGAGCTCGTCTTTAGCCGCGTCGTAGCTAGCCGAACGCAATTCTTCCATTAGCGCCTCTACCGCCGAGACAGAAGGCGCCATTTTGCGAGCTAGGCTCAGCTCCGCATAGTTATCAAAGCCTAAGAGATTGGCCTGCTGCTGCCGCAAGTCCAAAATCTTCTCAATCAGCGGCGCGTTGTCTAAATCGCCTTCTGAAGCGCGGGTGATAAAGGCGCGGTAGAGCTTTTCTCTCAGGTCGCGGCGTTGAGAATGGCGCATAAAAGGCACAAAGCTTGGCATATCTAGCGTGATCCGCCAAGGGCCAGCTTCAGCAGTAGCCGCCTCTTCTCCGGCATCTCTAGCCGCTTGCGCACTTAGGCTCAGCAAGCTAGGGGGAAGGCCAAGAACCTCTTCTGATTGAGTGAGCGTCAAGCTAAAGGCTTTGGTCGCGTCTAAAACATGGTTAGAAAACTGAGTCGATAGCTCTGCTAACGCTTGCTGAATTTCGTTGAACTTTTCTTTAGCTTCGCCAGATAGCCCCACGCCAGACAGCTCTGCGTCTCGCAGTTCGGCCTCAACAATCCGATGCTGAGTAGGCGATAGCTGCGCCCACTGATCGCCTTCGCGTAGCTGCTTGAGTCCTTTATAGATAGCCTGGCTCTGACTAATTTCACTAGAGAACTGCACCAGCGCAGGCTGAACGCTTTCGTAAGCCGCTCTTAGCTCCGGGCTGTTTTTTACGCCCATTAAATGGCCGATAATGCCCCAACTCCACCCTAGCCGTTCAGTAATAGCCGTCAGCGGAGTCACCAGCGACTCCCAAGTAGCCACAGCGCCTTGATCCAGCGATTCTTCGAGCGATCGCACCGCTTCGCCCAAGGTCTGAACCAACGCCTCAATACCCGGCTCTACATGCTCTGGCTTAATCTTCTCAAATGGCGGCAGCCCGCGACCAATCAGCAGTGGATTATTGCCCTGAGAGAGTTTTGCAGATTTCGTAGGTGAGGAAGTAGCGGTCATAAGAATTAGATCGTAGATGAATAGAGGGGTAGAAATGCAAGGGTTCTAGTAGCTCTATTGTACAAACTCATAATGACTATGAGTTTGTATCTTTGGGGTTAATTTGCGCAGCTTGCAGCAGAAGTTAGAGCAGATTTTGCTGGCACAAATCGGGCTTAAACAGACGCTTATGCGTTCGGATCGGCATAGCCCTGCATGTTCTCAGGCTTCAGCGGTCGAAGAATGCGACTCGCCTGATTGATTAAGCCTTCTGAGCCTTTCACGACGACCAGATACTTACCCATCTTCAGCCGATTTCGGTAGGTAGTTGCATCGCCGCCGCCGATGCCAACGCCTACACCGCCGCCAATAAAGAATCCACCCATAGCCCCTGCGCCCGCGCCTAGCAGTCCACCGATAAGCTGATTGCCCAGCGTCCCAGCCCAGGGAAAAGTATTCAACCCGGTAATGGCATTAAAGGAAATGCCGCTGATAAATCCAAACGGCACTGTCCAAAGCGTCAGCCGCTTAATTTGCTTTTGGGCTTCTTCTCGCGGATCGATTAGGCCAAACTCATCTGCCGACTTAAAGCCTTTGCCCAAAATCGAAACGTTGTCCATGGTGAGATTAGCCTTCTCCAGCGCGGTATAGGCTTCTTCTGCTTCCATGCGATCGCTCAACACCGCCACTAAATAATTCATGCGCGCCCCTTCTCCTGTTCACTCACTTTATTCTCGCTGAAATCCTGCTTCTTCGGCCTGAATAGATGATCGTGGCTAGGGCTATATAGGCGCGATCGCACTTTTGTCTTGCGATCGCCTACGGTCTGGCCCGCGGTCTGACCCACAGCTTGATCCCCATCGCCCTGGATTCCTCCTAGTGATCCGCCTAGCGCCGGAGAAATAATATACAGCGTCGTTCTCACCAGCTTTTCATCTTCACTAGCCTGCGCCATCTCCGCGAGCGGCACCACCAAAATCTGCTCATCTGGCCAGCCCACTCGAAAGCAAATCGCCACGGGTGTCTCGGGTGGGTAATGCTTCATTAGCTCAGCTTGAGCCGACTCCACGTGCCGCGCACTCAAATACAGACAAAGGCTCGTCTTATGCGCCGCCATAGAGGCCAAATCTTCACTCTCGGGCACCTGCGTCCGTCCGCTAATGCGCGTCAAAATAATGCTCTGTACGCCACCTGGAATGGTCAGCTCCACCTGAAGATTCGCCGCTGCCGCTTGAAAAGCACTAATTCCAGGCACCACCTCAAACGGTACTTGGGCCTCCCGCAAACGCTGCATCTGCTCATGAATAGCGCTATAAAGACTCGGATCACCAGACTGCAAGCGCACCACAGACCTACCGGCTTTCACCCGCTCTACCATCAGCGGCACAATGTCTTCTAGCGTCATATTGGCAGTCGCAATTTTCTCGGCCCCGGCCTTGGTCGCGCCCAAAATTTGCGGCGGCACCAGCGAATTGGCATAGACCAAAACATCTGCTTGCTGGATCAAGTTAAGCGCTTTGACGGTTAGTAAGTCGGGGTCTCCAGGCCCTGCTCCCACGATATAGACAGCAGGAGAAAGCGGGACGGGGCTTGAAGTCATGAAAACCTGTACGAGAGGGAGCTGAGAAGAGATTGGCTAATAGCTGAATGCGGGCTAGGGCCTGTAGAGCGCGTCAGTAAATATTGAATTGATTTCAAGTTGATCTCAAGTTCCAATGTTTATCAACATCCTATTATCACTGTCGTTTTTTTGAAGAGTAAATAAAGGTCTAAGTGAAACTCGGGATCTAGCTTAGAAATCCTGCATCTTGGTATGTAGATGCACCCTGATTCCAAGCCCCGACGGTTTTACGACCCTTGGGGCTTTTTCTTTTGCGCCTCCTTCTCCAAAGCCTTCTTCGACGCTGAAACCGTATCAGGCAGCCGCTTACCCAAGCCATACGTCCAAATTAGCCCAGCCCAGCCCAGCGTAATTCCGACTAGACTAATTAGCTGAGCCATCCGCAGCGGCCCAATCATCAAGCTATCGGTACGCAGTCCCTCAATCCATACGCGACCGGCCCCATAGGCGATCATATACACCAAAAACAGCGTGCCGTTTCTGAACTTACCAGGATGACGCAGCCCCCAAAAGAACAGCCACATTAGCAGCGCAAACACGCCCAAGTTCCAAATCGACTCGTACAAAAAAGTAGGATGAAAATACTCAACCGCTTTGTAGTCAGCCGGGCGGTTTGCCAGCGGGATGAACAGTTTCCAAGGCAAATCGGTCGGCCCGCCAAAAGCTTCGGAGTTGAAGAAGTTGCCCCAGCGGCCAATCGCCTGCCCCAAAATTAAAGACGGGGCGATGATATCGGTCAGTTCCCAAAAAGAGAGCTTGTTGAATTTGGCAAATAGCCAGGTCGCCAGCGTACCGCCTAGCACCGCGCCGTGAATGGCGATGCCTCCCTTCCAGATGGCAATAATATCGCCCGGCCGGCTAGCGTAAGATTTCCACTCGAACAGAACGTAGTAGGCCCTGGCAAATGGGATCGCGGCCAGCACTAGCCAGATCACCATGTCGCCAATCTTTTCGGGATCTACGCCACGTTTTTTGGCTAAATACTGCGAGAGCGTAACGCCAATAATCACGGCTGAGGCAATCAGCAGACCATACCAGCGCAGCGTGATCGGGCCAATGCTGCGAATTACGGGGCCAGGCGATCGGAATTCGCTCAGCATCAGACCGACTAGAGAGCTGCCAGCTAACGATTGAGTCCCTCCGGGCGCTATCCACTCAACCAAACCGTTCATCTTACATTCCTGGGAAGACCATTCACCATTGTGCCAGCGAATGCTTAGGTATGACGACTGGTGTTGCGGCTACTTAATACGGCAGTTGAATACGGCAGCTGAATACGGCAGCTGAATACGGTTACTTAGCTCTCTACTTCTGCCATCTCAATCACTTCGCCACTAAAATTTTTAACTAGAAAATTGAGCGGGCGATCGCGCCGTAGCTTATGCCGAATGCCTCGCGTTTGCACCTGCATCAATAAGTAGGCCAGGCAGTCGTGGTCAAAACAGACGTGCCGCTGGCGGTTGCGGTTGCCCAAGCTTGCCCCAGCGACCACGTGGAGCTGAGTGTTTTTCTTCAGCTGATACCAAAGCCCTTCTGGGCTGCTGTAGGCACTTGCCGTTCCGCCGCTCAAGCCACCTAGCGCCGACATCGACATCGGATCCATGCCGCTAGCACCTAGCGTTTGCTCGTAGTTGTAGTAATAGTGCAAAGGCACGTCCGCCGCCGACAGGCTGAGCATTCCTTCGTAAAATTGCCGCGCCATGTCCAAGTCAGACACCATCACCGTATGAACTTTAGGCGCGCTGCTTAAAAAGGCCCACATCGCGCCGGCATAGGCAACGAGCAGCATCACCATAATGCCTTGTGTAGACACCAGTGCGTCTAGCGGCAGTCCCTGGAAAATGCTGGCAAGTGGCAGGGCCAGCGGCGTAGCGATGGATGCGAAAAGGAAGGCAAAACTCATCTTTAGAACAAGCGGTGTGGGTAAATAGAGATTAGAAAAGGGCGTACGTTGTTTAGAGCTTCAGTTGATGCTTTAGTCTACAGTTTATCAATCTTACGAAAAGATCAACTTGGGCCGGGTTGAGGAAATCGTACAGTTGGCGAGTATATTGGTGCTATTTATAGTCGGTAGCCCGTATTTATAACGATTAACTCTCTGTAGCTTGAGTCTGTATCCTAAGTTCTTTCTACGGTAGGTTTTCGATCAAATCGGGCAAGCTGCTCCGAGTTCATACCAACTGTTCATACCAACTGAATATGATTCATCTGCACTTGCTCTAGGCAGTGCTTCTTTTCATTCGCGTCTTATCTGTAGCTGGCAAGGTTGCCGATCCCACCTGAACTTTTTTGTCTGAATCCTGTGCAAATTCCTATTTTCCCAGAATGCGATCGCGATCTTATCAAGCCGCTGGCCTACCTCAGCGACTACGATTTGGTCAATCATCTTCAGCAATCGCCCTCCGAAGGAAAGTACTTTACCGCTCTGTTCTGCCGCTATAGCCCGGTGGTTTACTCGCTCATTCGTCATTCTGCGCGATCGCCCGTTCAGGCCAACTATCTTTTCGCGCTCACTTGGCGGCTCATCCTCAATGAACTGAGTGGGATTAATCTGTCTCATCTTCGCGATCAGAGCCAGGAAGACCCTTCAGAGCCGTCTTCAGAGGATCCGATGGCGGCGCTATCAGAGACGTCATCTACTCAAGATCAGTCCGATCGGGCAGCCGCATTTTCTTTGCAGGGCTGGCTCATCAATCTCACGGCGGCTCATATCAATCAGGCTGCTTTACCCGATGTGGAGTCTATCCACTATTCCTTAGCCGATGCGCCGCCGCCGCTGTGGTGCTACACCGAACGGGCGCTGGAAAATCTTTCGCCCATGCACCGCCTCATTATTTTAATGGCGCAGACCTTTGCCTGGAGCAATACGCGCATTTCCGCCTATTTGCAGGCCGAAGGCGATCGCCTTAGCCCAGACGAGGTGCAGGCCGAACTTAAGCTGGCCTACCAAGCGCTAGAGCGAGCTATTCCAGCCGACATTCGCAAACTCTATGTAGATAGCTATGTTGAAGGTGCCCCGGCGATCGCGCCCGCTACTGCCGAAGCCATGCAGGGGACGATGACCATTGAGTTCGACGAGGCCGACTTGCAGACGGATTTGCAGAGTAGTGCGCAGACGGATTTGCAGACTTACGACTCATCAAGCTAGCTGGGTATCTTAACCCCATACTGCTTTGTGCGCTTAGGTTGAGCGAAAGAATCATGGGCCTCCAGAATCTAGGGTTAAATCGGCTAGCGATCGCGCTATGGATGCTAGGGTTCACCGGTTCTGTAGGGCTAATCGCGCCAGGTTCGACGCTGCCTGCAACAGCTGCCAATAGCCTGACTGAACAGCTCCATACCCCGCCCGCAGACTCGATTCGTCAGCGGCAAGACGTAGCCGATCAGTTTTTACTCCTGGGCCAGGATCAGGTTCGCTCGGGCGACTATTCCGACGCGATTATAGCGCTCAAAGAAGCAGCCAACGCCTATCACTACCTGGGTGATTTTGTCGGTATGGGCGAAGCCTACGAGCAGCTAGTTCGCATCTATAGCGACCTCGGTCAATATCGAGAGGCCGAGCGCGTGGTGCGCCAGCAGTTGGCGATCGCCCGCAGCAACATCAACTTTAGCGACCAGATTCTGGCCCTAAACAACCTGGGCACTTTAGGACTACAAAACGGCGATTTGGACATGGCGCAAGTTGCCTTTGCCGAAGGTCTAACGGTGGCCCAAGATATAGAAAGCGAAAGCGGTATCGGCCTCTCGCTCAGCAATTTGGGGCTGATAGCCGCTGCCCAAGGCAACACCAACGACGCCCGCAAATACTACGAAGTTGCCGCCAACTACCGCGCTCGCGCCCGTGATTTTGCCGGACAGGCCAATACCGACAGCAACTTAGGCGATGTATATCTAACGGCTGGTCAAACGCGTAAAGCAATTGGCGCCTATCGCCTATCCCTCTCACTGGCCCGCGACATTGACGATCCCTACATTCAAATGCGCGCCCTCGATGGCCTAATTACGATTTACCGGCAGCGCGATGAGCCTCGCGAACTCTCTAGATACCTGGAAAATAGAATTGCGCTGACCTTGAGTACGGGTGACGACTGGCAGCGATTGGTCACGCTGCGAACCCTGGGTGAAATCTACGAAGAAAACGGCGATCTTGAGCGGGCTTACCAGGCTCTTGGGCAAGCCTTTTCAATAGCTCAGCAGCTAGAGAGAAAAACGGTACAAGCTGAACTATCTAACCGGTTGCGATCGCTCTCCCTACAGCTAGCAGACTAAATATTTAGGAAATATCTGGAAAATATCTGGGATCGAAAGTTTGCGAGCCTCATAGAGAACGTAATATCCTGTGAGGTCTTCTAGACGTTCGCACATGGATTCTTCTGCTCAACCCCTCGATCAGTCAGCTGTCTCTCCAGATATCTCCCAAGCTGACGACCTCCCTCGAAGCCCGCTACGCTTCGACATCATCAGCCTATTCCCCGACTTCTTTACCTCGCCGCTAGACTCTGGGCTAATAGGCCGCGCCCTACAAAAAGAAATTGCCTCAGTTCACATCACCAACCCGCGAGACTTCACCACAGACAAACACCACAAAGTAGACGACATCCCCTACGGCGGCGGCGTTGGCATGGTAATGAAGCCAGAACCCATCTTCGCCGCGATTGAGTCTTTACCGGTTTTACCCCATAGGGCCGTCATTTTGATGACGCCACAGGGTGAAACCATGAGTCAGCCCATGTTCAAGACGCTCTCCACCCAGTACGATCAGCTCGTGCTCATCTGCGGCCATTACGAAGGCGTAGACGAGCGCGTTTCGCATTTAGTTACTCAAGAAGTTTCGCTCGGCGACTTCGTACTCACCTGCGGTGAAATCCCCGCCCTTACGCTCGTCAACGGCATCATTCGGCTGCTCCCTGGCACCGTAGGCAAAGCCGACTCGCTCAAATACGAGAGCTTCCAAACCGACCTGCTCGACTATCCGCAGTACACCCGTCCGGCTGAGTTTCGCGGCTGGCCCATTCCAGAAGTTCTAAAATCTGGGGATCACGGCGCGATCGCTCACTGGCGAAAACAACAGCAAATAGCGCGCACTCAGCAGCGCCGCCCCGACCTATACAAGCGTTGGCAGCGATCGCCAGAAGCGCCTTCTCAAAACCCATAGCTCGTCACTCATCACTCCCTATGAACATCCGCATCGGCAACGGCTACGACATTCATCGCCTAGCTCCAGAGCGCAAGCTCATCCTGGGCGGCATCGACATTCCCCACACCCTCGGGCTGCTAGGCCATAGCGACGCCGACGCCCTAACGCACGCCATTATGGACGCGATGCTAGGGGCCTTAAGCTTGGGTGATATTGGCCTTTACTTTCCGCCAAGCGATCCAAAGTGGGCCGGAGCCGACAGCCAAAAGCTACTAGAGCAGGTTAATGAGCTGATCCAATCACGCGGCTGGGAGATCGGCAATATCGACAGCGTTGTGATTGCCGAGCAGCCAAAGCTAAAGCCACATATTGCAACCATGCGCGATCGCCTGGCCACCACACTCGCCATCGAACCCGATCAAATTGGGATAAAGGCGACAACTCACGAAAAGCTAGGCCCGCTAGGACAAGAAGAAGGGATCGCTGCCCACGCTGTAGTGCTTCTGCAAAAAAAGAGCAGCCAATAAGTGAGATCGGATAAGTGGGATCGGAAAATACGGCCAGATGAAGCGCAATAAAAGTAACCGACTAGCGAAATCACTTAGAAAGAGTTACGGCTGGCGGAACCTTTGAGATTCAAAGGCTATGACAGTTCTGGTATCTGGCCCTACATCCCTACGATTATAAAAAGCTTTACTGTACCTTTACGAACAGCGGCTAATCTTATCCAAAAGTACGCCTACTCTCGATATAGATACGGCAATTTGGGAAGATGAGCAAAGGGAGTATCAGAATATACGCAAATATCCCTGTATTGTTTATACAATCTTTGCTAATTCTTGAAGAGAGACGTAGAAAAAGGCTTTTCGTCACTTCTGGCCTTCACAAACGTAACGCAGATACAGAGGCAGGACCGGGGCCTCTTTTGCTAAATAGCACTTACCAAAAGCGTTTGGCAAAATGATTCGGGATAGCGGTTGGATATATAGCTTGAAATAGCTGCTCGACTAAGAATGAGGCTCATGGGTGTGTTAGGCGAATCTTCAGTGATATTAATTCCAGCAGTCGATCAGCCCTTTGGCTCGACCGCTCGCGATTTTGCAATCGGTAGTTTTAGAGAAAGTCCGCCCGAGCGCATCGGCGTTAAGGGCGAGTATGACTATCACGGTCTAGCCAAGCGGGTAAAGTACAGCTTTGAGCAGGCGTTTGGCGACCAGGTGGTTCAGCTAAGCATTGGGCAAAGAGGCTGCGTAGTGACCTTAACGGGCGTTGTTGCCTCGCGCAGCTTGCTAAATCGACTGGTGAGCTTAGCGATTAAGGTAGAAGGCGCTGCGCTAGTAGAAATCTACAGCGTGCGATTTACCGAAGATGAAGTAGTGGCTTCGCAAGTCGCGGTCTAAGCAAGCCGCGGTTTAGGCAAATTGCCGTGAGAAAAGCTAAGCCGACGCCCTATTCCATCATCGTCGCCACAAAATTGGTGTAAACTTCTCCAGCCAAAAACTTCGGATGTTCTAGCACCTTTTGGTGAAAGCCTATCGTGGTGGGGACGCCTGTAATTGCGCATTCTCTGAGCGCTCGTCGCATTCGGCGAATGGCAGTAGTACGGTTCGGCCCCCAGACAATGAGCTTGCCGATCAGCGAGTCGTAGTAGGGCGGAATTTCGTAGTCCGTGTAGACGTGCGAGTCCATACGTACGCCCAGGCCACCGGGGGCTAGGTAGCCGCTGATGCGCCCCGGACTGGGCCTGAAGTTATGGTCGGGATCTTCGGCGTTAATTCGACATTCAATCGCGTGGCCGCGCAAAACGATGTCATTTTGAGTGAAGCTCAAGCGATCGCCCTGAGCAGCCCGAATTTGCTCTGCAATGAGATCTACGCCCGTGACCATCTCCGTGACAGGATGCTCCACCTGAATGCGCGTATTCATCTCCATAAAGTAAAAGTCGCCGGCCCCGTCCACCAAAAACTCGACGGTGCCCGCACCCACATAGTTAATAGACTGAGCGGCTCTAACAGCAGCATCTCCCATTTTGCGACGGAGGTCAGCGTCTAGTACAGCGCTCGGGGCTTCTTCGAGCAGCTTCTGGTGTCGTCTTTGAATAGAACAGTCGCGTTCGCCTAAGTGCACCACGTTGCCATGGCCATCTGCCAAAATTTGAAATTCTATATGGCGCGGGTTCTCAACAAACTTTTCTAGGTAGACGCCTGGATTGCCAAACGAGGCTTCGGCTTCCCCTTGCGCGGCTAGGAACATCTTCTCTAGCTCGCCGGGTTCTTTTACCATCCGCATACCGCGCCCGCCGCCGCCCGCCGTCGCTTTTACAATCACCGGATAGCCAATTTCTTCCGCCAGGATCGCCGCCTCCTTGGCGTTCTCCAGCAGTCCTCTGCTGCCCGGCACGGTCGGCACGTTAGCCGCTTGCATCGTGGCTTTAGCTGTCGCTTTGTCGCCCATCGAGCGCATGGCCTGTGGAGTAGGGCCAATAAAAGTAAGATTGTGGTCGGCGCAGATTTCAGCGAAGCGAGCGTTTTCGGCTAAAAAACCATAGCCAGGATGAATTGCACTGGCACCTCTAGTCAGCGCAGCAGCGATGATGTTTGGAATATTGAGATAGCTTTTGTTGCTAGGAGCTTCACCAATGCAGACGGCTTCGTCGGCTAGCTGCACATGAAGGGCGCTGCGATCTACGGTAGAGTGCACGGCCACCGTGGCGATCCCCATCTCCTCACAAGTACGAATAATTCGCAGGGCGATCTCACCCCGATTGGCAATCAAAATTTTAGAAAAGCTCATCAGGCAGCCAGCATTTTTTCGCTGAGTCATCGAAGAAGATGATCGTATCACGCAGTCTTCTTCTGGCTCGCTGATACCTTGGGGGGCAGTTCGATACGGTCAGATGATTTTTAAAAAATCGTCGAAAGCGGTGCGTTATGCTTTATTGTTAAAAGCCGATGCGTCTAGCCCCTCTTCTTTGGACGCATTGAATACACCTGCGGATGTGGTGGAATTGGTAGACACGCACGCTTGAGGGGCGTGTGGCTCACGCCTTGCGAGTTCGAGTCTCGCCATCCGCATAAACTTCTTTGACTTCGTTATGATGGACAAAAGAAGTAAATTTTTGTGAAGCCGACCTGTGCCCTCAGCTAATCTTTCAACGCCCACTTTCCCAACAAATCATTCTGTTGAGGAAACTGACTGGTACGCTTTACGCCCGCTCTGGCAAGGCGATCGCCAAGTTGTAAAAGATGGCTTGCCCCACGACCAGCTCTCACCCGCCTGGCAAATTCTGATGCTAGGGGACGGCTCGCCGACCCAACATCTAAAGCTATTGACCCGCGAGCCGACCGAAGTGGACGTGATCGATATGTCTTTGGTCGACGAAGAAGGCGATGCTGCACCAGCTCAAATTGAACAGGTGCCTGGCCCTCACCTGCGCCGTCAGGTTTGGCTGCGCACGGCCTCGGGTCAGCGATTAGCCTACGCAACCTCTTGGTGGGAGGCAAGTCATGTGGATAAGTACTTAGAAAACCGCTCTTTAGGAATTTGGACGAGCTTGGCGAAGCTCCGCACTGAACTGTATCGCGATATTCAAGGCATTTACTTTGGCGAATCGGCGGCGCTAGAAGCCGCGTTCGAACAAAAAGGCCCCTTTTGGGGACGGCACTACCTCTTTTGGCATCATGGCGAGCCGTTGACTTTAATTTATGAAGTCTTTTCGCCTTACCTTATCCGCTACCTAGGCCCAATGGGATCTGAGTGCCGCTAGCGCTCTATTGAGGCTTCGGGCAGTCCTTTTTGATAGCCCTGGTCGAGCCAAATTTGAGCGCGCACTGGGCCATAGTGTTCTCGCAGCGATCGCTCCACTCGTTCTCCAATCGTATTAGCAACTACCATAAACTCTGGATGCAGGGCCAGATGTAGCTCTATCCAAACCTGACGGCCCACCATACCCCGAGAAAGAATGCGGGTGCAGCGGGTAACCCCTTCAACCTGGCAGGCAATTTGCGAAATGGCTTCAGGAGCGATCGCAGTCGGTCTTAGCAACATCGGAAGCTGACCCTGGAGCATTTGCCAGAGGCTGCCAACAAGACTAGCCACTAGCAACAGCGTCAATGCCGGATCGACCCAGCGGTGGCCTCTCGCGATCGCAACGAGTCCAATCAGCACTAGCCCGGTTAGCCAGGCATCTTGCAGAACGTGCTGAGTGTTGAACTTTAGCGCCAGCGAACCAATGGGCCGTGTGCTTCGAGTAGTCTGACGCGCGGCCAGCGTCACCGCCCCTAGCATCAAAGCAACCATCACCCCAATGAGCACAGCTAGAGTAGATGTGACCGTCACCGAAAAAGCACCTCGGCTAGTTTGCAGCAAGGACTCAAACTGACCCACCGCCAGAATGATCAAAGAGATGCTAGCAAAGCCCAAAATGGCTGAGAGCAGCAGCGCCCCGGCAACTTCTGTACGACCGTGACCCCAAATTTCTTTACCCAGCGTCCTTTGCGGCGAGGCCACCGCTACTAGCCCAAAGAGCGTACTAAACACGTCAATCAGGGTATGCAGCGACTCTGCTAAAAGGCATAGCGAATGGCTAACCCAGCCCGCCGTTAGCTCTACGGCAAATAGTAAAAGGGTCGCCCACAATATCATGAGCAGTAGGCGATAGCTGGTGCGCCGCTGATGTCCGCGTGAATTCATAGCGCATAGGCTATCACGAAGCAGGCAAGTTGATTTACAATCCGTCGATTACGGGCTGTTAGCTGCGCACTATTACTTAGCTCTGTTGGCTACGCTCTGTTAACTAAACTCTACTAGTTACGCTCTATTGCCTACGATTTGTAGCGACGAAAGGCCAGATAGCGGCTGAATAGTGACTGATGGACAGCGGCCGATAAGAGCCTACACAGTAGAAATACTTTGGAAGGAAGCTTGAAACCCTGACTTTAAAGTCAGAAAAGGCACCGACGACTGGCCGTGTTTCGTCTCGGTGCCTTTACTGGTTCGCTCCTCACACTCCATAAATATAGGGGATAGCTCTCACTTTGTCATCTTGAGTGGACATCCACTGCATTGGCACATACTCCGTAAGCATACGGACAGCAATACCTACAGATGGTCGGGCGCTTGTTCGCCCAAATGGTCTTCTAGCAGTACTTTCAGGATATTTTTAGTCGCGTTTATCAGGGTCTGCTGATGCGATCGCTCAGCTATTTCCTGCGAATTCAAAACCCCGTAATACTGGACAGATCCGCACAAACAGACTCTGTAAAAACGCTCAAAGGCTTGGCAGAGCGGCATTACACCCTTCAAAAGCAATAAATATTGCTGGGTTGGCCACTGATAAGGAATCCAAAACAGACTGTCTGCCGTATCGATCAAAGTGTGAACTAGCAACAAATCTGCGGAGGAACGCTGCAGGGGACCTTGCAAATTCCACCTATGAGCGCGGCTGTGGCTCTCTCGAACCGATTCACATTGAGCTATTCCTTTCGCCCTCTTTTCATCTACTACGCGCGATTGCCTTAGCAGGCGAGCGCAGCAAGCGTGCGCGTATTGCGTTTGCCAAAGCATCTGAGTAGTCGCTGCGTCTAGTGCTAGCGGTGACTGAGGTCGGTGCGATGCGACGGTCGCCGCTCTAGAATCTGAAGAGGGCTGTGTTTTCAGATGTCGAAGCCACCGGTTGAGGCCCTTTTCGCTCAGGCAAAAGGCAATCCAACCGGGTTTTTGAGTTTCTATCTTAAACTCAAGCCACAATTGGGATTCTATAAAGAGCGTTTGATCTGGGCAGAGCGTCTGTTTGTTTGTCCGTTTTAACTCTAAGTTGGAGTGGGATTGATTTAGTCTATTAATGATTGTCTGCATAGGGGGCGAAGGGTCTGCCCCTGCGTTAACCTGACCCAATGAAGATAGCGCCTGTGGCAACGGAGAAACATACAAAATTTGTGATGTCTTCTGTTTTCTTTGAAGCGGTATTTTTCGCCAGCCAAATGTTTCTTTGCTTCCGGCTGAGCAAGTACCCCTAGTACCTTTTTCGGCTTTTCGTAAAAAGTTTGTAAAGCAATTTACATTCGATTCAAAGTCACAGACTAAAGTCCTGTCTAATTGATAAAGTAAAACGCTCTTTAATGACAGAATTTTCACGAGGACGATCTCGCTTTAAACGGCGGTTAGCAAATAATCTATCCGGGAATTTACGGTGAATGCCAACTAATTCTGTATGGACTTTACTGGTAAATGCTGAAGTAGATGTAAAGAAGGTAATTTCATCATACAAAACCTAACAATTTATATTAATCTTACTTACAGATTCGTCTTAAATTCCACCTTGCCATTACGCGGGCTTGTCTGGCTTGGAAAACTTAGGAAATGTGCAACTGCCCAGTGGGAAAGGCCCCTTCCCTTTCAGACTGCACAAAAGGTTCGTAGAGAAGCCCTTTACATACGGGAAATGATTGATTTAAGGCTCTCCGTACAAATACGGATAGGCTATATTTAGCCCACGGCCTCGCCCGTTCTTATGCTCAAAATCTATGCCAATTATTCATATACATTAGATGACACTATCTACTGCTAATAAGTTCAACTCTAACCCTGCTAATATGTCTCCTTCATCTCCATCAGATAATGCGCGCCCTTTTTTAGCGTGGCAACGCATTTCTGATTGGGCGAGTGAGCACTACCGCTGCCGTACTTTTAACAAAGACGAAAAAATTCCAGCAAGACCTGGTTTGCTCTACCTCGTGCAGAAAGGATCGGTTCGCCTGCTAGGCAATGCGCAAGTCAGCGCGACCGTGCGGAAAAAAAGCAGCGTTTCGCGAATGCCGCTGGTTGCTGCTGAGGAAGCCTTTTTAGGATTTGTCGGTGCAGGACAGCCCTTTGAGGTAGTCGCTCAGCCGCCTTTTACGCTCCAAAGCTTTGCCCACGTAGATCAGACCACGGTGATCTGGCTCTACTGGAATGACCTAGACACCTGGCCTCATTTCCAAAAAGAAGTGCTCGATGCTTTTCGTCGTCAGCATCAGCGCAAGCTGCTGTGGCTAAGCACCCTAGGCCAGCGGCGCACCATCGATCGGCTGCTCGGATTTTTAACCCTGCTGATTGATGAGCATGGCGAACCTTGTGATCAGGGCTATTACCTTCCCTTTCCGCTGACGCACGCGCAGATTGGTAGTGCAATTGGCTCTACTCGGGTCACGGTGACTCGGCTGATGGGCAAACTGCGCCACGGCGGCATGATTCAGAGCTATGGCGAAAACCTAATTTGTATTCCTCACGGCTCTGAGTGGCAAAAAGAAGGGTAGGGATACCCACGCCTGCCTAGTCAAGCAGGTTGGGTCAAAACGAAAAAAGACCTTTAGAAAAGACTAGCTGCTCGACCGTATCTGAGAAGATGCCGTCGAGCTTTCTTTTGACTATGGATGTTCTGTAATAGATGCTCTGTGGAGGCCCTATAGAGGCTATAGCTTTTGAGCTTTGAGCAGCAGTGAATTAACCACAACGGTCACTGAGCTCAGCGCCATCAAACCCCCGGCAAATCCAGGATTGAGCGAAAGACCAAAGGCGGGCAGGAAAGCGCCAGCGGCTAGCGGAATGCAAATGAGGTTGTAAGTAAAGGCCCAAGCCAGGTTTTGTCGGATTTTATCAAACGTAGCGCGGCTGAGCCGCAGCGCAGAGAGTACGGTTGAGAGCTGATCGTTCATTAGAACAATGTCGGCAGTCTCCATCGCGACTTCGGTGCCAGAGCCAAGCGCAATGCCAACGTCGGCTTGAGCGAGTGCTGGTGCGTCGTTAATGCCATCACCCACTAACCCTACCTTGTGGCCAGCTTTTTGCAGTTGCGCGATCGCATCTACTTTTCCCTGCGGCGTCATCTCTGCTTTGATTTGATCAGGCGATAGGTTGAGCGGTTGGGCGATCGCCTGGGCCGCCGCAGTACTATCTCCACTTAGAATCTGTATCTCTAGGCCGAGCGATCGCAGGTCTTTTACGGTTTGCACAGCGTCGGGCCTAAGTTCATCTGCTACGCCAATCAGGCCCACTAGCTGATTGCCTAGCGCTACGAAGACGACGGTCTTTCCTGCTTTCTCTAAGGCAGTCGCCGCACTCTGTGAAGGCGGATCGATCTGACAGTGGTTTTGACTCATCCAGGCTGCATTTCCAACGCAGACGCGGTAGCTATCTGCTGACTGAGATAGCTCAACTTGAGCGGCGATGCCGAAACCAGCTTCCGTTGTAAAATTTTGAGCCGGGAGTAAGGAGAGTGATCGCGCAGCAGCTCTTTCAATCGCATTTCCCACCGGGTGACGGGTGCCGCTCTCGACCGTCGCCGCTATCTGCAACAGCTCATCTGAACTCAGCGAAAATGACTGATGGTTGGCATCGCCTGAGCCTTCTATTAGCCCGTTTGTAGGCAGGCAGTCTGTTAGTTGGGGCTGGCCTGTGGTTAGCGTCCCAGTTTTATCAAAAACAATAGTATCTAGACCGTGGGTAGCTTCTAAAATATCGCCACCGCGAATTAGCAAACCCTTTTGAGCACCGATGCCTGACCCCACCAGAATCGCGGTAGGCGTGGCTAGGCCCAGAGCGCAGGGGCAGGCTACCACCACGACAGCGATTGCTAGCTTTAAGCTGGCCAAGAGCCGCCCAGCGTTCATAGAGGCCGCTTCGGGCATTGCCGAGGGCGTCATAGATGCCATGTGATGCGACTGCCCCATGACGGCTGGAAGCAAATCAGGCCAGAGTTGGTAACCCCAGCCATACCAAAAGCAGAAGGTTAGCGCGGCGCAGGTCAGTACGCCATAAGTAAAGTAGCCTGAAATAGAATCGGCTAGCCCTTGAATGGGCGCTTTGCGCGTTTGCGCGGTTTCAACTAGCTGAATCATTTGGCCCAGGGTAGTATCCGCGCCGGTTCGAGAGACTTGCAGTGCGATCGCCCCAGACTGGTTGAGACTCCCAGCCGCCACCTCATCACCGGGCTGCTTGGCTACCGCAATAGATTCGCCAGTCAGCATAGATTCATCAACCGTGGTTTTGCCATCGGTAATAGTGCCATCGACGGGCACTTTCTCGCCGGGCAGCACGCGCAGCCATTCGCCCACTTGAACCTGCGCAGCTGGAATTTGAACGCCCGCAGGAGCAGGCTGGTTGGGCTGGCTAGCTTTGCTGGGATCGGGGATGAGCCTAGCTAGCGTGGGCTGAAGCGCAATGAGCGATCGCAATGAGCCTGCGGCCTGAAACCGCGCTCTCTGCTCTAAGGTGCGGCCTAGCAAAATGAAGCTCAGCAGCATGACCGGTTCGTCAAAAAAGCACTCCCAGCCCAGCTGAGGAAAAACCAGCGCCGCCAGGCTAGTGGTATAAGCACTCAGAGCGCCTAAGCTCACTAGCGTGTTCATATTCGGCGACCCGCGACGCGCCCCTTGGAAACCCTCAACGAGAATTTGCCGAGCCGGAAAGAGCAGCACTAATGTAGCTAGCGCGCCGTGAAACCACAGCGTGTTCAGCACGGGAATCTGCTGTAAAGCTTGAGTCCAGCGGCTGAGCGCTTCTACATGCTGAAGGTGGCCAATCGTAGAGAGAACCAGCAGCCCGCAGGCGATAATCAGCTGCTGGGCCTGGTTCTTCTGCTCGTTTTCCTTGCGAGCGAGCCAGTCGGCTTCGGCGCTGAGGGCATTTGTGCTTTGAACCTCGCGCAGTTCGCTAGGGTAGCCCGCGTCGGTTAGAGTCTGAGCGATTGCCTTTGGATCGGTCTCGGCGGCATATTCTATCGCCGCTATCTCGGTGACTAAATTGACCGTTGCCGCGACGACGCCTTCACACTGCGACAGCTTTTTCTCTACGGTGCTGACGCAGCCTGCGCACATCATACCGCCGACATCGAGTACTGCTGTTTGGGTGGGCAAGGCCACAGGACCAGCGCCCTGCGGCACGGAGCCTTGAGGATCTGGCTGAGGAGGGGGTGCAAGCTGAGTCATGGGTTGAGACAATTGCGAGTAAGCATGTTCTTCGAGCCTAAGCTAAATTCCCGACTTTCGGCATAGAATTCCGGCCTGCGGCATAGAATTTCGGCCTGCGGCATAGAATTTCGGCCTGCGGCACAAAGCAGATGAGGATAAAGAGTGGGCGAAGATGAGTAACAAAAGGGCAAATAGCGGTTAGTAATTGCCAAAGACCTGCGGTTGGTCGGTATGCTGGCAGTCTGATGGCAGGGGAAAGCATCTCTAAACAGAGAAGGTCTTTAATAAGAGGAAAAGAGCGTGTTTTCTGATATTGGCAATCACTGGGCCAGCGGGTGCATCGTGGCATTGGCTCGCCGAAAGCTAATTAACGGCTATCCCAATGGCACCTTTCGCCCGCTAGCGACTGTCTCGCGCGCCGAGTTTGCAGCGCTCATGCAGCGCGTGTTTCCAAATTTATTGACCAAGCGGCCCGTAGCTCAGTTTACCGACGTCAAGGCACAATACTGGGCGAGTGAAGCGATCGCCTGGGCCAGCGAACGCGGCCTATTTAGCGGCTACGACGACGGCACTTTTCGCCCTGGGCAAACTCTCTCTAGGGCGCAGGCCATCTTAGTGCTGATCGCTGGATTTTCGGCTGGGCAGAGCGCAGAACCCGTTGGGTTTGAATCGGAGAATGCACCACCGGACGCGCTGGCAGAGCAGTTTTTAGATGCGGCTGAGATTCTAGACTATGCCCGAGAAGCGATCGCGCAAGCGTTAGACCAAAAGATTTTAGCAACGCTCGATCAGCCCCGGCCGCTAAGACCCGCAAAAGCCGTTACGAGAGGGGAAGTCGCGGCGCTTTTCTGCCAGGCCTTAGAGATTCCCGCAGCAGAACGAGAACGTCAGTATCCAGCGCTGACGGCCGCGCAAGATCGCAAAGCAGTCTTTGCTCAGTTCTTGCAACAAGAGTCTGAATTTGACGCCGAGCGACTGGCCTTTTTAGATCGCAAAATAGAGCGATCGCCCTACCGAAACCAAGTAGCCGACTACGCAGTCAGGCTCCAACTGCCAGAAGGAGCGGCAGCCATTCAGCAAAGCGGCAGCTACTTGCCCTATCCCGAGCGAGGTGATATTCCGCTCATACAGCCAGCACTAGATTTTTTATCTCCTGATATTCTCTCGGGCTGCGTTTGCCTATCTACCGTGCGAGATGGGCGCTTGCAAAGTTGGTGGTTAGGGCGAGCAGCGATCGCCCCTAGGCAGATGTGGAGTTCCACTAAGTTTGTTCCTTTGCTGAACACTATCGCGCAGGCAAATCGCACCGCGTCCGACGTAAAGATCGACCGCACTCGGATTCGGCGGGCGGGCGGAGAGGGCGGCTTCCCCTTTCACGACCTAGCCAAAAGCATTATGACTTACGACAATCGCGTGGCTACTTCCAACGCGCTAGCAGCGATGTTTAAGCGGTTTGAGACGCCGGAGCGGCTAGAGCGCTGGATGCAAAATTTAACCGGTAACGAGTCGCTAGTGTTTCAAGGTCGCTACGGCGAAACGGCCTTTATTGACAATCCAGAGCTGTGGGATACGATCGCCAAAAAACAGCTGCTGAAATCGCCCGTAGAGCAAAAGTGGGGCCAAAATTTAGTGTCTACCTACGATTTGACCCGGCTAATTACGATGGCGGGCTGGCACTGGAGATTGCCAACGCGATCGCGCATTCCCGACATTCAAGCGCATAGTCTAGATAGTTTAGTAAGAGCAATGGGGGCCGATACGGCTCGCTATGCAGACGCGGCGCTAGAAACGTTAGGGCTGAGCAACTGGGCAAAGTCGCCCGTGGTGATTTCTAAAAGCGGGTTTGGTCGAAGCGATGAGCGCGATCGCACTGAGCTAACCTACTGCGCCCTAGTTCAATTCAGTTTGCCGCGTCAAGGCACAAGCGACTTGACCGCCGCTTACCAACACTATTCACTGGGCTTTACGTTAATTGCAGCTCAAGGCGTGGGGGATGCGAACAAAGAAGCTCGCTACGTCGATGCGCTGATGACCGCAGAGGTTACCGAACTGCTGCGCCGCGTAGTCACCGAATCGCTGTAGCGATGTCTCGTCTATTTACAACAGCTGAATTTTAGAGGCGCAGACGCTAATGTGGTGACGCTGGGGTTTGAGACTGCTGCCTGCCTTCTTTTTGCACCACGTCTAGTCTCGATTCAGAAAGTCGCTTCATCCAACCGCTAAGGTAATCGCGGTTTAGCACCTGCTCTTTAGGGTCAGACGTATCGGCTGGATAGGGCATCAGCCCACGCACGGCGGCTTCGGTTACGCAAAACATCGACTTTTGGAAGCTCTGCGAAAGCTGAACGCGAATGTCGTCCTGGCCGCGCTTGGTGTCTTGATAAATAGCTCTAAGATAGTCGGGTACGTAATGGCGCATGTCCTGCATTAGCAGTGTCGGCGGAATGCCAGCGCCCCCAATGGGTAATGGATCGGCAAACAGCGCACCGTAGCCAAACTGAGACTGATCGATTGGCATTTGGTGAGCCTGAGCGTTGTAAGAAACCGTGCCAAAGAACGCCGTGCCGCGAAAGAAAATAGATTCGACATAGGGCACTGCCGTATCAGATAAAAACGTCAGCCCCACCGACTCCGGGATGATGTCGTAGACCGTGCCGCGCACCGTAACGCTGTAGGTAATAGGCCGGTTAGCATTATCGACTAAGCCTTGCTTAATCAGTTCGACTACCTGTGCGATCGTCGTAATTTTACCCGCGTTATAGTCTTCTGCTAGCTGTTGAAAAATATCGCTCATCACGCGCCAAAACTGACCCAAGCCAGAGTAATAAGCAAGCTGGCGCACCTGCTCTGCTAGGTAGTCGGGAAAAAGTCGTCCAAGCGTCGCTAATAAGGGATTGAACCGGGTCTTCGCCTGTACAGCAGGCGCGCAGCAGGCCCAAAATTCTTCAGAATCTAAATATGTATCTAGGCCGCCACCACCGTGCCACATCATGGTGCGCATCACGTATTCGGCGTATTCGTAGTTAATCCGATCGTGCCAGAGGTGCTTAGCAATGCGCTCGGGGGTCACATTGCCGTTGAAGTATTTAAAGATAGGAAACAGCACCAGAAACTGACTGTCGGCAATGTAGATCAGATTTTTGGAATAGGCATCGAGCACGACGCCATAGGCATCGAGTACGCCCACCACCTCTTTGAGGTTGTCTGAGTGGTCGGGCAGCAGAGTGCCGCCGCTGAGCAGACGGCTGATGTACTCGGCGGGCGAGTAGACGGGGGCGGGCTGGAGCTGCGTGGCGACAGAGGACTGAGTCATAGCTTTGAGCGCTGGCCTGAAGGTGACCAAACCAGATAAGAGACGAGCCGGATAGAGACGAGCTGAATAAAGGACGAGCCGAATAAAGACCGGCTAAGAAGCGGGAGACCTAAGAAACGGGAGACATTAAGGGAGCGGTAGGTACGACAGCTGAATGGGCGCTAGCGACCGGTTCGAGTGGATCCATCGCCGCAGCGCGAGCCGTAATAGGCGTCGGGAAGAACGCGGTCGTGGTGGCTTCTGTCCATCGGGTCATCCATTCGGGCTGGAGGCCAAAGGCGAAGATGAGTAGCACCAGGACTAATGCCGGAATGCGATCGCGCCACTTAACCCCCGAAATTAGCGTATCTATCGTCTCGCCAGCCTTAGGCGGCGTTACGCTGAGCCGACCAAAAAACACCCGGTTGATCATTAGCAGAAAGTATACCGCTGTTAACCCCGAACCAACCATACAGAGCAGCGTCTGCGGCGCATAGCGCTCAAAGCTCCCGCGAAACACAATGAACTCAGAGATAAAGCCCACCATACCGGGAATTCCAGCGCTGGCCATGGCCCCTAGCACCATCAGAGAACCGATAAAGGGTAAGCCCCGTTCTGGCGCGAGTAGCCCTCTTAAAATGGTGAGATCGCGAGTGCCCGTCTTTTTATAAACCACACCCACTAGCAAGAACATCAGCGCTGAGATGAGGCCATGGCTGACCATTTGCAGCACCGCGCCCAGCATACTTAAAGGATTTGCGGCTGCAGCGGCCAGCAAGATATAGCCCATATGGCCGACAGAGCTGTAGGCCACCATCTTTTTCATATCGGTTTGGGCGATCGCCGCCAAAGATCCATACAGCACGCTCGCCACAGCCCACCAGGCCAGCCAAGGCGAAAGATCTACCCAGGCCGTTGGAAACAGCTGCACGCAGAATCTCAAAATGCCGTAAGTACCTAGCTTTAGCAGCACGCCCGCTAGCAGCACCGAAATTGGCGTAGAAGCTTCTACGTGAGCATCCGGGAGCCAGGTATGAAAAGGCACCAGCGGAATTTTAATCCCAAAGCCAACGAGCAGTGCGCCCATCAGCACCGTCTGTTGAGCTAGCGTCAATCCCTGCGCTAGAGCCGGGTTGTAGTCGAAGCTGCCCGAACCCGACAGAAAAGCCAGGCCCAAAAAAGCGCCCAGTATCAAAATTCCTGAGAACGCGGTGTAGATCAAGAATTTTGTAGCCGCATAGCCGCGCCTAGCACCACCCCAAATGGCGATGAGCAAATACAGCGGAATTAGCTCTAGCTCATAAAATAGAAAAAACAGCAGCAGGTTCTGGGCCGCAAACGCGCCGGTAACCGCTGCCGAGATCGTCAGCAGTAGGGGATAGTAAAGCCGAGGCCGCTTAATATTAGCGCTGATATAAACCGAGACGAAGCTCAATACGCTGTTGATCACCACCAGCGGCAAAGCGATGCCGTCAACGGCTAGCCCATAACTTAGCCCTAGCGACTCAATCCACTCAAATCGTTCAACAAACTGAAATCCCGGATTGGCAATATCGAACTGAGTCACTAGGTAAAACGAGCCAACGACGCTCACGCCCATAGTAATGAGTGCGCCGAGTCGAGCTTTATTCGTGTCTAGTTCGGTGGGCCACAGGCTAATTATCAAAGCGCCTAACAGCGGGATGATGAGGAGTACGCTCAGTATCAAGATCTTTTCCCTACCACAGTTTCCAAGTCGTCATTGCAATTAGCAACCCTACGCCTACCACAATGGTCAGGATGTAGTTTTGCGATCGCCCCGATGCACTATATTTCAGTCCTTCGCCACTTAGCAAAGACGCCGCCCCCACTAGGTTTACCGCCCCATCCACCACGTAGCGGTCGGTCCAGCTGCTCGCCGCAGAAAGCGCAGATACCAGCCGCACCACCGTTACCTCATAGAGCCTTTCGGTGTAAAAGTCGTTACCGAGCAAGTCTTGCAGACGGCGAAGCGGTGCTAGGCTAGAGCGCGACCAGCCTCGGTTCAAAGGCAAATAGAAGCCCAAGCCGACGCCCAACATGCCAGAGGCTACCAGCAGCGCCACCGCCGCTAAGTTGAAATACTCAGTTGGTGGCAGCATCGAGAGCCGCCACATCATCACCGGCACCAGCAGCACAACAATCGAAAGCGACACCATCGGCACGGCCATCAGCCAGCCCACTTCGGGTGTTCGCCGTGTCTTCATCTGCGGCTTGCCCAAAAACACCAGCCGGAAGACTCGCACTAGGTTCAGCGCCGTTAGGAAGTTAACTAGCAAGAAAACGCCCACCAGCACGGGATGCTCGCCCCACAAAAAATCAATGCCTAAACAGAACGACCAAAAACAGCCAAATGGCAGCAAACCCACTAGCCCTAGCGCGCCAGCTATAAACGCAACAGTCGTTGCTGGCATCCGCGACCAAATCCCCCCTAGCTCCGTCAGATCTTGATTGTTCGATGAGTAGATGATCGCGCCCGCACTCATGAACATCAGCGCCTTGGCCACGGCATGAGTAAAGAGCAGCATCAGGGCAACCCCCGGCCATTCGGTGCCGACCGCCACAAACACTAAGCCGATGTAGGCGCTCGTAGAATACGAAAACGCCCGCTTGAGATCGACTTGCGCTAGGGCAACTAAAGATCCGCCAATCGCCGTCGTCACGCCGATCACAATCAGGGCGTCTAGCGCAACGGGTGAAAGCACAATAACCGGCTGAAGCTTAATCAAGACATAAGCGCCGCAGGTAACCACAACAGAGTTACGCAAAATAGAGGCCGGACTAGGGCCTTCCATCGCTTCATCTAGCCAGAGATGGAGCGGAAACTGCGCACATTTCCCAGTTGGCCCGGCGATCAGCGCTAAGCCGGTTAGCGTTGCGGCGAGCGGCGTAATCTCAGCCCCTTTTACCCAAACGGCCAAATCGTCATAGTTGAGCGATCCGGCGTAGGTGCTTAGGGCGACTAGCCCCATAAACAAAAGAATATCGCCTACCCGCTTGGTCAAAAAGGCGTCTCGCGCGGCAGTGACCACCAGCGGCTGAGCATACCAAAAGCCCACGATTAGATAGGTCGAAAGCGTCAACATCTCTAGCAAAAAGTAGCTAGTAAACAGCGAGCTGCTAAGAATAACGCCGCTAATAGCCCCTTCAAAAAAGCCCATCAGCGCAAAGAACCTAGCCAGCGCCCAGTCTTTTTCTAAGTAGCCCATCGCATAGATTTGAGCGAGCAGGCTTAGGCCCGCCGTTAGCTCTAGGAAGACTAGATTGACCGCTGAAAGATCTAGCGAAGGGGCGAGCCTGAGCCCGGCGACATCTAACCACTCGAAGCTGACCTGTTGGGTGCCCGTATTCCAGATGGCCTGAAGGAGAAGCAGACCGTGCAGCGAGGCGATCGCCGTCATCAGGACATTGATATACATGGCCGGGCGAGGCCCCGTTTGACGGATAAGTCTAGCTGCCCAAGGCAAAGCTAGCAGCGCACCCACTAGCCCGTACATTGGAATCAACCAACTCCACTGAATCAAAAACTGCATTACAAATACATCAAAATAGCTAGGCTAACGGGCCAAACTAACCCGTCAAATCGACGGCAGTCACTTGCCGTTAAGCGGAGTGCAATTGCTTTATATTACCTGAATTGCGGGCCGCTCCTCTCGAAGCTACTCAATAGATCGCCTCGAATATTTTTTATCTTCCCTGAAATGGGGATCGCGGCTTGCCCAATAGGCGATCGCACCTCATCCTTCGATCCCTGCTGTTACTGCCCAACCTCTCGACTCCCCCAACACCAGTCAGATCAGCATAAATGCCTAGCCTCAGACACACCCACTTTTTGGCATAAATAGCAATGATATTGTCATAAGGTTTAATAATGAGCATTATTAGAGACAATCATTGACACTTATATTGTCAAAGGGACGACGCCAATTTATTCTGAGTTATGACGCACGAGTTAATAAGGGCTTTCCCTAAAGAATTTTCAGGCGTAGAAACAGCGGATTTTTGGTTCACCGTCGGTTGAAATCTCACCTTTGAAAAAGTGGGGCAGCAGCAGGGACAAAAGATGTGTCATCACGAAGCTTTTTCTATTACAAATTCAACTCTGTTAGTGGCTTTTTATTAGAAGGAGATTTCGATTAATGCCTATTGCTGTTGGAATGATTGAAACAAAGGGTTTCCCCGCAGTGGTGGAAGCAGCCGATGCGATGGTGAAGGCGGCTCGCGTCACCCTAGTTGGCTACGAGAAAATTGGTAGCGGTCGGGTAACGGTAATCGTTCGCGGCGACGTTTCTGAAGTTCAAGCTTCCGTATCTGCTGGCGTTGAGTCTGTGAAGCGAGTGAACGGGGGCGAAGTGCTTTCGACTCACATCATCGCGCGTCCACACGAAAACCTGGAGTTTGTGCTGCCGATTCGCTACACCGAAGCGGTCGAGCAATTCCGCTCGTAGGCCAGGATACATACGCCCAGGATACGACTCAGGATACGTAGAAGGCAGGCTTGAAACCTGCTTGTACCTTTCAATTTGTTTTTAGGAAGAAAATATGGCAATTGCAGTAGGCATGGTGGAAACGTTGGGTTTCCCCGCAGTAGTAGAAGCGGCCGATGCGATGGTGAAAGCCGCTCGCGTCACCCTAGTTGGCTACGAGAAAATCGGTAGCGGTCGGGTAACGGTGATCGTTCGCGGCGACGTTTCTGAAGTACAGGCTTCTGTAGCCGCTGGCGTTGAGAACGTTAAGCGCGTTAACGGCGGTCAAGTGCTTTCGACTCACATCATCGCGCGTCCACACGAGAACCTGGAGTTTGTGCTCCCGATTCGCTACACCGAGGCGGTCGAGCAGTTTCGCGAGAGCGTGAGCGGCATTCGCCCCTACGGTAGATAAGCGCTTCTGATAACCAAGACATGCGTAAATAAAAGACATGCGCTTAGCTAAAGTCAGAGGGACGGTTGTGAGTACCGTCAAAGACGAAAGCTTAATGGGGGTCAAGCTTTTGTTCGTTCAGTTAGTGAGCGAATCGGGCGACCTCCAAGACGACTACGAAGTCGCCGCTGATGCTGTCGGAGCAGGCGTAGGTGAATGGGTACTGGTAAGTCGCGGTAGCGGGGCTAGGCAGCAACGAGGCTACGACAAAAGGCCGGTCGATGCCTCTGTTATCGCCATTGTCGATACGGTCAGTCTCGATTCTGGTCTGCTTTACGACAAGCGAGAAGACAGTTATTAGATAGAGGACTCGGGCACATGGTCGCCCAAACACACAGCAGGCCGCAGGCGAATACTCGCTCGCGGTCTAGCTTTCAATCTAGTTCTATGGCACATCCCACAGTACATGCTGCTGCTAACGTGCACGAGTTCTCTTTGGTAGAGGGCCGCGTGAGCGTGGGCGCAAGCGCAATGATTGCACCGGGCACGGCAGTTACCGCTGAGCCCGGTGCTTCTGTGGTTGTGGGCAACAACGCTCGGCTTTTGCCGGGTGTAATTGTAGAAGCCAGCTCGGGGCCACAGGTTACCGGTGACAACGGGTCACCTTGCTCTATTTGGATTGGGGAGGGGAGTGCGATCGCTCACAAATCTCTCATCCACAGCCCTGCATACATCGGCAAAGACTGCTTCATCGGCTTTCGTTCCACGCTGTACAACACCCGACTCGGCGACGGCTGCATCGTCATGATGCATGTTCTGGTGCAGGACGTAGAAGTACCTCCAGGCAAATGCATCCCTTCAGGTAGCGTCATTACCAGCCAGCATCAGGCCGATCAGCTACCCAGCGTTCGCCCCGAAGATATTGAATTCGTTAGAGAAGTCACCGGCAGCGCGATAGGGGGAAGTCGATCTAGACAAGTTCCCATTCGCGGGGCTACAACTCGCCAAACCGCACCGTCCGCTAGACGTTCTACTGCCACTCATTCCACCGCCACTCATTTCACCGCTAATAAAGGAGCAAACATGCAGACCCAGAGACTTTCGCCCGAGATTGTTCAGCAGGTGCGTCAGTACCTGAGCCAGGGCTATCGCATCGGTATGGAACATGCCGACAAGCGCCACTATCAAAGCGGTGTCTGGGAAACCTGTACGCCGATTAGAGAAAGTAATGAGCAGGCAGTATTCTCCGGGCTAGAGCGCTGTTTAGCAGAGCATGAAGGTGAGTACGTGCGAATGTTTGGCATCGATCCTAAAGCCAAGCGCAGAATAGGCATGACGACCGTGCGACGTCCAGGCGATAAGGTGAGCAAAAGCTCGAATGCGGCCAAGCCTCGCGGCGCTTATGGCAGCGACAGTCGCTCAACGCAAAGCGGCTACGCCACGAATCGCGGCGGCTCGCAAGGCGGTGGTTCACAGGATAATGGCAAAAGCGGTGGACTCACACCGGGTATTGCTCAAGAAGTTCGCAACCTGCTGAGCAGTGGCTACATCATCGGGACAGAGCATGCTAGCCCTCGCCACTATCGCAGCAACGTTTGGAAAGTGTGCTCGCCCATTGAAACGACTAACGAGAGAGAAGTTTTTGCCAAACTAGAGCATTGCCTCGACGAGCACAGCGGTGAATATATTCGCATGTTCGGAATCGATACAAAGGCCAAGAGCCGATCGACGGCTACCACGATTCAAAGAGCCGATGGTAAGCCCGTGGATATTTCAGCTCATGCCGTTCCCCAGGCCAGCGGATCTGGTCAATCTCATTCAGGTAGATCTGGTGGATCTGGTGGATCTGGTGGCTATAGCCAGAGTAACTACAGCCAAGGCGGCGGGGACGCTAGCGACGAAGCAGCGCAAGCGGTCAGTCAAATCCTTCGCAGCGGCAACAAAATCGGCATTGAGTTCGCCGATAAACGGCGCTATCGCAGCGGCATCTGGCAGACAGCGCCTTCTATTAAGGCCAGCAACGAGTCTGCGGCTGTTAGCCAGCTCCAAAGATTCTTGAGCCAGAACGAAGACAAGTACGTTCGAGTTTTTGGCGTTAACTCGGAGATGAAGACGCGGGGTTCTTCGATGACGATTCAGAAGCCGGGTAAGCCGGGTTCGAGCCAGTCGCGATCGCAAAATCCTAACGCCGACCGCTCCAGCCAAGATCCCATCAACGCCAATCCACCCCATTACGACGATCCGGCTTTTCGCGGCCAGCCTAGCAGCTACGGATCCGATGGCTACAGCGCTAAAAATGCGGGTGGGATGGCCTCAGACGTGATGGATCAAGTCACTCAGCTTGTGAACCAGGGACATAAAATCTCGGTTGAATATGCGGACAAGCGACGTTTTCGCAGCGGCATTTGGAAAACAGGCGAGGCCATTAACGCCCGTCGTCCAGCAGAAGCAATTTCAGCGCTAGGTAAGCAGCTCGCCAGACATAAGGACAGCTATGTTCGCTTGGTAGGCGTCGATCCAAACGCAAAACGTCGGGTGGTCGAAAAGACGATTCAGCGCCCTGGTCAGCCTAACTACAAGAGCGTTTCTGGCACGGGCCAAGATCCTATCAACGCTAATCCTCCTCACTACGATGACCCGGCCTTTCGCGGTCAGCCTAGCAGCTATAACGGCAATGAGTACAGCGCCAGAAAAGCGGGCGGCGGCGGTGGCTACAACAACCAGAACGCGGGCGCTAATGGCAACGGCGGCGGCGGCGGGATGGAATCTAAAGTGCTAGATCAGGTCACGCAGCTCGTGAACCAGGGGCACAAAATCTCAGTTGAATATGCTGATAAGCGTCGCTACCGGAGCGGTATTTGGAAGACAGGTGAGGCCATTGACGCGCGTCGCCCAGCCGAGGCAATCTCGGCGCTAGGCAAGCAGCTCGCTCGTCATCAAGGCGAGTACGTGCGACTTATCGGCACCGATCCTCAAGCTAAGCGTCGTGTCCTTGAGGCGACGATTCAACGTCCGTAATGCTCGGTCCGCTGTCGATTCGCTCAGCTACGGCCTAGGCTATGCAACCTCTTACTGACACCCCATTTAATGCGACGCAGCGAGAGCCGACTGCGGTGAGCCATACCCACTACTGCACGGTGGGCGATGTCTCGGTAGATGCTTCAGCGGCGATCGCCCCTGGGGTCGTTCTGCAAGCGCTGCCCGGCAGTCGCATTGTCATCGGCAGTGGTGTTTGCCTAGCGGGCGGCGTCTGCGTTCAGGCCAAAGCGGGTTTGTTGACCATTTCGCCGGGTGCAACGCTCGGCGCGAACGTGCTGATTATTGGTAGTGGGCGAGTAGGTGCGAATGCCTGCATTAGTCCGGGCAGTACGCTGCTGAATCCTCAAGTAGAGGACAACGCGCTGCTGCCACCGAATACGCTGCTGGGCGAGGCTTTGAACAAGAAAGCCGCTACCTCTACCTATTCGTCAGCTAGTACCAGCGGCTTCTCAGAAAACACCCATCCGAACAGCTCCTATTACGGCGGCTCAGGACAAAACGGCTCAGGGCAAAGCGGCTCAGGGCAAAGCAGATTCAGTCAAAATGGGTTCAGTCAGAATGAATTCAATCAGAATAAATCAGGGCAAAACGAATTCAGTCAAAATGGATTCAGTCAGAACAATTCTAGCCAGGGCGGTCCTAGTCAAAATATAGCTAACCAGGATCTGCCCAAGAACACGTTTGTCGAACCGGGGCCAATTGAACCTAAACCCGTTCAAATTCCTACGATTGACGTTACCACCAGCTCTAGCAGCTACGACCCCTCAAAGAATGGCGTACAATTAAATCAGAAATACGACCTAAGCAACGGAAATAACCAGCCAATCGGCGATCAGTCTTCTGCTCTCTCCGCGCCCTCTCACGACAGAGTTTATGGCCGCAGCCAGGTCAGCGAGCTGATCTCAACGTTATTTCCCAATCGGCAGTCACTTAACGGAAACTAGGACAACTGATAGCTATGCAATCAGACGCCACTCCTCAGCGCAAATCGTTTACGGCCACTCGTCGCAACTGGATGCACGATACGGCCTTGGGAATGGTTTCAACGACGAGCTTTCCGGCAATTATCGGCGTCGCGGATGCCATGATGAAATCCTCGAACGTGTTTTTGGTCGGCTATGAGAAAACCGGCGGCGGGCACTGTACGGCGATTGTGCGCGGCGGTGTAGCTGATGTGCGCATGGCGGTTCATGCAGGGACGAAAACCGCTCAGCAATTTGGCCAGTTTGTTTCGTCTTCGATGATTCCAAGACCGGGTGCAAACCTAGAGGCAATTTTGCCGATTAGCGTGCGGATGGAAGAGCTAGAAGGTGCCGGGCAGTCGATGGGCGGCAGTGCGATTGGCTTACTAGAGACGCGCGGATTTCCGGCAATGGTGGGCGCGGCAGATGCAATGACCAAATCGGCTGAGGTGACGCTGGTTTCTCACGAGACGATTGGTGAAGGACTGTGCACGATTATTATTCAGGGGTCGCTCTCTAACGTGGCGATCGCAGTAGAAGCCGGGATGAACGAGGCAGAGCGCATTGGCGAGCTGAATTCGGTGATGGTGATTCCTAGACCGCTAGGCGATTTGGAGCGAACGCTGCCGAAGACGAAGCAGGCGGAAGTGCCGAAGGAAGTGAAGCTGCCACTGAAGCTAGAAGAGCGCACAGAAGAAGTGGCCGAAGAGCGCCAGAAGGAGTTGATTCCAGCGCGCGCGCCAGAAGTAGAGCTAGAGAAAAAACGCGAAGCAATGCCGATTCCGGAGCTGACGACCGAGGAGCTATAGGAATTAGCTCAACAAGGCTTAGCCCAACCGACTCAGGAAAGCTTCAACTCGGTTTAGCACTTTTTCCTCCAAAGCCAGATCGCCTACTTCAAACCATTCTATTTGCGCTTCCTTGCGAAACCAGGTGCGCTGACGCTTGGCAAACTGACAGGTGTGCTGCACAATCAGCGCGATCGCCGCATCCAAAGACATCTCTCCATTTAAATGCTGCTGCACCTCCGCGTAGCCCAACGTCTTTAGTAAGGGCAACTCGAAACCGTATCGAGCGATAATCTGCTCGACTTCTGCGACTAGACCCATTTCGATCATTTGATGGACGCGGGTGGTAATTCGCGATCGCAGCAGCGCCGGTTCACAATTTAGCCCTATATATAGGATCGGGTAGCTCGGCGGATGTTCACCTTGCTGGCTCGAAATCGTCTGGCCTGTCACGTAAAACACTTCTAACGCCCGCAGCGTTCTCACCGAGTCGTTAGGGTGAATCTTGCGGCTTGCGTCTGGGTCTAGCTGCCGCAGCAAATCGTAGCAGTGCGGCTGACCTAAGGTTTGAAATTGCGATCGCAGCCCCTCATGCGGCGCAACCCGTGGTATTTTAAGTCCCTTAGCAATCGAATTTATATAAAGACCCGTTCCGCCGACTAACAAAGGTAATCGATCTCTGTGCTCATGCAGTTCGCTAATCAGGCGCTGTGCTTGAGTTTGGTAATCGGCAACCGTTAGCGTCTCAGTAGGTTCGCAGATATCTATAAAGCAATGAGGCACCGCCGCGCGATCCGCCTGGGATGGCTTAGCTGTCCCAATATCAAACTCTCTATAAACTTGCCGGGAGTCGGCACTCAAAATAACAGACGGGTAACGCTGAGCGATCGCGAGTCCTAAGCCAGACTTTCCCGCAGCCGTAGGGCCAGCGACTATAATTAAACATGGTACAAAAGAACTATTTTGCAACGAATTCTTAACTGATATGGGGGGAAAACAACTGACAGCGATAGCTTTAGCGGCTCACTTGCAAGCTCACTCATAAATGACTATAGGTGAAAGCTGTAAAAAAGAGGACTACGACCCCATTTTTAGATATGCGCTGAAACCGCTCTAAAATCGCTTTTAACGCCATTGTGCTAGAATTCGTAGGCGAGATACCATTTACACCTTTTAGAACGGTTCTGTAGAGCAAGTAGCATAAAGCCACTGAACTTATGCGATCGCGAAAGGCAGCAGTCGTGAAAAGGCTAGTTTAAAGGTCAAACACCAAGATTAAATCAAAAGTTAGACCAAAAAGTTAGATCGAAAGTAGACAAAGGGTTTAGAGAAACCGCTAGGAGAAATTGTATGGCGAATAGCTATGGCGCTCAGCAGATTCAGGTATTAGAAGGACTTGAGCCTGTTCGGAAGCGTCCGGGGATGTACATCGGGAGCACCGGGCCACGAGGTCTACATCACCTGGTATACGAAGTCGTCGATAATGCCGTCGATGAGGCCCTCGCCGGTCACTGCAACTTTATTACCGCCGCTCTAAACGCCGATGGCTCGGTTACGGTAACCGACGATGGACGCGGCATTCCAACCGACATTCACCCCACCACGGGTAAGTCGGCGCTAGAAACGGTGCTAACGGTGCTGCACGCAGGCGGTAAATTCGGCGGCGACAGCGGCTATAAAGTATCGGGCGGTCTACACGGCGTCGGCATTTCGGTGGTAAACGCGCTCTCCGAGTGGGTGGAAGTGACCGTTTGGCGCGAAGGCAAAGTGCACAATCAGCGATTCGAGCGCGGCATTGCCATTGGCTCACTAAAAACTTCGAAGGGCAGCAGCAAAACAGGCACTGAGGTGACCTTTCAGCCCGACGCGACCATCTTTACCAACACCGTCGAATTTGAGTTTGAAACGCTAGAGCGCCGCCTGAAAGAGCTAGCTTACCTCAACGCGGGCGTAGACATTACCTTTACAGACTATCGCCTAGAGCTAATCAAAGCGAAGCAGCCTCGGGTATCTCACTACTGCTACGAAGGCGGCATTAAAGAATACGTTGAGTATATGAACAGCGAAAAAGAGCCGCTGCACCCCGACGTTATTTACGTAAACTCCAACAAAAATGGCGTTCAGGTAGAGGCCGCTTTGCAATGGTGCGGCGATGCCTTTTCCGACAACCTGATGGGCTTTGCGAACAACATTCGCACGGTAGACGGCGGCACGCACCTTGAAGGGCTTAAGGCGGTGCTAACGCGCACGATGAATGTATTTGCCAAAAAGCGTAAGAAGCGCAAAGACGGCGAGTCGAACATGGCGGGTGAGAACATCCGTGAAGGCTTAACGGCGGTCGTTTCGGTCAAGGTGCCTGATCCTGAGTTTGAAGGGCAGACCAAGACGAAGCTAGGCAACACCGAAGTGCGCGGCATTGTCGATTCGCTAGTAGGCGAAGCGCTCAGCGAGTATCTAGACTTTAACCCTAGCGTGGCAGACGCCATTTTAGAGAAGGCGATTAACGCCTTTAATGCGGCAGAAGCAGCGAAAAAAGCGCGCGATTTGGTGCGGCGTAAGTCGGTACTAGAGTCTTCAACGCTGCCCGGTAAGCTATCGGACTGTAGCTCTCGCGATCCGTCCGAGTCTGAAATCTTTATCGTAGAGGGAGATTCTGCGGGCGGCAGTGCCAAGCAAGGGCGCGATCGCCGATTCCAGGCCATTTTGCCGCTGCGAGGCAAAATCCTCAACATCGAAAAAACCGACGACGCCAAAATTTACAAGAACAACGAAGTTCAATCTTTGATTACGGCGCTGGGCCTTGGCATTAAGGGCGAAGAGTTTGATCCTGCGAACCTGCGCTATCACCGCATTTGTTTGATGACAGACGCGGACGTAGACGGCTCGCACATTCGCACCCTGCTGCTGACCTTCTTCTACCGGTATCAGCGCGACTTGGTAGACCAGGGATACATTTACATTGCCTGCCCGCCGCTCTATAAGCTAGAGCGCGGTAAGACCCATACCTACTGCTACAGCGAAAAAGAGCTACAGGATGGGATTGCGGCTCTGCCTGAAAATGCCAAGTACAACGTGCAGCGCTTTAAGGGCTTGGGTGAAATGATGCCGCAGCAGCTATGGGATACCACCATGAATCCGATGTCTCGAACGCTAAAGCGCGTGGAGATTGAGGATGCGGCTGAGGCAGATCGGATCTTTACGGTGTTGATGGGCGATCGCGTGGCCCCTCGCCGTGAGTTTATCGAAACCTACGGCCCTAGGCTAAACATGGCCGATCTAGACATCTAGACTGCGCGTTCTACAAGTAAGCGTAAGTAAACCCTCTTCTACCTTATTTAGAAGGGGGCTTTTTAGAAGGGGGCTTTATTTGAAGAAGATGGGCTTTTCTAGATAGCGATCGCATTGCTCAAAGATAGCCAAACCTTGTATTGAGACATCGCCGTACATGAAAAAATGTTGCGAAATCTTTCTTTGGATAGAGCGTCATTCTAAGCTTTAAACTCAGCGATTCTCATTTTGGCCGCCTATTCATCAAAGCCGTCTTCAGTGAGCGCCGCTCCGCCGCAGGCAAATTTAGTTTTCCTCCTGTTTTCTTAAGTATTAGAGATTTTCACAACATGAGCACCAATTTAGCGACCCAGCTCCGTGAGGGCACTAAAAAAGCTCACACTATGGCCGAAAACGTCGGGTTTGTTCGATGCTTTTTGCGCGGTGTGGTCGAAAAGAAGTCATATCGCAAGCTAGTCGCGAACTTTTACTACGTCTACTCCGCAATGGAAGAGGAGCTAGAAAAGCACAAGAATCATCCCGTTGTCTCTAAGATTTACTTTCCGGTTCTAAACCGTAAGGCAACTTTGGAAAAGGACTTGGCCTTTTACTATGGCAACAACTGGAAAGAGCAAATATCGCTTTCTAAAGCCGGTAAAAAGTACGTTGAGCGGATCCGCGAGATTTCGGCGAATCAGCCCGAGCTACTGGTGGGCCACTCCTACACGCGCTATCTTGGCGATCTATCCGGCGGTCAGATTCTTAAAACTATCTCTCAGCGAGCCATGAACTTAACGGGCAGCGATGGCGTTGCTTTTTACGAGTTTCCGACCATTGACGATGAGAAAGCGTTTAAAGCTGAGTACCGCGATTCGCTGAATGAAGCGCCTGTAGATGATGCGACGGCCAACGCGATTGTGGAAGAGGCCAATGATGCATTCGGTATCAATATGGAGCTATTCCAGGAGCTAGAAGGCAACTTGATCAAGGCCGTTGGCGTTATGCTGTTCAACAGTCTGACGGGTGGCCGTCGTCGCGGCAGCACTGAGCTAGCGACTGAAGGTTAGGATCTAAATCAGTCAGATTTTGACGAACAGACTTTAGATTCAAACAATTAAATTCAAACAAAGGGAGTTCTTAGCTTTAGGACTCTCTTTTTTTGGCTCTTTGTAGAGCTTGGTTGGCTGTTTGTAGAGTTTCCTCATTGAGGTTTGCCGGTTTTGTCTACATCTATTTCGACCACGTTGACTGGGATGAGCCGGAACTTTACTTTTACGGGAATGCCCAACCCTTCGGCGATCGCTTCTGCAATCAACGAGAGGCGATCGCCTGCAAAGGTCTCAGGCGGTGCCATCAAGTCCATATCTACATACACTGTATCCGCGTCAAACCGAACATTCCACGAATAGCCATTGAGATCGGCAAACAAATCGGGCCGCTGCGCTTTAACGTCACTTAGGCCATGGTAAATCTCGTTGCGGATAATTAGTCTATTTAGCGAGAAGCCCAGCGGATAGCTAATCGCAATTAAGGAGAGAACAGCAGCTGATAATCCGATAATGGCCTTTTTGACATCGCCATAGGCCTGAAGTAAAAAAACCAGACCTGCACTAACGATAATGCCGACAAGGTTAGTGGTAAATAAAAGAAAAGAGCCAGGAACAATACCGCGATCGCCCAAGGACAATCCCACACCCGTTGCCGCGTCGCTGCCTAAACCTATGCCAACGCCCACCACGCACAGAGGCGGAACTAACGCAACGGCGATTGCTACCCCTGCGATCGCATTCGAGATACTCTTACGCGTCATGGCAAAAGCGCCCGCACCGCCCGCCGAAACGGCCACGCCCAAGTCCAACAGCGTTGGGTTAGTTCTCGCTAAAATTTCGGCCCCTACCACTCGCAGCCCAATTGCATAGGCCGTCACCGCCGAGATAGTAACCACCAAAAGCGTACCGGTAATAATCGTTAGCAGCGAACGGCTTAGCAGTCGGTGGTCGGCAGTGACCAGCGCATAAGCTGCCGATATAATAGGCCCCATCAGCGGAGCCACAATCATTGCGCCAATAATCGTCGCAGCGCTATTAGAAAGCAGGCCTAGCGTGGCAATCATCGCGGCCAGCGTCAGCATAAAATAGAAGCCAAAAGAGGGCAGCGACGTTTGGATGAGCATAAAGCTCAGCTTTTTGGGAGAAACAGGTTTTTCTAGCAGAACGTGCCAGTCGGCGGTCAGCGCCTGCCACTGCTTAGATAAAAAGTTCATAGGTTTTCTGCTGCATCCTAATCTAGCCGTTTGCTGTAGGTGTTCAAGAGTTGACTGCGATTTTACCGTTCTATCAAGAATGACCCGAAAGCCTAATCCCAAAAGCCCAATCCCAAAAGCCCAATCCCAAAAGCCCAATAGTCCTAGCGAAATAGTCCTGCGGATAGAGAGCAATCGCCGGAAACTCTTCTATAAGCAGAATAAGTTCTCAAAATCCAACGGGATCTCGGCATAGCCTATCTATAAAAAACACTATGAAGAACAGGTCCGCCGATTTGCCGAAAGTTTAGCTGGTTATGCATCGTTAAGGAGATAGTTTTGTGGTAAAGATTGTTGCAATAGGCGGTAGTTTAAGAGCTGATTCTTACAGTATGCAAGCGCTGCAATTAGCGGTTAAACGAGCTGAAGGCTTGGGCGCAGAAGCAGAGATTTTAGACCTGAAAGAGATGAATCTGCCCTTTTGCGATGGCGGCAGCGATTACCCAGACTATCCAGATGTAGAGGTTATGCGCACGGCAGTTGCCGCAGCCGATGGGCTAATAATCGCCACGCCCGAGTACCACGGCAGCGTCAGCGGCGTGATTAAAAATGCGCTAGACCTGATGAGCTTTGATCATTTAGACGGCAAAGTTACCGGCATGATTAGCGTGCTGGGCGGCCAGTCGAATAGCAACGCGCTCAACGACCTGCGCGTGATTATGCGCTGGGTTCACGCCTGGGTGATTCCTGAGCAGATTGCGATTGGGCAAGCCTGGAATGCCTTTGATAAAGCAGGCGAGCTAACCGATGAGAAGCTATCGCAGCGGCTAGATGCATTTGTAACAAGCCTGGTTGAAAATACAAAGAAGTTGCAGTAGGAAGCCTTAACCCGTGAGCAAATCCTCTTCTGGGAAGTGAATGGCGCTAGGGCTAGGATCGCCGAGCAGCGCTGATATCAATAGTAAAATGCCAACTCTGCCAATGTACATAGTGGCGATAATAAAGAGCTGGCCCAAGGTAGACAAGTCGGCAGTGATGCCGGTAGATAGGCCGACGGTAGCAAAGGCTGAAACGGCCTCGAAGAGAATGCTGATAAAGCTGAGATTTGGATCGCTAGCAGAAATGCAGGTGGTGATGATAACAACGCTGATAGCGGAGGCCACTACAACGGCTAGCGCCTTAAGAACACGGGCAGTTGGGATTTGGCGCTGGTAGCAGTTAACTTCTTCTTTGCCTCGCAGCGCGGCTAAAGTAGACATGAGTAGAATGCGCACTGTTGTTGTTTTAATGCCGCCGCCGGTACTGCCAGGGCTTGCGCCGACAAACATTAGGGCGATCGCCACAAATAAAGCGCTAGTCTCCATCGCGCCAATGTCGATTGAATTGAAGCCTGCGGTGCGCATTACCACCGATTGAAATCCAGCGATTAGGATTTTTGCACCAAACCCTTGGCGGGCTAGTGTTTCTGGGTTGTCGTATTCGATCGCGAGAAAGGCGAGGGTGCCTAGAACCAACAGGATTAACGTAGTGCTCGTGACGATGCGAAAGTGCAGAGAGAAAACGGTGCGTTTTTTTCGCCCCTGAAGGCGATCGCGTCCCCACAAAAACGCCTCCATAATCACCTGATAGCCAATACCACCCAAGATAATGAGCGCCGAGATAATGAGCATAGGCCAGCCGTTTTCGGCATATTGCACCAAACTGTCGGAGAAGAGGCTAAAGCCCGCATTGTTAAAGGCGCTGATGCTGTGAAAAATAGAGAGCCAGAGCGATCGCCCAAAGCTAAAGTCGGCGGTAAAAGTCGGCATCAGCAAAAATGCCCCGCTTAGCTCGAAAATCAGCGTCATAGAAATGATAGAAACCAGTAGCTTAGTGACATTAGCTAGCTCGGCGGTTTCCATCGCCTGCTGGATGGCCAGTCGATCTTTAAGGCACAGCCGCCGACCGACTAATAGCAGCAGCAGCGTGGTGGCCGTCATGTAGCCCAGCCCACCTAACTGAATGAGCGTTAGCACAACGCCCTGGCCAAAAGAAGAGAAGTAGGTGCCCGTATCTACCACGATTAGGCCCGTTACGCAGACGGCTGAAGTCGCGGTGAATAGAGCAACCAGCGGGCTGTTCCAATCGCCGCTAGCAGTAGCAAAGGGCAGCATTAGCAGCAGCGTACCCACTATAATCAGGGCCAGAAAGCCAGCGCAAATGGTTCTAGAAACAGTCATAGCATCTAAACGATCGATCTCTACTATTAAGACACTTAACGGGCTGGGCTGTTACCAAGTTTGCGGACTTATCTCAAAAGACAAGACTTTAGAATTCAGGAGCTTTTAAGCCAAAGAGCCTTTAAACTAAAGACCTTTCAATTCTCAAAAACTGCCGATACTCTTTATGACTAAGCCGCTCACCGAAAAAATTCAGCAGTTTTACGACGAGTCTTCGCCGCTGTGGGAACGCACTTGGGGCGAGCACATGCATCACGGCTACTACGGCCCTACCGGCCAGCAGAAGAAAAACCGCCGTCAGGCACAGATTGATCTCATAGAAGAGATGTTGAGCTGGGGAAAGGTGAGCGAGGCTCAAAAGATTTTGGATGTGGGCTGCGGAATTGGCGGCAGTACGCTGTATTTGGCCGAGAAATTTAACGCGCAGGCGGTGGGCATTACGCTTAGCCCGGTGCAGGCAAAACGAGCGGGCGATCGCGCGCAGGAAAAAGGCATTACGCTACAGGCTTTCGAAAACTTTGGCGAGGTTCGACCTGCCGCACAGTTTCAGGTTGCAGACGCGCTGAACACGCCTTTTCCAGATGATTCTTTCGATTTTGTCTGGTCGATGGAGAGCGGCGAGCACATGCCGGACAAGCTGGCCTTTTTGCAGGAATGCTACCGAGTGCTAAAGCCAGGCGGCACCTTTTTAATGGCAACCTGGTGTCATCGGCCAGCGCATACGTTAGCAGGGCCTTTGACTAGCAGTGAAGAACGCCATCTCAAACGGCTTTACCAGCTCTATCATTTGCCTTACGTTATTTCGCTCTCCGGCTATGGAACGCTGGCCGAAGAAATTGGCTTTACTGAGCTAGCGCTAGCGGACTGGTCGCGGCAGGTAGAGTTTTTCTGGCAGGATGTGGTGCAATCGGCGCTAGATCCGCAGGTAATCGCGGGGATTTTTGACGCGGGAATGCAAACGATTCGAGGAACGGCTGCGATCGCGCTGATGACAACCGGCTTCAATCGAGGACTCATCCGCTACGGACTGCTGCGCGGATCAAAATGAATATGTCATTAACTGATGTCGAACGATAGTCTTTAGGGAATAGTCTTCAGGGCGTAGATGACGGTAGAAAAACAATATTATTCTCTGAAGAAGAATGCTCTGTAAGACTCAGAATGTTCTGATGCTCAGGTGATTGTTCGATCTGTTGTAAATTCTGCCAGTAGTGAGTAATTTTTCTGGCGGTTGCTTCTGGGTGGTGAAAGTGAAAAAAGTGATTGCCGTCAGGGCAATTCCAGAGGCGATCGCGCAATTTCATATGACCTTCCCAAGCTATAGGCTGCCGGTTCATCACAATATCCGCTGCCCCATTGCAAACCAGCAGCGGCACGTCTACGCCACCCGACGCAATTTTTGAACGGTGCGCTAACGAGTGCAGCGTCAGATTGCTGTCTAAATCTCTTGCTAGCAGTACGGCTAGCGCCTTGGCAAATCTAAGGGGATTCTCTCCAAATAAAAGCCGAGCCATGTGCGCCAAGATCATCTCGCGACGACAGGGCAAAAGCTGCCTGAGCGCATAGTAATGGGCCTGCCAGTTTACAGCAGGCTGCGAACCCACCGACAGTAAAGTAAGCGAGGCGACCTGCTGCGGGTACTTGCGGGCATACAGTAAACCCACTACGCCGCTGACGCCATGGCCCATGAGGTGAATGGGCTGACTCTTTTCTAGAGAGTTGCCGTTGGCTTTAGCGGCTCGTAGCGTTAGATATTCGTGCAAGGATTCGACGACAGCATCAATACAGCAAGGCTCATCTACGCTCTGGCAATATTCCCAGCGTCTCACGACCGCCGCGCTTGAAAGCTGCACGAGTAGCCGCTGATCAAACCCCTTTAAATGCGGACTAACCGATAGCCAAAGGGCGTCCGGCTTTTGGTTCCATTGTTTTTTCATGAGCCAATGCTTATTTCTATTTTCGTTATTGACTACTGATCTCAATAACTGGATGACTGGAGTATATCTCAATTTTCGCTAATGGGAAATGCTTTCAATAAAATCAAAATGAACAGACGGGTCTTTTTACTAAGTCTTGGATAGCTAATTTGTCTAAAAGGCTTTATGTATAAGACTTTTACCTGCTGCGCTTAGTGGCGGGCCAAGCACAGCAATGCATCTCGAAACGGACTGTTAGCTAGCAGGATCTGTTCTTGAAGTTTTGTTAATCACTGTTAATAGTAGATGTCATTAAGCATAGGATTGAACCCATTGTTATCCGTTTTGAAAGCGTCATGGTTAGACAGTTGAAAGCAGCAGAACTCTTTTTGTCTCTAGGATTAGTGGCTTCTTTGGCAGTTGGCTGTAGCACGCCTGAAAAGGCCGCAGATAATTTAACCGTGGGAGAAGCGGCGATCGCTGAGGGTGGCGAAGGCGGTGAAGGCGGCGAAGGGGGCGAGGGCGGTGAAGGGGCAATGTCTAAAAGCCTCAACTGGGCGAATCGCTTTGATAATCAGGCAGCGATCGCAGATTTCACCGACAAGGTAGTCATTCCAAACTATGTGCAATATGCAAATAGAACCGCCGCGCTGAGTCAGGCAATTGATCGGTTTGCAGCAGAGCCAAGTGAGGCGAACTTGATGGCCGCTCGTGCCGCTTGGAGCGAGACGCGAATCTCCTGGGAAACTACAGAAACTTTTGCATTTGGCCCGGCAGGATCTTTGGGCTTCGACGGAGCAATGGATTCTTGGCCGGTGAACCGCACAGATATTGAGAATCTTTTGTCTGGGGAAGAACCCATTACCGTAGAGCAAGTGGCGCAGCTGCAAGACACCGAAAAAGGAATGCACGCCATTGAATATTTGTTGTTTGGCCCGGAAGCCGGTAAACCGTTAGCCGAGTTTAGCGATCGCGAAACAACTTTTCTTTCTGCACTCGGCCAAGACTTAAACCAGTCTGCTGATGCGCTGCTCGCTAGCTGGCAAGAAGGCATTGAGGGTCAGCCCGCTTACAAGACGGTGTTTGCCAGCGCGGGCAATGCTGACAACGCGATCTATCCCACTACGGCAGCGGCGGCACAGGAGCTAGTTTCTGGGATTATCGACAGCCTCACCGAAGTTGGAGAAGAGAAGCTAGCAGCACCTTTTGAAGCACAGAATACGCAGGGGCTAGAGAGCCGATTTAGTGCGCAGACCATGAACGATCTCAAGAGCAATCTACAGAGCGCTGAGAATGGCTATATGGGAGCGCTGCCAACGGAGAATTTGCAGGCGCAAGAAAGCATTAGCACGTATATAGCAGCGGTCGATCCGGGGTTGGATAAAAAGGTAAAAGCTGAGTTTGCTGAGGCCAGCAGCGCATTAGAAGCAGTGCCGACGCCATTAGAGCAATATTTGACTGACCCAGCCGCTAAGGGCGAAATTGAACGGGCGATCGCATCCATCTTGGCTGTAAAAGCCACGCTAGAGAACGAAGTTGTTCCACTTATTTAGTTTTTCGCCGCGCCCAATCTTCTACCGTTCTCTTTCTCTCCTATGACGTCTTCTCGTACTGCTCGTAAGCCACTCTCCTACCTGTTGCTTTTCGCCGCCGCCTGCCTAGTAGCTATCTTGTTCTCTATTGCATTTCAAAGAATAACTATTTTGCCTATGGGTAACGAGAATTTAGCAGGCGGAGGCACCACTTTCTACAACCGCTCTTCCCATGCGTTTGGTCAGCCCGCGCCAGGTCTTAACGGCAAAGAGATGAGTCTGCATACTGAAGGAGACGCCGCCTTTGACGCCGTTTTTGTCACAGCGCCTGCACCTATCAATGCAGGACTAGGGCCGAAATTCAACAGCAGCTCTTGCAGCGGATGCCACATCAAGAACGGGAGAGGAATGCCGCAGCTAGGGCAGGCGTTGGTGCGCACTAGTCTGCCAGCGGCGATCGGAATGCCGATTGCAAAAACAGAGGGCGTTGTACCCGATCCGGTATTGGGCACTCAGCTACAAGATAGCGCGGTGTGTGGCGAACAGCCGGAGGCAAACGTCACGATTAGCTGGATGGAGACAACCGGCCACTATGCAGATGGAGAAGTGTATGAACTGCGATCGCCTCAAATCGCGGTAACAGCTATCGATAGTAAGCACTCAATTAGCAAGAATCTGCTGACTTCACTCAGAATTCCGCCGCCTGTTTTTGGAGTCGGGCTATTAGAAGCAATTCCAGCATCGACCTTGGAGGCGATCGCGGACCCAGAAGACAAAAACAAAGACGGCATCTCGGGGCGGATAAACCGGGTATGGAACTTTGAAACTAAGCGAGTAGACGTTGGCCGGTTTGGGCTAAAGGCAAATTCAGCAACGCTGATCTCTCAGACGGCAACCGCGTACGCTCACGATATGGGCGTGGCGAATCCGCTGCTGCCAAATAAAGATGGCACGCTAGAGATTGACCAGGCAACGGTGGAAGCTTCTGCCTTCTATACTCAAACGCTAGCAGTGCCAGCGCGAGCGAAAGTGGACGATCCAACCGCTAAAAAAGTGGTGCAAACCGGAGAAAGACTGTTCGAGCAGGCAAACTGCGCCGCCTGCCACCTGGGCGCAATTAAAACGGGAGCGGCTACTGTAAACGCTTTGGCGAATCAGGCGATCGCCCCCTACACCGATTTGTTGCTGCACGATATGGGCCAGGGCTTAGCCGATGGGCGGCCCGACTTTGAAGCTCGCGGGCAAGAATGGCGTACATCGCCCTTATGGGGACTAGGCCTAACGCAGACGGTGCTGCCGTACTCTGGCTATTTGCACGATGGGCGAGCGCGTAGCGTTGAGGAGGCTATTTTGTGGCACGGCGGTGAAGCAGAAGGGGCAAAGCAGGCGTTTGTGGAGATGATTAAGGGCGATCGCCAAGCTCTGCTGAAGTTTCTTAATTCTTTGTAAGCGATCAACGACAGATAGATGGATAAACAGACAGTCAATTACTCGATCAATGGCACTGACTTAAGCCGAATCAAGCAGCTAGCTTAGCTTTGAGAACAGCGCGGGGTTGCTTCATTCGAGGAAAAGGTTTGGGCCTGCGTTTGACCACTCTGGGTTCACGTCGATGAGGCCGAG
>Ga0209194_1000172_pt1 | contig 58322 bp, 50 predicted proteins | sample COGITO_mtgs_1004_FD_184787 | JGI IMG/M metagenome (GOLD analysis project Ga0209194, IMG submission 184787) | Pelagic marine microbial communities from North Sea - COGITO_mtgs_100413 (SPAdes) (version 2) | ecosystem: Environmental > Aquatic > Marine > Epipelagic ... | reverse complement strand
AGATCACTTCCGATACATTCTCCTGGGGAAACCCTACTTAGCTGTTGTACCTGGATTGGCAATAATGAGTTTGGTTCTTGCTTTTATGACCCTAGGTAATAGTCTTCGCGACGCTTTGGATGTAAAGACATAGTGTCTTTTATTCGCTCAATCTGTTTGCATCTAGATTTAAGAATATAAAAAGTAAACAGCTGAACCCAAGTAAACTCGACCCGCCATAACTTATAAAAGGTAGTGGGATTCCAATAGTAGGAACCAAACCTAGGGACATCCCAATATTAATGAAGAAGTGTAAAAATAAAATGGCAGCAAGTCCGTGGCCATAGATACGGGCGAAGTTGTTTTTAAGACTTTCTGCACGATATAAAATCCGTATGATTAAGAAACAAAACACGATGATAACCGCAGCACTTCCATAAAACCCCCATTCTTCTCCTATGGTGCTAAAAATATAATCGGTATGTTGTTGTGGTACAAATTGTCCTTTGGTTTGTGTGCCTTGTAAAAAACCTTTTCCTTCCCAACCCCCTGAGCCAATTGCAATTTTAGACTGGTTGATGTTGTAGCCAATTCCTTGGGTATCGACTTCTTTCCCTAGAATTATATTGAAACGATCGCGATGACGTTGTTCAAAAATATTGTTGAAAATATAGTCAACGGAATACACATAACTACAACTCACAACAATTAAAGCCAAGTAAGGAAGTAACGACGCTTTTTTATTTAGTTTTTTTGAGAAAAAGTACAAGGCAATTAGTAGGGTTATAATGCTCGCAAAAACAAAGGGGATTGGAGTTACGAGTGTCAGAATAAAAAAGAAAAAAAGCCCAAATAAAAGTAGTAGGAAAATAGAATTCAATCCCTCGCGAAACAGAACAAAAAAGAAGGCACCAAAAACCAGTGCGGTTCCGGGATCAGGTTGGAGTATTATGAGGACCATTGGAAGGGCAATGATGAGCCCTACCTGAAGTAGTGATCTTAGTTTTTTAAGATTCACCTGAATTTCACTCAGGTATTTTGCTACTGCTAATGCAGTTGCAACTTTAGCGAACTCAGAGGGCTGTATTCCTATGCCACCAATAGAATACCAAGATGTAGCACCAGAAATATTTTTTCCAAAAAGAAATAAGCCTATTAATAACAAAATGGTAATGAGGTAAAGAATACTCGCAAAGCGTTCAAAAAACTTGGATTTTGCAATCAGAATTACTCCTCCAACAAATAGGCTCACCATGAAAAACAAGAATTGTTTTCCAACGGGTATTTTAAAATTAAAGATGCTTGAATTTTCATTAAAATTTGTGGAATAGATATTCACTAACCCAAAACTCACAAGAGCTAAGTATAGGATTATGCTGATCCAATCGAGTCTGTATAAACTTTTATTCATTGATTGTAAAAGGTTTTCCCGAATAGGGTTTATCGTATTCGCTTACCAAACTTCCTTCGACCATCCTTTTTTCAAGCCAAGAACGTTTCACTTTTTTATTGATGTATTGTTCGAGCATTAAACTAGCGATTGGTGCTGCCCATCTTCCACCCCAATACCCATTTTCTATAAAAACTGCAATGGCAATTTTAGGGTCCTCTTTAGGAGCAAATGCAATAAAAATCGAGTGATCGGTTAGTTGTGTTTTCACTCCATCAATTTTAGTAAAATTCTCAGCAGTACCTGTTTTTCCGCAGACTTCAATGCCCTTGATTCGGGCAATCTTTGCGGTTCCTCTCTCAATTACTTTATGCATACCATCAATTACGACTTCAAAATGTTCTGGATCAATACTGGTGTTTTTACGCAAAAACTTTTGCTGAATTGAATCACCAGAAACCGATCGAAGAAAATGCGGGGTGTAATAATATCCACGATTGGCTATGGCCGCAGTAAAGTTTGCAAGCTGAATGGGAGTAGTTAATACTTCTCCTTGCCCTATGGCATTTGAAATGATTGTAGGAGCCTTCCAACCTCCTTCTTTATACCAAGAGTTATAATAGGACGCATTGGGTATAAACCCTCTCTTTCCTACAGAAAGATCATACCCTAAATAATTTCCAAGTCCAAAACTTTTTAAGTGACTGTTCCATTGGTTTACGCCTTTGTCTGGAGTGTCGTATTTGTTGATTATTTTCTTGTAAGTGTTGGCAAAATAGGTATTACAGGATTGATAAATCCCTTTTAAAAGATCGTTACGAGAACCCCTTCTACAATGGCATTCCATAAAAGCGTTACGGGCATAGAAATGACCTTTGTTGCATTTGAACTGCGTTTCGGGGGTAATGACACCTTCCTGAAGTGCAATTAAAGCATTGAGGGTTTTAAAGGGCGACCCTGGAGGATAAAGCGCTTGCAAGCCTCTATCAAATAAGGGTTTTGCTAAGGTATCTTGGGCAAGTTTTCTGTAGTTTTTTGATCGATCTCTACCCACTAATAAATTGGGGTTGTAGGAAGGAGCACTAACCAAGGCAAGAATTTCTCCAGTCGAAGGTTCTATGGCGACAATTCCACCTCGTTTGTTCTGCATCAAGTATTCTCCATACTCTTGAAGGGTAGCATCTAGGGTTAGATAAATATTTTTGGCTACTTTGGGTTCTACGTCAAAGGTCTTGTTTTTATATTCTCCAATAATTCTATTGAATCGATCTTTTTGAAGAAAACGCTTTCCTTTTTCACCTCTTAACTCATTTTCATACGACTTCTCAATTCCTTGCCTTCCAATCAACTCCCCTTGTTGGTAGTAGGAGTCGTATTTAAGGTCATTGTTATTTACTTCACTTATGTAGCCCAATACATTAGCTCCAAAATTTATGCGGTAATCTCGGAGCGATTTTTTTTGGATAAAAAACCCTTCGTATTTCCACATTTGCTCTTGAAGTGTTGCGTAAGTTTCTTTTGAAATCTGGTTGACAATTACTGACGGAAGTCGCTTAGAAAACTGCCTTGCTTTTTTAAGACTTTTAATTAACTTCTCTTTAGAAATCCCAGTGAGTTCACAAAAGCTAAGCGTATCGAAGGGGATTACGTTTTCTGGAATGATCATGACGTCATAGGCTGGTTGATTCGAAACTAGTAATTTCCCATTGCGATCGTATATGAATCCCCGTTCAGGGTAGTCCGAAATTTCTAGAATTGCATTGTTGTCTGACAACCTCTGATATGAGGTATTGATCACTTGAAGTTGAAACAAGCGACTGATGAATAGGATGCCTATAATGAGGGTAAGTCCTGCCAAGAGTAGCTTGCGCATTAGTTTTTCTTTTTAGTGAGGTTAAGTGTAGCTAATAAAAGTATAAAAGTCAAAGCAGTATTGACCAATGTATTTCGTAAAATAAGTGTAGTATGAGCAACATCAAAGTAGGCTACACTTTGTAGAACAAATTGATGAATCAGAATCATCAAGCCAATGTATAAGGCCTGATTTCCCATGCGCGACTTCATACTGAGTAGGCTGTTACTGTCGGGAATAATACCAAAAGAAAACCGGATGACCCATGGGCGAATGAAGCTAATCAATAAAGTTGCAATGGTGTTAGCACCCGAAGAACTTTGCATTATATCCAAGACGAAGCCTAATAAAAACCCTAATAAAATTAAAAAGAATTGAGAACGGTCGAAGCGATAACTTATGATGAAAAAAAGATAGACTGATGGGCAAGAAAACCCAAAAAGATTAATATGGTCAAAGAGCAGAACTTGTAGCGTAACCGCAACAAAGAAGCCCAATAAAATACCTAAACTATCTTGTACCATCTTCGCTCTTTTTTTGAAGATCTATAAATTCAGATCGTTTTTTATTTTCAATTATATACACATGTTCTAGGTCGGTAAGATTATTCAGTAAAGCCACCTCAATATTATAATAACCTCCAGAGGTTGGGGTTTCGAAATCAATTATTGTACCAATAGGAATTCCTTTTGGGAAATAAGCTGACATTCCTCCGGTCTCTATGGTATCTCCAACTGCGATTGTATTGATTATCGAAACATCGGATAGCACCATTCGAGTGGGGTCATAGCCTTCCCAGGATAAGGATCCAAAAGCACCCTTACCTTGTATTTTAGCATTAATACTGAAGTCTTGATAGAGGATAGAAATTACACTTGAAAAATGTGCGCTGGTTTGTTTTATGATTCCGATGATTCCATTGGGGCCAACGACACTCATACCTTTCAATATGCCATCCGAAGTTCCTTTGTCAATGATTATAATATTCCGGGCTTTGGCATAACTGTTTTTAACAACGGTTGCGGATCGAACCAAGTAATTATTCAATTCGGGATTTGTACTTTCGGAAATTAAATTTTCTGCTTGTTTGTATTGAAGAAGCTCTTGATGCAAAGCGCTGTTTTCAGCAAGGAGACTTTGGTTCGATTCGGTCAAACTGAGATACGACTTCGAATTGTTGATGGATTTAAAAATCCCTCCTGAAATGATAATCCCAAAACGCTGAAGTTTTGATTGGTGATAGCTGCTTCTATAACTCGAGAAAATGATACCAATTCCCAATAGGAAAAGAAAGAGAAGTAAGTTCCTTTTTTGGATTATGATGTTTAAAATCCATTGCATATGCGAACTTATTTAATCAAGATCGTCTTGTAACGCTCAATGTTTTTAAGGACGAGGCCTGTACCACGAACAACGGCTTGTAAAGGGTCTTCAGCAATATAGACAGGAAGATCAGTTTTGAGAGAGATTCTTTTGTCTAACCCTCTGAGCATAGATCCACCTCCAGCTAAATAGATTCCTGTATTGTATATGTCAGCAGCCAATTCGGGGGGTGTTTGCGAAAGGGCTTCCATAATCGCATCCTCAATTCTAAGAATAGATTTGTCAAGTGACTTAGCAACCTCTCTGTAGGATACAATTGCTTGCTTTGGCTTTCCAGTCAAAAGATCTCTTCCCTGAACAGACATTTCTTCTGGTGGATTTTCTAAATCTTCGAGCGCCGCACCAATAGTAATTTTTATTTTTTCAGCGGTACGTTCACCTACGTAAAGATTGTGTTGGCGTCTCATATAATACACAATATCATTGGTGAATACATCTCCTGCAATTTTTACAGATTTATCACATACAATTCCAGACAAAGCAATAACGGCTATTTCTGTTGTACCTCCACCGATGTCAACGATCATGTTGCCTTTGGGTTGCTTGATATCGATTCCGATACCAATTGCAGCTGCCATAGGCTCATGGATCAAATAAACTTCTTTTCCGTTTACACGTTCTGCTGATTCTCGTACCGCTCGCATTTCTACTTCAGTAATCCCGGAGGGAATACAAATCACCATGCGCAGGGAGGGGGTAAATAATTTTTTCTTGAGGGTTGGGATGCTTTTGATGAGCATATTGATCATCTGTTCAGAAGCATTAAAATCAGCAATAACACCATCCTTTAAAGGACGAATGGTTTTGATGTTTTCATGTGTTTTTCCTTGCATCATACTTGCCTCAAGGCCAATAGCAATTACTTTGTTTGTTGTTCGATCAATCGCTACGATGGAAGGACTATCTACAACAACTTTGTCCTTGTGAATAATCAGTGTATTGGCAGTTCCTAAGTCAATTGCAATTTCTTCTGTAAGGAAGTCGAAAAAACCCATAATTACGTATTTTATTTTGGTCTATCCCAAATGTACTAAAAATTAATGTTTAAAATGGCGAATCCCTGTGAATACCATGGACATTTTGTTGGCGTTACAGAAATCAACAGATAGTTGATCCTTGATCGATCCTCCAGGCTGAATAACCGAACGGACGCCTGCGTTGAATGCAATTTCTACACAATCGGGAAAAGGGAAGAATGCATCACTCGCCATGACACAATTTTCAAGATCAAATCCAAAACCACTTGCTTTTTCGATCGCTTGTTTCAAGGCATCAACTCGTGAAGTTTGACCTGTCCCGGAAGCTAGTAATTGATTGTTTTTGACAAGAACAATTGTATTTGACTTGGTGTGTTTACAGATTTTTGAAGCAAATAAAAGATCTGCTATTTGTTGTTCACTGGGCGTGATTGTAGTAGCAACGGTTAAGTGTTTTTTACTGTCTGTGATCGAATCTTTTTCTTGAACCAAATATCCATTAAGACAAGTTCTTACTGAGTTTTGAAGTAATTCATTGCTTTTTTGAACGTGAAGAACCCGATTCTTTTTACTTTTCAAAATAGTTAGAGCATCAGCATCATAGGCCGGCGCAATCACTACTTCACAGAAAAGACTGTTGATTTTCTCTGCTGTTGCAGTATCGATTGTTCGGTTGCAAATCAAAACCCCTCCAAAGGCAGAAACAGGATCTCCAGCCAAGGCATCTTCGTAGGCTTGTAAAAGGGAAGATCGGCTTGCAAATCCGCATGCATTGTTGTGTTTGAGTATCGCAAAAGTTGGTTCTTCGTTTTGAAATTCTTGCATCAACTGTACCGCTGCATCGATATCCAAAAGGTTGTTGTAGGATACTTCTTTCCCGTGAATTTGGTCGAGTAAGTCATTCAATGGCCCAAAGAAGCTTGCTTTCTGATGTGGATTTTCTCCATAACGAAGGCTTTTGGATTCTTGAATACTCAACTTCAAACTAGCGTCTTCCGATTCAGCATTAAAATAATTAAAGATTGCCGAGTCGTAATGAGATGAAACATTGAATGCTTTTGCAGCAAAATGTTTTCTGTCGCTCACAGTGGGTGCCCCTTCTGATGCGTTTAATACATCTAAAAATTCGACATAATCGTTTTTATCTGAAACACAAATTACATCAGCAAAATTCTTTGCAGCTGCACGAATCAAAGAAATTCCACCGATATCAATTTTCTCAATAATGTCTTGTTCAGAAGCTCCTGATGCTACTGTTTTTTCAAAAGGATAAAGGTCTACGATCACTAAATCGATTTGCGGAATTTCGTATTGTTTCAATTCCTCTTGGTCAGATGCTACGTTTTGACGGTTCAAGATGCCGCCGAAAACTTTCGGATGGAGTGTTTTAACACGACCCCCAAGAATAGAAGGGTAGGAGGTGATGTCTTCTACAGCTACTACATCATATCCTAATTCTTGAATGAACTTTTCAGTTCCCCCCGTAGAATAAAGAGTCACACCAAGTGCGTCTAGTTTTTTAATAATAGGAGCTAATCCGTCTTTATCAAAAACAGAAATTAACGCGGAACCAATTTTTTGAGCTGAATTCATTTTAGGAAATATTTATAGAGATATTATTGGATGTCATATGATCGCTAATCAGTTGATTTACTTGTTCTAGTAAATAAACGTCAGTTTGGTCAAATGCGTTTGCAGTATTGGAGTCAATGTCGATTTGACCAATATTGGTTTGGTTCAAGAAAAGGGGGATTACAATTTCAGATTTTACATCAAGATTACAGGCAATATAATTGTCTTGCACATGCACATCTTCCACTACAAAATTTTCATTGGAAACGGCCACTTGTCCACAAATCCCTTTTCCAAAAGGAATAACGGTGTGGTCGGTAGGAATCCCTGCAAATACCTTCAAGTGAAGTGTCTTAGTTTCTGCTTTAGCAAAATAAAAACCAACCCAGTCATAGGTATTGACTTCATGTTTCAACAGACTGCAGATCGCACCCAGCTTTGTTTCTAAGCTGGTGTCGTTGGAGCCTAGAATAATTGAAACTGCAGACAGTAGTTTTTGTTGGTATTCCAAAAAGAAAATTGTTTTCACAAAAGTATTAAAATTTCTATCCAATGATTTGAATTTACATCTAATTTTAAATCAATTTATGAACTAAATAATGTTTACTTTTATTTCAGTAAAACAGAACAGCCTCAACAATTTAAAAGTTGGATCAAAAGCTCAAGTTTAAATGTTTTACTAATTAGAAAACAAGCGTATGAAACAGGAATTTATTATTACAGGGATGACTTGTGGAAATTGTAAAAAAGGTGTGGAAGAAAAACTGAATTCCATTCCTGAAGTAAGTGAAATTCAAGTAGACTTAAAATCGGGAGCTACAGCAATTGAAACGGAGCAAGCACTATCTTTTGAGGCTATTGAAGCTGTCTTGGGGAGTAAGTATACGGTTACAGATAGGAGGATCGAAACGTCTAAATGGAAAGCCTTATTTCCTTTAGGGCTTATTTTTTTATATGTTCTACTAGGAGCAATCTTTTTACAACTTCCTAACTTTAGTCGTTCTGGTTTTATGATGGACTTTATGGGATTGTTTTTTGTTGTTTTCAGCTTCTTCAAGTTTTTGGGTTATCGTTCTTTTCCAACTTCTTTTGCAACTTACGACCCGATCGCAAAGGCAATTCCAATTTACGGATGGATTTATCCGTTTATAGAAACTGCTTTGGGATTGGCTTTTTTGTTTCAGTTTGAGGTAACAATCGCTTTGTGGGTAAGTTTGTTTATTTTGTCGGTTACAACTCTAGGAGTACTCCGATCCTTACTTAATAAAAATAAAATTCAATGTGCTTGTTTGGGAACCGTCCTAAACCTGCCGATGACTGAGGCTACACTAATTGAAAATATTTTGATGATTTTGATGGCTTTGGGTTTACTTTTTGGCATTGCTTAGTTTTAGTTGTATATTTACCAGACGATTCTGTATATGAAGCAATTGAAAGTCATTTTATTACTCCTCCTGTTTGTCCATTCCAAAATGGGCATGGCACTCAACTTTCATTATTGTGGAGATCATTTAGCTGCCATATCGTCTGCCTATAGCCCCAAAGGCTGTGGGATGGAAATGAATAAAAATCAAAAGACGGATAAATTTTCATTTTCCCAAAAAAGTTGTTGTGCAGATGCACTTGAAATATTTCAAAGCACTGAGGATATTAGCATTGCGGATGATGTAAAAGGATTGGATTTAGATTTCCTTAGCTCTCCAATTCAGGGAATTCGTAAGTTAGCTGGGTTAGCCAACAACCAAAAAACTCAGCTTTACAAAAGACCACCACCACTTCAGAGGCGGCTTTTTAACTTGTATGGTTCTTATGTGTTCTACGAGTAAATCATTGGATAATACCCTATTCAATCGATTTTAGTACACAATGAATTTATACAATATATCATGAGAAATTTATACCTATTTATACTACTACTTAGTTGGTCCGTGCAGTCGCAACAACAACTTACTGGACAAATTAAAATTAAAGAAAACACTACCGAATCTCCAATAGAAGGAGTGAATTTAATTTGGCTGAATACTTCAATGGGAACCATTACAGATCAATCGGGAAATTTTAAACTTTCGATGTCTCCCAATTCGAATAAATTAGTAATCAGTTACCTTGGATTCAAAACAGATACCTTAGTCATCTCTAGCCCTAAGATATTGACCCATACACTTCTTCCAAATACAGACGACGCCTTGGATGAAGTTACTCTAACAGAACGACGAAAGGCCATACAAAAATCGTATTTAGAAGCTCAAAATATCATTCGAGTTTCTAGCGAAGAATTACTGAAAGCGGCATGCTGTAACCTTTCTGAAAGCTTTGAAACCAACCCTTCTATTGATGTCAATTTTGCAGATGCATTGACCGGGACAAAGCAAATTAAAATGTTAGGCCTTTCCAGTCCGTACTTATTGATTTCTGAGGAGAATATTCCGATGGTTCGAGGCGCTTCTCAGATTTACGGTTTAACCTTTACTCCCGGTACTTGGATACAAAGCATTCAAATAACCAAGGGCGCTGGAAGTGTAGTAAACGGTTTTGAGAGTATCGCAGGACAAATTAATACTGAAATTCTGAAACCGTCGTTGGACGCCCCCATTTTTATAAACGCCTATACCTCTGTCAATGGGAGGCAGGAATTCAATGCCCATTTCAACACCAAATGGAGCGATAAGTGGAGTGCGGGTTCCTATGTTCATGTAAACCAACGGACGCAGAAATTTGATAATAATGCCGATTCTTTTTTAGATGTTCCGCTTTCGAAACAAATCAATGTCTTGAATCGATGGCAATATACCGATGCAACCAAAGGTTGGGTAGGATTCGCAAGTCTTCGATTTTTAGATGATCAAAAACAAACAGGCTCAATCGATTTTGATCCAGAGTCTCATAGAAATACTCCTGCATTTTGGGGAAGTGAAATAGAAACCCAACGCCTTGACGCTTCTTTAAAAATCGGCTATGTATTTCCAGAAACACCTTACCAGAGTTTTGGTTTTCAGTCGGCATACAGTAATCACGACCAAGACTCTTATTTTGGACTGAGACGTTACGATATTAAGCACAAGAGTTTTTTCACAAACCTGCTGTTCAATTCAATCATCTCGAACACAAAAAATAAGTTTAAAACGGGAATCAATTTTTCTTTTGATCAATATAACGAACGTGTTGATTTAGTAGATTACCAGCGACGAGAGGAGGTCATTGGAGCTTTTTTTGAATACAGCTATGATAGTTTAGACAAGTTGAATATTACAGCGGGAATACGATTAGATGCACATAATCGATTGGGTACTTTTGTCACACCGAGAATTCATTTGCGTTATAATCCGTGGGAACGATCTGTGCTAAGAGCTTCGGTTGGTAGCGGGAGAAAAGTAGCGAATATTTTTGCAGAAAATCAGAAATTATTCGGAACAAACCGCTTGATTCAGTTGGTAGAAAATGGTGGATCTGTCTATGGACTTCGCCCTGAACGAGCTTGGAATTACGGATTGAGTTTTAGACAAGGCTTTACTTTGTTTCAAAAACAAGGAGATATTACCGCAGATTTTTATAGAACACAATTCGAAGATCAAGTTGTGGTCGATTGGGAGCAGGCTAACCACATTCGATTTTATAACCTAGAAGGCTCGAGTTACGCTAATAGTTTTCAGCTTGAATTGGATTACGAACCTTTTGAAAACACAGCTTTACGTTTGGCGTATAAGAATTACAAAGTCAAAACAACCTATGGTACACAAACCTTGCAAAAGCCTTTACAGCCTGAGGAACGTTTCTTTGCCAACTTTGAATATCGTTTTGAAAACGAAGAAAAAGGTTCCCAGTGGAAAACTGATTTCACCTATCATTTTGTAGGAGAACAGCGGCTTCCTTCCAACAGTAGGGATGGAGCAGGTTTCGCATCAGAGTCCTATGGTTTGTTAAACATGCAAATCACACGTGTTTTTTCAAAGCAATTTGAAGTATATTTGGGAGGTGAAAATCTGGGGAACTACAAACAGTTGAATCCTATTATTAGTGCTGATGATCCCTTTGGCTCAACTTTTGATACTTCGTTGGTATATGCTCCGATTTTCGGAAAAATGTTTTACGCAGGACTGCGTTTTAAATTAAATAATACAGAGAAATGAAAAAAATAATTATACTTCTAATTGCACTATTACCTGTGATTGGATTCGCTCAAAAGGCTAAAAAAGACATTCAGAAGACCAGCTTTGAAGTGAACGGAGTTTGTGGCATGTGTAAGGCCCGTATTGAAAAGCAAGCCTTTACGATCAAAGGTGTAAAATCGGCTACTTGGGATATTCCTTCACACCAATTTTCGGTTATTTACGATGCCTCAAAAACCAGCCTTTTGAACATCCATCAAGAAATTGCCTCTGTTGGACACGACACTCCCTTGGCTACTGCGCCAGATGAGGTCTACAACAGTTTGCATATGTGCTGTATGTACGAGCGGGAAAGCAAAGAATAACATTACCTACAATTTAAGCGAATATTGATTTCTTTAGTCTAATGCTTTAGACTAAAGCTTCTATCTAAAATAATAATTGAATAATGGAAAAAAATACAGGATTCTATTTTAGAATCATACATCGGTATTTAGGATTTTATTTGGTTGGTATTATGGCGGTTTATGCGATCAGCGGGATAGCAATGATTTTCAGGAATGATGATACTTTTAAAATCATCAGTGAAGTAGAAACTACGCTGCCCATTAACCTAGACGAGGTTGCTTTAGGGAAGGCACTGAAAATCAAACGCCTTGCTGTTGAAAAAGTAGAAGGCGACCAATTGATTTTTAAGGAAGGGACCTACAATCAGGCAACAGGTAAAACTGTTTACCTTAAAAAAGAGCTTCCTTATATCCTTGACAAGATGGAGCATTTACATAAAGCAACAACCAACAGCCCTATTTATTGGTTGAATATATTTTTTGGAGTATCGCTTTTGTTTTTTGTGATTTCCTCTTTTTGGATGTTTTTGCCGCATACCTCTGTTTTTAAAAAAGGGATTTACTTTACGCTCGCTGGAATACTAATGACCTTACTTATTTTATTTGTTTAGATTACGCTTTGGAGTATAAAAAAAAGCGATCCATTGGATCGCTTTTTTCTTTTTCACTAGGCATATAATTACATCATGCCCGGCATACCTCCACCCATTGGTGGCATACCACCGCCAGCTGGAGCATCTTCTTTGATGTCCAAGAGGGCACATTCGGTTGTTAAGATCATTCCAGAAACAGAAGCTGCGTTTTCAAGAGCTACACGTGTAACTTTTTTAGGATCAATAATCCCTTCTGCAAGCATATCTACATAAGTTCCGTTTTTGGCGTTGTAACCAAAGTTTTGATCTCCTTCAAGGACCTTAGAAACAACAACAGACCCTTCTCCACCAGAATTCTCTACGATGATACGTAAAGGGGCTTCTATAGCTTTCTTGATGATTTGAATCCCAGTAGCTTCATCTGCATTGTCACTAGCAAGATTGTCTAAAACTTTTTTAGCATTCAGTAGAGCAACACCACCACCAGCAACAATACCTTCTTCTACGGCAGCACGAGTAGCATGGAGTGCATCATCGACACGATCTTTTTTCTCTTTCATTTCAACTTCAGATGGAGCTCCTACATAAAGAACTGCAACACCACCCGAAAGTTTAGCTAAACGTTCTTGTAGTTTTTCTTTGTCGTAATCTGAAGTAGAATTTTCAATCTGAGATTTGATTTGACCTACACGACCTTCGATTGCCTCAGCGGATCCAGCACCATTAACAACAGTTGTATTGTCTTTATCAATGGTTACCTTTTCGGCAGTACCGAGCATTTCTAGGGTTGTGTTTTCAAGTGTATAGCCACGTTCTTCTGAAATTACAGTTCCCCCTGTAAGAATAGCAATATCTTCAAGCATAGCTTTACGACGATCGCCAAATCCAGGTGCTTTTACTGCTGCAATTTTCAATGCTCCACGAAGTTTGTTTACTACAAGTGTAGCTAGCGCTTCTCCATCAACATCTTCAGCAATAATAAGCAGCGGTTTGCCCGTTTGAGCAACAGGCTCTAAGACAGGTAAAAGATCTTTCATTGCTGAAATCTTTTTATCGTACAACAAAATGTAAGGGCTTTCTAAGTCAGCTTCCATTTTTTCAGAATCGGTAACGAAATAAGGAGATAAATATCCTCTGTCAAATTGCATTCCTTCAACAACATCTACATAAGTATCCGTCCCTTTAGCTTCTTCAACAGTAATTACACCTTCTTTACCAACTTTTTCAAATGCTTCCGTAATCAAACCACCGATAGTACTATCGTTGTTCGCTGATATACTTGCAACTTGATGAATTTTTTCAGAAGAACCCCCAACTTCGGTAGCAATCGCGTCTAATTCAAGAACGATAGCTCCTACCGCTTTGTCAATTCCTCTTTTAAGATCCAATGGATTGGCTCCAGCAGCTACATTCTTTAGACCTTCCTTTACAATTGCTTGTGCTAGAATTGTTGCCGTTGTTGTACCATCTCCGGCTAAATCGTTTGTCTTTGAAGCAACTTCTTTTACCATCTGAGCACCCATGTTTTCTAGGGGGTCTTCAAGTTCAATTTCTTTTGCTACACTAACGCCATCTTTGGTTACTTGGGGTGCTCCAAAAGCTTTGCCAATAATTACGTTACGTCCTTTTGGGCCTAAAGTAACTTTAACTGCGTTTGCAAGAGCATCTACTCCTCTTTTGATACCATCTCTAGCATCAATATCAAATACTATTTTTTTAGCCATTTTAATTTTATTTTTTGGTTAAACAATTGCAAGAATGTCGTTCTCTTTCATGATCAAAAAATCTTTTCCGTCATGTTGAAGTTCTGTTCCGGCATACTTTCCATAAAGTACGGTGTCACCTACCGATAGGGTAACGGGGTTCTCTTTGGTTCCAGGACCTACAGCAACAACAATTCCTTTTTGAGGTTTTTCTTTTGCAGTGTCGGGAATGTAAAGACCCGAAGAAGTTTGTGTTTCTGCAGCAGCTGGTTCAATAAGAACGCGATCTGCTAAAGGTTTAATATTGATTGTACTCATAATGTCTGATTTATATTAGAATTTTCATGATGCTACTTTCATAAATTATGCCAGTCTATTCCTTGTCAGTTAAGACAAAAAAAAATGCCAGCTTGTCAGGAAGCTGGCATTAATATGTTTAGATAAATAGTGTTTTTATTCTATGGCAGCTGGTTCTTCTGAATCTGCTGGTACTTCAGGAGCCACTTCTTGAATTACCTCAGGAATGGTTTCCGTTGAAATTTGTTCCAGTGTATTACCATCTAATAATTTTGACTCTGCATCAACATTATTTTGACCTGAATTTAAACTGAAATTTGAAAGTAAAATAAGCACCAATAAAAGTGTAGCTAAAACCCAAGTACTTCGATCTAAAAAATCAGTTGTTTTTTGAACTCCTCCCATTTGTTGAGCTCCACCTCCGAAAGACGAAGAAAGTCCTCCTCCTTTTGGATTTTGAACCATTACTACAAGTATAAGAAGGAAACACACTACTAGGATAAGTGCGATAAAAATTGAAAATGTACTCATTGGATTATTTTATTTTTGTTGTAAATCTTTAATAGCTTTGATTTGGTCTGCAAAGAAACTATTTTTTTCCGGATATTTCAAACTTAATATCTTGTAAGAGAGCAAAGCTTTCTTGAACTTACCTTGCTTAACATAAACTTTGGCCAAAGTTTCTGTCATCAACTCTTCTTTGTCAAATTTAATTTCTTTCGATAAATTTTGTTTTGCTGTATTTGCAGATACGGGCGGTATCTTGGGATTATTTTTCAAAAAGGCATCGATGATATCAATTTTATCTTCAAAAGAATTCTGCAGTTCTGAATCTTCAAGCACTTCGGGACTATTGTTTTTAGTCCATTCAATCCATTCCAAGAAACTTAAATTCACAGGCAAAGATTTCTTTGGAGCCTCAACTACGGTCTTATTTTTTTTAGGTTTTGGAGCAACAGCATCCTCCTGTTCTTGGCCGACTTCTTCTACCTTTTCATCAATTATTGTCTCAAGAACAGGCTTAGTTTTTTCCTTTTCTTGGGGCGCTATTGCAGTTGAATTTTCAACCTCCAGCTCAGAATAAAGCCATTCGTACAATGTGTTACGATCTGGACTGATAACAGCCGTTTTTTTAAGAATCAGATCGAAGTTAAATTTCTCTTGTTCTTTTAAAGACTTTAGATAAAGCGCATAGGCAGCTTGAAAATAGGGGTAACGATAGGTTATTTTCTCTAAAGCGAGACGTTGTTCCTCGTTGAGTGCATCGTAGTTTTTTGATAAAGAAGTAAATTCGGTTACGGTCATCATACTACCATTTTGCTAGTGAAGCGTTAAAAATATCTTGGGTAATGCGCTCAAAGATCTCTCCGTGTGCTGTATCCTTGATGTCGTATAGTTGTTGTTCTGCAGGAAAGTCATAATAGAAAGAAAAACGTGTTTCGTAATTATCATCTTCTTTTTTAACGTTAAAATAGCGAACATTGACTGAGATGGTTAAACGATTTTGAGCTGCTGTATTCTCAGCAGTTGCCGACATGGGTGTTATTCCGTATTCAACAATCTCTCCTTCAAAGACAAGATCACCATTTGTATTGGTTAGGTTGAGGTTCGTTTGATTGATTAAAATATCCTGGAGGGCAAGCGTAAAGTCTCGATCCAAGCCCGGTTCAATAGTAGATCCAGGTCTGTTTCCAGCGACATTTTCAAAATAATTTACTTGAAAAGTTTCTGTCCCAGCTGGGATAGATGCTCCTGTAAAAGAGTAGATTCCACATGAATGTATAGCGAAGCCAAGGAGTAAGGCTCCCAAAATTTGGATGTAATTTTTAATCTTCTGAACCTTCATTTAAATCGTATTGTTTTATTTTTCGGTATAGTGTTCGTTCCGAAATTCCGAGTTCTTCTGCTGCTAATTTACGTTTTCCTTGGCTTCGTTCCAAAGCCCTTTTGATCATTTCAATTTCTTTTTGAAGAAGCGACAAAGGCTCTTCTTCTGTAATTGTTTCGGCATAATCATAGGAATCTTCGGGTTCTATTATGGGCTCCTGAAATTGATTTTCAAGTTGCAATGCTTTTAGAGGCTGCGGATTTTCCTCTACGGATTCCTTCCCGTAAATTTTATTGATTAAGCCCTGATTTTTTTCTTGAACATCCTCTGATGTCTCTTGCTTCATCAGCTCTAAAGTAAGCTTTTTGAGATCGTTTAAGTCGTTCTTCATATCAAAAAGAACTTTGTACAGTATTTCTCGTTCCGAAGCAAAGTCACCGGATTCCTTTTCTCCTGATCTAACAACAGGTAATTGAGCGCCCATATCGGGCAAATAAGCCCTGAGAATTTGAGAATTCAACTCGCGCTCTTTTTCTAAAACTGAAATTTGTTCTGCTACATTTCTGAGTTGTCGGATGTTTCCATTCCAATTGTATTGCGAAAGAGTCATTTGTGCATCCTCATTCAGGCGAACGGTTGGCATGTGGTATTTTTGAGCAAAATCTGATGCAAATTTTCGAAACAATAATGGAATGTCTTCTTTGCGATCTCGCAATGGAGGTAGATTGATTTCAACGGTGCTGAGACGGTAGTACAAATCTTCTCGGAATTTTCCTTTTTGTATGGCATCACGCATTTTTACATTAGTTGCAGCCACAATGCGAACGTTTGTTTTTTGGGTTTTGGAAGATCCTACTTTTAAGAATTCTCCTGTTTCTAATACACGCAAGAGTCGCACTTGAGTAGCTAGGGGTAATTCGCCTACTTCATCTAAGAAAACCGTACCCCCATCGGCTACTTCAAAATAACCACTTCGGGTGTTAGTAGCGCCAGTGAAAGCTCCTTTTTCATGTCCAAAAAGCTCACTGTCGATTGTACCCTCTGGGATTGCTCCGCAGTTTACTGCAATGTATTTGGCGTGTTTTCTGTGCGAATACTGATGAATTATTTTAGGAATGTTCTCTTTACCAACCCCGCTTTCACCGGTAACTAAAACAGAAATATCGGTTGTTGCTACGCGTACTGCTTTTTCTAACGCTCGGTTGAGTAGTGGGTTCATCCCAATGATACCAAAGCGCTGTTTTATGGCTTGAATTGATTCCATCGATTATATAGTTTCGGAAATCCCAACAGGAATTCCTATTAAAGTTGCAGAGGTACAGTCGTTGATTTTTACATCAACAAAATCCCCTACCACATAGTTTTCTTTTGGAAACACCACAACGGTGTTTTGTGAAGTTCGTCCACTCCATTGCAGGGCAGACTTTTTCGATTCACGTTCGATCAAAACACAAACCGTTTGATCTTTATATTCCGCTGTTCTGAAGCGACTGTGAACGCGTTGTTTTTCAATAATTTCCTGAAGCCTACGCAGTTTTACTTCTTCGGAAATATCATCCTCAAATTTTCGTTCGGCCATTGTCCCTGGACGTTCTGAATACGAAAACATAAAGCCAAAGTGATATTGTACATAGTCCATCAAACTGAGAGTATCTTGATGATCTTCTTCTGTTTCTGTAGGGAATCCAGCAATTAAGTCTTGAGAAATGGAACAATTTGGAATAATCTTCCGAATGTTATCAATCAAGTCAAAATATTCTTGTCGCGTATGCAGGCGATTCATTTTCTTTAAAATACGGTCACTACCCGATTGGACAGGAAGGTGTATGTGTTTGCAGATATTATCGAAGGCTGCCATGGCATGAATTACATCAAGTGTAAGGTCTTGCGGATTTGAAGTCGAAAAACGGATTCTCATTTTAGGTTGCGCTTGAGCAACAAGTGATAGTAGTTGGGCAAAATTCAAAGCGGTTTTTTGTTGAAGTTCAGTTGCTTTATCAAAATCTTTTTTAAGCCCACCACCATACCAAAGGTAACTGTCGACATTTTGACCTAAAAGTGTAATTTCTTTAAACCCTTTATTGGCCAAGTCTTGAACTTCATCTAAAATACTTTTCGGATCCCTACTTCGTTCCCTCCCTCTGGTAAAAGGAACCACACAGAAGGTACACATATTATCGCATCCACGAGTGATAGACACATAGGCACTTACGCCATTCGATTGTAAGCGAACAGGAGCAATATCGCCATAGGTTTCTTCTTTAGACAAAATTACGTTTACAGCATTTCGACCGCTTTCGATTTCTTGCAGGAGGTTGGGAAGATCTTTGTAAGCGTCAGGTCCAACGACCATATCGACGATTTTTTCTTCTTCTAAAAACTTATGTTTTAAGCGTTCTGCCATACAGCCCAAAACACCAACCTTCATTTTAGGATTAGTCCGCTTTACCGCATTGAATTTTTCTAAGCGTTTGCGAACAGTTTGCTCCGCCTTATCTCGGATGGAACAGGTATTGACCAGAACAAGATCAGCTTCTTTCATTTCTGTTGTGGTTTCAAAACCTTCAGTTGATAGGATGGAAGCAACAACTTCACTGTCAGCAAAATTCATTTGACATCCGTAGGACTCGATATACAGTTTACGCGCTCCAGGATTCTTTGGGTTTAATTTTTTAGATAAAGGTTCCCCATTAAAATCATTTGGATTTTTATCAAGAGTAGCGTGAAGTGCTTTGTGGTCGCTCATATGTTTATTGTAGAGTGGATTCCAAAACTAAATATGTAAGAATCTCTTTTCTGAGCGTAAAATTACAAAAATTGTTCCATAATGTCATCTTGTCAGGTCACTTCGTTTTCAATGGTTTTTTAGTATGCGAAATCAAGTCAATTGAACCTATTTTGGTTTGCCTTTTTGAGGCGTATTTAAATTTTAGTTTCATTATAATTTTGAGACCTAAGAAAAAACCAATTACTTTTGTCAGCAGAAAAGAGCACACATGGCAAAGAATTTGGTTATTGTTGAGTCCCCAGCTAAGGCTAAAACTATCGAAAAGTTTTTAGGAAAAGATTTTAAAGTTGCCTCGAGTTTTGGGCATATAGCTGATCTGCCTTCCAAAGAGTTAGGTGTTGATGTAGATGGAGATTTTTCTCCCAAATACATTGTTTCCGATGATAAAAAGAAAGTTGTTACGGAACTAAAATCATTAGCTAAGAAAGCGGATATGGTTTGGTTGGCGAGTGATGAAGATCGAGAAGGAGAAGCCATTGCATGGCATTTAGTACAGACTTTAAAGCTAAATGAAAGCAATACCAAGCGTATTGTTTTTCATGAAATAACCAAAAATGCGATCCTAAAAGCGATTGAAAACCCACGCGAAATTGATTACAACTTAGTCAACGCTCAACAAGCTCGAAGAGTATTGGATCGTTTGGTGGGATATGAATTATCACCCGTACTTTGGCGCAAAGTTAAAGGGGGTCTTTCAGCTGGGAGAGTGCAATCGGTATCTGTACGTTTGATAGTTGAGCGCGAACGAGAAATAAAAGCATTCTCTGCACAATCGATGTATAAAACCCAAGCAGATTTTTTGTCTTCTCAAGGGAAAACAATCAAAGCAAATTTGAATACCACCTTTGATCAACCCTATCAAGTACAAGATTTCCTTCTAGAAAATGTGAATGCACAATTCTCTATTGGATCTAAAGAAACGAAGCCAGCCAAAAAGAGTCCAACCGCACCTTTTACAACCTCTACCTTGCAACAAGAAGCTTCACGAAAATTATATTTTTCTGTAAGCAAGACCATGACCATGGCTCAGCGTTTATATGAAGCTGGTTTGATTACATATATGAGAACCGATAGTATGAATCTTTCAAAGGAAGCTCAAACTGCTGTTCTTTCTACCATTGAAAATAATTATGGAGCAGCGTATGCACAAGCCCGAACCTTTAAAACAAAGAGTAAAGGAGCACAAGAAGCTCATGAAGCCATTCGACCAACGGATGTAACCAAGGCTAAGATTGAAGGAGATTACGACCAAATGCGCCTTTACGAGTTGATTTGGAAAAGAACTGTTGCCTCCCAAATGAGTGACGCACAATTGGAGCGAACACAGCTAAAAATTAAAGCATCAACGCACAAAGAAATTTTCACTGCCAAAGGGGAAGTGATCAAGTTTGAGGGCTTTTTAAAAGTATATCTTGAAGGTGTAGACGAAGATGAGGAAGAAGCAGAAGGGATGTTGCCAGCAGTGAATCAAGGTGATCTCGTTGACTTGAAGTCTCTCGTTTCTACCCAACGATTTTCAAGGCCACCCTATCGCTATTCAGAAGCTGCCTTAGTCAAAAAACTAGAAGAATTAGGAATTGGACGTCCCTCTACCTACGCTCCGACAATTTCAACGGTTCAAAACAGAGGATATGTTGCTAAAGGAGTAGTTGAAGGGGCGGAACGCAACTACCATCAATTGTCTTTGAATAAAGGTGAAGTCGAGGTCAAGCTCTTGACGGAAATGGTTGGTTCCGACAAAGGAAAACTTGTTCCTACCGATATTGGAATGATTGTAAACGACTTTTTGGTCAATAATTTTAAAGATATTTTAGACTACAGTTTTACGGCTCAAGTTGAAAAAGATTTTGACGAAATAGCTGAAGGGAACGAAGATTGGATTAAAATGATCAAAGGATTTTATGGTGATTTCCATAAGATGGTAAACTTTGTTCAAGAAAATGCAGAACGCGAATCAGGTGAACGTAGTCTAGGGACTGACCCTAAATCTGGAAGAGAAGTTAAAGTGCGTTTAGGAAAATTCGGTCCCATAGCTCAAATTGGAAATGCAGATGACGAAGAAAAACCAGTGTTTGCCAGTTTAACCACCGAACAACAATTAGACACCATAACTTTTGAAGAAGCGATGGAGTTATTCCAATTGCCCAAAAGTTTGGAAGATTATGAAGGACAGCCCGTTAGCGTTAACAATGGTCGTTTTGGCCCCTATGTCAAGTTTGGCGAAGTATTTGTTTCGCTCCCTAAAGGAACCAATCCGATGGAAGTTGACGACGCAATGGCGATTGAACTTATTGAAGAAAAGAAGAAGGCAGACGCACCTATATATACTTACAAAGACCTTCCTGTCACAAAAGGGAGTGGTCGTTTTGGACCTTTCATTAAGTGGAGTGGCATATTCATCAATGTAAACAAGAAGTACGATTTTGATGCACTCAGCACACAAGATATCGAAACATTGATTGACGATAAAATCCAAAAAGAAATTGACAAGGTTATTCACGATTGGAAGGACGAAGGAATTCGTGTAGAAAAAGCTCGATGGGGAAGATCCAACATCATTCAGGGGAAATTGAAAATTGAATTGTCAAAAGATATTGACCCCACTAAAATCACTTTAGAAGAGGCTATAAAACGTATAGAAGCGAAGAAGCCTGCTAAGAAAAAAGCGAAGCCAAAAGCAAAAGCGAAAACAAAAGCAAAGCCAAAGGCAGCAAAAAAGAAATAAGAAGATGAGTCTGGATCTCTTTGAACCCGTTAATGAAGCTGTTTTTGGTGTTTCGGTTCTATTACCGAAACAAGTTTTGGGTAAAAAAATAAAAGTACATACTGAGCAGCTAGGTTTCCCAGAGCTGAATGATATTAAAATAGCCCTTTTTGGAGTCCGCGAGAACCGAAACGGTTTCTTTTCTTCTACAGCTTACGAAATGGATGAATTCCGCAAACAGTTTTATCAATTGTATCCAGGGAATTGGAGTGTTGAAGTAGCGGATTTAGGCGACTTGCCTAACGGAGAGACTCCTGAAGACAGTTATTTTGCAATAAAAGAGGTTTGCATAGCCTTGAAGCAGATGGATATTATTCCCGTCATTATAGGTGGGACACAAGATTTGACTGTTGCGGTTTATCGCTCTTTTGAAAATGCCATGCAATGGGTGAATATGGTTTCCGTAGATAATCGTTTCGACTTTTCCCAGGACGAGGAATTAATTTCAGGAAAATCCTATATGAGTAAAATCATCATGGAAAACCCAAGTTATTTATATAACTACACCAACATAGGGTATCAATCCTATCTTATTGCTCAAGAAGAATTGGATTTGATGGAAAAACTTTTTTTTGAATCGATTCGCTTAGGAAGTGTACTGGATAACAATCAGGTCACCGAACCAGCTTTTAGAGAAGCAGATATCGCAAGTTTTGACATGAAAAGTCTCCGAAGTTCCTCTGACGGAACCTATGCACAAGGTGCGCCAAACGGAATAGACAGTCGAACAATATGTGCCTTGTCTCGATACGCTGGAATTAGTGACCGCTTGAGTTTAGCAGGTTTTTTTGACCTACCGAACAACACGCTTTTTCATAAATTATTAGCGCAAGTCATTTGGTATTTTATTGAAGGAGTGGATTGTCGATTTGGTGAATATCCCGTCAATATAAGTCAAAATTTTAAGCGCTATACGGTAGCAATGTCGGACCGAGAAATGGTGTTTCATCAGAGCGAAAAAAGTGGAAGATGGTGGATAGAATTACAAAATGAAAACTATTTAGATAATAAATCAAAAAGTAAGACGTTATTATCTTGCATGCATCAAGATTATCTAGATGCTTGCAACGATATTTTACCCGACAGATGGTGGAAAGCCACAAAAAGAGGATGAGTGATTGAATCTTTTTATTTATCTTAACGCGGTAGAAATCTATATTGAAGAAATTGAAAAGCCCTTAAAAGAGCAAAATCTTTTATGAAAAAAATATTTGTTTTAATTGCCACCGTTCTACTCCTTATTGGATGTGGGAATAAGAGGGGTGAATTAGTCGGAGTTAAACAGAAGAAATGGTTTCCTGAAAAACCTTTTGGAATGACTAAAGTCGATGGTGGAGCTTACATCATGGGAAAGGCCGACGATGATATGGCTCAACTCCAAAATGCGCAAGCTAAAACAGTTACTGTTCGTTCTTTTTATATGGACGAAACAGAAATCACAAATAGTGAGTACCGACAGTTTGTTTATTGGGTTCGAGATTCAATTGCTTTAGCAATGCTAGCTCGGAAAGCTGATGAATTGGATTTAGGTGAAGAAGCAGGTGATGGTATTGGTGAGTTTGCTTTTGCAGATGCAGATACTGCTGACCTTACTGAATTTCAGAAATACATGAAGGCCAATTACTACGATCTTAATGAAGATCTGTATGCTGGTCGTCCGTTGAATTGGGATAATGATATTGCATGGTCCCCAGAAGATTATGTAGACCAAGCCTATGTTGAAGTTATGGATAGCCTATATCTACCGCCAGAAGTTTGGTACAATGGCGAAATGAAACTCGATATCAATAAATTGAAATATAAATATTCATGGTTTGATGCTGAAGCAGCTGCTTTGGAAAGAAAAAGAAACCCATCTGTACGTGATCGTTTACCTTTTATCAAAAAAGAAGAGATTGAAATTTACCCCGATACAACGGTATGGATTAAGGATTTTAATTATTCTTATAACGAACCCATGCACAACGACTATTTCTCCCACCCAGCATATCAAGACTACCCTGTTGTGGGAGTTTCTTGGAGTCAGGCTGTAGCATTTTGTAATTGGAGAACGAGTTATAAAAATTCATACCAAAGGAAAAACAACAAGCCCCTTGTCAATTATTTCAGATTACCCACTGAAGCAGAATGGGAATATGCCGCACGTGGTGGAATACCTTCTGGTATTTACCCATGGGGATCACCCTATTTGTTAAATGATCGAGGTTGTTTTTTAGCCAACTTTAAACCCTTGCGAGGAGATTATTCTTCTGATCAAGCGATGTATACTGTTGAAGCCAAATCATACTTAGCCAATGATTATAACCTCTACAACATGGCAGGTAATGTTGCTGAGTGGACAGGATCGTCATACGACCCAAGTGCATACGAATACGTATCGTCTTTAAATCCAAACCTTTCGCTAGCTCAGGAGAAAAGAAAAGTAGTTCGTGGAGGTTCTTGGAAAGACGTTGCTTATTTTCTTAGAGTAAGTTCTAGAGATTTTGAATACGCTGATACTGCTAGAAGTTATATAGGATTCAGAACCGTACAAGATTATTTAGGCTCTGAAAAAGTTAAAATTAAATAGAAATAATTATCTTTAACACATACAAATTTATTCGAAATATGGACGCAAAACAGTTAAAAGGAAGATTAAGAAGAAAGATTATCATGCACATGTTATTCCAAATTGGAGGAGCAGTGGTAATTGTGGGAGCATTATTTAAAATACTCCACTTGGAGATAGGACCCATCACAGGTGGGGTAGTACTAGGTTTAGGTCTCGGTACTGAAGCTATTATTTTCTTAGTAGGAGGACTTATGTTAGACGATGCTCGTGAAGAGCATGCTGCATTTGTAGAACATCAAATGGAAGGATCTAGTCACGGAAATTCTTCATCGCATTCTGAAGAAGGCTTATCTAGCAAAATTGATGCAATACTCCAACAAGCAAAGCTAGATGTAAATTTAGTTGATGGCTTAACTTCAAGTATCAGAAATCTTGAGGCATCTGCAAAAGCACTTACACCAGCTGCTGATGCAATTTCTTCGTCAAACAATTATTCAGATCAATTGGCTAAAGCTGCTGCTCAATTAGAAGCTTTAAACCAGTTATACAGTTCTCAAGTTGCTGATGCTAACACTCAGTCTTCTTATAACGAACAAGTAGCTGAAAACACACAACAGTTCAAAGCTCAAATGGAGGCTATGTCTGCAAACTTAGCTTCACTTAATCAAGTTTATGGCGGAATGCTTTCTGCAATGAACAAAAACTAAGAAGCATGGCTGGAGCAAATGAAACCCCACGTAATAAACTTATTGCGTTGATGTACTTAGTGTTCATTACCATGTTGGCATTGAACGTTAGTAAAGAGGTTTTGGATGGATTTGGACAAATGTTCAAGAAAATTCAGAGCGCAAATGAACGAGTGAATTCAGGTAATGAAATTTATTATCAGAAAATCGCCGTTAATGCTGAAGAAAAAGAAGGCAAATGGATCGGTCACAATCTAACCGCTAAAGAGATTCGTAAAGAATCAACGGCATTCTTCAATAGAATTCAAGAGATAAAAAATTCGATAACGGCAGATCGTATTGCTGATGATCCCGAGTTAGATAAATATTCTGAAATGGACAAAGGAGAGCAACTGGATTTGATCTTTTTCAATGCCAGTGGAGTCTCTGATCAAGGTAAAGAATTTATCGAACAAATGAATAACTACAAAATGAGAGTCATTCAGGTATTTGCGAGTCAATACCCTCAATACACGGAACTGGTTGAAGAACGTTTTCAGGCTGGTGACTTTGAAGGCAATATTCTCAATAAAGACGGTCAATCTCAACCTTGGTTGTCGGCAAACTATGAAGGCTTTCCCCTTATTTCATCTTTAGCAAAACTAACGATGATGCAGAACGACATTCGACTAACGGAGAGTGATGTACTAAACGCATTGTTAGGGAAAGAGCTTGAAGCTGGAAGTAAGGTTACCAAAGACAATTACATCACCCTTTTAAAGACAGAAAAAGGTGCTTATTATCAAGGAGAAACTTTTGATGGAAGTATTCTTTTAGGAAGAAAAGGTGGTGCTCAAAATCCAAATGAAGTACGAATTTCTTTGGATGGAAAAGCATTGGTCGAATCTCAGTACGAATTGATTCCAGGTGGAATTAAACTTAAGGTTGACGCAGGACGTCCAGGAGATCACAAAATATCGGGAGATTTAGTTTTCAAGAACAACGGTATGGAATCGAGAATTCCTGTTGATCAAATGTATTCGGTAATTGCAAAACCAAATTCGGCTGTAATTTCTGCTGATAAAATGAATGTGGTATACCGAGGAGTAGCTAATCCAATGACAATTTCTATCCCGGGTATTCCCGATAATAAAATCAGTGCATCTGCACCCGGTCTTAAAAGGCTTAGAGGGAGTAAGTTTATTATGAATCCTGGTAAAGGAAGAGAGATAAAAATTACTGCCAGTGGTACATTACCCGATGGTCAACGAGTTTCAACTTCTACTAAGTTTAGAATTAAGGATATTCCAAGACCAACAGGTACAGTTCGAGGTCAAATGGGAACCATCAAAATTCCTAAAAACAATTTATCTATAGCAACTATTGGTGCTGTATTAGATGATTTTGATTTTGATATTAAGTTGAAAACGGTAAGCTTCAAATTCAAAGTCCCTGGGCAAGCAACTATTTCTGTAAATGGAAATAAGCTAAATACAAAAGCTAAAGGAGCTTTACGAAGAGCTAAAGCTGGGCAATCTGTTCAGATCTTTGATATAAAAGTTCAAAACCCAAATAATCCAAGTTACCGATTTAAGAAAGTATCTCCGGTGATTTGTGAGATCGTAAACTAACACTAAAAGTCATGAACACAAGATCTTTCTATTCTTTTATTCTTATATCGTGTACGTTCATCAGTACTGCTATGGCTCAGTCCAATTTGCTTAACGCTCGAGTTCCTCAAGAAATTGGGCAACTCAACGAGCAGCAGGTAGAAGCTAATGATGAAACTCCACTCGCGTATGGATTTATAGATGATCGGGATATTTTGTGGTCTAAGACCATTTGGGAAATTGTAGATTTAGATGAACGAATTAATTTTCCGTACTACTATCCTACAGATACACTCAATTTAGGTCCAGATCGTAGATCGTTATTTCATGTTTTGAAAAAGAATTTACGGAATGGAAAAATCAAGGAAGTTTATGACGATGATTATTTTCAGTCGAAATTAACCTATCAAGAGATTTTAGATAAGTTAGTAGCAATCGACACCTTAGAAGCTGGTATTGAACAATTGAATGCAGGTGAAGAACTTGATCCTCAGTACATCAACAGAAGAACAATTACTGCTGCTGAAATTAGACAATACAGAATTAAAGGCACTTGGTATGTTAACAAAAGACTCGGTGAATTGAAATACCGTTTATTGGGTATTGCCCCAGTTGCTCCTGATGTTTATACACTAGATTTACCTGAAGAAGAACAGGATTTAGTAGAATTGTTTTGGGTTTGGTTTCCCGATGCAAGAAAATCGTTAAATGCCTCTAAGGTATTTAATAATAGAAACTCATCACAACCCATTACCTATGATCACATGCTCAACTCGAGACGGTTCAACTCGTTGATTTACAAAGAAGAAAACGTATATGAAGATCGTAAAATCGAAGAGTATATTTTTGAAGATGCCTTAAAACAACTTCTAGAATCAGAACGTGTTAAGTCGGTTATACGAGATTTTGAACAAGACCTATGGAACAATTAAATTGTTCTTTATAGATTTAAAAAACGCTGCTTATTGCAGCGTTTTTTTTTACTTTTATTTTATATGAAACATTCGCTTATAGTAGGTCTAGGATTAGCAGGTTTGGCATATGCCGAACAGCTCAGACGTGCAGGATTGTCTTTTCATATTATCGATGGTGGAGTGGGAGGCTCGTCCCAAATTGCAGCTGGAATTTATAACCCTACAGTTTTAAAACGTTTTTCTCTTTCTTGGAACGGTGACCTTTTTCATTCCTATGCACTACCTTTTTACGAACAATTGCAAGCTCGTTTGGATTCTGAGTTCATTCATCCAGCTCCAATTCAGAAAATATTCAATACGCTCAGTGAACACAATGATTGGGTTTCAGCCTCAGATCAGCACGGTTTAAAAATATTTATGGATCCAAAAATCCACACCGATATTCCTAATGAGGTAAAGAGCCCGCTTGGTTATGGGCAAGTTAATTTTACGGGTCGAGTTGCTACTCAAATTCTCTTAAAGTCTTTTAGAGACTCACTAAAGCCAGAAGAATTAACTACGGAGAACTTTGAATATGATCAGTTGGAAACAACTGTTGAGAGGATACAGTACAAACAAATTAAAGCAAAGCATATTGTCTTTTGTGAAGGCTATCAAATGGTCAATAACCCATTCTTTAACAAGTTGCCCTTGATCGGACTTAAAGGTGAGATTTTGATCATAAAGGCACCTTCCTTAAAGTCTAAATCTATTTTGAAAGGACCAATCTTCATTGCACCTATTGGGGGTGATTTGTATTGGGCAGGAGCTACCTTTGAACGAAATGACAAAACTTTAGCCTGTACTGAACAAGGCCGCTCTTGGATAGAAGAACGTATCCGTAACATGATTTCTTCAGAATACGCTGTTCTAGAACATATTGCTCAAATAAGACCAACAGTTCTGGACCGTCGTCCACTTATTGGGTCACATCCAGATCATCAAAACATTCATCTTTTAAACGGTTTTGGTGCACGTGGCGTGCTGGGTGCGCCCCTACTTTCGAAATGGTTATCCGATCATATTGAAGGAATATCCGAACTTCCTGCTGCAGTCAACTTGTCTCGCTTTGAAAGTTATTTTAGACAAACCGACTAAACGCTAGTTTATTTCATTTGCATTCATCAAATTTGCAAAAAATTTTTTATGCTTAGCGTTCAAAACGTATCAGTATCTTTTGGAGGTGAATATTTGTTCAAAGACATTTCATTTCGCTTAGGTCCAGGAAACCGAGTGGGTCTTGTGGGTAAAAATGGAGCAGGTAAATCTACTCTTCTTCATTTAATTGCTGGTGATACCCCAGTTTCTGAGGGTACTATTTCTCAAGAGAAAAGTATTCAACTTGGATTTTTAATGCAAGATATTGATTTTGATATGGGAAGAACGGTTCTCGAAGAAGCATATCAAGCCTTTTCAGAAATCAAATCGCTTGAGGTTCAGATGGAAAAAATTAATCATGGTTTGTCTACGCGAACAGATTATGAGTCAGAATCATATAATGAACTCATCATTCAGCTCAATGAAGTTAGCGAACGCTATGAAATTATAGGGGGTTACAATTATCAAGGTACAACAGAACGAATACTTCAAGGCCTTGGTTTTACTTCAGCAGATTTTGATAAACAAACCGATACCTTTTCAGGCGGATGGCGCATGCGGATTGAGTTAGCCAAATTACTTTTACAACCCAACGATATTCTGTTACTGGATGAGCCAACCAATCACTTGGATATAGAATCGATTATATGGTTAGAAGACTTTTTGAGAAAATATAAAGGTGCTGTCGTTTTAGTTTCTCACGATAAGATGTTTTTAGATCAGGTTACCAACCGTACCATTGAAATTGTTGGAGGACGAATTTACGATTACAATAAAGCCTATTCTAAGTATATGATTTTACGAGAAGAGATTCTCACGCAACAACGCGCAGCTCAAAAAAATCAAGAAAAACAGATTCAACAGACCGAAAAGCTAATTGAACGATTTAAGGCAAAAGCCTCAAAAGCAACCATGGCACAGTCGCTTATTAAGAAGCTTGATAAGATTGACCGGATTGAACTTGATGTTGAAGATAATCGCGCAATGAAATTGAGTTTTCCCGTTTCAAAACAACCGGGTAAAATGATCATTGAAGCCAAAAGGATAAAGAAAGCTTATGAGGACAAGATGGTTTTGCAGGGTGTGGATTTTGAAATTGCACGCGGTACAAAAACAGCTTTTGTTGGGCAGAATGGACAGGGAAAATCTACTTTGGCTAAGATCATTGTAGACGACATAACCTATGAAGGCGATTGTGCTCTTGGGCATAATGTGATGTTGGGTTATTTTGCACAAAATCAGGCAGAATATTTAGACGGAAATTTGACCTTATTGGAGACCATGCAGGATGCTGCTACTGACGCCAATCGTTCTCGTGTTCGAGATCTTTTGGGCTCTTTTCTATTTCGTGGTGACGACGTAGAGAAGCGCGTAAAAGTGCTTTCAGGTGGAGAGCGGAATCGTTTGGCTCTAGCCAAATTGATGTTACAGCCCTTCAACGTTTTGATTATGGATGAACCTACTAACCACTTGGACATAGATTCGAAGAATGTGTTGAAAGAAGCCTTACGTAAGTTTGAAGGGACTTTGATTTTAATTTCGCATGATCGAGATTTCCTTCAGGGTCTGAGTGATCGTGTATTAGAATTTAAAGATCATAAACTCAAAGAATACTTAGGCGATATTAATTTATACCTAGAGCAGAAAAACCTTGATTCCCTAGTTGCGTTGGAACTTAAAGAGAAAGTTAAAAGTCAAAAACCAGCCCCGAGTAAAAATGATTACGAAAGTCAGAAAAAATTAAAGTCGCTTCAAAACAGGCAATCAAAAATTGAGCGAGAAATTGCCGAGCTTGAAAAAGAACTTAAAATTTCCGACGCAGCATTAGAAAGTAATTATGAGCAAACCATTGCTCAAGCAAATTTCTTTGAACACTATAATGGGAAAAAGGATCAATTAGGTCTTTTGATGAAGAAATGGGAAGTTGTAGCCGAAGAACTAATGGAATTTGAAATCTAATGGAAGAGCATTTTTTTCAATGTCCCTATTGCTGGGAAGAAATTTCTATGTTACTCGAACCATCGAATCAAGAACAACAGTATATTGAGGATTGTGAAGTATGTTGTCGTCCGATTCAAATTCAATATTCTTTTGAAGAAAGCCTTCAATCGTTTTCAGCACAATCTTTAGAGGATTAATTTACTTGCTTCATAAAATTGGATAACATCTGTTCTGTGATTACTGGATTCGCTCCTTTTTCTTGAGCTACAAGCGCTCCCATTGCACAGGCTTTTCCCAGTGACTCATCTGGGGTTTTCTCTTGAAGGAGCAAGCTTAAAAGCGTCCCTAGGAACGAGTCCCCAGCTCCAACGGTATCCATAACTTGAGCAGGATAGCCCTTTTGAGTATAAAAAACTCCTTCGTGAAATAAAACTGCACCGTCTTTGCCCAAGGTTACGCAAATTGTAGGGGTATCGGTTTTGTTTGCAATGAATTGAATTTGTTCTTTTAAGCTCTTGGTTTTCATGCCTAGCGCAACACAAATTTCTTCTATTTCTTCGTCGTTGAATTTAATGAAATTCGACTGACTCATAAATAATTCTACATCTGGAATGGAGTAGTGGGGAACTCTCAAGTTAACATCAAAAACAGGGTAGGGGGCAATTTCTAATAAGTCTAGCAAACATTTTTTAGATACAGAATCACGAGCGACGAGGCTTCCAAAAACAAAAGCATCGGAAGTATACAGGAGTTCTTTATGTTCGGGTTGTAATTCAATTTTATCCCAACTAACAGGATGATTGATTTCATAGGATGCCGAATCTTGTTGATCTAGCGTTACAGTAACGCTACCAGTATCAAACTTGTTATTTATTTGTATGTATTTAGGATCCAGACCCAGCGCTTTTATTTGAGCAATGATTTCCTGCCCCTGTATGTCATTTCCAACGCTACTGATCATCTGCGAATCCATACCCCAAGATTTGATGCGTAAGGCAACATTCAAGGGTGCACCGCCTAATTTTTTTTCCTCTGGAAAAAGATCCCATAAAACTTCTCCAAAACATACTACCTTTTTCATGAATTACTTAATTAGCTGCTTACTTAGGCGTTCAAGCGAAATCCCTTTAGTTTCTGGCATCATAAATAAAACAAATACAAGTTGGAGGACCATCATCCCAGCGAATAAAATAAAAACGTAGCCAGGATTTGGGAATGCAGACAAGGCTACGGGCATGAAAAGTGTAATAAGTGCGGCCAGTACCCAATGGACAGAACATCCAAACGATTGTCCTTGAGCTCGAAGACTGTCTGGGAAAATCTCAGAGATGAAAACCCAAATAACGGCCCCTTGACCAATTGCATGAGAAGCTATAAATAGGAATAAAAAGACAGGAACACTAATGCCTTGCCATCCTTGTAAAAATGCAATGGAAACCAATGACAATGAAATGATGTAGCCAATCGAACCGATAATCATCAAAAGTCTCCTTCCTATTTTGTCTATTAAGTACAGCCCTAAGAGTGTAAAAATTAAGTTGGTTACTCCAATCCCAATACTACTCAATAAGGCAGCACTTTCTTCCAGTCCAGCGGCTTCAAAAATTCGAGGTGCATAGTATAAAAAGGCATTGATCCCTGAAAGTTGATTAAAAAACGCAATTAAGAAGGCTAAGATTATGGGAAATCGATAGGTTTTAGAAAACAAAGGTTTTTGATTGTCTGACTCTTGTTCTACTTGAATTTCTTCGATCTTAGAACCGGTTAATTCTTTCCCGCTAATTTCTTTAAAGATTGCCTGTGCTTGGGCTAAATCTTTTAACTTAAAAAGTACCCATCGAGGACTTTTTGGTACGGTTAGAATCCCTAAAAGATATAAAACTGCTGGTAATGCTTCAATACCAACCATCCAACGCCAAGGTTGTGTTCCAACGTCTTTCAATAGAAAATTAGAGATGAAAGCAACTAAGATTCCAAACACAATATTGAATTGATATAGGGCAACCAACTGACCTCTTTTGTGAGCAGGGGCAATTTCAGAAACATAGGTTGGTGCAGCAATAGTAGAGGCTCCAACGCCTATTCCTCCTAGAAACCTAAAAAACGAAAAAGTATAGGGGTCTAATGCTAAGCCTGAACCTAGAGCAGAAATAAGGTATAAGACACCAATTCCAATTAGGGTGTTTTTTCTTCCAAAGTAATTACAGGGGTAACTAGCGAAAATGGCACCCAGTACTGTTCCCCACAAAGCCATGGACATTACAAAGGTTCCGTGAAAAAGATCGGAGGTGCTCCACAAGCTTTGAAGCTGTTGATCCGCTCCAGAAATAACTACGGTGTCAAACCCAAACAAGAAACCAGCTAAGGCCGAAATCAAGGATATTTTAAATACTTTGTTCATTTTGAAAATCGTTAAAGTCTAAATATACTCATATTATAGAGGACCGCATCTTGATTGTCAGATTTAAGTTTCTATTCGATTAGATCCAGACTTCGGAAATGAAAAAAGGATATATAGAAAATGATTTTGTAACTTTGGGAAATACAAAAAATATAGGGGTATAGAATATAAGAAAAAAATTCGAAATAGTTATTTTTTGAATGCCAATAAACCCAATCAAAAGTCCTTATCACCTCCCTTTAATACTATAATAGTTACTATTACCGTTAATTAAAAGATAAAAATGTACAAAGCAACTGATTTTCAACAATTCGAAAACATGCATGAAGAACAGCTTCCTGTTCCAAAGTATAAATTACATAATTGGACTCATTTTGCGGGCTTGTATGCAGCAGAACATGTCGCAGCTACAGAGTTTGTCATTGGAGCAACTTTTGTTGCTTTAGGCGCAAAGACAATGGACATTATTCTTGGCTTGCTAATTGGAAATGTCTTGGCTGTTTTAAGCTGGACTTTGATAACAAGTCCAATTGCTGTTGAAACCCGTCTAAGTCTGTACACTTATCTCAATAAAATTGCTGGTGATTCGATGTCCAAATTATATAACTGGGCCAATATTCTAATATTCACAGTCATTTCTGCTGCAATGGTTACCGTGTCTTCTACTGCTGTCAGATTTGCCTTTGGAATTCCTGCTCAGCTCGATTGGTATCCAACGAATTTGTGGTTTGTGTTAATTGTTCTACTCGTAGGAATATTTGTAGTGTTTGTAGCCCTATATGGTTTCAAAGCAGTCTCAGACTTTTCTGGCATTTGTGCCCCTTGGTTATTCACTATGTTTGCCAGTGGGGCAATTGTTTTAATGCCAGCACTTTCTTTAGATGTTTTAGGGTTCACTATTCCAGGTAGCTGGGCAGATTTTGTTGATATTGGAAATCAGTCTATTTGGACAGGTGTAAACAGTGACGGCAAACCCGGAATCGGATTAGTCGAAGTCATCGGTTTTGGATGGGCAGCAAATACGATTACTCATTTTGGTTTAATTGATATGGCCTTGTTGCGTTTTGCCAAGAAAAAACACTACGGTCTTGCAACCAGTACTGGGATGCTTTTTGGGCATTATATTGCTTGGATTGCTGCCGGAATCATGGGCGCTGGTACCGCTGTGATTTTAGGAGAATCAATTGTACAACTCGATCCAGGCGATGTTGCTTACTATGCTCTTGGATGGTCTGGTTTTGTTATTGTTATTGTGGCTGGTTGGACAACCGCTATCACCAATTTATATAGAGCAGGGTTAGCTGCACAAGCAATCTTCACCAATCATTCGCTGAGAAAAACAACTATGATTGTTGGAGTAGTCATGATCATTGTTGCTTGTTTCCCTTTTGTATTTTCACAAATATTACCGCTGTTGACCTACGCAGGCCTGTTAGTTGTTCCTGTTGGAGGAATTGTATTCACTGAACACCAAATTTTTCCTAAAATTGGCTACACCCGTTATTGGTCGAAATTCCAAGAATACAAAAATAGTTCTCCAGCCGTTTTGTCTTGGATTATTGGCCTCATTTTCGGCTTTGGTCTCAATGCACTTGACGTCATGTCTTTCTATTACCTATTCATTCCAACTTGGTTTTTCACAATATTGGTTTACACCTTCTTGGCGGGTAAATATGGTGCCAATAAAAAATATCCAGAAGATGAAAAGAAGGAAGATGCATATAATAAAGCGATCGTAAAGTATCACGAAAAGTTGGAGGAAGAAGAACCAGAAACAGTGCAAGATGTCTCGATATTTACAAAAGCCTTGAAGCTTGTTTCACATGGCGTTCTCGGATTAACGCTGTTTTTAGCTATAAAAACATTGGTAGCAAGTCCAGATGAAGCAGCCTATATTTCCAATAAAGCGGTTTTTTATCAAATTGGTTTTGCCTGTACCCTAATATATTTCATTGCAGCCTATTGGGCGATGCAGAGACGCAAGTCATTAAATAACGGATAAGATACAATGAGTACAATTCAATTAAAACAGCAAAACATAAACTCCATTGCGTCCCAACTTCCTTGCCCAACCTATGAAAGGGATTTGGTCAAGTCAGGCATCGTTCATATAGGAGTTGGTGGGTTTCATCGATCACATCAGGCTTATTATATCCATCAATTACTTGGAGATGCTCAAAATTCTGAATGGGGAATCTGTGGTATCGGTTTACGAGAAGGGGACAGGAATATTGCTACTGTATTAGAGCAACAAGATTGCCTCTATACTCTCATTACACAGCATCCGGAAGGAAACGAAACCTGTGAAGTTATAGGATCTATAGTCGATTATATTTTCGCTTTTGAAACACCCGATTTGGCGATTGATCGCATGGCGCATGCTGACACCAAAATTGTTTCATTAACTATTACAGAAGGAGGTTATAATTTCAATCCGAATACCGGTGCATTTGATTTTGATAATCCCGATATTCAACATGATCTTCAATACCCAAATAATCCAAAAACGGTTTTTGGTTACTTGGCTGCAGCATTAGATAAACGACGAAACAACGGTTTAGTTGCATTCACTATTTTATCATGCGACAATATTCAACACAATGGAGCTGTAACGCGTTCAATGATCTTGTCTTTTGTTAAGAAAAAAAATCCATCCCTTTACAATTGGATAAAAAATGAAGTTCGTTTTCCAAACTCTATGGTAGACAGAATAACACCTGTTACTTCACAATCGTCAATTGATTTCTTAAACACTAAACATCAACTAAAAGACGCTTGGCCAATTGTTTGCGAACCTTATATTCAATGGGTAATCGAAGATAATTTTTCGAACGGGAGACCTCCTCTCGAAAAACTTGGAGTTCAATTTGTCCCAGATGTTACCCCTTACGAAAAAATGAAGATTCGTTTGTTGAATGCAGGGCATTCCGTTTTGGGAATTCCAGGAGCCATACATGGTCATGACACCATCAATGCTTGTATGGAAGACAAAATTTTCGCTACATTCATGAGACAATTTATGGACAATGAAGTTACTCCCCAATTAGGCGAAATTGAAGGAATTGACTTAACAGATTATAAAAATAGTTTAGAAAAAAGATTTGCCAATCCCAATATAAAAGATGGTGTACGAAGAATCTGTTCTGAAAGTTCTGCAAAATTATCTAAATTCTTGATTCCAACTATACTCGAAAATTTAGCTACTGAAGGGAGTATACGCTATGGGACATTTATTTTGGCAGCATGGTGTTACTATAGCGATAAACGTATGGATATAAACCATAATGAAATTGACGTAATTGATGAACGAAAAGAAGAACTTCATCGTAACGCAAAAAAGTATGAACAAAATCATCTTAGCTTTTTAAGAATATCCGATATTTTTGGCAACCTGCTCGATAATCAACGATTCGTAAAACAGTACTCCAAAATGACTGAGGCAATTTATAAAGAGCCCAACATCCATAAGCTTATGATATTAATTAATCAAGACAATCATTTGATATAAATAAAAACGGTTACACTCTATAAAAGTATAACCGTTTTATTGTTTTAGTAGATAACTCATTGGAAATATCGAACATTAGTTTTACTCCTAAAGAATTCAACGCTGCTGCAGATAAAATAGAATTACTGATTCATAAAATTTAAGAAATTATTTAAATGTAACGTTTGCGTATCATAAAAATTAATGTTACGTTTGCGTTATATTAATCAAACATATAAAATTATGGAAAATATTATCCCGCTTTTTGGAATGTTAATTGGAGTAATAATACCAGTATCGGTATTTTACTGGCAATATAAAGAAGGTAAAGAGAAAAATAAAACTATAATAGAGATTTCCAAAAATATAGATGACTCTTCAAAATTAGATGAATTACTAAGTATTTTTGATGAAAGAAAAAAGGAGCCAATAGATTATCGTAGAAACGGAGTCATCACAATTTTTGTTGGTATTGGTATATACCTTCTTGGATATTATGCAATTGGTAATATACTAAAAGGTGTTGGTGCTTTGGTAGGATTAATTGGAATCGGAACAATGATTGCAGGATACCTCTATCCAAATACTGGTAAAGAATTAACTGATGCCGTTGAAAAATATGAAAAGGAATAATTATGGGCAGGAACCATTCAAAACTTTTAAATAATTTAGAACAACTAAGGAAGACTTGTGGTTTAACTCAGCAAGAATTATCTATAAAAGCGGAGGTATCAAGAAAGAGTATTAATACCATTGAAAATGGAGTGTATGTCCCATCAACAGTATTAGCTTTAAAAATTTCAAAGACTTTAAATTGTTCAGTTGAAGATTTGTTCACACTTCCTTAATTGAATAGCCCTCGTTAGTAATAAAAAAAACGGTTATACTTTATAAAAGTATAACCGTTTTATTGTTTTAGTAGCGGGAGTAGGACTCGAACCTACGACCTTCGGGTTATGAGCCCGACGAGCTACCTACTGCTCTATCCCGCGCTGTGGGTGCAAATATATAAACTTATTCTGCAACAACCTACTTACTTCTTGGGAACTATGTACATTTGTGCAAAATATATGAAAAAACACAAATCAGGTTTTGTTACCATTGTCGGAAATCCCAATGTTGGGAAGTCTACGTTGATGAATGCATGGGTAGGTGAACGTCTCTCCATCATAACCTCAAAGGCGCAAACAACACGTCATCGTATCCTAGGAATCATCAATGGTGATGACTATCAGATGGTGCTTTCTGATACACCAGGAGTCATCAAGCCAAGCTACGAAATGCAATCTTCAATGATGGACTTTGTGAAAATTGCTTTGGATGATGCCGATATTTTAATCTATATGGTTGAAATTGGAGAAAAGGAAATGAAAGACACTGCCTTTTTTGAGAAAATTAAAGGCTCTAAAATTCCACTTTTACTCCTAATAAATAAGATTGATACTGCAGATCAAGATATCCTGATGACCACCATTGCTTTTTGGGAAGAAATGCTTCCAATGGCTGAGGTGTTTCCGATCTCAGCAATTACAGGTTTTTCTGTCAAAGAAGTTTTGGATTATATTATCGAAAAACTTCCTGAAGGACCAGCCTATTATCCAAAAGATCAATTGACGGACAAACCCGAGCGTTTTTTTGTTAATGAAGCCATTCGCGAGCAGATTCTTCAGTACTATTCTAAAGAAATACCGTATTCGGTAGAGGTAGATACGGAAGATTTTTTCGAAGAAGAAAAGATCATCAAAATACGTTCGGTAATTATGGTTGAACGGGATACCCAAAAAGGGATCATTATTGGTCACAAAGGAACCGCTCTTAAGCGTGTAGGAGTAGGGGCTCGAAAAACTCTTCAAGGTTTTTTTGGTAAAAAAGTCCACTTGGAGTTGTATGTAAAAGTCAATAAGGATTGGCGAAATAATATTGCCCAACTCAAACGTTTTGGGTACAAACATTAAAAAGGATTCCGCTGCAATAAACACAGTCTAATCCTTGTAAAAAGGTTATTTTTGCAATTCAAAAAATAATTCAAATGAGCGCAATTGTTGCCATAGTGGGAAGACCCAATGTTGGAAAATCGACTTTTTTCAATCGAATGATTCAAAAAAGAGAAGCGATTGTTGATGCCGTTAGCGGGGTGACTCGTGATCGTCATTACGGTAAAACCGACTGGAACGGAAGAGATTTTTCTCTTATAGATACGGGAGGATATGTAGTCGGAAGTGATGATGTTTTTGAAAAAGAAATTGACAAACAAGTAGAACTTGCCATTGAAGAAGCAGATGCCATCATTTTTATGGTTGAAGTTGAAACGGGAGTTACCGGTATGGATGAAGAAGTTGCACAATTACTTCGTCGTTCTCGTAAACCTGTTTTCTTGGCTGTAAATAAAGTAGATAACGCCATGCGTCAAGATGGAGCTGTAGAGTTTTATAGTCTTGGTTTTGAAAAAATATATCCTATTTCGGGGAACAATGGAGGGGGTTCTGGCGAATTGCTTGACGATTTGGTTAAAGCGCTTCCTGAAGAAACCGAAACCAACGACGACGATGTCCCACGCTTTGCAGTGGTAGGACGACCCAATGCTGGTAAGTCTTCGTTCATCAATTCTCTGATTGGAGAAGATCGCTACATCGTGACCGATATTGCAGGAACCACACGTGATAGTATTGACACACGCTATAATCGTTTTGGATTTGAATTTAACTTAATTGATACTGCAGGAATTCGACGTAAAGCAAAGGTGAAAGAGGATATTGAATTTTACTCAGTTATGCGTTCGGTTCGTGCGATAGAGCACTGTGATGTATGCATTTTGGTTGTTGACGCTACACGTGGTTTTGATGGACAAGTTCAGAATATATTTTGGCTGGCACATCGAAACAACAAAGGGATTGTAATCTTGGTCAACAAATGGGACTTAGTAGAAAAGGATCACAAAACCACCAAAGCTTTCGAAGAAAAAATCCGTGCAGAAACGGCACCTTTTGTAGACGTGCCGATTGTTTTTGTTTCTTCTGTTTCGAAACAACGAATTTTTAAAGCAATTGAAACGGCAGTTGATGTCTTTAAAAACAGATCCAACCGGGTATCTACGCGTAAGTTAAACGATATCTTATTACCGGTGATCGAAAACAAACCACCTCCAGCATACAAAGGAAAGCATGTGAAAATTAAATTTTGCACACAATTACCTACTGCGCATCCTCAGTTTGCCTTTTTCTGTAATTTACCACAGTATGTAAAAGATCCGTACAAACGTTTCTTGGAAAACCAGATGCGGGAGATTTTTGATTTCAATGGAATTCCGATCACTTTATTTTTCAGAAAAAAATAAGCTTATAGATTATCGCGTAAGTTTTCTAACTCTTTTTTGATGCGTTCTAGTTTCTTGAGAACATCCATCTTATTTTCTTCAGAACTCTTAGAATTTTTCAAATGATTTTTTGCACCCTCAATTGTCATCCCTTTTTCTTTGAGAAGATGGAAGATGAGTTTGATGTTTTGGATGTCTTGAGGCGTGTATTTCCGGACGCCACTTGATTTCTTTTTGGGCTGAATTTCCTTAAATTCTTTTTCCCAAAAGCGTAATAAAGAAGTGTTGACTTCAAAAGTTTTGGCTACTTCTCCAATGGTATAATATCTTTTTTCTGGCAGATCGAGTTCCATGACCTAATCGAAAGATTGATTCTCCTGAGAGGCTTGTGCAAGCAGGGCATCGAATTCTTCAGAACTCAAATTCCCATAATAGAAATTCAACGGATTGATTTTCTTTTTGTCTTTGATGATCTCATAGTGTAAATGAGAAGCTACTGATCGTCCAGTATTTCCGACATAACCAATGATGTCTCCTCGTTTTACTTTTTGCCCTCTTTTTACATTGTATTTATCCAAATGAGCGTAAAGACTAATGTAACCAAATCCATGGTCTATACGGATATGATTTCCGTAACCAGAAGCACGGTTGTCTGCTCGGGCTACTTTTCCGTCACCAGTAGCATACACCAAAGTGCCTCGAGTGGCTGAAAAATCCATTCCATAATGTTTCTTTCTAGCTTTGGTAAAGGGGTCAATTCTCCAACCAAAACCAGATGCCATGCGTTTCAAATCTTCTTTTCGAACGGGTTGTATTGAAGGGATAGCAGCTAAAAGCTCTTCTTTTCTTTCGGCAAGCTCTTGAATTTCTTCCAAGGAACTGGATTGTACCACCAGCATTTTAGATAGAATGTCGATCTGTTTCGTTGTGTTGATGATCATTTCGGAGCTGTTATACCCTTCGAGCTCACTGTAGCGGTTGACTCCTCCAAAACCTGCTCTGCGCTGCTCTTTAGGGATAGGACTAGCTTCGAAATAGATGCGGTAAATGTCGTTGTCGCGTTCTTCTATATTGGCTAATACACTCTGCATTTGTTCAATTCTTCGACCGAGTAAATCAAACTGTAATTTATAATTACTCAGTTCGCGTTCTTGCAAAATTTCTTTGGGGGTAATGATTACATCGGTATTCAACAAAGTGAATAATCCAATGACACCAAAGAGCAGAGAGGAGATTAAGAATGAAAATAAATTGGATATTTTCAATCGTTTTCCAGAAGAAATGGGTCTATAGGAAAGCGTTTCGGGATCGTAGTAGTATTTAACCTTTGCCATGAACTATTTTCTTGTAAATTTTCATTTCTTTTGCATATAGAAAGAAAACAATAAACAAATATAGCAAAATTTCTAATTTGTTTAAACTCACAAAATTACTATTAAATGAAATCAGCTGAAGTACGTCAACAATTTCTAGATTTTTTTGCTTCAAAAATGCATAAAGTTGTTCCCTCTGCACCCATGGTTGTCAAAAACGATCCGACCTTGATGTTTACCAATGCGGGAATGAATCAGTTTAAAGAATATTTTTTAGGAAATAGCGTCCCAAAAAATCTTCGGGTAGCTGATACTCAAAAGTGCTTGCGTGTTTCAGGAAAACACAATGATCTAGAGGAGGTTGGAATCGACACTTACCATCATACTTTCTTTGAAATGTTAGGGAATTGGAGTTTTGGTGATTATTTTAAAGAAGAAGCGATTGCATGGGCTTGGGAACTCCTTGTTGATGTTTATAAAATTGACCCATCCATTTTATATGTTACTGTATTTGAGGGGCATGATGGTGATGGATTGGCTCAAGACAAGGAGGCTTATGATTATTGGAGAAAAATTCTTCCAGAAGACCGAATTCTTTTAGGGAACAAGGAAGATAATTTTTGGGAAATGGGTGAACAAGGTCCTTGTGGCCCCTGTTCAGAGATTCATGTTGACATGCGAACTGCTGAGGAAAAGAAAGCGGTTTCTGGAGCATCTTTGGTCAATATGGATCACCCCCAAGTACTAGAAGTTTGGAATTTAGTGTTCATGGAATTCAATCGAATGGCTGATGGTAGTTTAGAAAAACTCGCTGCACAGCACATCGATACCGGGATGGGTTTTGAGCGTCTTTGTATGGTTTTACAAAATAAAACATCGAATTATGATACGGATGTCTTTATGCCGTTAATCAACGAGATAGAGCAAAAAACAAAACGTACCTTCGGCAAAGAAGAAACAACCGACCGCGCTATGCGGGTTATCGCAGATCATGCTCGAACAGTTTATTTTGCTATTGCCGATGGGCAACTACCAAGTAATACAGGAGCAGGCTATGTTATCCGAAGAATTTTGAGAAGAGCAATCCGGTATGGATATACTTTTTTAGATCTTAAAGAACCTTTTATTTACACATTGGTTGACCGATTAGAGGATCAAATGGGTGCTGTATTTCCCGAATTAAAAGCACAAAAAGATCTGGCTAGAAATGTCATTCGAGAAGAAGAAATTTCCTTTTTGAAAACATTAAATCAAGGGTTATTGCTGTTGGATGATTTGATCACTAAAACAGAAGGGAAGCGTCTGCAAGGAGATCAGGTATTTGAACTCTACGACACCTATGGCTTTCCAGTTGATTTGACTGCATTGATTGCTCGTGAAAAAGGTTTTGATGTGGATGAAGCTGGCTTTGAAAAAGCAATGGCGACTCAGAAAGAACGTTCGCGTGCAGCTTCAAGTTCAAGTGCAGAAGACTGGACCGTGGTAAAAGATGGAGTAGTTGAAGACTTTGTAGGGTACGATCATTTAGAGCATAAGGTTCAATTGTTGCGCTACAGAAAAATCAACTCGGTTAAAGCTGGAGAACAATTTCAATTGGTTTTAAATTCCACACCCTTTTATCCAGAAGGTGGTGGACAAGTAGGCGATACAGGTTTGCTGATAGATTCTAAGGGAGAAATTATTTCTATTATAGACACTAAGAAAGAAAATAACCTGATTGTACATTACACCAAAACACTACCTCAGAATGTAGGAGATACTTTTACTGCGCAGGTAAACGCAGCAGAGCGTTTTCGTTCTGAATGCAATCACTCGGCAACTCATTTAATGCATCAGGTCTTACGAGAAATCTTGGGAACCCATGTTGAGCAAAAAGGATCCATGGTTCAAGGAGCAGGTTTGCGCTTTGATTTTTCTCATTTTTCTAAATTATCCTCAGAAGAGATTGAGGCGGTTGAAACTTTTGTTAACACCCGTATCAATCAAAAAATCGAGCTCGAAGAAAAACGTTCCGTCCCAATTGCAGAGGCAATGAAGTCCGGAGCAATGGCGTTATTTGGTGAAAAATACGGCGATGCAGTTCGCACCATTCGTTTTGGAGATTCCATTGAATTGTGTGGTGGAACGCATGTAAAGAATACGGCTGATATCTGGTCTTTTAAAATTGTTTCGGAAAGTGCAGTTGCTTCTGGAATAAGAAGAATCGAAGCCATTACAGGCGAAGCAGTTCAGGCCTTTTTTGATGCACAAGAGCTGATGCTGAAACGCATTAATGAGAGTCTAAAACATCCTCAAGACGCAGTCAAGGCGATAGGTGATTTACAGGCAGAAAATGCACTTTTGAAGAAAGAGCTAGAAGCCCTTTCAAAAGTACAAACTCAGATTGTTAAACAAGAATTACAGACGCAACTCAAAACTGTAAATGGAGTGGAGTTTCTAGCAGTAGAAGTAGATCTCACACCACCGGCGATTAAGGATTTAGCTTTTGATTTGGGTCAAGGAAAAGATAATTTATTTTTGATACTGGTTACCCAAAAGGGTGGAAAGCCTGTGGTCAGTTGCTACATCTCCAAAGCATTGGTTGCAGAACGATCAATGAACGCTGGAACTATTGTGAAGGAATTAGGGAAACACATCCAAGGTGGAGGTGGTGGACAACCCTTTTTCGCTACGGCAGGAGGTAAAAATCCAGAGGGTATCGCTGCAATGTTAGAAGCTGCAGCAGCTTTGGTTGAGTAAGGAAATGAGGTTTATACTTCTCGGTCTACCAAGTCAGTAACTACATAGTAACGCGGATCATCTATTGAGGCCTCAATACTACTGTCAAGTGATGGATTTGCTTTCAAAAGTAAGGTTTTACATTCTGGACTCAAGTGAGTCAGTTTTACTTGCTTCTTTAGGTTCAGATACTTTTGAATTAGGTTTTCAATCGCTTCAATTCCGGAATGATCACTCACGCGCGATTCGATGAAGTCAATTTCAATAATGTCCGGATCAGCTTGAACATCAAATTTAGAGCTGAAATTCTGAATCGATCCAAAGAACAGAGGTCCCCAGATTTCATAGACCTTAGTACCATCTTCTTTTATTCGTTTACGAGCACGGATCATAGTTGCATTTTCCCATGCAAATACCATAGCCGAGATGATAACCCCAGCGATAACGGCAATGGCTAAATCTTGCCAGACCGTAATGGCAGAAACAGAAATGAGTACAAATGCATCGGACTTTGGAATTTTACCAATGATTCTAAAACTACTCCAAGCAAAGGTTCCGATGACAACCATAAACATAACTCCGACAAGTGCAGCTATGGGAATAAGTTCTATTACACCTGATCCAAAAAGCACAAACATAAGCAACGAAAGTGCGGCAACAATTCCAGATAAACGTCCACGCCCACCTGAATTAACATTAATGATCGATTGTCCAATCATAGCACAACCGCCCATTCCACCAAATAATCCGTTTAAGAAATTAGCGCCACCTTGTGCCAAACACTCGCGATTTCCACTCCCTCGTGTTTGGGTTATTTCATCAACTAAATTTAAGGTCATAAGGGATTCAATCAGACCAACAGCAGCTAATAAAAATGCAGTGGGTAAAATCAAGTTCCAATGCCCCTCAAGGGTATATAATAATTCGAAAATCTGTCCCTGGAATATAGGTAAACCTCCCTGTAAACCTTCGCCACCTCCATCTTTAATGAAGGAGCCTACGGTAGAAACGTCAAGGCCTCCGAAAACGGTTACTAGAGCAACACTTACAATTGCTACTAGAGCTGCAGGAACTTTAGTGGTGAGTTTAGGTAAAAAGTACATGATTGCCATGGTCATTACTACTAGAGCAAGCATGGTATATAGTTCAGCGCCCTGAATCCATTGTGCGCCAGCGGCAGTAGTTTTTTGAAATAAGCCCAGTTGGGATAAGAAAATAACAATGGCTAATCCGTTTACAAACCCCATCATTACTGAATGTGGAATCAAACGAACAAATTTTCCTAGTTTAAATACACCTGCTGCAATTTGAATTACACCCACAAGTAGCAGGGTGATAAAAAGCCAGTGTAAACCTAGGTTTTCAACGGGTTGTGCGAGTGTATTTCCTACTTCATTTCCTTGCTGAATCATGTGAACCATAACTACAGCCATGGCGCCGGTCGCTCCAGAAATCATTCCGGGTCTTCCTCCAAAAATTGCAGTAACAATCCCCATCATAAAAGCACCGTAGAGTCCAACCAATGGGTCTATGCCTGCAATGAATGCAAAGGCTACCGCCTCAGGAACCAATGCGAGTGCAACTGTTAATCCAGAAAGGATATCGTTTTTTGGGTTTTGACTGAAGTTTTTTAATATTTTTTTCAAGGAATGGTGTTTTTTACAAAGCGGCAAATATAACCATTTCCTTTACAGCAGCAGTCTCAAAAGTAAAACTTCGAGATCGCTAATGTTTTATTCTTTAATTGGAGGGTAGTTTTTTAAGATTTCTGTAACAAAGCATTGGATACGTTCGTCTCTTTTTTTAGTGTACTCACTAATATACCCTTTGCCTTTTCCCTGCCAAACAAGCTGTTTGGTTTTTGTATCAACAAAATCAATAAACAGCATGCCATTTGTTTGCGAACTCACCGTAGCGATATTGTTATTAGGCCATCCCCATCCATTCCAAAATCCAAAGCCATAACCATATCCAAATCCAAAACCGTTGTTCTGATTAATATAAACATCGTTAGATGATTTGACTGCCAGATTAATCAACAAGTCGGGGGTTTCTGATTTGGTCAGTTCTTTTCCGTCTAATTCAGCTTCAATAGCTTTTAAGATTCTTTTTTTATCCAGATCTGAGATTTCAACCTCATCGATACCCGGCTTGAAAAAAGCATAGGTTTTGTATTCTTTAAAATCAACTGAGGTGTCAAAATCACTAAAAACACGAATACTGCTACAGCTTACAAAAGCTAAACAAATGAATAATAGAATCAGATTTTTCATAAAATAAGTTTTAATATTAAATATAAAATACAAAAATCGTGCCTTTACTTTTTTGTTTTTTTAAAATCATAAGGACAATGTCGACATCCACTCAAACAACAAGACCCTCTTTTTAGGTGATATTGCTCCGTAAATACTTTGTAACCCTCTGGTGACATATAAAAATCTCCAACTTCAAATTCTTTTCCTTCTAACATGATTCTTTTTTGGTTACCTATTCCGAAATGGATTAATTTTGATCTATGTTTTTTGAAACCACACCACAGATTCCAAATCAATTCGTTACGCAAATAAACGGGTTTTCCATTACAATTAAAAGAGAGGATCTTATTCATCCCTTGGTTTCAGGAAATAAATTCCGCAAACTAAAGTATAATGTTCAAGACGCTCAGGCAAAAAAAGCAACTGCTCTCGTTACTTTTGGTGGTGCATATTCTAATCATTTGGCTGCTACTGCTGCAGCTGGAAAAACATTAAAAATTCAAACCCACGGTTTTGTTCGTGGAGATGAATTGGAAAACAAGACTCGGAATCCCACCTTACAATTTTGTGAAGCACAAGGCATGCAATTGCATTTTATTTCCCGTGATGCTTATCGACTAAAAGAGAAGGCCGAAGCGTTTAAAGTCTTTCTTGAAAACAACCAAGCCGCTTACGTAATTCCAGAAGGAGGGACCAATGCACTTGCAGTAAAAGGTTGTAGAGAAATTCTCACTACCGAAGACAGTAATTTTACAACAATTTGCTGTGCAGTTGGAACGGGTGGTACTTTTTCTGGACTGCTACAAGCCGCTCCAGAGCAGGAGGTGTTGGGTTTTGTTGTGGTACAAGATCCTGAGATAACAAATACAGTTAAAAACTTTGCTGGCATAAACAAGAATTGGGAACTCGTATACGACCATGGTTTTGGCGGTTATGGAGCTTTCCCTTCTGAATTAATAAGCTTCATCAATGGTTTTTATGAGAAATATAAAATTCTTTTGGATCCCTTGTATACAGGCAAAATGCTTTTTGGTATTTTTACGCTTATAAAAAATAAACAATGGCGTTGGGGCAACAATATCCTAATTATACATACCGGAGGAATTCAGGGAATTCAGGGAGCAAATCAACGTCTGGAACAACAAGGCAAAGAATGTATTCGATACTAAGAAAAGCTTGTTTCGTTTTAGTCACTGCTGTTATGTTGAGTTGTAGCGTTACAAAAACAGTGCGTTCCAAGCCGCAACCCGTTTCCAAAAAAGAAACTCCAGTTGAGAAAAAAGCAGTCAAAATACCGCTTGTTGTAGCTGTAAAATTAACTCAAGAGCAAAAAGTACAAGCATATTTAAATCGTTTTGGCCCCATAGCACGAGCCGAAATGCAACAACATAAAATTCCGGCGAGTATTACTTTGGCACAAGGGATTTTAGAATCCGGAACTGGAGAAGGAAGATTGGCAAAAGAGGGAAACAATCACTTTGGGATTAAGTGCCATCGCGGTTGGAATGGTGGACGAATGTACCACGATGACGACGCAAAAGGAGAATGTTTTAGAACCTATGATGATCCTGCAGAATCCTATCGAGACCATTCTGTTTTTTTATGTGGAAGACAGCGTTATGCGTTTCTATTTAAATTCCATAAAAGAGATTATAAGGCTTGGGCAAGAGGATTGAAAAAAGCAGGGTATGCTACCGATCCTAAATACCCAAAAAAACTCATCAATATTATTCAGCGGTATGAGTTGTATCAATACGACACTAAGAAGGGAGTTCAAGCGCAATCCAGAAAAACATATCAAAAGCCAGTTGTAAGAAACGCAGAAGACAAAATTCATAGTGTTGAAGTAGGTGATACCTTATATTCAATTGCCCGTCAGTATAGTATTTCCGTTAGTGAAATAAAAAAGTACAACAACCTCATCGATAATACTATTTTTAAAGGTCAAGAATTGCTCATTCCAAAAAAGAAATAATCCATGCAATACCAACGCAGTAGTAAACTATTTAAAGCCGCACAAGAAGTCATTCCCGGAGGAGTAAATTCTCCCGTTCGTGCTTTTAAATCGGTAGGAGGAACTCCTATTTTTGTAGATCACGCCAAGGGTGCCTACCTCTATGACGTAGATGGGAACCGACTGATTGATTATATCTCCAGTTGGGGCCCGATGATCTTGGGTCATGTATATGAGCCAGTGATTGATGCCTTAACCCAGCGTGCAAAAAAAGGGACTTCTTTTGGGATGCCCACAGCTTTAGAAACAGAAATAGCACGTTTGACCATCGAGATGCTGCCCAATATGGACAAGGTTCGATTTGTCAACTCGGGAACAGAAGCCTGTATGAGTGCGGTGCGATTAGCACGTGGATATACTGATCGGGAAAAAATAATAAAATTTGCCGGTTGTTACCACGGCCATGCAGATGCTTTTTTGATTCAAGCGGGAAGTGGTGCGGTTACCTTTGGAGCGCCCAACAGTCCCGGCGTTACGCAAGGCACAGCCAAAGACACCATCTTGGCGGATTACAATGATTTAGAAAGCGTAGGTACCGTTTTTGACCAATATCCAGAAGAAGTAGCAGCCATCATCATTGAGCCTGTTGCAGGAAATATGGGTTGTATCCCCCCACAAGCTGGATTTCTCGAAGGGCTTCGTACTTTGTGTGACCAATACGGTGCACTCCTTATTTTTGATGAGGTTATGACCGGTTTCCGACTAGCTCCAGGGGGTGCCCAACAACGCCTCAATATAAAAGCAGATATAGCTACTTATGGAAAAGTAATAGGCGGGGGGCTGCCTGTTGGTGCTTTTGCTGCCTCCAACGAAATAATGAGTTGTTTGGCTCCTGACGGACCTGTATATCAGGCTGGGACATTGAGTGGTAATCCTTTGGCTATGGCAGCTGGATTAGCCATGCTTACTGCACTGAAGGAGGATGAAGAAATGTATTCTCGTTTGGATCAAAAAACAGAGCGATTACATGAAGGTATGGCGGAACGAATTTCAGTGACGAGTTTACCTCATCAGATTAATCGCTTTGGCTCTATGATTTCGCTCCACTTTACCAATACGCCTGTTGTAGATTTTGCATCAGCTGCTGCGGGAGATAATGAATTGTTTAAAGCCTATTTTCATGGAATGCTTAGTGAAGGAATTTACCTTCCACCAAGTGCCTATGAAAGTTATTTTCTAAACGATGCACTTACAAACGACGATATTGATTTTACTCTTGATGCGTTTGAGCGTGTGATTAAAAGCTTATCGGCTTGAAACAGCTATTCATTCCGTTTAATTAAAGGATACCCAGAGAACATCATCTAATTTCTCAACTTTAGCGATTCCCTTTTTAGTCAATCCCTTCAAAGAAACATCCCACTTTTTATTACTCAAAGCTGCTTGCTCTTTCAATTGAGCTAATTCGATTAGGCTATTTGATTTTAATAGGGATAAAATTGTCTTTTCTTCTCTAGTCAATTCTACAGCCTTCTTTTCTGGTCGCATTTGTGGAAAAAACAATACTTCCTGAATAGAACTGTTATTGGTCATGAGCATTACCAAACGGTCAATTCCAATTCCAATTCCCGAGGTAGGGGGCATTCCATATTCAAGCGCCCGTAAAAAATCTTGATCGATGAACATGGCTTCGTCGTCTCCTTTTTCGCTCAACTTCATTTGTTCTTCAAATCGTTCTCTTTGATCGATTGGATCGTTCAACTCCGTGTAGGCATTCGCCAATTCTTTTCCATTAACCATCAATTCAAAACGCTCGGTTAGTTTCGGGTTCGAACGGTGTTCTTTGGTCAACGGACTCATTTCTTTCGGGTAGTCCGTAATGAAGGTCGGTTGTATGAAGTGGTGTTCACATTGTTCACCAAAAATTTCATCAATCAATTTTCCAATTCCCATGGTTTCGTCAACTTCAATACCCAAACCTTTGGCAGTTTCTCGGAGCGTCACTTCATCCATTTCAGAAACATCAATTCCGGTATGTATTTCAATTGCTTTAAGAATTGGAACCCTAGGGTAGGGTGCTTTAAAATCTATGCTGTGGTCGCTGACGGTTACAGCTGAACTTCCATTGGAGTCCAAGGCTACTTTTTCAAGCAAAGCTTCGGTAGTTTCCATCATCCAGAAATAATCTTTGTAAGCGACATAAAGTTCCATTACAGTAAATTCAGGATTATGGGTTCGATCCATTCCTTCGTTACGGAAATCTTTAGAGAATTCATAAACCCCATCAAATCCTCCAACAATTAGTCGTTTTAAATAAAGTTCATTTGCTACTCTAAGATACAAGGGTATGTCCAGTGCATTGTGGTGTGTCATAAAAGGGCGAGCCGATGCACCTCCGGGTATGGGCTGTAAAATCGGTGTTTCAACCTCTAAATAATCTTTATCATTAAAATATTCACGTATGCTGTTGGTGATTTTTGTTCGCTTGATGAAGGTTTCTTTTACTTTAGGATTTACGATCAAATCTACATACCGTTGGCGGTAGCGTAATTCAGGATCGTTAAATTCATCATAGGTATTCCCTTCTGCGTCAGTTTTAGGTAATGGAAGCGGGCGTAAGGTTTTGTTCAGTACATCAAATTTCTTAACAGCGATGGTTTGTTGTCCAACTTGGGTAGTAAAAAGTGTTCCTTCGATTCCAATTATATCTCCAATGTCGAGTAGTTTTTTGTAAACCTCATTGTAAAGCGTTTTGTCTTCTCCCGTACAAATTTCATCGCGATTGAAATAGACTTGAATTCTTCCTTGACTGTCTTGTACTTCAGCAAAACTGGCTTTACCTTGAATTCTTCTTGACATCAATCGGCCGGCAATGATCACTTCTTTCCCTTCAACAAAGTTGTCTTTTATTGAAGCAGAGGAATCACTTACAGGATAAAGAGGAGCTGGATATGGATTGATACCAGAGGCTCTAAGTCGTTCTAGTTTTTCTCTTCTAATAATTTCCTGTTCGCTCAATGCAGCCATAGTATCCAAAATTTTAGCAAAGATAAGGGTTTCATTCAATTGAAAATCCAATTTTTACTATCTTGCTCAAAAAACTTGCCGTGAGCCTTTTTCGTGTCCTACTTTCCGTTCTTTTCCCTCCCCTTGCTGTTTTGGATCAAGGGTGTGGTTCCATCATTATTGTATTTGTTTTGACCCTCTGTGGTTGGGTTCCTGGTGTAATTGCTGCACTTGTAATTTTAAATAATACCAATCGATAGGATGCAAATTCCCAATAAGAAAATTCAACTTACCGACTTAAAGAATACCTCCTATCAACCTGCGTGGGATCTTCAAGAAAAACTACTCAAAGAAATTGTTGATCTTAAAATAGCGAACCGCAAAGCGGAAATTCAGCAACCAACGCCTAATTATTTTTTATGGGTTGAGCATCCTCCAGTAATTACTTTGGGTAAAAGCGGTGCTTTTGATCACCTCCTTTTAAATGAAGAACAACTTCGTGATCGTGGGATTGAATACTATAAAACCAATCGAGGAGGAGACATTACCTTTCATGGCCCCGGTCAGCTTGTAGGTTATCCCATTCTAGACTTAGAAAATTTTTTTACCGACATACATAAATACCTCCGTTTACTCGAAGAAATGGTAATCTTAACTTTGAAAGAATACGGCTTAGAAGGGACTCGAAGCCCAGGGGAAACAGGCGTTTGGTTGGATGTTGGAACACCTTTTGCTCGAAAAATTTGTGCTATGGGTGTTAAAGCGAGTCGCTGGGTGACCATGCATGGGTTTGCATTCAATGTAAATACCGATCTCACCTATTTTGATTATATTGTTCCCTGTGGTATTCATGGAAAGGGAGTAACGTCCTTGCAAGTAGAACTGAAAAGAGCAATTCCATTGGATGAAGTTCGAGGGAAATTGAGTACACATTTCCAAGCTCTTTTTGAAGCTGAATTTATTGCAGTAAATTAAAATAAAAAAAAGCAACTGATTCACTATGAATACGGATTTACAAGATTATTCACACAAACGATTGAACATACTCACAGGAGAATGGGTACTGGTTTCTCCCTTCAGAGCCAATAGACCTTGGCAAGGGCAAAATGAGGAAGTATCCCATGAAAAGAGACCAGCTTATGACGAGGGTTGCTATCTGTGTGCTGGGAATACAAGGATTAACGGCGAACAGAACCCAAAATATAAAGATGTATTTGTCTTCACCAATGATTTTACTGCTTTACAAAAAGAGTCTAACCCTTTTATTTCGAAAGATGGGTTGCTAGAAGCCCAGGGGGAACAGGGCATATGTAAAGTTATTTGCTTTAGCCCAGACCATTCCAAAAGCCTAGCCGATATGCTGCCCGTTGAAATCGGAAAAGTCTTATCCGCATGGCGGAGAGAATTCAAAGAATTGGGAGAGCGAACAGAAATCAACTACGTTCAGATATTTGAAAACAAAGGGGCTGTTATGGGCTGCAGTAATCCCCATCCGCATGCGCAAATCTGGAGCCAATCCTCCCTTCCAAATGAGGTAATTAAAAAAGATCAGCACCAATTAAGCTATTTTAAAAAGAACAACAGCACTATTTTAGGTGATTATCTAGCTCAAGAATTGGTTCATAAAGAACGCATCGTATTCGAAAACCATTTTTTTGTTGTGTTAATTCCTTTCTGGGCTATATGGCCCTTTGAAACCATGATTGTTCCTAAAACTGCTCAAAAAGATATATTAGAATTATCTAGTTTGGAGATTACTCTTTTTGCGGAAGCTATTGCAGTGTTGACTAAGGCATATGATAAACTGTTTAACTGTTCCTTCCCTTATTCTAGTGGAATTCATCAAGCGCCAACCAACGGAGCAAATAATGACCATTGGCATTGGCATATGAGTTTTTATCCTCCACTATTGAGAAGTGCAACAGTAAAGAAGTTTATGGTAGGCTATGAAATGTTCGGCTCTCCACAAAGAGATATTACAGCTGAAGTTGCTGCAATCCAATTGAAAAGTTTAATCGAGTAAATCTACAAAATAGTTTTGCTAATTAATCTCATAAATAAGCATCCCATTACTTTCCGATTGAACAACCAATTCTATCGCTTTATCAGCATCTGCATTGGCTAAATCAGCAGCTGAGGTTCCGTAAACAGGGAAACCACTAACAGCTGTTCCGTTACTGAAATAGAGGTGTACTTTTTGGGCGTCTAAATCCGTTGTGGTAACATAAATAATGTTGTTTATGTAGAAAATTTTCGGTGCGGTATAGCGACCGTAGGGGAGGGTGATCGGAATGCCTTTAATGGTCAGTATGTTTTCTGACAGGGTAACCAACGATTTGGTTGTAGTTGCAATTGTATGATCGGTCACCAAACCTAAAGGAGTTTTTATAACATTTCCTTTGGTGTCTATTTGCACTAAATTTCCTTCGTTATCGGATGTAGTAAATGTTTTTAGGTACGAACTAACAGACGTTCCCGAAAAAGGGATCGATTCTTTAGTTTTTACACGCGATTTACCAACTCGATTGAGGAGGTTGAGTTTCCCACTTTCTTCCTGTACAGCGATATAATCTTTCTTGTCAATTCGAATGTGCACGGGTGGATTAATAATGGGGGTCTTAGTCTTTTTGAAAGTAAATCCAGACACCCGCTTTCCTTTGTTATCATACATACGAACGCTTTTACCCTGCGCCAAGACAAAGCGATAATCCCTTCGCTGATCATAATCGAAAACGGCAAGTGGTTGTATGGGGTCGGTAGCTGGAATTTTTATAGAAAAAGGTTTTACAATTTTCCCATTACGGTCCAACACAAAAAAGTGGTCTTCTGTTCTAAACGCCATTTGAAGCCTTTTGTTTTTGTATAAATCAATTTGCTGAACACTTCCTTGGATTTGCCCAGGAAGCTGTTTTTTCCAATACAAATTCCCTTTGTCAGAAAACAGGTATAATTTGTTATTTACATCTTGAACCAATACATCCATTCCTTTGGTTCTATGGTTTTTGAGCCATTGTGGAGCAGCACTTAAAGGAGATTCTGTTTGTAATAAGTATTGATTTGAAACATCGTTTTGTTTCACTTCTAGATCATTCTTATGAATTCTTAAATGCAAATGCATAAAATCATTTTCTACAGCTCCCTGAAAAGCAATGTAGGGATAGCTCTCAGTATCCAATTGAGACCAAGGGTTTTTATTTTCCTTTTTATTTTTCCATAAGTCGATCAATGCCTTGGTTTGGGCAATCCAGAAGATGGAGCTTTTGGATGCAAGGTTTTCTTTGAAGCTGTTGTAAACTAAATTTTTACTCAACGTGCTTCCATCTTTATAGCTACTAATAACGGTTTTGATGGCTTCTTCACTTGCTGCAAAAACAATAAAGTTTTCGATTACTGCTCCCCAATTGGGAATTATCTTTCCGCCAATCGCTTCTGCAAAAACTAAGAGGTCATCCGGAAGTGTAGCTGGGTAGTAGGCTACCTCACGATACCGCTTTGCATTTTCAAGTTTGGGCAGCAATTGCCCCTGAGCTTGTGTTTCATTTTGGGAATGGAAAAGGAGCACCCGTTCCGATGCTAACTGTACCCATCCAATCTCATCAACAGTACTAAGTGCCTTCAGGTTTATCTGTGCAAGCGGGATGTTGTGATGCAAAACCCATTGCTTAAAAGCATCTTCGGTTTCCAATACATTATTGAGCGGTATGGAAAGGAGAGCGCTGCTGCTTGCAGGAGTCAATTGATCCAAAAGAATTTTATGGGCTTCATTTTCTTTTAAAATCCCCAAAGGATCTCCCAAAGAGTCTTGAATAGCCACTAGGCCGTCCAAACTAAACCCAGATTCTTCAAAGCTAAGATCATAGGCATTCCAATCGTGACTTACTTTGGGCATTAAAGGGGTTTGACCGATCATGGTCTCGATCAGTTCTTCGACTTTCGGTTGAACTAAAATACTGGTGGGAGCGTTTGTGTCCAGGGTAGCGTATATTGTTTTAAAAAGTTCTGAGGAATTGGAAGTACTCTTTTGTTGGGAAGTGCGAATGCAATTCTCAATCAATAACTGTGAACTGGATCGTAAGGTGTAGCCTTCAATATTGGTACTGTATAGAACATTTGTCTCTCGCTTCTCAATATTGATTTGCACCTTGCTGTACTCGATCGAAGGACCATTCATTAAAGTAGAGTCCAGCGGAGCTTTGTATATATGGGTCAAGGCTCCTGGGTTCTTACCAACCTTGGTAACACAAAGCAAACTTTCAACATCAGGAGCTCCAGAAAGCAAGTTGCTAATGTCTGCGGTCAACCTTTTGTTTAGCAATTTTATTTCTTTAAAAACTTCATTGTTGGTCAACTCGCTGGTTAATATATTTGCATCATTGATTTGAATGACCCAACTGCTGTTTTGTGGAATCCAATCGATTAATTCACTTGGTTTGGAGCTTATTGGATTACAGTTCCACAAAATAAGAGCTAAACTCAATAATGAAAACAGCGGTAATCCTTTTTTAAAAAAGTGAAACAAATTCGTGTGGTTCATATGTGTTTTTATAAAATTCAAAAATAAGAAACTCAGAAATCAATTTGAAGCTGTTGGGGTAGTAATCTGAAAGTTTTTCTATGATGAGCAGTAATACCCACTGAAACGATAGCCTCCCGATGTTTTTTGGTAGGATATCCTTTATTGTTTTTCCAGTCGTATTGCGGGTGCTTCTGATCGAGTGCTACCATGAGATCATCTCGATAGGTTTTTGCGAGTATTGAAGCAGCAGCAATATTTTGATATTTTCCATCGCCCTTTATGATGCATTGGTGTGGAATTTTTTTGAATGGGTGGAAACGATTTCCATCGACCAGTATATGCGTTGGTAGGGGATCGAGTTTATGGATGGCCTTGTGCATAGCTTTTATAGCGGCATTAAGGATGTTGATTTTATCTACTTCTTTTGGGGTGCAATGCGCTACAGCGAAAGCAAGCGCACTTTTTTCAATAATGGGTCTGAGGTATTGCCGTTGTTTTTCGGTCAATTTTTTAGAATCATTCAGTAAAGGTTCATTAAAGTCGGGAGGGAGTATCACAGCCGCAGCAGTAACAGGCCCTGCAAGGCATCCACGACCAGCTTCATCTGTCCCCGCTTCTAATCCGTCGAGTAATTGTAGGCTTAACACGTTTTATATTTTAATATTCTCAATTCAAATTACTTACAATTATTTAACTTCGCAATCAAAATTACACCCTTTCATGACCCATAGATTCTTTTTTCTATTTTTTTTATTGAGTAGCACTCTTGTTTTTGCTCAGGGCTTATCGGGTACTAACTACCAAAAAAAATATAACAGTAAAGGAAAAAGCGCTGTTGGATCCGATAGCTGGCCTAGCCTACAAAACGAATTCGATTCAATAAAAGTTAAAGACTCTATCGTCGGAGATTCTATTTCCATAGACATGTACAGAATCTATACTGTAGATCGAGACTCTACACATGTAGATACTACCTTGACGGTGCAGAAAGAATATAAAATGAATTTTCTGCGCAGAGATTATTTTGAATTATTACCTTTTTCTAATACGGGACATGCTTTTTCTAATACGGGATATGATTTTACAGAAAAATCTTTGCTGCCTAGTTTAGGAGCAAATTCTAAACACTTTGCTTATATAGAAGCTTCAGAGGCGCTCTACTATCAAGTTCCAACTCCGATTACGGAACTTTTTTTTAGAACCACTTTTGAACAAGGACAAATGGCGCAAACGACCATCGCAGTTAATTTGAGTCCTCAGTTCAATTTTGCATTCACCTATAAAGGGGTTCGCTCTCTGGGGAAGTATGTCAATTTGCGTTCTGCAAACGAACGCTTCGAGTTTTCATTCAAATATCAATCCCTCAGTACGCGCTATACGTTATGGGGCCATTACGCCAACCAATCCATCGAAAATCAAGAGAATGCGGGGATTGATGGGGAGGGTATACTTCTTTTTGAAACGGCAGATCCCGACTTTTTAGACCGTTCGGTTTTGGATGTTCGAATCAAAACAGCCGACAATATACTGGCAGGGAAACGCTCCTTTATAGATCATCACTTGAATTTAGTTCCATCCAAAGACTCCGTTCGAACGGAATTACTCCTAGGACATCGGTTTTTAAATGAATCTCGCTATTACAATTATAACGACTCTGGAGGCAGTGATCATTTTGGTGATCTGGTAATAGGAAGATCGAGAATAAGTGACCGAGCAAAGCTTAAAAGAATTAAAAATCAAATTTACACTGAATTCAACACTCCTTTTACAGGGGAGCTCCGTGCAGGAATAGCAGCAGTTCAATCCAATTATTTCTTTGGGCTAGAAGAAGGGGAAGAAGTTTCAGACACTGTACCCAATCAAATTAAAGCAACGCAATACCTGTTAAGTGGGGACTGGAATTTTCGTTGGAAAGGATTTTCGATGCGAGCTACCCTTCAGAAAAGTACCGGTGGAAGTTTATTGAGTGATGAAATTGGTGTAAAAGCCCGCTATGAATTCCCCAACAAGGCCGCTTTTACGGCACGGACAAGCTATAGGAATCAAAGCCCCGATTTTAATTTTCAACTTTATAAGAGTGATTATCAAAGTTACAACTGGTACAATCCTAATTTAGAGAATCAAAAAACAGTACATTTCTCTGTAAACCTCGAACACCCTTGGCTCGGGAGTCTTTATGCGCATTGGCAACAACTCACCAACTACACTTATTATAACACCACATCGTTTCAGCCTGGTTACGAAGACCCCAATGTCGACAAGGAGAGTATTCTTTATAGACCCCCAGATGATGTTTATTTAGCCGCCCCTGCACAGGCAGACGAAGTCCTTGATTATATCAAGATCCGATACCGTTCGGAATATAAGCTTGGAAACTTCGCAATGACCAACACCATGCAATATCAAAATGTTGCTAGTGATGCACAGGCCATTCAAGATTCTTTAGTCTCGCAACCCCTAAACGTCCCCGAATGGAATTTGAGAACCACCCTGAGCTTTAGTCGCGATATTTTTAAGAAAGCCATGTACTTGCAAACGGGGGTTACCGGGCATTACTTTACAAAATACTATGCCGATCGTTACAACCCTCTATTAGGTGATTTCTCTAGACAAAGCGACGTTTTGATTGGGGACTTCCCTAGGATCGATTTTTTCATCAATGGAAAAGTGCAACAAACCCGACTTTATTTAAAGGCCGAACACATCAATACGCTCTTTACTGATCCAAATTATTTTAGTGCCCCAGGTTATCCCTACCGCGATTTTGTTGTACGTTTTGGTTTGGTTTGGAATTTCTTCCAATAGCTGAGGTTTGTATTGACTTCTTATCTATTACCCTTCCCCATCCGACAGAGCCTTGCACTAACGATTTTCTGTGGAGGTTTTTGATGTTAAAGATTCTGGGTGAGGTTGGAAAAAATAAAAGATTCCGGTATTTTTTTTGAGTTAATTTAAGTGTTGT
>Ga0209194_1000168_pt1 | contig 60144 bp, 85 predicted proteins | sample COGITO_mtgs_1004_FD_184787 | JGI IMG/M metagenome (GOLD analysis project Ga0209194, IMG submission 184787) | Pelagic marine microbial communities from North Sea - COGITO_mtgs_100413 (SPAdes) (version 2) | ecosystem: Environmental > Aquatic > Marine > Epipelagic ... | reverse complement strand
GCTCTTTACTCCCGTATATACAATTGTTCCGAAAGTAATTTCTCCCGTTAAGGAATTTAAACTTATGCTGTATGTGCTAATTGATTCTACGTCATCTCCATCTACGGTTATGATTACATCTCCATCTGCATAGTTGTAGTTTATAAGTTCTGTGAATGTATAGCTAGTAACGTCTGCCGTCATTGTAGCTGAACCCATTCTTACTATTGCAGGGGTTGTTCCTATACCTACTACTTGAGATACTGTTCCTGAACTACCGCAATCTCCCGTACAACTTAATAAGTCTTTTATTTCAGAGGTATAAGCCGCTGCATCCGATGATTTACCACAGTTATATGCGTTCTGAATTAACTGCCAAAGATTAGACGCTCTATTGAATAGCTTCGTTAATCTAGCTTCATCTGTTTTGTTTCCAGTATTTATAGCTGCATCTAATTGCTGCTCTAATGCTTTCATACAACAATAAAGGTCGCAACCATCACTTCCACCGCTTACATAGATACCCTTAGAGACCGTTACAGCATCTAGTAGTGTCCAAGTAACATCCGTAGAAGTTGCATCTGTGTAATACCCGTTAAATGTATATGTAGCATTTGCTGACAAGGCTACTACCGAAGTAATATCAGGGTCAGTTGAATAGTAAAATACTTTTGTGTTTAATGTCTTTGTAGAACTATCAATGTTAGTTACATAAGAACCTAGCCCTTGTGGGTGCGTAAGTGTTAATGTACCCGTTATTGTAGGGTCTACTGAATTATAAGCGTAACTTGTTTCGTCTACTGCTTTAAAGTAAATAGGGTTTATTACGCTATAACTAAGGTCTAAATCAGCCGTTGGTGACGAATAAGTATTGTCGAATTGAAATGTTCTTTCAAATTGAGTTGCTGTTAGTTTTTGAGTTCCCGTTGTAGCCACAAGAGTTAAATCAGTACCCGCTATTGCGTTTGCGTATGTCGTTGATAGAAATATATTTGTACTCGTACTATTAGTACTTACATAATAGGTTTCCCCATCTGTAAGAGCGGCAATAACAGTGTTTCCTTCTGCTGAATAAACTACTGACTGCCCCGTATTAAATGTGTTAGTCCCAACTACTATCGCTCCCGCTGATACTGCGGCAGAATCAAATGATGTAGGCGTTACATTATCATTATCGAAATAAGTTAACGTTACTAGATTAATGCCTCTAACCACTAATGAATCAGCATCAGTTGGTAGGCTTAGCGTATCGCTAGAGCCACCCGATGTCATATTGGGGCTAGATGTGTCTGTATTATTATAAAATGTAGTTCCTTGTGGGTCTACTATCTTAACAAGTATTCTTGAATCTCCCGAAGCCCAACTTAAATCACCAGAAGCATAAGTAGATGTATCTGTAAGTGTTACGTTTTTGGCTGCGATAGACTCACCTGTTGTGAATGTTATGTCTGTTGATTGAGTTGCCATTAGTTATAATTTGTTAAATACAAAGATACAAAAAAGGTGGGAACTGATATGAACCCACCTTTAATATAAAATATATGTTTAAATTACTGACTACTCATCAGTTATTTTAGACTGCATAGCAAGTTTCAACATTCTTATTAAATAGCTTTTTAGATTAAAACCATTGAACTCTACATCTTGCTCAATCATCTTAACTACGCCACCTTTGCCTTTCGCTAATTGGTTTTCTGCCTTTTTATCGTCTAGGAATAAATAAGCACCCGATTGAATAAGAATACCCGCATCCTTAGCCGCTTGTACTAATTCATTTGGACTAAAGCTATCAATTACATCTGGATTTTCTTCTACGATATAATCATCTCCTATTTCTCCGTTTAACTTGTAAAGGATGTCATTGTAGACTTCTTTACCCGTTCCACCTGATTCACAACAATAATTAACTAATACATCTTTCGATAATAGTCCTTTTCTTACTTTTAAGGCGATTACAGGCTCTTTAGTGTCAGCCCATAGTATTTGTCTAGTCAACTTATCAAACTTGATAATATTAAGCGTAAATGCTCTGTTTATCTGTATTCTAGTTTCTAGTCTAGGGTCATTGATAATCTCTAGTACTTCTTCTGGATTTCTTCTAGCGTGAGAAATTAAATCCATTTTAAGTTCCTTCTCATTCAATGGAACATTGTTTCTGTCTAAAGTGTTTCTACCTAGTAATTCAGCTAATTGAATTAGGTTTTCTTCTCTAGCTTCAATAATAAACTGAATTGCTTTGTGAGTTAATTCTTCTGAATCAAATCTTTCTTCCGCATCTTTAGCTTCTGATTCTTCTGTAAAGATTACTTCTGCATTTGGGTTTCTTTCTGGATTGCTACCGTTAGAGTTCATTGCTCTTAAATACTCAATAAGCATTGAATTTCTTTTCGGGTCTAAAATCATTATCTTATCATTGAATGTGATTTTAGGTGCGGAGATTAATCTGAAATCTTCTTCGCCTTTGTAGTTATTCCACTCATCCATGTATATGCTACGCTGACCGTTACTAGGGTTGTAAACTGCTATACGCTTGTTTATAACTCCCGTCTTAGGGTTTTCTACGTTTATAATGTCTTTAGCTGGAATTGATACACCTCTGTTTGCGCCACTTCTTCGTGGGTCTAGTGCAACGTGTCTTTTGTCTAGTACGAATGTAACGTACTTCTCTAATTGTGCCATAATACTTTATTAAATTAAAATTTGTAAATACAAAATTAAACAATTTTTAACAAACAAAAAAAGCCCCAATGTTTCCATCAGGGCTTTTAATAGTTTATATAAGGTTAATTCTAGTTAGCCTTAAAGATACCGTATCGGTTAGCAGCGAATCCTTCAAATCCTCTATCACAAGTCATATGAACGTTAAGTTCAGCAACATCTGATGTTGGTATTTGTGCTAATCCACCTGTTTCCCATTGACGGAATCCCATATTAGAACCTTTAGTCTCTAAGTAGTTTAATCTTAAAGAAGGTACTGAAGATGTTCCTCCACCAAATTGTGGTACGATTACGTTATCAGAAGGAATTACTAAGCCCATATTAGTGAACTTTTGTCCTTCAGCTCCTAGACCCCAAGGCTTATCAAAGATAGATAAGTGTTTTTTATCGAAAGAAAATCCACCATAAGTGATTTCTCCGAATCCAAACGCTACACTTCTTGAATCAGAAGGAGTTCCGTTGTAAGAAATACCACCTGCTGTTAAGCCAGTTGTAGCTCTCATAAGGTTGTCGATTTCAACAGAAAGAGTATGACCAACCCACATTGTGTTTTTTCTACTTCCTTCGTATTTAACCAACTTAGCAGTTAAACTATCGAAATCACTTAAAGCAAACGAACCAGCGGTGTAAGTCTCTACGTTTCCGTAAGCCTCCATCCAAGGAATAAGACCTTGACTTCCCAATACTGTTCCGAATGAACCATCTGTAGAGTTAGCCAAAGTAGTGTTAGTTACTTGGTCACCAATCAACATAGACTGCTCTAATTCTACCATAAGCACTTTGTAAGCGTCATAAACAGCTTCGTTGTACCATCCGCTAGAGTTACCATCTTTACCTAAGTTCTCGAACCAAGTTTCAGTAGCAGTTTCTCTGTCTGTTACTTTGTGGTCGTTTCTTAGAGTTTGGATTGTATTCTTATATTCAAATACAGTCTTACTAGAAGAAGTTCTTTGAGAAGAAGCCTCACCCATTAAGTTGTAAGCGATTATAATAGTATCAGTAGTTGCTACTGCTGGAATAGCATCTGTTGGATTCAAAGGAATTACTTTGTAATCTGCTCCATCTACAAATGTAACCAAACCTTTTACTCGGTTAGGGAACATTAGCACGTCATTCACTCTTACAGGGTAAGAGGTAGTATTTGCTGGTAAGGTTTGTACATAAGCTCCACCATTATTAGCGGCATCCCACTTATAAGCTGTTGCAATTGTATGTGTAACCTCTCCTCCTGCTGAACCTGCTAATTCGTTGCCTGCTAGTTTTACTACTTCCTTAATGTAATCAGATTCAACGTGAATATACTCGTTGTTATTGATTCCGTTCATAGCCATAGTCATCTCACAAAATCCAGAAATCATCTGGTTTCCGAAAGGATTAACTAAAGTTGGGTCGATGTTTGGTTTACGAATCGACTGGTCGTATGTCAAAGCAAGCGAATCAACGTATGTGTTGTTTGTGTAATTCGCTGTAGTTGCTGGTGTTGTATTAAATCCCATTTTTATTTATTGTTTAAAAAAATTGTTTTACATAATTGTCGGTATATGGGCTTTTCTATATGCGTCTGCGTTCCTATCCTTAGCAACCTCATTAGGTTTGGCTGTGGTTTCAGGTAAAGATGCATTAGTTAAGTCATTAACCGCTTCTTTTTTATTCTTAGCTGAATTGTGCTCCAACATCTTCTTATGAATACCAGACCTTAACTCTGGGTTTTGCCAAATTAAATTCTCGACTGTGACTGCTAAACCTTCGTCCTTAACACGATTTTCTATAGAGCCGTTTTCGTCAATTAATAATTTGAAGTTATTCTTAAAGATGTCTCCTAAAGCTTCATTCAATGTGCCTACGTTTTCTTTTGATAACTCGTATTGTATTACGTCATCCCCTACTTTAATATCGTAAGCACTATTATTATTAAAGTAATCATTAACCTTTGCCTTAAACTGTCTCTCCGCTTTTGGAAGGAAAGTTTGTAGCCTTTTTTCTTCTTCTTGAGCCGTTATCCTTTGTTCATCCTGCGGATTCATAGGTGGCTTTGCATTTTCTTGTCTTTCTTTTAGCTTACCTAAGTAAGTTTCAGCCTTTATGTCTAAGTCAGCTTTCGCTCGTTGATGCTCCCTGTCCTCTGGTGTAGAGTATTCGTCATACAAAGCGTCATAATCATTCTCTAACTTAGCTATTAGCTTTTCTTCTGATACATTAGGAAAATCTAATTTATATCCCTCTAACACAACATCTAATGCTTGGTTTACATCGTTTAAATCATAATTATCGTAATCTCTAGTTGCTAAAGACCAATAGCTGTTATCATTTAAGTCGTACCCTTGCGCTTCTAACTCTCTCGCTCGTTTGATAAAATCACTTTCTGCTGTTACATTTGATTGTGATTCTAACCATTCTTGCTTTTGAGCCTCGAAGTCCTCTTGCGTCAAGTAACCTAATTCTTTGGCTTTAGAGCGCACCAAATCTTCATTTAGTTCTGGTGCTTGCTCCTCAACCGATGGAGGTTGGGACACGTTATCTTCTGCGACAGCATCTTCCACTATCACATCTTTTATAGGTTCTTCCGTTTCTGCAACGGGAGTTTCGTTTTCTACTACTTCAGTTGCCTCTTGTGCAACCTCTTCTGATTTCAAAGAACTATATTCGTCCTTGCTTTTTCCTAAGCTAGTGTTTATTTCTATTCCGTCCATAATAAATTAAATTGATATATACAAAATTAATAAGATTTTTTAACAAAAACCTAAGCCTGTGTTTGACCCGTTGATGCGGCTCTTTTCTGTGCGTCATCTGCTGGTCTAGGTGTGCTTCTTGCAGGCTGCGGTATTCCCCGCTGACCGCCACCACCACTAGGTACGGAATTAGGCTTATATGTTAATGAAGAAGATGTTCTTCCACTTGGAGTGTTGTTTAATACCTCTGTTTCTGCGTCCATATTCATACTTGTTTTTATCAAGTCTTGGTCTACTTCGCCTTTTAAAACAGTTCCTAATCTTCCTTCGCCCGCTTTTACTTTCTCTAATTCAGCCTTAAATTGATACTCAGCTTGCATTTTTTGCATAGCGAAACTATGCTCTATTTTCATTAATTCTAAGTCTGCTGCTTTTGCCGCTTGATTACTTTGAATCTGAATTTGACCATTAGCTTGCTGTAATTCAATAGAGCGCTGGTGCGCCTTCTGCATAAACTTGTCTGCCGCTCTAGCTAGATATTCGTTAGCTGCTTTATAGCTTCCCGCTTCTAATACCTCTCTTGACCTATTAGCTTCTGCCACTGATATTTGCCCTTGTTGTATCGCAATTTTAACAGACTCTTCAAACAATGCTTTTTGTTGTTCTGACGGCTTAAACTTAATTGATATGCCTAATTCAGCATTTGTAAGTTCTTTACTTGCTTTAAGCACTTCTACTCGCAAGCTACCCATAGCCATTTTATAGCCGTTAACTTTTATGCCTCTAGCTATATTATGCTTAATCATTAAAGCTATCCTATCTGATGTGCGCTCTATGATATTAGTGTATGCGTCTGTAAGTTGTTTTGTTGCGGAGTTATAAGCAGATTCTCTATTTTCTTCTACGCCTACTAAAGCACCTTTAGCCGCTGCTGTTCCATCAATCGTAGGGTTTATACCACTTACTTGATACATTTGACTCACCCAATGATTGTATATCCCAACTAATCTCTCTACGTCTGATGATAACCCGTTTTCTAATTCTCTTATAGGAGGTTGACCCGTTAAGGTTTGAGGTCTACCATTCTTATCGTGAGAGCGGTAGTATATTCTACCCGTCTTATCGTAAATCTCTGCTAGTCCTTTGTCGTCTACCAAACCGCTACCCATTCCAGATGTAACCCCTTGTAGGGCGGAAATATCTATTGCAACGTTCTTTGGTCTTGCCTGACTAATTAAGTGCTGTATCTTCTGCTCTATATTAATCATTTGACGTACATAAGGAATCATTGATTCAGTCATCCCTTGACTCATAGTATCTTGCACGTTAGGCGTATAGAATACTATGTCAAATTCTGCATTAGTGTCAATTACCTTGTCCTTAATGCGTCTTACTATGTCGTTTTTCTTTTTGTACCCGAAACATTTATTTGTATCGCATACTAAGTAACCCTCGTAAATGTCTATAACAGACTTTCTAATTACTTCTGTTACGCCTCTTTTCTTAACTTTCTTTCCTTCTTCATCCTCGTAATACTCTGTGTAATTACTAGGTACTTTATCAAATGATACGCTATTTCCCTTCTTAGACTTTTTCTCTCTCCATACCTTGTGGTTTTCAGACTTGAATTGCCCAAACATAACAAGAACATTAAAGTTATCATATTCATTTGAGGTTATCCCTTCTTGGTAGTAAGAACCAAATGACCAACTCTGATTAGATACACTGCCCTTATTTCCTGCATATCTCTTTGCTATGTCAAATAGTTCTGATTCTGATAACTCTCCGTTTGAACGTTGTCTTAGTTCATTTATAGTCATCTCTAGCACTATGCCTACATAGGTTGCGTCTGATGCGTCTGGCTTAGTGAAATAAGAGTATATTAAGTTTTTTCTGTCTATTGCTTCTGTTATAATGTTACCGTTTATATCGAACCTAGTCCAAGTTCCTGCGCTGTCTAAAACGTGCAAATCCCTTGATATAGTTTTCTTTATTTCCTCGAAACTATTGTTTGCGTAAACATATCGTATTCCATTTTCAATAGACTCTTCTTCTTCTGTTTTCCAATTTAATTCTGCATCAAATTGTACTTCGTCTATTGTGTCTGGAGCGTCTTTTACCTCTTCTTTTATCTTGTCTAAGCCCGATGTGTCTTGACCTTGCGCTTCCATCTTAGCGATAGCGGCTTTAATCTTAACCTTACCGAACATCTCTTTCATTCGGTTATCTAACTTGTCTGTACTGTCCTTGTCTATTGCCGTGGCAATTACATCGTAAGGTCTGTCTATTAGCTTGTTAGAAGAAATGTTGATTAGGTTCTTTAATACCCCTGCTGCTGCGGGAGTGAAATCTTTAGATAATAATGATGTATTACCATCTTCTAAAGTATCTCTGTCTTTATACTCCTCAATTGAAGGCGTACCCATAGCAAAGTTCCGTAAAGTAACGAACTTCTTTCTTTGGTCGAAAAAGTTATTAGCATCCTTACTATGCTCACCCCACATAGCCCTAAGATAAGCTAGACCATACTCTCGTGTAGCTTTCTTCTCTTCAGAATCAAATGGGTTTGGGAATCCCCTAAAGGATTTTTGAGCTTTTATATTATCCAAGTTGCTGAATTTCTTTTTACAAAGATACTAAAATTAAGATTAATTAACTATAAAGTTATTTAACCTTATATATCTTATGAAAACTCATTACATTAAAGTCTGCGGGAGCGGATAATTCTGACGTATCTATATTCATTCTACTCATTTTACACGCTAGTATTGCTATCATATATGCCACCGTTGCATCGTAGGGAGTCCAATTGTCTACCTCGAAATCTTGTAAATCTTCTATTAGGTTAGGGAATGGCATTGAGCCGTAAGAAGGGCTACCCGTTTGGTCTACTTCAATATAACCTATATCATCTACAATATGCGCTCTAGTGACGTTTACTAGGTTCTCTCGTATTCCTCCATTAGTTGCGTTATAAAAGCCTCTTTCTTTAAACTTTTTCTTTTGGTCTTTCTCTAATTCGTTATACATTAGGTATTCTTCACATCTCTTATTCTCGAAATGACGAATCAATACTGACCCTGCGTTATTCTCTACGAACACTCTAGCTGAATAGAATACAGCCATCATTATCATATCCTCTGCAAAGTCTGTTGGGTGGTCTTGTCTATATAGATATTCGCATACAGCTTTAGGTGTTTTATTTCCCATATAACCTATATCAAGAACTGCGTAAGCTGCGTTATCTGAGCCGCTTCCTACTACGGGTGCTTTAAGGTTTGTAGGGTCAATACCTATTCTAACGTGTTCTCTTGTTGGTTCTCTACCGTATTCTGATATTCTGTATTGGTTTCTATCTTCTGTTGGCGGCATCCACGCAACAGTCCATCTACCGTTTTCTTTATCTTCTTGAAAACCTACTTCGTTTTCTTCTCCGTTTTTCCAATAGAAGTTACCTCGTCTGTTTTCTGCGTAAATACCTTCATCTTCGTTATATTGTGATTGCTGCTGTATCTTAGCTAACGCCCAAGGACTTGCTGTTGATTCCATTAACCACATATCAGATTCTCTTAATGGATATTTCCTTCTGTATGATATAAGCTCAGAGCCACTTAATCTAGCCATTTCAGCTTCGTGAAACCTTCTAGCGTATTCTCTATCTGAATACCCCCACTCATCAACCTTATACCCGTAATCAGCAGGTATAAAGAGTTTTCTTAATCCACTTATAGTTCTACCAAGTAAAGGGTCTAATGTCTTTACGTTTGAGTTGTCCCAAATCTTTTTAAATCTAGCACCCCCAAATCTCTCCATGTCCTCTACGGTTGTAGTATGCAAGGACTTACCTACCACCTTATCCCTAGACATAAAGCATTTAGAGTTTACCTCCCAACGCTCATCTACTTCTGCTACACCTTTCTCTACCTTTCCTTCCTCATCGTAGTACCCAAATCTAAACCCTAATCCATCCTGAGCCATGTTGTTTGCTGGAAACGGTTTAATCCAAGAGTCTAATACATATTGATATTCCTTTGTTTCACCCTTAGAACTTTTCTTTTGAGGTGCTGTAAAATAAATTGCATTGCTTCTTTTTGTTTCCCCTGTATCAATAGGCTTAAAGAAGTCTGGTAGTCGCTGCCAAGATTCTTGTATTTTCAAGAAAATTTCTATTGCGTCTTTGTTTGTTTTTGATTGTATTGAACACTTCGCACCCTCCAGCATCATTGCTATTGTATAGCATATAGATGTCGCTAAACTCGTCTTCCCAAATCTTCTACAAGTCCCCCAAACCGAACCTAACGAGTCTTTATCGTTCTCTGTGCAGTCCCAATGATAAAACGCATCTCTCTGTGCATCAATGAAATCTGGAGTTGTGTATGTACCATCATTAACGGATGGTATTATCCACCATTGGAGCATAAAGTAATGCTTACCCGTTACATATTCTAATTGGTCGCCATTGTAGAAGTGTATTCCTTCGTCTAGCCTTCTTTGTTCTTCTGCTACAAATTCTATTAGTTCGCTTTCAGATAGCGTGTCTATTATATCCCTATCGTGTAGTGGAAACTTTCTATCATCCTTCTCTAAACCAAAATTAAACACATCGCCAACATCTGGCGGGTCGGGTCTTACATAATCATAGTCACCTACTCGTATGTTTGTTTGGAAATCATAGTAAATTTCGTGACATTCCTCTATGCCCTTACTTGTCTTTTCTTTGTTGGGCATAGAACTCTGGTTTTAATTCGCTTGGCTTTAGTCTTTCTTTCTTTGCTCTCGCAAGTTCCGTGGGGTCAATTCTAGTTTCTAATTTATATATAGCATCGGTAAGCTTCTCCATTTTATCGCCCCACTTTATAAACTCATCGAAAGCGTCATCATCTTGACCGAATATTATCTTCACTTTACTAATTTGCCTAGATATATCATCCATTTGACTTTTCAGCGCAACATATCCCTCTAAATAAGGGCTTTCAAATACCTTTTTAAGTATTCGTTTTGCTTCAGGTAAATCAAGTTTATCTATATAACTATGCTTCATAATTCTGCTAGTACGTTATCTTCTTTTACAGCGTAATACTTATTACCATTAAACTCAAATGAGTTATACCCTCGCTTCATATAAATAAGCTGCGTGTCTTTCTTATATGAGTTTGAATACACTACCTTACCTAAGCCTTTTGTTACCTTTTCTTTTCTAGGTAAATAAATGCCGTTAAAGTCCACCCATTCTTCGTCATCATCCATAGCCTCCATTATAATCCAATCACCAAAAGGAATTAATTCATCCCCATTGATTACAGCGAAAATATAGCTAGAATGCGTGAATATAACATCCTTTCCATCTACTTGCATCCACTCGCCTTCAAATTGGTCTGATGGATAGTCGTTATCCTCTGCGTAGATTATAATATCACCTTTCTTTAAGTCGTAGCAATCAATTACGATTACACCCCTATCATTAGGCTGCTCTACGGTTTGCGGAATATATATACCGCTGTCAGTGGTTTCTTTCTTTGGCAGCTTCTTAATGCCTACAAAACCATTCGTAGGCACTTCATTTATCGCTCTTACATACTGAACGTATTCTGAATCTCGTAAAAGATAATAGAATATACCTTTTTCAGTTGTACCATTCCAATCTTCGCTAGAAAACTTTCTGTCATCTAGCCAACACATTCTATGGTCAAACCAAATCTTACCGTTAAGTTCTACATCTAACTTTGTGGAGTTTTCTACGACAATGCCATCGTGTGTCATATGCTTACCCTCGTGACCCCAATTAGAGTCAATTATAAGCCCATTCAATAGATTGGCTTTATCATCGTCTACTTTTACAGCGATGTAGTTTAAAATGCCTCCTTTAAGCATTTGGCAATATAAGATTGCTAGGTGGTTTTACCGTTGGTTCTGGTGCGTGAAAATTTACAGCAGAAAATGAATCCGTCTTAGCTACAATTATATCTGCGAACTCTAGTAATTCGTTAGGTTCTGTTACTCCTGCTCGAACAGCTAAGTCTAATGCAAATCTATAGGAACCCTCTAATGCTGATGCTTTTTGTAATTCTGCTTGAAATTCTTGCTGTGCGCCTTGCGCTAATTGCTGATAAGCCATATTAGCTTCTCGCTCTTTCTTGTCTGTCATATCTATTAAATTAAAGTTTTAACAAATATAAACAAAAAAGCCCCACCATACGGCAGGGACTTCTTAGATAACATGAAAAAAGATGTTCTTTTTACAAAGGTAATATTATTTTTTAACTCTTTTTCTTTTCTTGGCTTTACCGCCTCTAGCCCTAACATCTCCAGATGAATCGCTCTTACTTCCTCTGTTAGCTTTTACGGACTTTAATCTTAGTCCGTTCTTTGTGTGGCTTAAGTCACCCGTATCTTTACATACAATGTTTCGCTTACGCCTAGCTTTTGATAGTTCGGCTCTTTTTTTCTTTTGCTCAGGACGAGAATTTATCTCCTTATCCTTAGCCGCCTTAACCTTTCTAGCTTTTTTAGAATTTCTGTAATACTTTGCGCTATCACTTAATTGGCTATATGGTTTCTTTCTTGGTGCGATGCTACAAAGATAAGCATTTTATAACTTTAGCTAAAGTCACATTAAAACGTGACTGAGCCTTTTGTTAGAAACAATAAAAATTACTTGGTTAGTGCCAGTATATTTTCGATAAATTCAATTTCTTTATTCATAAGGACATATTTCTTTATAGTAATCTTCGTCTATTTCTTTAATAGCTAACTCCAATCTATTCTTGTCTAAAATAGACTGCTTTATTTCATGTTTTGTAGGGTTTATTCCTAAATCGGATGCTATGTGCATTTCGTGTAGCAAAACGTCTATATCTTCTCTATCTTGGTCGTCTGTATAATATCCCATTATCTAAATAGTTTTTGTGCTGTATGATTATTTAACCTTACTTTTATTCCGTGTGCTAAACACATTGACCTAAATTCCTCTATGTCTTGCGGAAATGGAATTACAATATCATCCCCTATAATAATTTCTGTTGGGTATATATAGTCGTTTAAATCTTTTGAGTATTCAATGCAGGGAATATATGCTATGCCATCTCCGTTCTTTTCTTCTCGCAAAGTTCCTTCAGCTAAATGCCGCATCACAGTATCGGAGTCAAATACATCGCAGTAAACCGATGTTATGGATATAAGCTGCTCCTTAAATAGCGGATTATTTGGTCTTAACCGATTTAACATTTTACTTAGCGAATCCATTACTTGTACATTTTGTATTTTTGTTTCCACAAATATATATTTAAAATCAATCAAATTACATTATGGATGAATTAATTTTTGGTAAAATACGCTCCATATCTTACGATAAGTATAATAGTGGGGATATTAGAACGTTTACATTTACCGTTGGTCAGCATATACGCTCTATGAGTGCTACCATAACAAGAATAACATTTGACGAACTACACTTCATAAATACCAACACTCCTAGATACATTATATTCATTCAAAAGGATAGCGAGAGTTATGAAGAACAATGGAAGGGCGTGCCAGCGTACAAGGCTTTAATTGAACAAGACCTGTCTATTTAGCTTCTTCTCTTTCTTTAGCGAGCTTATATTGGTAGGGGCTAATCTTTAGCCGTCTCATTCTTTTTTCGGGGTGGTTGTCTAGGTATTCTAATATCATTTCTTGTACGTCAATACCCTTTCCCATAGCCCAAGACAGGTTTCTTCTTACGTCTGACTCTAATGACTCTGTTCCTAGTCTATGTATCCACATATTGTAAGACTTCTCATCCATCTGTATTAAGTCTTTACCGCCAAATTGCGCTGCATCAATAACGTATGAAGGGGATTTATTTAAAGCTAATGCAATAGCTATCACTTGACTTATGTTTAGTCTGTATAGAGGTGCTGATAATATCTCCCGTATTTCGTTTGTGCTAGTAGTTTTAGGTAAACTAAGTAATAACTTAATGTCTTTAAATATAAGCCCTGTTTGTAATAGCTTATCTAGTAGAAATATTTTACTGTCGTCTTTTATCATTTAACAGCAAAAGTAAGAAAAATCACCGCTAAAATCAATTATCGGTTTAGCCGATGATGATATTTCATAATTTAAAATGTTGGAAACGTAGGTGAATTAAATAACGTCATTGTGTTACCGTTACCGCTACTATCTGTGCCATCGCTGTCATTAAACCGAGTATATACATCTGGAGATGCAATAACATTTGTGGCTAACTCTCCGTTGCCACTGTTGTATAAGTCTATTGCATCCTGTAATACCCCCTCGTGCGAACCATTCCAGATAGCTATTTCATCAATTTCGCCATTAAACAAAAAAGTAGGGGCTACTGTTCCGAATTTTCCGACTTGGTTGATTGTAAATAATCTATTGGATAGCGCACCAGAGCTACTCTCTACGGCATTTAAAAATAACTTAGTTGTTGTAGCACCTATACCTATCATACAATGATAGCGAGTGTTGGCTGACATTGCTGGAACAGCGAAGTCTACAGCAGTACCGTTTATTAGATGAATAGATGTGGGAGACTGAATATTACATCCTACTGTATTAGATGTGCTGTCTCCGAAAAGCGTACCGTCCCAATTAGTATCTTTAGCTTTAAACCAAACCGAAATAGTTGTGCCAGTCGTTATCGCTATTGGCGTTGCGTAATTACCATATTGATTGATACCGTCTAGCCTTAATGCCTTACCAAAAAGAGGCGATGTTCCTGAGTCTATTCTAATATGCCTCATTGAGCTAAAGTTCTTACGCCCGTTAGTGAAACATTTAAATCCTCGCAATTTGCATTACTTGATATTGAAATGCTCACATCATCTCCTATCGCAACGGAATTGTCCGTTGAATGTGCTTGACTAACCTCAGATGTGCTAACAGAATTTGAACTACCTCCTAATGCAGTTGCGTTTATTGATACCGCAAGCGTACAAGTTCCACTTGTTGAAATTGTAGTTACTTCTGTTATTGTAAATGGGTATGCTGCTTTTAAAATTACTTTTTCTGTTCCGTCCTCTGGTGCTTTAATGAAAATAGAAGTTTGTTCTGTTTGGTCTAATGCAGGTTTATCACCTAAAGCATCAATCCTAGCCTCTATAACAGAAACAGTTTCATCTAAAGTTATTTTCCTTCCTCCTTGGAGTATTATCTGACAAACACCATTAAAATCAATGATATTTTCTATAATTAAAGAGCTTAATAATATACTCACGCCACCTTCTGTTGCAGAAAATAAACTTCCAGATTCAGCTTTTATAGCCGCTAAAGAATCTGAAGACCTATATCTGTTTGTAGGTAGAAAAGTTTTAACAACTCTATATGTTCCTGTATCTATTACGCTTTCTATTGAAAAGGTTGATATTCGCTTTGTTTCTCCGTTAGTTAGAGTTAAGTTGGTTATTGAACTATTTGCAGACATAAAAATTAGTTTAAGGCAAAGATACTAAAAATAATACTATCTCTTCTTTCTTACGGTTCTTACAGGCTTAGCTCCAGTCGCTCTTGACCTAGTAACCGTCTTCTTCGGTGTAGTACTCTTTTTTACTACGCTTCTTGTTATTGAGCCGTTTGACCCTACAGATGTATTTACGCTAACAGACCTACTTTTTGATTTCTTAGCGTTTACTTTGTTTTTTTTGAAAGTCTGAGATTTTATTGGATGAACTCTCTCACCTCTTAAATTGCTAAAATCAGTTAACTTGCTAGTGTCTTTAACGTTCTTAACGGATTTAGTCTTAGTCTTGTTCTTTGTTTTCTTTATAGAACTGTAATTGGTAGAACTAACTAAGCCTTTGCTAGTTCTTTTTACTTCAGTTTTCTTTTTTTTCTTTCCTTTCATAGGATACAAAATTAATAAAAATAATAACAATGTTCGTTGCTGAACTGCTGTCTTCGTCTAAGTTAAGGTAATATCCAAACCCTTAACGCACTGGTACGATACCGTTAAAACAAATATATTTAAATAATGATAGATATTAAATTTAACTGCTGTATTTTGATTGAAATTGTCGCTTATATGCTACATTAATAGCTGTTTTTTTAGTTAATGATGGAATATTCATTCATCTAACTATATGTTTTTTTCTTTTTTTTATCTCTTTTACTGTGTTTGTATAATAAAAAAATGTTTATATTTGTCCTTTCCAATCTTAAATGGCACGATAACCACAAAGATTTTTCATAACCCTTTCTTCGGAAAGAATATTGAAACCCAAGTAATGCGAGTCGTGCCGCTAGCTTGGGTTTTTTTATAGATATAAGGTACATACAATTCAGTGTTTTTGAAACATTTCTGACTGAATACACGGACACTAAGCCGTTAAATAACCTCAGAACAACTTATAATCGCCGTTAATGTGGGCAATGTTTAAGGATTGAGATGTCTTTAACGAGGTAACAACCCATGCACCGAATTGAAAGGCTGCTGCTAAGCGCTAGGTATGTGACGGATAAGAAGGAGTTATTGGAGTGAATAAAGAAAAGCTCACAATAACAGAAGAAAAAACGAGCAGTATGCTTTTTTTAATTAGATAAACGTTTTTTTTGGTCTTGCCTTCTTTGTTGATTTGGTTTACTAATGTTAGTTACTTAGGCTATGCGCTTTAATGCACTCCCCTATCTTTCTTTCAATTAGACCTAGTATGTTCGATAACTTTATGTCACAGTTTGTTACTTCAAGTTAACTTCTATTAACCTTTACGTTAGGATGCTTTATTTATGTTTGCCTTAAATAAAGAATTATGGAAAAAGAAGATAACCTTCAAACATTAAAAACTAAAGCTGAAATAGACTTAATATTCAGTAAGGATAGTAATACGGATAGATACATTTCTAAATGGATTGAGGTTAAAGGCGTTTCTAGCGATGTAATATGTTCTGCTATGTATTTAGATGGTAAGCCTCATACGATTACGTTTGACGAGGTTACAGTAGGCGAAAACAGACATCATAACTCAATAAGCATAAACATAAAAGAAGTAAAGCCATTATTTGATTTTATCTCTAATATTTTAAATAAGTGAAGAATTATGGCGGAATATAATTATTAGTCAATAACCTCCTCCTAAACAAAAAGGGTATATTTGATATATGAAATTTTCACTATTTTTAAACAACGGAGAACAAATAAATATAAACACAGAAGATTATACAGACCCTACTAGAACGGTTATGGAATACCTTATATCAATGCTAGAATATTATGAAGCAGAATTATCCTTCTGTGATGAAGAAAATGAATTACTGTATCAGCAAGTGGAATACAGTAAATTACTTACTGATTTGTTGAAGCCAGAGATAAAGAATTAACGCATTGCATAAGGTGCGTTTTAATGTTTCAATTTTAACCCTTTTTAACATTAACGAATAGACATTATTAATACATTTGAATTATGATACAAATAGATAACATAGAAATAGACCCCACTGCATTAGTAGTGATGGGAGGGTTTGCCTTAGGGATGATTATAGCCCCTTTTGATGCCACCCTAATAAAAAGAGAATACAAGCTAGAATGGCTGTATCACACAGCTAAGTTTATACTAATGTTTTTACTAGGTGGTGCGTTATTACACCACGCTCTACCTAAAGATGGATACTTCGTTCCAAGACTTATAGCTTGTGCATTATCATACAGCATTTCCTTTGACTTGTTTTTAAACGTTTTAAGGGGAAAGGGAATATTTTACATAGGACAAACTGCTTTTCTTGATAAGATGGCTAGAAAGTACCTTAAAACGGGCTTAAACTATGTTTTTGTAAGGTTATTAGCTGTGTTTTTGATTGGAGTGGGAATAGTAATACATATTTTATTAAATAATTAAGATATGAATACAACTAAAATAACATATGAGGGTTACGGTAAGAAAATTTCCGTTGAATTAGACCACCAAGATGTAACGATGGATGAAGTATTAGACGCTGTTGTTTCAATGCTTTACGGAAGTGGATTTCATAAGGAAACAGTAGATAACGGAATAATAGAATTAGCAGAAGAATTAAACGATAAATAATTAAATAAAATGAAAATAACAAAAGAATATCTTGCAAATAATTTAGGCTTAAAGAATATGACGGGATTAAATGGGGAAAAAATATACCCATATATCGATGAAGGCTTCTTTGGGCGTATTTCAGACACAAATATATGGTGCTTTATACCGTATAACAACCCAAAGGTAATTACAACAATAGATGAGTTTGAAAAAAAATATAGATAATAATGGAATATAAAATAGAGAAACAGTCAAGAGGCACTAGAATATTATTTGGTGACGAAGTAAGAGATAGATACACGCTATTAAATAAAATGATAGCTACCGTTGAATCTTACGGTTTTCAGGGAATACAGCTACCTAGCGTAGAGCCGTCAGAGATATACGTTGATAAAGCGGGTTCTGAGGTTCTTAATCAAATGTGGGTATTTCCAGATAAAAAAGGAAGGAATGTATGCTTACGACCAGAAGCAACGGCAACCGTTCAATTAATTGCTAATCATTTTTGGCAAGCTAAAAAAGAAATAAGAGTTTGGTATTTTGAGAAATGCTGGAGATACGAAAAACCGCAAAGGGGCAGATACAGAGAATTTTGGCAGTTTGGTTGCGAAGTAATAAACCCATCTACTGATTTAATCAAAGAAGAATTAATAGACATATCTAAAGAACTTTGTGAACTTCAAACAAAGGATATAACGATAGATTATTCCGTAACAAGGGGATTGGGTTATTATACAGATAAAGGCTTTGAATTACGCTGTAAACAACTAGGAGCGCAAGAACAGATATGCGGAGGTGGTGCTTATGATAGAGGAATTGGGTTTGCCATTGGGTTTGATAGATTAATGCTTTGTAAATAGATAATTATGAAAACAAAATTGATTAGAAACAGTACGCTACAAGACTTAATGGATGCTGCGGAGTATTCTTCTTACTCAGAAACACTAGAAGGTGTTAAACGGGCTAAAATAGGCTTAGATATATACGAGAAAGTAAAGGGTGGCTGGAAGCAAATCAGCGATTCAGGTATTATACCTAAGAAGTGTAACGTTATATCTCTTGATGCTAATGGCGCAAGCAGAATGAAGCGGAGGTAATGGATGATAATAATGATAGATGGCTCTAAACACGCTTATGAATTAAGTGAGATTATATTGGTAAATTACCCGCAAAACACAAAGAAATAATTATGAAACTACACAAAGACATATTATACTCCGTAGGAGATACGGTGGAGATAGACTCTATAAAATACACCATAAAACTCGCAGGATGGGGTAAAATACAGCTACATAAGCAATGTTGTGGCGATGTGTCTGCTGTTATAGAAGTAGATGACGTAACAGCTATACGGGGCTTAGATATAATGACTATCAAGGATAAGCATAAGAATGAACTAGAGGATGGTAATTATTGGTGGAGATGGTAGCGATACGATAAGATACGATAAGATACGATAATGATACGAAAAAAAGTTTAAGAAATGAATATAAAAAGGCTCGGTTAACTACTGGGCTTTTTTGTTTTGCCTCTTTAAGGCTCTTTGCACCGTACTCAAGCTAACGTCCAACTCATTCGCCAACTCCTGCTTAGAATATTCTGGAAATAATTTATTCAACTCCAAAATCTTATTAACCATAGCCTTCCTTAAACTCTTCTTAATTAACCTAGCTTTCCTATTCTTAGATGTCCTTAGCCTAATAGCACGGCATTCTCGCTGTCTAAGCTCCTTTAACCACATAGCAAGCCAAAAATGTAAATAAGCAGAAGGCTTCCTGTAATCATCAAACACCCATATACTATGAACCCCCCAAACGCCACCCAACTTGTGATACCACCTGTAATTAGAGTCCCTATCCTTTACAATCTTATGATTCTCTATCCTACACAATGAAGATAGGTCATCATCAGACCAGCTTGTATTTAATTTAACATCATCCATATTTAAAAACAAATATACTCAAACTAGGGTGTACTAAAAATATAATAACACCTATTAACATATGCGAATAGAATAATTAATTACTTTAGCTGTATGAAAAAGAATAGGATATTATATATTATAAACGCTACATTCAAATACAGCTAATGTATTCAGTTTAATTTTTGCCGCTAAACAATGGAATATAACTCAGACTTCAAATACGACTTAAAGGTAGGGCAAATAAAAGAAAAAGAACTAGCTAACATCCTTCAAAATGAAAAAATAGAAGTTAAAACAGACCTACAAGCACACAAAACAGGAAATATATTCATAGAATACCAATCAAGAGGAAGGCCATCAGGAATAGCAACATCAGAAGCTAAATACTACTGCATAGCAATACAAGAAACACTCATAATCCTCCCGTCAACCACCCTAAAGAAACTATGTAGAAAGCATCTAAATACAAACCGTGACAAAAGAGGTGGAGATAGCAATTCATCAAAAGGAATACTACTACCAGTGAAAGATTTATTTTAAAAAAGTTGCGTGAATGTAGAGGTACTGCTGAAATAAATGTATTTTAATTTTGTATGTAGATGGAGGTTCAAAATTTTGTATGTATGTAGATGTGTAAGAAAAATAATTTAAATTTTGTGTGTGTAGAGGGGGTATTTAAGCTTATTTAACATAAGTCACTTACTTAATTATATATATTTGAATTATGAAAGCATATAAACTAGTAAGAAAAATGAAAGACGGTAGCCTATCTCCGTTATTCATAAACAAAAAAAGTAGAATACCCATAGGCGAATGGCTAGAGGCGGAAAACCATCCCACAAAAGGATTCAAAGAAAGAAAAGGATGGCACTGTACACTAGAACCAAAAGCCCCACATCTATCAGAGAAAGGTAGAGTATGGGTAGAGGTAGAGGTTCATAGATTCTATCTATACAATAGACCAAAATCTCAAGGAGGAACTTGGGTACTAGCGGATAGAATGAGAATTATAAAAGAACTATGAAAACATATAAAAAAATAATTTTAAAAAAGTTGTATGAGTACGGGAGTGGGGTATAATATATAGTCCAACCCCCGCCAGCTCCAACAAGCCAAACCCGAATTAGCCAACCGAGGGGGTCAACATTCCGACCTCAAAAACCTAACTACCAGCACTACATTGTTGACATATCAATTAATATATTTGTATATATATTTATTCCTTCTGTATCCCTTGCTATTATTGGCTTTAACAATTTTTAACAAATGAACATATCAATTTATCTTTAAAGTTAAACATATATTTGTCTCGGTATCCGCTATTGGATACTACAATTTAATACAATAGACATGAACGAATTAAACAAAGCATTTAAGGCCATAGCGAAGGGAAGAGCTATCAATGTTGAACTAAATGGCAATGTAATATTGAGCGATATAGATTGCTCAATAGCGTTAAATATGCTGGATTCAATAAGTACGGCGGCAAATTCAAAAGGTGAGCAAGTGACCTTTGATAATTTACAAACGCAATATTCTAGAACTTATAACATAATCACGCTATGTAGAACATTCTTTGAAGGTAGTGATGTGGCAACGGTGGTTGAGCTAACTTGTAAAATAGAACACTAAAAACAAAGCCCCGCGCATATTGTGCGGGGGTAATTTAAAACTATATATTATGAAAATAGAGATTACAAAAACGGTTACAGTAACAGAAACAGTTAATCCTGAAAAGTTAGCAGTAATTAGAACCACGCAAAAAGATATAGAAAGCGATAGGTTTAACATTGAATACGATGGCGTAGAAATAGGACACGGACACTTAAACAACCGTTCAAATTGGGCGCACATTAGGCTTGACGCGGATAACGAAAGCCTAGAAGACTACTTAGTCCAAGCAATCGAAAGCAGGCAGATATACTTAGACTAAGATGCATAAGGAGCGCCAATGGTTAATGAATCAAACGGTTCAAGCGGGTTCGATTCCCGCAGCGCTACTAATTTAAAACAAGTAAATATGAGTGAAATAATTTGTACAACGGCAATACAAGGAGAGTTTTTCAAAATTGACAAAGGGCTAAATTTACATACGCCAAAAGGTGTAATTCTTAAAGATAGGATGCAGCAAATATCAGAAGAGCATAAGGGAATGAATAGGCTATATAAGCCAATGGCTTTACTGTTTTGGATTGATATTAAAAATGGCAAAGCGGCTAACTGGAGACTGCAATCAAATGCGATAAAATATCATACTAATTAAATACTAAACAAGATGACAAATTCAAAAGGCAATCCGTTAACATTTGGCTTCAGACCTAATACAAAGGTCTTGAAGTACAAAAGCAAGCGAGCGACTAACAAGCTAGTAAATGCTTGTAATGAAGCTAAAATAGACGCATACAAGGCACATTGGGATAGGTTTGATACTATCCTTTACAAAGAAGTAATTACAGCAAAATTTAACAGTTTAAACAGATAGGAATTATGAAAGTATTAGTAACAAATTACAAAAAAGGAATATTTAACAAGCCATTACTAGAATTGTATCCAAAAGAAAGGTTTGAATTAAACAAAAATGAACTATCCATAAATGATTGTTTATTTTGCCACGTTTTTGATGTCCTTCCCAATATGAGAAATTTAGAAGTAAACAGAAGTTGGTTTACTAAAAATTTATACCATTTTAAACCGATGTAATTTTAACCGAACAAAACAATTTAAACCCTGCTATTAATTTAGCAGGGTTTTTTTATGCGCTAAACTTTCTGTCCATACATTATAACCAATACAAATTTAAACCCGTCAAAAAACCTCTTATTCACTATCTAATATTTGACACGATGACTATTTCGAGGGGCTAAAATAGTCACGCATATTTTAAAAATAACCGTCAAACCTATGCTGTCATTGGTCTGTAGAAGGTTTTGAGTTTTGACTTTTGTGACGACCTTATATAGGTGGTAAAAGTTTTTTTGTTTTGTTGATGTGTTTAAGTTTAAATAGGGTATAAACCCACACACACAAAACACTCACATTCAAACCAAATACAATATTTAACCACATCAAAGAATATAATTATTTTGTCCTATGTTCAGTACATTATGTTAAGTAGAGTATGCTGTAAAACAATATTTAATTATCTAGAATAGTTGTTTATTTCTTTCAATTTATATAGTTATTACCCTAATAATTATAGTTTAGAATATAAACCAATTGAATAACAGATAGTTAGGTATTTATTATGTTAACGAATGTTAAAATATTTGTGAGGTTAGAAGTGATGCTATATGTTTGCATTCGTAAACAATTAAAATATATAATTATGAAAACTTACATACAGAAAAAGATTGAGAAATTAATGCAAACATCAACGGGTAAAGCAATGTGCGACAGCGGCGGCGAAAACGGCAGGCATTGGCAAAGGAATCAAAAAAGAAAGCTAGACTTTAATGATGATGTAAAATTAGACGAATACGGGGCAACTATTCCTATTCATGTTTATATGAATACGATGTTTGAATGTGATGATGTGACGGCTATGTTTAATCGCAAATTGAGCAAATCTTATTTTTGGGTTGGTGAGGCGTTTGATGTACTTTCTGAGGCGTTTGAATTAGATGTTAATGGTTATTTATGCTCAAGTGAACCAAACAATACTTATAACAGCGAAAACGACCTTTCTCAAGATTTTCAATACCAATTAATAGGGTTTAACGGTGATGTATATTGCTTGTTTCAATTACATCAAGGCGCAGATATTAGAGGCGGTTACACTAGTACGCAAGTATTCAAAGTTAACGACCCTGACTATTTTTTTATAGGTTGGTCGGTTGACTTTTACGACAATAGCAACCAAGAAACATTTGATGATTTTTACACAATAGATGATGATGATAGATACGAATTAAACGAATCAAAGCAATGCTTTATAAATAAAGAAACCAAAGAAGAGGTTTATCCTTATTCAGCGGCAACGGGTTATTAACACTAATTAACACTAACAAGTAAAACAATTAAACTACATTTGAATAATTAATTTTAAAACAAAACAAAATGAATAGTAAAATTCTTAAAATAATAGTCAGCTTAATAGATACTTTAAGCTGGTCAGAAGCTAAAAAGCAAGACCTTAAAACCGAGATAGAACGTTTAATTAGGTGCGAGGGGGTTGAGGGCTAATAGAGAATTAAGACAATATGCAGATGTTCCGTTTTAATAAATTAACAAACTTAGATTGGATTAGGATTAAGATAATAATATATTTGAACAATTAAACTTTAAAAATAAAACAAAATGAACGAATTGAATAATAGAAGAGGAACTTTAGTTAATTTTTGTGATAATGTAGCTAAAGATGGCGGATGTAGTTATAACTATAACACGGGGTTAATGAATCCAAATAAAGGCTATATGGTTAGCTTAGATGGGTGTGAGGAAATATCTAAAAGACTAACAAAAGAAGTTTTAACGGGGTACATTCTTAAACACGCTAGAGACATAGAAATAAATGATAACATATTTATTGGGGCTTGGCAAAGTGACAATAACATTTACTTAGATTTAAGTATAAATATAGATAGCTTAGAAAAGGCTTGGACTCAAGGTATGCTTAATGGTCAGTTAGCTATTTGGGACTGTGAAAATAGCAAAGAAATACAGCTACCAGCAGGTCAAGGTGGTGGGACGTATCAACAGAAAATTGCATACGCTCAAATGAAATTTAGAAACTATAAAAATAAGTAAGATTATGAGTCCTAATATATCAAGCATCGTAACCTATACAAAAGATAGGGAAACTAATTTGCAAGAGTTTTATTTTTATGTAAACCCTAGTAAAGAAAAGTTTGAGCAATTTAAAGAGAAAGGAATTTGTAAAATAGATAACTGCATTTATATTTCAGATGAGTTTAAAATATTGGAGGATTAAAAATGAAAGCAAGAATTACTAAACACAATCAACATTTTAATGGCTGGTATATATACCTAGAAAATTGTGATGATTGGTTAAATGATAATCCTAACTTCGGCAAAGAATTTAATGTGTATTGCAACGATGGAATTATTTATATAGAGAAACCCTCTTTAAATTTCGCTGGAACATTAAAGAAACTATCAAAAAAAGGAAGGTTTTATTTAACCTCAGACGAATTAGAAGAAGGAATTTACACAATAATAAAAGTTGATGGTGAAACATTAGAAATAGATTTATGAAAACATTTAACGCATTAAGCATTTTAACATTTATTATTTTGGTAGGTGGATTTATTGCAATAAGTTTGTGTTTATTATAACCTTTAGAACCAAGCGCATTAATTTTATACATTGTTGTGCGCTTTTAATTTATTTAAAAATGGACTATAAAAAAATTGACAACATTGAAGTAGATGGAATAGACACTAAAGACTATCCAGATTTTTGTGACGCATTTATAGCAAGTGCGGACTATAATGGAAAACCAATGACTGACGAGCAATTAGATGAATTAAATGAGGATAGCGCCTTTGTTTATGAATGTGTGGAAAATCATTTGTTCTAATTGCGGATAACGCTGAGTGTATGGTAATTATTTAACAATTAAAAAAATGCTAAAACAAAATATTACACTTATCATTGCAGAAGGGATGATATTGAAAGAAGAATTAGAACGGAAAGGAGCAAAAGAATTAACAGCTCACAGCGATTTAGGAGTAGCTTTAACGGCTAAACAAATGGATTTGGTATGTGAGTATAAAGAAGTAATTAAAACGCTTAAACAATTAAAAAAAGAGATATGATATACAAATTTATATATTGGTTAATGCTTGCTTCATTAGGAGCATTAGCTTGGGGAGTTATTATAGGGTTTATTTATACTGTCCTTCGTGGGATGGCGGAATTTATAGGATTAATTTAAAAACATAATATTATGGAATTAGTTATAAACACTCGTTTTGGCGGATTTGGAATTTCAACACCTGCTTTATTAGAATTAGTTAAAAGAAATGCTAAGTGTATAGAGAAATATAATCCGCATAAATATTACGGAGACAAACAAGGATGGGAAGGGGAATTTAATGGGTATATTGATTTAGAAGACGGATATATGGCTCATCCTTACGGATATTGCATATACAAAGATGGGGTACTATTTAATATTAAGGATGATTATTCGGTTAGGCCTGATAAGGACTTAATAGAAGTAGTTAGAAGTCTTGGTAGTAAATCATTCGGTTCTTGTGCTGAATTAAAAATCGTAGATGTTCCAGATGATATTGATTGGATTATAAGTGAATACGATGGCTTAGAAAGTATTGCTGAAGAGCATAGGACTTGGGGTTAATTTACCTATATTTGCAATAGGATTAGAGCTACACAATCCAACAACTTATTTAGGCAGATTTAGCGGTATCCGTTTCGATGGTGTAGCTCCCGCTAGGTCTTGCCGACTTTATTATTATGAGCAACAATACTGAACTATTAAAGAGAACTCGCTCTAAGCCGAAGGAAAAATTCCTTATAGTGCATAACGATGTGGTTCAAAATAAAACGCTTTCTTTTAAGGCCAAGGGGTTTTTATGTTACATACTTAGCTTACCTGATGACTGGATTTTACACAAATCTTTTGTTATGAAAGAATTTGGTATTGGAAGGGATGCACTTAACTCTATATTTAAAGAACTAGAAAGTGAAGGGTACTTAATTAGTACAAATATGGTTACTGATGATAGCGGCAGATTTAAGGGTAAGAATTATCTATTTTACGACGAACCCGTTGCTACCAAAGAGATTGACACCGATGCGGGTTTTCCGTCAACGGTTCACCCGTCAACGGCTAACCAACAACTACAAAGTACTTATAATAACAAAGTACATATAAAACAAAAAGATGAGCAAACTGATTTTGAAGATGTTTGGTCGCTTTACCCTCGTAAGAAAGATAAACTAGTAGCTAAGAAATACTATAACGCTAAAGCAAGGGAGAAAGAAAGAGCGGATATAAAATCATCTGTTATTAAATACGCAAAAAAAGTAGCCGATGAAAAAACCGAAGAGAAATATATAAAAGCGGGAAGGTCATTCTTTGCTAATGAAGGGTGGCGGGATTATGTTCCGACAGAAGAAGAAGTTGAATATGTTAAAATTCCACAAATACCAGAAGCGAATGGTATTAGTTTAGATGTATTAGAGCATCTTTGGAATGTTGCTATGAAGCAGAGTAATCCAAATACTTATTTCTCTACCCTATGTAGAGCAGAAAAAAGTTATAAATGATACAAGAAAGTTTAGTTAAAAGATTTTTAGATAGCGGTATAAATGTATTAGGTCTTACTAATAAGAAAATACCCGCAGAAGGTTCTTGGTCTAAGTGGCAGCACGAATTTAGAATACCTCAAAGTATAAATTCAGAGGCGTTGGGATTAATTTGTGGTAAAATATCGGGTAATATGGAGGTTATTGATATTGATTTGAAGTACGATATAAGCGGAGATTTATACGATAGGTACACTAGACTATTAAATGATAATGCAAGTGGCTTATATAACCGCTTAATGATACTTAAAACGCCTTCTGGCGGCTATCATTGGATATATCGTTGTGAAGAAATACAAGGTAATCAAAAATTAGCACGAAGGGAAGCTACAGGTGATGAGTTAACTATAAAGCGAGAGAAGTGGAAAGTTTTAATAGAAACGAGAGGCGAGGGAGGCTACATAGCATCATTCCCAAGTAAAGGGTACGAAGTAATACAGGGTAAGTTTTCAGAAATACCTACCATATCGACAAGTGAGAGAGATGTTATCCTATCGTGCGCAAGAACATTTGATGAGGAGATAAAAGAAGTTCACATCCCTAAGTCAACAATGAATGTTTCTGGAAAAACCCCTTGGGATGATTATAACGACAGAGAAGATGGTTTATCGGAACTTTACGCTCACGGTTGGTCTGACGTAAAGACAACTTCAAGTAGGATTTACTTAAAGCGAGCGGGAGATACCACCGCATTGCACAGCGGTAACTATTTAATAGATAGAAAATTATTTAAGGCGTTTAGTAGCAGTACTCAGTTTGAGCCAGAGAAGGCTTATCCGCCATTTGGTGTTTATGCTGTACTAAATCATAATGGGGATTACTCAGCAGCAGCAAAAGATTTATATCAAAAAGGATACGGTGAGCAAAAGAAAGAACTAAGCCCAACAGAGCAGTATGAAAACCAAGATAGTGAAATATCAAGTGTTTCTGAGCATATATCAGACAGTATAGAGGATGATAAATACTTGCAAGACGTAAGAGAGGGTACATTAGAACTAGGCCTCTCTACTGGATGCAGAGAGATGGATGAATTTTTTAGATTTAAAAGGGGTAAGTTTTGCGTGATAGTTGGGCATTCAAACATTGGGAAAACAACCGCTATTCTTTATAAAATGTGCCTGCCATCTGTTTATCATAATTGGAAGGGCGCTGTTGTAACGAAAGAGAACTCTTCTGGGTTTACAAAGAGAAAGTTAATGGAGTTTTATATGTGTAGGCCGTTAGATAAAATGACTCAAGATGAATTTGACTTAGCTAAAAGATGGGTTAATGAGCATTTTATAATTATAAAAGCAAGAGGCGGATTTATTAATGATATACCTAAACTACTTAAGCTATCATATAAGCTTTCAGAAGAAAAAGAAATTGACTTTATAGTGGCAGACCCATACTCAGGGTTTAATAAGGCTCAGAAGCCGAAGGAAAATGGTCACGATTATGATTATAGGATGGCATCAGAAATACTAGACTTTACTGAAAGAACGGGAGTATCATTATATCTAAATGCACACACAAATACAGAGGCTAGAAGAAAAAGAGATGATGATGGAAACCTTATATGCCCTTGGGTCGATGATGTTGAGGGAGGTGGCAAGTGGAGTAATAGGGCAGACCAAGGAATTGTGCTTCATAGAAAAACAAAAGCTGAGGGATTAATTAGGTTTATCACTGAATTTCATGTTGATAAAGAAAGAGAAAGTGAAACTGGGGGGAAGCCAACGGAGAGAGATAACCCAATACAAATGCTTTTAGAGAAGAATATGTGTGAGTTTACTATAAATGGAGTTAACCCCATAAGGAAGTGGCACGAAGACAACGGAACTATGGGATTTAAAAAGCCAGAAACATTATCTGAGGCTAAAGAAAGAATAAGTTCTATGCCTACAAACGATTCATTCGATGATGAGTTTAGCGAAGCCCCATTTTAAAAACAAATAATTATGAAAAAATTAACAAAAATACATTACGATAAAAATATCCTACCAGTGTATTCAGCCGCATGGAAGAGGGCGCTTAAGGATGACGAAACAAACAAAAAGTTTATAGAAATAGCTAATGAATCAGTAGTAAATGACCTTAAGATTAAAATAAAATTACTGAAATTAATGCCCACTCCAGATGAGTATAAAAAGGAAGCATTGAGCTACTTGGAATCAATGTTAAATGAGTACACTATTTAGATTACATTAATAAATGTTAAAAAGCTTGTCAATCAGAAAGTTAAATAATATATTTGAGTAAAATTTAGAGATATGAGCTTAACTAAAAGAAACATAGAGCAATTTAATTCTGGCTACGATGGAATGGATGATGAATACTTCTATCGCAAAGCACAAGAAGCAGAATACAGAGAAATGACAAATGAAATACCGTACTTGGAGAGACTTAGGATTGAAGATGCAAAGCTTAAACAAGCTATCGAGGCATCAGCTAGAGCAGCTACTGGAAGTAATGACAAGGCATCACAGCTACATTAACAGTGAGTTTACAGAGAAAAGAAAGAAAGCAATTGAACATTTAATTAAAGAGAAATGAATTACGATGACTACAAGCTGTCTAATCCTTACGATGACGAGGATGTATTTGGAAATACAATTGATAGTGAAGAAGAGGAAAACGAAGCTGCCGATAGAGCAGATGATTATAATGATGAATTAAAACTAGAAGAATGAAAAATATATACAAAGCATTAGCTGATTTTCAGCAAGAAGTTCCGCCAATCCATAAAGGAACTCAGGGATTTGGGTATTCATACGCAGACCTTTCGGCAATATTCAAAGTGATTAACCCATTAATGAAAAAGCATAAGCTAGGGTTTACCCAATTACTAAACGGAGAGGATTTAAAGACCGTTATATTCCACGTTACAAGCGGAGAATCTATTGAGTCTACTGTTCATATTCAGCAAGAAGTACAGTTAGCTAAAATGAATACGTTTCAAGTACTAGGAAGTGCTATAACATATTACAGAAGGTACTCGCTGTCTGCTGCATTAGGATTAATAACAGATAAGGATATTGACGCTTGCGGAGAGCAGGAAACTAAAACGCCACCTAAGAAAGAAGCGTTAACAGAATCTCACCCACGCTATGAAGGGGCAAAGAAAGCGTTAAGCGAAGGTAAAACTACATTAGAAGTAATTAAACAAACATTCACCGTAAGTAAAGCGGTAGAAAAACTATTAACAAGTAAATAATTAAATAAATAATAAGATGAGTGATTTAAAATTAACAGGAAAGATTAAATTAATCGGAGAAAAGCAAACGTTTGACTCTGGATTTCAAAAGGTAGAATTTGTGATTACCACGAATGATACTTACCCACAAGACGTTAAGTTTGAAGTGCTAAAGGATAAGGTAGATAATTTCCTAAAGTACAATAAGGTTGGTCAGGATGTAGATGTGTCATTTAATATTAATGGCAGTGAGTACAAAGGTAAGTACTATGTGAATCTAATTGCGTGGAAAGTTTTCAAGGCTGATGGTCAAAGTGGAGCAAGTACGCCTAACAAGGAGTTCGAGAAGCAAACGGCAGCGCCAATAGATTCTGGATTACCATTTTAATCTATGATTAACAATTACACAAGCAAAGCAGAGGAGGTTCTAATTGAGCCTTCTTCTGCATTGTCTTTTTACTTTTACAAAAACAAACATTATGAAAGAAGAAATAGAAAGTAAACTATCCCCGCAACAGAGGGTGGTAGTAGACTCTTTAAGAGAGCAATTAGGAGATGACACAGTTAATATACTCCTAGAGTTTGGTTATGAAATAGGTAAAGCAGATGGAGTAGAGATGTTCTTTCAGCAGACTAAAGACATTTTAAAGGAAGTATAACACCAAGCTAAGAAACGTAAAGCGAAGCGATGTTTCTTAGCGGCTGTTAGTTAACGCACGTTTTAATGTGCGGAATATTAAAAACTTAAAAATACAATGGAACAAATAACAGAAGAAGAAAGAGATTTACTATTTAACACTTGGACTAGCAGGGATAAGGTGGTGTTTCTTAATGACATTATACTTAACTCTAATGAGCCTATTGCAACAGAGAGATTATTGTATGAAGTGGCTCAGAATATATGGGAGAACTGTATAGATAGAAAGTTAGATTTAATGAGTAAAAATGAAATAGTATGATAAGTAATAATGATTGGTTTGAGGTTATTAATACTCCTAAGTCGCTATCTCCATTCGAGCAAGTGTTACTTAAGATTGGTGTTGAGGCGGAAAGGGTGAACGCAAAAAAAGATTACCTAGAACTAAAGAACAGACTTCTTTCTTACTTTGAAAATCATCACCATATAGACAGAGATAAGTTATTAACTAAAACTAAGACTAGAAAGGCAGAGATTGTAGAAACTAGGCAAATGATAATGCACTGCCTGAGACTTAATACAAATGCTTCATTAAGAATGATAGGCGATTTGTTTGATAAAGACCACTCCACAACATCCCATTCAGTTAAGGCTATAAATAATTTGCTAGAGACAGACACTGTATTAAGAATTAAGTATTGTGATATGCTTAAAAATTGCGGAATGGAAACTAAAGCTACTAGATTAGTAAAGAGATACAATAAAAAATGAATTACGAATTAACATTAACGACACACGAAAAGAGGACTACGGAAATCTTTGGAGATATAGATACCCTAGAACTTCATACCGTTCCTATTGAAACGTTAGAGGCTATGAAGAACCATTACCTTGTATCACTATCATATTTAGGGGAACTTAAAACCACTAAGGGAAATGCCCTAAACGAATCTAAAACAGCCTTAAAAATAATCCTAACCGAAAAGAAAATAGAATATTTAAAAGACTTAACGGGTTCTGATAAGGCTAGAATAGCTACGTTATACGCAGAAAGAGACTGTGAAACAGAAATTAAAGGAGTATCTATTTTAGAAAACGAATACAAAGAAGTAAGTAATAGGTATTCTGTATATGATACTATTATACGCTCTCTTACGCAGACAATAAGCGTAGTTAAGAATGAAATGCAATCACAGCAATTTATAAAAGGGAAATAATATTATGAATTTTATAGGTAAGGATTGGTTAGATTATAATAAAATAAGGTATTCTAATCCGTTCTATAATGGCTCTTTGAAGGTGGGTTATCCAATAAACATAAAAGACATAATAAACAGCGACCTAAAACGGGTTATTCCAGAATCATTAGGAATATACCACTTATTTAAAGATGGTGAGTTAGTTTATATAGGTATGAGTAAGTGTATAAAAAAAAGAATATCAGAACATTATAATAGTAATGATATTGACTTTAATGAAGCATTATGGTTTTGCGCTGAAATTGCAAATAAAAACATAAAGGATATATTTAGAATAGAGAGATTGATGATTATAAAGTATAAGCCAAAATTTAACACAGCATACCTATAATGATTTCCGCCACACAAAGAGAATACAACTACTTCAAGCGCAACGGACATTGCTTTGATTTAGGCTCATTAGCGTACAATGAATTAACAACTGAAGGTAAGATACCAAAGAAAGCTGATAACCCGTCAAAAGGCTTAGAATACGCTAAAGACTCACTCGTAGAGGTATATGAGATAGATAAAGAATTAGCCAACGAACAAATGACTAAATACTGGCAAGATAGAATAGATAATATAGATGAATTAGTTAACAGAGCGATTAAGTTAAAAGGGAGTAGCGTGTTAAGGGATGCTGTATTTATGTATTTCAAGCGATACATAGTTAATGAATATTTTAAAACATTATAATGAAATCAGATAACGACTTATTTAAAATAGGGGCTAGATTAGCCCTACACGGACAAAGCTTCATAGAAGTGTTAGATGATATAAAAGGCACTAAGCTGTACAATAAGAAGCCTAAGATGCTGCTCAATCAGTTAATGAAAGAGTTAGAAAAGGATGTGAGTGTAGGTGGTGTGTTTGTAGAAGGTCAGGATGTAATTACTAATTTATCACAAAAGATTGATGAAATAGTTGATAAGGAATTAGATGACACTATATTTGAGTTGAAGAAAAGTTAACACCAAGCTAAGCCAGCGTTTTAATGTTTCCTTAGCAACTGTTGGATAACGGATTTTTAAGGCACGAAAAAATATGTTTGAATGATTAACAAAAAGAAACCCTGTAAAGACCCTAACAACACAGAAGATGGTAAGATGTGTTATTACTTTACCAAAAAGTTTGGTTGTAAAGATTGCTCCGCTAAATACAAGCCTAAAACAAAAACCAAGAAAGTAAGGCAAAAGATTAAGCAAGTGTCATCTAAAAGGGCTAGGATGAATCAAGCTTACACCATTTTAAGAAGATTATTTTTAGAGCAGAACCCTAAGTGTGAAGTTTATCCAAACCTAGATGCAACGGAAATTCATCACAAAATGAAAAGAAATGGAGAAAGATTACTAGATTCTACTCTTTGGATGGCAGTCAGCCGTGAAGGGCATTTATATATTCACGCTAACCCAAAGGAAAGTTACGAAAAAGAATGGTTAATTAAAGGATAGAGATATGAAACTAATAGCAATAATAGAAAACATTAAGGAGGATTTAGTATGAAAGAAACAACATACTCTTGGAGTAGAGTTAATTACACTTGCCTAGCTGCATTTTATCAAAACTATGTACTAGAAAATAAAGGTGAAGATAACATATGGAATGTCGGGGGAAAATTTGAACACGACCTAATGGAACACGCAGCTAAAGACGAAATGACGCAAGAGGATTGCTTAGAAGCCGTTAAGAATAGCTGGTACGATGCTGTTGATGGATTAGATAACCCTTTTGGATATTACAATAAAGAAGGTGAACTAGTAGAAGCCGCTGAACATTACTATAATAAAACACTTCCCTTCTTTACTAAAGAGAATACTAATTGGCTGTTAGGTGAAACTGTTTCGGTGGAGGAACACCTAGAATTTACCCTTCCTTCGGGCAAGAAATTTCAAGGCTTTGTAGATAGGGTAAGCGTTGATAGTGATGGAAAGAGCAATTTAACCATTAGGGATTACAAAATAAGCAAGCGATTCACAAGAAAAAACGTAAAAGAAAAGGCTAGACAGTTATACGTTTATGCTTATGGCTATCATCAAATACACGGACAATACCCCGAACAGCTTATATTTGAGTTCTTTCAATTTTGGGACAAACCAAAGGTTATTAAGTTCAATAAGGCTGATATGGATGAGGCTATTGAGTTCGCTGAAGGCAGAATACTAGAGATTGAGGGTAGATTAAAGGTAGAAAAAATGGGTATGAAGGGAATGTTTACCCCTGACTACAAAGAACTATTAGATGAAAAAGGAGAGCGTAATATGTTCTGTAAATCTGTCTGTGGATTTCGCAGTAGTTGCCCTTTTATTGACGGAAACCACCTCAAAATGTTTAAAACAAAAGGGTTACAGGATATAGAAATAAAAAAATAGAGTATATTCGTAAAAACTAAAATCAAATGTTATGAGTAAGTGGTTTAAATATGACACTAAAATAGATGGACTTTTAGGTTCTGGTAGGTCTGATTGGAGTAAAATGGCAAGAGAAATACTAGGAGATGTTGAGTATAGTAAAGTAGATGCTCTAAGGAAGTATATTAAGAGGAGAAACGGAAAGTTAGATTCTATTATAGATGAGTCCTTACACCGAAACAATATAACAGCTAACTCTTGGAAGGTGGCTTGGGTAAAAGATTCTGAAACGGGAACATCTACATTAGTTAAGAACGTTGACTTTAAAGACGAGGTTGTAGACTACGATTTGATTAAAGAGGATATGATTACAGAGATGAGTAAACTATCCCCTAAAGTTAAGAAATACAAGAGAAAGAATATAAAGGATGCTCATTGTCTTATTTTAGATATAGCTGATTTACATATAGGTAAGTTAGCCACAATGCAAGGAACGGGTGAATACTACGATGTAGACTTAGCGATTAGCAGAGCAATTGAAGGAAGTGAATCACTGATAGACAAGTCTAAGCCGTATAATATAGATATGGTTTACTTTGTAATAGGTAATGATATACTCCATATCGACAACACTAAGAGAACGACAACCGCTGGAACGCCACAAGATACAGATGGGATGTGGTATGACAACTTTAAGATAGCTAGAATTGTTTATTGTCAGATAATACAAAGACTTACCACAATAGCGCACGTTAATGTCATCCATTGTCCGAGCAATCACGATTATATGAGTGGATTTATGTTAGCAGATGCTGTTAGTTGCTACTTTCATAATAATAAAAACGTAACGTTAGACGTTAGTAATATACACAGAAAATACGCTAAGTATGGAGTCAATATGCTGTCTTTCTCACACGGTGATGGGTGCAAGCTAGACCAAATACCATATCTTGCCGCTCACGAAGAGAAGCAAATGTGGGCTGAAACAGAATACAGATATGCTTATTTACATCACATACACCATAAAGATATGTTTAAGTTCAGAAGCGGCAAGGACTTTATAGGCATGACTGTTGAGTACCTACGTTCTCCTAGCGCAGTAGATTTATGGCACAAAAATTCGGGCTACTTTGGGGCAAAGGTTGCTATTGAAGCATTTATACATCACCCAGAATTAGGACAGATAAGTAGGCTTACACACAACTTTTAAGAATCCTTTTAAATATTTTTAACAGAAAGAGCCTTTGCTATGTAGAGGCTCTTTTTATATTTGTATCAAATTAAAACTATGAAAAAGAAAGAATTTAATATTGAAGATGCTCTTTGCCCAGAAAGGGATAAGCTAATCATTGAAGGGGAAATTATTACCGCTAAAATAGTGGATGCAGAGTTAGACGTTATAGATTGTAAGTTTCATAATGACGGTTGCGTACATTTAAACACTAAAGACTATGCTTATCTAACCCTAACAAGAGGAAACTTAGAAATGCTTTTAGGGTTGGTTGATGAAGTAGAATTAGAAATTATTTAAAAACAATAAATTATGAATATCAACACGATAGCCTTTTGATATTGCAGGGTACTAAAAATAATAGAGATTATTAAACTAAAATAAAAAGACAATGAAGAAATACACGGCAGAAGTAGCAACGGGAATACTAATGATTATTATGTTTGCAATTATATTTTTAGGATTATGAAAGAAAAATTTATTATAGCAAATAGAATTGAATTGCATAATGGAGTAATACCGCACTCTAAGTATAGACCTGATAATAAATATATTCCATTTTATATTGCGGAAATTAAATACAGAAAAAAACATAATATTAAAACAGATGAGTGAAGATAAAATAAAGCCAAAGCACTACGAATCAGATAACGATGTTATAAAGTTTTGCTTAGATAACGATATAGGTTTCTGTGAGGGTAATATCCTAAAGTACATTAGACGATGGAAAGAAAAGAACGGTGCGGAAGATTTGAAAAAATGTAGAGAATATTTAAATAGACTAATAGAATGGGAAGAAAAGCAAAGGATTTAACAGGGTTTATAGTAGGCACTCTGACGGTATTAAATAAAGAATACATTTCTAAAAATAAACACGGTAAGGCTTGTCATTATTGGAAAGCATCTTGCGATTGCGGAAATATAGTTGTAAAAAAGACTAGTGACTATACTAGAAAAAGAGTTGGTGTCGGCTGTGATAAATGTAAAAGTATTACTCACGGTCTAAGAAAGCATCCGTTATATTCTACTTGGTTAAATATGAAAGATAGATGTTATAATCCTAAAAATGTGAAGTACGAATATTATAGTAAAAGAGGTGTTTGCTCTTTATGGGCAGATAGCTCAGAAGCTTTTATAAATTGGTCATTGGATAACGGATACAAAAAGGGATTAACATTGGACAGAATAGATAATTCTTTGGGTTATTCGCCGCATAATTGCAGGTACACAACTAGGAAAATTCAGGCTATAAATAGAGATTATACTCTTTATGGAAAGGGAGTTTTGGATGAGGTTTTAGAGTTTTTTAATGGTAAAGAAAAAGAAGAAATAAACTTTTCTGAATTAGCTAGAAAATATAACGTAGCACCAAGCACAATACGCAAGCTTTTTAATAAAGAAACATACTAAAGCTAAAGAGTACTTAGATAGACTAATAGAATATTATGAAATGGATTAATATAAAAACACAGAAACCAAAAGAGGGTATTAGAGTATTAGTACACCCTATTGATAATATAGACATTGTAATATCAAGGCTTGAAAATGATAGTGAGTTTGGTGAAGTGTGGCACGATGATGACCAAAACACATTTAAACTAAGTACTGTAAAATATTGGATGGGATTACCTGATAAGCCTAATGGTGGGTAACGTGATTGTGGTATGGTTAGAAAATTTAACGATTAAATAAAGGCTTTTCTTCGTCACAAATATTTGATAAATTTGTGACGGATTACACGTTTTGTGTAACGCTTTTGCGTATTAGCCCTCAATCACCATAGTAAATTCATCGGGAAGAATTTCATTAAGTTTTTTCATTGTAGCCTTAGATGATGTTATGTCTCTTTCTCCGTCACCATTAATATCTAAATGCTCTTTACCGCAAAGAATACAACCTAATGTGTGTATATTGTAGTTTCCGCTATGTAAAAGAATATAAGAGCGATTAGGTACATCTAAAACGTGGAAATGTCTTTTGTATTTATCAGACCAACGCTTAACTACCTTATACTCTCCCACTGGAATACAGCTTATCCTCTTAGCGTTCTCCTTCCAAGGCAACTCTAACGTACTGAATGTATATTGAACCCCGTTATTCTCGTTAAAAACGATTGCATAGCCTAGTGTTTGGTTTTCTTCGTGGCTAAATCTTTTAATTAGTAGTTTCATTTCTTTTTCTTAGGAGTAGTACTTTTAGTAACCTCTCGCACCTCTTTTTACAACCTTAGTTTTTGTAGTTCCTTTTTTCTTATTTGTAACAGCCTTAGTCTTGGTTTTACACTTAGCTTTATTTTTCTTAACCATAATTATTTTTTATAACAAACTTTTGTTCCTAGATGTTGCAGATTTCTTTAAATATTTAGACGTATAATTACAAAGGTAACGTATTATTAATTAGCACCTATAAACCTACAATTCATTTCTTTTTAGTATGAGTATATCCTTTTTTCTTTAAAGATAAATGTTGTGCCATTGTCTTAGCTACTTTCTTTACGCCTGTTTTGCTATACATATTGTGCATCTTAAATGTTTTTGCCATCTTTTTTTATTTTTTAGATTTTGCTCCCGAACACTTCCACCTCTTGCGTGATAAGTTGTTTGGTGTGTTTGGGTCGTTTTGTTTTTTCTTAGATAATTTTTTCTTTATACCTAAACTTCTTGCACAATAACTATCTCCTTTAGGTGTACCTACCTTTACCCTAGAACCACCCTTCTTAGCTTTACCTGCCTGACCGTAACTTACTTTCTTTCCAGTGGAGGTAATTTTAACTTTTGCTTTTCCCTTTCTTGGTGTAGCCATTACTTTTTCTTTATGGTTTTAATTTTACCGTTAGTAGTTCTCGCATATTTGTGAGTTTTGGTTTCTCTTATAAGAGTCCCGCTATAATTCTTACCACCGTATTTCCAACTAACCTTCTTTGCCATTATTATATTTATTATCTTCTATAACGAACCTTTGTTTTTACCTTTCTCTTAGACATAGCAGATTTCTTCGCTGCTCTAGATGTGGAATTACAAGATGGAGAGCCTCCAGCTCCCGTTGAGCAAAAACCGCTTCCTGCACCTGCCTTTCTTAGCTTATGAGTTGATTTAGCTAACGCCTTACTTCTCTTTGTGGATGATTTAATTGACGCTTTCTGTGATTTTGGAGCTGTTTTAATCCCCCTAGATGCTAATGTAGAGGTTTTAGCCTTAGCTTTAGCCGCAGAATGTGTCTTCCTAATGTTTTTTTTCTGAGCCTTGAGTTTAGTGTTTACTCTTTTTATAGCCATTTTCTTTGCCTCTTTAGTAGAGTCTTTGTTTAGTGAGTATGTGGTTTCTCCAGTCTTAGGTGACTGGCTTTCTACTACCCTCCCCTTCTTTGGGGCTGATTTAATCTTTTTCTTTAGAATACTAGCGTTGGCTTTGGCTTTAACTATTCTATCTCGCTTAGTTACTTTAGGCACTTTCTTTCTTATTCTCATATCACAAATTTAATATATTAATTAATAATTCTTTTTTCCATTCAGAAGGCAATGACTTATCCGCAAATTTAAAGCCGTTCTTCTTGCTCCAAATAGCGTATGTAGTCTTACTACCTTTTATTATTTTCTTTTGGCTATCCCCGAATATAAATCGTATATCTAAATCAGGGTTCTGTTTCTTTACAGCGAGCATCTTCCTGCGGTCACTAGAATCTAAAAAACCTTTTACCTCGATTATCATAGTAGTACCATCTTTCTTCTCTAAAATAAAGTCAGGACAATACTTATGGTCTATAACGTAACTTATCTTCTCGGTTTCATACCCAAAGTCTACACTCCTTGCTTTAAGGTTCTTTGCAAACTCACGCTCTAAATTAGAACGGTAAGGGTCTTTATTACTTCGTTTTCCTTTTCCACCTTTACTTCTTCTGCCTCTTGCCATTAGGTAAAGATACTATTTTTATATTAACTCAATCTCGGTTAAATCTTCTCTTTTAGTATAATTAATATTATTATCATCTAAAAAAGACTCCCAACCTAACGGTAAGAAATACCCCTCATTACACTTCATTGGTTTGCAATATATACCACTTTCAGTTTTTACTGAATCAAAATCATCTACTAATAACCCACTAAACATTTCTACCTCCAGTTATTACATTTGTTTGATACCAATCCCAACACTCAAACCAATCTTGAATAGCTGCTGCTGTGAAGTTTTTAGTTCCTACTGCAAATCCAGCAAATTCATTTGAGATAGGGGCGTTTGGAGCACCATTAAAGTTTCTTGAATGTAAATAAATATCTTTATTATCTAATGAGAAATTAGCACTTTGCCTATTTCCGAATTGTGTTGTATTTCTATATTGCTTGTTTTGACTTTCGGTAAACAAACCTTGAGTGTTTGTTATTGCGTCTGAACTTGACCCAGTATTTCGGTAAAAGTTATTATATGTTGTTGCCCCCGTAAACGCTGGGTCTAATGCTCTTGTTGCCGCCGCATTTAACGCCCCCATAACCCTACCGCTTGCGCTTAAATCTCTTGAATAAAAACTAATCATATAATCATTGTAAGCCGCTGCGTCTATGCCTATTCCAGTGTTTGCTATTTTTCCAGCTCCACCAGTCGCCCCCGTAGGTGTAAAATCCCCAGCAATAAAATTTGTATAGGTTATATCGTTAACTCTTAGTAGGTCTAATTTATACCCAGCCGCAGACGCAGTACTATCATTTGAAGGACAATAAGGATAGATTGAAGTTACATTAAACGCACCACTCCAAAAGTTAGTACTATGTGTAGTTCCTATTCCTTTTAACCTTGTCACAAAACCGTTAATAGCTTTTTGTTGGATTGCGTTCATAGATACGCCCGTATCCGTTTCGTGAGCCGTAATAAATGTTTGAGCGTCTGGGTCAATACCTCCTAATGTGAGGTCAGCAAACAACTCTTGTTCATTCTCAAACTGAATACCTAAAGACTTTAACATAAGAATCTCTGACTGCAACTCCATTTCATTCTCAAAGCTTATACCCAACCCGCGAACTATCTTTAAGTCAGCGGAGAGTTCTTGTTCATTCTCAAGGCTTATGCCAAGCTTACGAGCTATCTTTAAGTCAGCGGAGAGTTCTTGTTCATTCTCAAGCTGAATACCTAAAGACTTTAATTTAAGAATCTCTGACTGCAACTCCATTTCATTCTCAAAGCTTATGTCTAGCTTATGAACTATCTTAAAGTTAGAGGGCGTAGATATTCCACCCCCTCCACCTAGAGAAGCCCCCGTACTAAATATACCTCTGCGTCCTAGCTTACCCAAACTACGCTATTTTCACCTTATAAACTGCTGCGTTTGCTTCAAACTTAACCCCATCTCCCGTTGTGATTGTTTTAGATGCTGTTAATGTATCGTATGATAAAAGGTTTCCACCCGTTGCATCGTCATATATAGCAGCATAATCTGCTGTTGCTCCTGCTGATGCACTTGGCGTTATAGTTATCTCTGCTGTGTTGTCTGCTTGACGGAAGTTACCGCTAGTAGTAACACCACCCAAAGCAATTGCATCTCTAGTTGTTGAACCTTTTATTGTGTTTGTTATTTCTGTACCCGCTCCCGATGGGTCGCCATTGAATAAGGCGATGTACACTGTTGTTGGCGCTGTGGGCATATCAGTTCCCTTTACCCAATCAATTAATTCGTCTGCTAAATATTGTGAAAATGGCATAATTTGTTATTTACTTGTTTGTTATTTACTTGTTTGTTTTTATATTTTTGATTCTATTATTTCAAGTCTCCTTGAATATTCTTTATGGCGTTCATCATCTCTTTTGATTAACATTTCAACCATTGCGTCTATCTTATTAAGCTTCTCCATAGCCGCATCTTTACTTTGATTACTCGCCTCTTTATGTGCTGTAAGTTCTATTATCTTTTGTTCTCTCACAGCATCTTCCTTATCGTTAGCTTCTAAGCGTTCTAATATTCTTAGCACTGTTTCTTCAAACTTGTCCAATCTACCAACAGAACTTTTTACGGTTGTCCTTACATCTGCATACCCCGCAACTATAGCCACAAGTGCTATAAGAAAGTCTATGTGATTTAATAGCTCCTCCATTACTTATTACTTCTTTTCTGCGAATTTTTGAAATACTTTAGTTCCCGCTGAATAAGCAAGTAGAGTAACTACCATTGGTAAGGCATCGCCTATTGTTATATTGCTTACAAATACAGAGCAAATAGATATTAATATACCAGCCATTGCAGCTATAAATGTCTTTAATCTTGTAATGGATTTAACTCCATCGCTCTCTTCAAAAAACCCTACTTGTCCGTTCATTTCTCTTTGGTTATTTTATAGTTAGTTATTATTGAATCACCACAGCTAGTTAACACTGTAATTTCGTATTGTCTTTTACCCCAACGTGGAGTCCAATTCCAATTGAATAATCTCTTTCTTTCATCTGTAGTCACTATCGCAAGTTCTGTCTTGTCTTTTACGCTGAAATCTCCTATGGTGTCCATATTAAACCACATAAAATCCACTTCTAAGCCGCAAGTGTTATAAGATGCTCTGTTTATCATTAAGCCCTCAAAATCGCTTGTAATTATCTTTACGGTATCCCTACTATATTTCTCTGTTCTTATGTATTGAATTTCCGTTATTGTCTTAGGATTCTTTTTTAAAGAGTCTAATACCCATTGGAGTTCTTTCTTTTCTTTTAATATTTCTCTAAAGCCCTTCTTGCTTATTGTAGCCTCTTGGGTTGAACGGGAAATATCTAAAGCCATTGACTGCAACTCTCCTTGCGACTTCTGATTCTTATTTCGTAAGTCCGTATTCTTATTGCAAGTAAGTAATAATAGCGCAAATAATAGCCCGATTACTATAAAATGCCAATACTTAACTAATATCTTGGCTACTATGTCAAGTGCAATACTCACTACTTATTTTTGGTTTCCGTAGTTAGTAACTGTTACTGTACAAGCACCCGTTGTAGAGCCTTCTACATATATAGGCTTTACGAAGTTATATCCTAAGCTACCTTGTCTGTCTGCTAGAAATCTACTGTTATCTGATGTGGTGGAGGTAATTGTAACTCCATCTACTTCTGTATCTACCCCTTGGTCAGCCGCAATTCCTATTGATATAATCTTACAATCTTCTTTGTCGATTACTTTTAATGCTGTTGTAGATAGGTCAGATGTAAATGCAGAATTAAGTAATCCGCTAACACCATCTCTTTCAACCCATTCCACTCGTCTTGATTCCTTTTGAGTTGAGTCTGTTATGAAGTCACCTACCTTTACTTGGTCGGCTGTGCTTGTTATAAATGAAGCCCCGAATGTATCAACAGTTCCAGTTGCAGCAGCATCGGCTGGAATAAATGTGTCGGTTGTTACGTTAAATGTTGCCATATTGGTTATTTTTTGTTAAATACAAAGATACTAAATTTAAAATTACTTGATTATTTAAGTTTAGGCACTTTAGGTGTCTTTAGGGTTGGTAATTTCAAGAAGCTAGATGATTCGCTTCCGCTTTTATCTGTTTTACTTCTCCTTTCTATTGTCTGCATAGCTTTTTCAGCAGCAGAGCCAACTTCTCTTGGCATTAAGCCCATTAAATATAAACCATATATAGGAGCTACCACTTGCATTACGGCTTTATCGTTTTCAGATATTCTCTTTTCTATATCCTTATCGGTAAAGTATTGCTTTGCGTCAAAAAGAGGAACGTCATCTATATCTGCCGCCATATCTAACATCTTATAGAATTTCTGACCCTTCTCATAGGGGATACCTAATAATCCTAAGTCGTTACCATAGCTTTTATCATAAGCGTATATCCTATCTTTCTCTTCTACATTCATTTTTTCGTATGTAGGCTCAAGTATTTTCTTGTTAAATGTGTATGCAACAGCCTTGTCTAATGGTGGTGCTGGTGACAATACATCGTTTATTCCGTTATTAAGCAGACTTCTCTTGAATGTTTTAGCTTGTTTCTCCTTAAACTCTTCTTCATCCTCACCTAAAAGCATTACATTAACCATATACCCTATCATATATGTTATAGCTCCTTGCAGTATCCTATACGCAACTAATTCCGTAGTAGCTCCTACCAAAGATTTAGCAGCCATTTGCTTCTCTGGCTTAGTAGAGTTCTTTGACTTTAGCGCCTTTACATCAGTCCATATTCTTGTTTTTATATTGAACGCAAAACCAGAAAACGGGAAGAATATAGATTTAACTATTCTTGTAGATAGTTGCTTGCTAGTGAATAACTCACCCATTAATTCCTTAGTAGGAACGTTTTGTTGACGAGATACTTGCAAGTCAGCATATATTGAAGCTTCCCTATCTAATTTATCAAACTGAACTTCTTTGCCTTGCGACTTCAATCTCTTCGTGTAGTATGACACCCAAGATATTCCTGCCGCTGCTTTATCAGGATTTTCTATAGCCATTTTTAGTGACTTATCTAGGGCTTTATTTAAAAGATTTGGTCTTCCGTCTAAATACTTGTTTACTTGATTATCAATGTTTGCTGTTGATTCTAGCCCTCTAAATGATGTTATAGACTCTCCTAGTATTTTCTTCTGACCCTCTCTTACCTTAAAGTCTGGCAATGTAAACCCTTTTCCTACTAGATTAATTACCGTGTTAAGCATTACTGGTACGAATTGCTTTATTGGTTGACCTAGTCCTACTAGAGCTAATCCTGTAGATGTTTTACCTATTCTATTCACTAACTTTGATGCTTGCATTGAATCCTCATCCATTGGGATAGAGTTTTGTTTTATATTATCAATAAGGCTTATTACTCTACCTCTTAAAAATTTGTAATCATCGGTTGACTTAAATAAGTCTCTAATAGCATCGCTATCTATAAACTCTGATAAATATTGGATGTCTTTTGCTGTATTAATATCCGTTAATATCGACTCTAAAGATTTAACCATATTTTCCTCAAAAGATAAATCTACATACCTTCTTTTAGCCAATGTCTTTGGAGACACTACCTCGTTAAACCTTCCGCTTTTCGACTTATCTATATTATCAAAAGAACCTAGAAACGATGAGCCTACTTGCTTTGGGTCTTTATTTTTTGACTCAACACCTTTTATTCTTTTATAGGTGTCTGGAAGATAATTATTCTCCTTATCTAGCATTGTGTTATACACAGCCATAGATACATCACTCATACTATCGAAATGCTTAGAGAACTCATCTACCCAAAAATTAACAGCATCAACGTTATTTTTTTCCGCCTTACTCTTTACTTCATCAAAATTCTTAGAATCTCTAACTACTTTATTGTAAACACTTAGGTACGATTCATACTTCTCGAAGTCACTCTTCTCTAGGTCTGACAATGTTTCTGTTAATAGCTTTTTCCTTCTTTCAAATTCAGCTACAGAATCATCCTTAAACCTTCCTAGATATGCTACTATTCCTCTTTCGTAAACATTATCCTTACTAAAGAAATCTTTTACATTTTTAAATTTATTATTGTATTTATCAAATATTTTTTTGGAGTATTTTTGAGAATCCTTATATCCTTTTAGTACATCAAAAAACCTAGATTTATCTATAAATTTAACCAAACCCTCAAATCCAAATATACCTTCAGCTATTAATGTTGTAGAGCCTACTCCTTTTAAATATAGTCTAGCTAATGTTTTTGAAAAACTCTTTAGTGTATCTCCAATCATTAGGCTTTTACCAAAAGAAATCTCACTTATTTTAGGTCTTCCTTTTGCGAATGATATAGCGTTCTCTTTAGCCGTAGCTCTTGCTGTTATTAAATCAACATTATCTATATCAAGATTTTCTATAGCGTTGTTAATAGTTCTAATAGCCATAACCATATCCTTGTAGTCTAATAAGTCTAGCCTAGCGTTAGATAAATCCCTTAATCTTGACTTTACGTTTTGAGGGGCTTCCTTTATTACCTCTTTAAGAGCCTTTTGTTGTGCGGATAAATATCTACTAGCAACCTGCCTAAATGCCTCTATGTTTTTACTAGGGACATCCTTACCGCCCTCTATAGCGTCAATAACTTCTTTTATCTCCTTAGATGTCATTGACCCGTCAATAGCGCCCATATCAGCGTAATCAGAGAAGTTATCTAACAGTTTCGCTTTACTTGAAGATTCATTTTCAGAAAGCGCCTCTTCTATGTAGTTGTTAATTTTATCTTTATTTATTGGAGACTTAGTTTCAACTCCATCCATCTTCACTATTGGCGCTGACAGCGCATTATTCAATTCTCCCGCAAACTCTAGATATTCATCTATATTAGATACATCCTTTGGGTTTATCAAAGAAAATCGTTTAGCTATATTTTTTAACGTAGCTATTTGAGTCTTTGACTTAGATTTCCTTTTAATGCTCTTTGATTTACTATTAGCATCGGACAGTTTTTTATTATAATCCTCTATTTTCTTTAAGTCATTTAGGTCTTGTATGGCGTTTATTATTCTTCCTACTGACTCTTGAAGTTGTTTATCACTAGAAACGTCCTTTCCTATTTGATTAATTATAGTTTTAACTTCCTTTATTCTAGCAGACTTTATACCAGACTTATTCATTTTATCAAGTAAATCCCTAGAAAAGTCTTTTAATAACTTTCTATTGTCTTTTTTCTTTTTATTTAGCTCGAATATACGTTTAGCTTTCTCTTGAAGAGATGTTCTTATCTTTTTTACAGCAGCCTTTTTCTCTCTAATAAAAGCATCTGATAACTCTTCTACGGCTTGTTTTGTTTGTTCTTTTTGAGTAAGCCCTTCAGTCTCATCCTGTACAGTTCTTATTCTTTTTCTTTTAGGCTTAGGTGGATTAGATAAGTCTTTTTTATCAATCACTACTGTATCTCCGCTAGGAGTCTCAACACTCACCTCGTTACCCAAATCCTCGACAACCTTACCACTTAAAATATCATCACCTACTTTGTAATTTATTTTTTGCTCTGGCTTTAATTTAATTTTTGCTGTCCTTATTCTCACTCTCGGCTTCTTCTTTAACGCATCTTGCTTTTCAAGTGACTCTGATATATCAGAAAACTCTTCTGGAAGTAAGCCTATCTTCTGGTCAGCAAAAGAACCTATCTCGTAGATTTCATCAACTATCTTTTGAACCTGCTCTTTCGGAGCTCCTTCCTCTCTTAACCTTCTAGCTTCTTGCCTTAGAGCTTTTATCTTGTCGTTAGCACCAGAGAAGTTTACCCATGAGTTCTGCCCCCTAGTCTCAGTAGTCATGGCTCTTCTTGCTAGTGGAGAAAACATTCTTGCGTGTAAATTCCAAGCATTTTCCTCCCCAATAGCTCCAAACCCGTTACCTAACTCTGCGTGACCGTAAAAGTCATGTATAGCTCTGAATAAGTCATTCACAAGCATTGGCACTCCATTAACATCTACGAACTGAGTTCTTGCTAATAATGGGTTCTCTGCTCTCTGCTCCTCAGTTATGGCATTATCTCCAAAACCACTTTCTGTTGAGAATATCTTGATTTTCTTATTTTTTCTAAGGTCATCAATCATTTCTTGAGCGTTAGCATAAGGCTCTTCGTTGTTTATCTCAACAACGTATCCTGCATCAACAAAGTCTTTATACTGCTCAATAGTCTCTTTAGCTAATGCTTCGTAAGCCTTTCTAACCTCAGGGTTGTTAGGGTCGTTCTTCATCGCTTCAAAGGCATCACTGAGTCTCTTAGCTCTCTCTACATCGAGCTCTCTTGTTCCTTGGAACTCTTTCCTCGGTTTACCGAAAACTCTTTCGTAATATCTATCAGCAATTTCCTTAACTGCCTTGAGGGGCTCATTGAAGAGTCTGTTCCCTGCACTTGGTTTTGTTTTTGTTTCATTTGCTTGATTTTTAGCTAATTCGTATGCTTGATTGTAGTCTTCTATTCTAGCACCATCTCCTGCCTCGTACTGACCGTTAGGGTCGTATACAAAGAACACGTTGTCTGGTCTACTTTTTAGGTTAGTTCCATCCCATCCTTCTGGAGCTATCTCTGGGTTGAATGTCATACGAGCAACAGGTCTGAAACCATTTTCAATATATATCTGCTCCAACGTAGTTCCTTCTCCAGTTTCTTGGTTTATACCAAAGGCTTCGAAGAACTTACCTCCTGCTTTTATTCTTGCTTCCTGCAATACTTTTGCTGCACCTCTTCTTCCAGATTTTGGCTGCTTGAATAGACCACCCATGTATCCGTCTTTGGTAACATACCCCCCTGATTTTCCATCAGAAGTCATGAACAGCTTACCTCCGTCAGCCTTTATTTTCCTAACACCCTCTACGGTTAGTGGTGTATCCTGAAGTGCATCATCACTCCTTTGAGCCTTAGCCTCAGCCTGTGAAGCAACGAACTCCTCTATTCTGTCGTCTCCAATCTCAACAACCTCTTCAGTGGTATAAGCCTCAGCTTTTTTCTTACCTTCAGGTATAGCGGTTTCAGCAGCAGGAGCTTTCTCAGTCTTAGCTTCGCTGTCTTCTTGCTGTACTTCTTCACTCGCTTGATTAGATTTTAACTCAGCTAATTCAGCATCATATCTAGCGTTGGTTTTTTCTATATGGTTATCATAAATCCTGCTTCTTTGCTTTATATAGTTGTTACCATATTCTTTAGCCTCGTCTAATGTTTCAAATGTTTTTCGTTCTACTACCTTTTTTGTTGAGTCTTTATCCCCTTGATTTATAGATATAACTGTTGAAGGTGTTCCATTAGCATCTTCAAACGCTACTACTGATATAAATTCATCTTCATATTGAGAAGCAACAGTTTTTCCTTTAGCACCATCTTTTTGTGAACTTGTGCTTTGTAATGGAGAGTTTAACTCTTCTTGTCTTCTTCTTCCTATATCAGCTTTTTGAGATTCTACTTCTTGCTGTACTTCTTCACTATCTCGTTTACCCTCTTGCATATCTGCTGTGGGTTGCTCAGTTGTTTCTTTTCCATTTGTTTCCTCTTTTTGAGCGGATAATTTTTCAAGCTCTAAGTTAATATCCTCTATTTCTTTTTTTACGCCAGCTTGTTGTGTTTCATCTAATTGAGATAATTCCTCTGCCTTAGAGTCTCTTTCCATCATTAATTTAATAGACTCTGCTCTATTTGTATTGTCCTTCGATAGCTTACTATCATATTCAGATACAGTTGTTATTAAATTTAATGATGAGTTATAATCATCTTCTGATAGCTTACCAGACTCATAAAGTTCATTAAATGATGCGGCTGCATTATCTCTGTCTTTTAGTATCTCATCAATAGATGGCGCTGTAATGTCTTTAGGATTCTTATTTATGTTGTTATAAACAGCCATAGCACCCTTGCTTCCGCCAGATAACATCATTGAGCCTAAGAATGTAGATATAGCCGTTTCCGCACCTTCTTCAGAGGCAATGAAGTTTTTCATTTCATTATATAAAATACTACCACCCTCAAGAGAATATAGCCCATCATCGCCTTTTAGAATTTCTTCATTACCCTTTTCTATCCCACCTTGAAATAACTCAGTACCCGTTTCTTTTAAAGATGCAGACAATAGGCTAGGCGCTTTTTTATTTATCTCATCCTTAACAGCTTTTTTGAATACGTTTTTTTGCATTACGTTCTTAAACGCCTTAACTCCGAATCGCTCAGATAGAACAGAAACAGCACCTAAACTCATTGCTGTAAGTTCATCTTCTAAATCTTCTGTTATCACCTCCTCTGGTGTCTTACCCGTTTTCTCAGCCTCAGCCTTTACAGCGCTCTCCCACATAGGCTCTCCCATTTCTGCGCCCATAGATGCCCCTCTACTAGCTAATGCCCTGACCATTGAGCCAGCGAAATTAACAGTACTACCAACTACTGCTGATGCAGCCCCAGAATAATCACCATCCTTTATAGATTTAATTATTTGCTTTGTTGGCTCTATTTCTTTTCTTAATTCCTCTAATTGATTTCTGTTATATATTTGACCTTCTGCTGGAGTTTGCTCCACTAATCTAATTCCATTAGCATCTATAATAACTCTAGTTTCTTTTTCATTGCCCTCTGGTGTTAACTGAGATGCCACTTGAATGGATTGGGCTGGAATCATCTTAGTCTTAGTCCATTCGTTTTGAAAAGCCCTACCTATATTCTCCCAAGGAGACATTTCTTCTATTTCTTTTTCTTGCTTTTGCTTATTATATATATTCCGCTTATCTTGAAGTTCATTTAATGATGATTGATACGCATTATTAATTTCACTTACCCGCTTGTTTAATGCAGCGGCTAGTTCTGGCTTCTTGCTGTCTATACTTTTTTTAGCCTCTACTTTATATTTATCAGATTCTTCGGATAGTATTTTATTAGCATCTTCTACCGATATATTCCCAGAATTTATCTGCTCTTGTAATTGGGCTTTTCTTACATCTAATTCAGCTAAAACAGAATCCGAAACTTGCTTGTTGATAATATCAAATTCTGAACTTATACTGTCAGATACGGATTTTATTTCCATATCAACAGAGTCCCTTAAAGCAGATATGTCAGTTTCATATCCCCCCGTATTTTTAGCAACTTCTTTTTCCAATTGCTTTACACGGTTAAATTCTTCTGATAACTTAGCCTCTTCTTCGGCTATGTATTCGGGGTCATACGTTTCTCTAGGCTGTTCTTGACCAGAATCAGTTTCCGTAGCTTTAGGTGCTTGCGATAAAAAGTAATCTAAATCAATCCCTTCTCCACTCTGTTCTGAAGTAGGTGATTGCGTTTCCGATGAAGATGTTGTAGTAGTACCTTCCGACTGCTCTAATGGCTCTTGTGAGCCTTCGGGCTTTCCCATAGCACCACCCCCATCGGTGCTTTGCGCTATATTAAATTTAGATTCAAAAGATTCTACCTTATCTAATGGTATATAATATTTCTTTCCCTCTACATTGTCGTAATACTTTGCCTCTTGTGCGTCTGGAAATTTAGATATAAAAGCTTCCGATTTCTCATTTGGAATAGCGTATTTCTTTCCACCTGCTATGTAATATTTTTTATCCATTATCCTTTAACTTCAAATTCTGAAAAATCTTCTACCACCTTAGCTCCACCTACATTAGGCATATCACCTTCTTGTGGAATATAATCAAATCCCTTTATATACTCACCAAAAGTGTCACCTTTCCTTTTCTCGTTCAAGAAAGTTTTATGTAGTTCGTCTATACCTATTGGGTCGCTTCCATCTTGTTTAGCGAAGTAAGTAAATCCATCTTCTTTTATTTGCTCTGGATTTTCGTAAGCCCTTACATCACCTAGCATTTTATAAATTTCTTTCCTATTGGGGGCTACTAAGTTTTTATTTGACTCATAGTCAAGTAACTCTGTGGTTTCTGTTTTTGGCTTTATTTTTCCGCTTAAAACCAACTTCTCTACCTTAGCTAATTTTTCTTCATCATTTAATTCATTAAAATTATTTAATTCCTTAGTATTGGCTTTTAATAATTCTTTTGCTTGATTGTATAGGTCAAGAGTTTGCTCATAGCTAGAAAGTTTTTTATTTACCACTAGTTTTAAATCTCCATCACTTCCTTCTGTTACTGAAACTATTACCCCTGTAACTACCTCCCCATTCTTACCTTTTATTTTAGATAGCGGTAAGGTCTTGCCATCTTTGGGAATAATATCTACATAATTCATATTAATATCTACATTTGGAAATCCAAGACCCTGAGGAACACGCCCCTCCTCTTTTCTAGTACCTTCTGATACCCCATAATTATATTCTAAGCTAGAGCCACCGCCTCGACTATACGTTGGTTTAAATTCTTTATCAGCTTTTGGAGTATTCTCAGCCCACTTATCAAAAACAACATCATCTATTTGAGATGATAATGTTGATTCTATTTCATCATATTCTAAATCATTTTTTTCAGCGTATAAATTATAAAAACCTCTATTACCCGTCATAAAGTTACTTACGGCTGCTATCTTTGCATTAGGGTCTACATTAAATGCAAATCTACCATAGGACTTGTCCCCTAGATTACCAGCATACTCCATTTCTCCCGTAGATGATGATTTAGCAAAATCGTAAACATTATTCTTTAAGGTTTCCCATTGGGTCATATCAGGCATTGGCGCAAATTGACTTTGAGTTATATTCATAGCTTTAGCCATTGCTTCTTCAAAAGTCAGATTCTTAAAATCTTCTTCAAGCTTTAACCCTAATAATTTATCACCATCCAAGCCAGAATATATATCTCCAGCCGCTACTTTAGTTGCCCTATCTTTTAATGCAGTTCCTATGCTCTTATATGCCCCAGCCTTTGATTTTAATCCGTTTAGCCCCACTACAATTTCCTCAGTAGATAAATCTCCCGCTCCTTTTATAAAAGCATCTATTTCGGTATTTATCTTGTTCTTTATTTCTGGCGACCAATTTGATTCTATGGTAGGAATACCCTTTAATAAGTCTACCCTAGTTTCTTTATCCCTTTGAGCAAAGTTCTTTTGTTGAGCCTCTTGTTGCGCTTCTATACCCCTTTGTTGGTACGCACGCCTATTTTGGTCATCTATAAACGTTGTATCTAACTCTACCTTAGGGTCTTGCGCTAATCCGTAGCCCCTTAAATTCTGTGGTTTTCTTTCTAATGCCATACCTTATTTAATTATTGCGGTGCGTATGAAAACCCATTACCCCCTTGCGGTGCTTGTGATTGAACGCTTGTAGGCGTTTTGATTGATTCCATTTTAGGTATATTCTCTGGCCTTCCACCTATTCCTCCGCCTAAGCCACCTCCAGCAAGACTTGCTGCAAATGAAGATGCTTCACCTAGCGTATTTACTATCTGCCCTGCCCCTGAGTACATCATCTGCTCTCCCGCACCTTGTAGTGCCATTGCGTAGTCTTGGTCAAAGTAATTGCTGCTTAAATCCCTTGCATAATTTTGTTGTTGGTTTCCTATCTGAAAGTTTAATCCTCTGTTTGCGTAAGTATCCATTTGACCTATCGCATTACCTTGAAAGCTCATTGCCGTTCTTTCGTTAGCTAACCTCTGATTAGCATCCATAGAAAGTAATTCCTTATACGCATTTACAGCATTTTGGTCTACTTGTGCCATACCAACTAATCCACCTCTACGGCTTGCATTAGCGTTTAATGTTTGTGCCTGAGAACCTTGTATATTCTCTAAATATTGTTCCTTTAGTTCTTCTGGAATACCCTCTTTAGCTGCTTCATCATACCTAGCTTGTAAAGAGGATATTTCAGACATTCTTTGATTAGCAAGCGCTTCCATTGTGCCTTGCTGTATTTTCTGCTCCCTTTCGTTCTGAAGGTTTAATGCCATTTCTTGAACATTTGCTGTATTAGCCGCAAGTTTTCCTTCTTTTCTTTTTTTATGTCCTTGAAACATTTTAGTGCCACCTATAGCTGCTTTACCTAATAATGCTGTGCCACCTAAAACTGCTGCTACTGTTACGAAACTCATATCTCTCCTTTTAATAGTTTTAAATCATCTAAGGTAATCATTGGGTCTTGAAAATCCTTAGCTATAACTTCTTCTTCAATTTCTTTTACGTCCGTTAATTCTGTTGCGTGAACCGTTACAAACACACAATCTGTATGCGTGTATATGATTCGTTTAGTCCCTACCTTTGTTATGCCGTGATGAGGTGCTTTTAAATGAATTATACCTTCATCTGTTAATACTGACATTTCCCCTTTCATAAGGAAAAAAGGATGCTCTTTCTTGTGTATCTTAGTGACTAATAATTCGTTAGCAGGATTAAATATTTCTCTAATATAACAACCATCGGCAAAGCTATTCTTTACGGGATTACGTTCCTGTAATTCTTCCTCGCTCATCCAAATATCGTTATCGTGTCCTTGCTGCTCTATGGCTGAAATCTTTTCTCTAAAGTCTTTACGCTTTTTAATCTCCTGACCTATCTCCCACGCTTCATCAAAATTAAACGTATGCTTTAAACCTAATTTTTCTGTATTCGCTATAAATTGAGCCTTAGACTCTTCTTTTGTTAAAGGAGCTTCTGCAATTTGATTATCTATGTCTTCCATTTTCATATACTACAAATATACGTTAAATAAGGCTTTTAACATATCTTAATGTAGAGCTAAATACTTTTACTAACGATGTAGCTGTATTGTTGATTTTAGCAATAAAGTATGTGCCTATCATTAAGTCCCCTTGTGTAATAGGATTTGTTATGCCGCCAACAAGAGGCGTATTCTCATCCATTAGTATGTTAGCCCATTGCCTTCCTTCTTTTTCCTCGAAATCTCCGTTGATTAAGCTAGTGCTTTGTCCTCTTTCGTTTGTTCCGCTGTCCAAGTAGAAGTTAGTGTCTGTTGATTCTATCTCTAATGCCCTAGCGTTCTTTGTGTTAGTAGGCTCTGCGGCAAAAGGAATGGTGATATATGATTCGTGTTGAGAACCGTAAAAGTTTCCATAAGAGGAAACATTAGGGCTGTTATGTAAATAGAATTTGCCATCTTTACTAGAGCATAATCTACTTCTCGCACTACCGAATGCATCACCTTTGTAATCAAAGAAAGACATCCATTTATTATTCTTGGGGGAGTAATTAAGAACGTATTGCTGTCCTTGTATTACCTCTACGTCAACAGCGGGATTGTATGTCCCCGAACTTGTTACGGTTGCTGTTATTGTAGTACTTGTTGTTTTAGACCAATCTCCACTACTAACCGTTTCTGTTACAAATGGTGCGGCTGTAAATGTTTTTAACACTATATCTTCGCTTAGTTCAAGCTCTTTTATTTGTGCTTCTGTTAGCGTTATTACTATTGTTGTAGGTGGAGTGGTTGCAACTGTTCCCGTTGATGTTGACTTATTGTTTATTGATAATATAAACGTATCGAACTCTTTATCGTAAACGCTTTGTATTACGGGTTTATTGATTAACCTTTGAGAGCGTATAAGAACTTCATCAAAAAAGAATCTCATTCCAGCATCACTAATAGGTTTCACTTCTATGCCACTTGATATTAGTACTGTGTTTTTGTTTCTATCTACAAACATTGATGCTCCGCCAAAATAGGAAAGGCTCTCTGGATTGTCTGATATACCATAATCTGATACAGAATATCTAGGAGTTCCGAATACATCAGTAGTTTTACCTACGAAATTATTACCGTCTAATGAGTTTATTTCCGTTCTACCCATTGGTAAAAGCCCCATCTTTCTGTCGAATAATACTTTTAGATATTCGTTTTCAGCAAATATCTTTCTTATAGTTCCGTATTCGTTCTTTAGTTCCCTAAAGTTTATATCGTAAAAGAATCCTAGTCCGTTTATGTTAGTGTTTTGTACTAACGGGTCACTCCACCTTAATGTTGTGTTAAGCGCAGGTAGCCTATTGTCTTCTAGTGCTACTAATGGCCTTTTTAAGCTAGTAGACCTAGATGCTGTTCTTATATCCGCAAATGGCACTTCTAGGAAGAATGCACCGCCTACCGCTGTTCTACCCGTTGTTGGTATTGTTTTACTAGGAGGAAAGTTATCAGCGTCATAGTCTAAGAATGTGTAGCTTAAATACATATCGCCCACGTTTTTAGGATTATATACTAAATCCGTAAGGCTTGATATTACTTGGTTTTGACTTGGCGCATCGGGGTCGCCAAAACCCGAAACAGTATTTATTAAAGAATCTAATCCTAAGTGGGCTAAATCTCCATTAGCATCATATCCTACCTTACAAGGATAGCCAAACTCTCTCCATAAGGCATTATTTTCATCTGTGCTTTTTTTGTAAACTTCTAAAATATCATCACCAAGTGGTTTTGTCGTCCAACCGCTGCTATCTATCTTTATGTACTTCTTGAATTTTATTTTATCTACTACGATATTAGCTCCAGAGCCAGAAGTATCAGAAATTCTTATTGTAGGAAAAGATGTAAAGCCAGAGCCAGCGGTTAAAGATATGGGGGTACTTATTGCACCAGTTGCATCAACACTAACAGTTACAGTGCAGTTTTCACCACCACCACCAACTACAGTAACAGTAGGTGACAGGCTATACCCGCTGCCTCCATCTAGTATCATTGCCGAAGCTATTTCTCCTGAATCAATAGTTTCTATTACTTTAGATTCATCGTATTGAGGCCAATAGGAAGATGCCGATGCATCATATACCCCCCTGACGTAATATTCATCACTAAAACTAAGGGGAAATTGACTATCATCGTTATCATTATTAAATGTTCTTGGTATTTGAAGGCTAATTAATGATTGACCGTTAGCCGCTACTGGAGTGTCAGCCCCCGCCATAAATTGATAGGCTAAAGGTGTACTTCCCTCATAATCAATACCTATTGGTAAGTAACATAGTTGCCAAGTTTTAGCCCAAGATGGCGGTGCGTGACCTATTCTCATATTTAGACTAACGGCTACACTAGGGGTCACTGCTATTGAATCATACCAATCTGTTTCTTTTTCTAAGTCAAAATTAGTTAATACCGTAGACAGCCTTCCCTTACCATCTGAATACCTTATACCCCATTTGTATTTTGCGCCCGTCTTTAAAGTCCTTTCATAACTTATACTAGGGGATGTTACTCTAGGTGCGCTATATACATAAGATGCAGCCATATCTAACTCTACGCCACTAATATCTAAATTTTCCTCTATGTCGCCAAATACCAATCTATTATCTTCCGTAACGGCTATTGTTCCTGCTTTTTTAGGGCAGAAAGAATACAATTGATTAGCCTCATTTTGGTCTATCGGCACTTTAGCGCAGTTATTATCAAAGATTACCTCGTAGAATGATTCGTATTGAACCCCACCACCCGTTAATCCCCAATTGCCATTCAGAGCAAATGTACTTGTATCGAACTTAGTAAACCTATATTTATTTGATGCGCTAATATCAGAACCATCTATATCAGCAAACTTATACCAATCTCCAGAGTTGCCATCTCTACAATCTCTATATGCCACTTCTATTCTCTTTAATCTATTAGGTATAGAAGAGTTTCTATACACCCTAAGTTTTAATGCGCTGTAAGCAGTAGTAGGGTTAGCAAATAAATTTGTATTGTATGTATTCATTTCTGATATAGGTGACCAAGCACCATACATATCATCGTCAAACACCCATCTATATCTAAACTGAAAATACTTACCGATAAGTGAGTTATTAGCACCTCCCGTTGTAGGAATATCGCTTAGTAACGTTTGATGTAGCGGCTGTAACGGGCATAAATCAAAATGCTCTGCTTGTAATGCAGTAGGGTATTCAGACCCAATTAATTTATCTACGTTAATATATTTAGGCTCGTTATGATTGTCAGTCCAAAACAATAACGTTTGACCATCTCTTATTATTATAGCTGAATCTATGTAATTATTCTCTTGAAAGTTTAAATAGTTGCCTATCTCCTTCCAAATTAATGAGTTCTTTTCGGGGTCTTTTTCTCCTGCATAACTAGCGGATGTAAACCCAACTAAACAAATATAATATTTATTCTCTGAAGATATACCGCCCGTTCTTAATACTACATCACCAGCGGTGTAAGATGTTGCGTATGTAGGTGTAGCCCCGCCCAAAGTACCTACTATTGAATAAAAGTTATCTCTAACTAATAATCTAAGGGTTTCATCTAAATAGCTATAATAAAGAATTATATGAGCTCCCTCACTACTCCATAGGAATATATAAGTTCTTTGGTTTTCTTCGTCATCTTGTATCTTAACGCATTTATATCTACCACCAGACGGTAATGTATAACTTACTTCAAGTGTACTCTTTACATTTTCTAAGGCGTTGTCATTCCCCCCATCAGTACTTGATACATAAAAGTTCTTAGCCTCTATGTACTCACCTTCTTTTAGGTATCTAGGGTCGGAATCTTGGTTCATTCCAAGATAAAAAAAACGTCTATCCTCTTGTATCATTAACTTTTAGTAAATGCGCTGCTCTTTCTAGTCTGATTCATCATTTGGTTTTGTGTCATTGAACTGAATCTTTCAGCCATATGATAGCAAGACCAAGTGAACTTATGCTCTAAATCTTGTATAACACCTCTTGGTGTGCTTTTTCTTCTTCTTTTACTAAACAATTCTATACCCGCCTTAATTGGCTCTCTCATAAACTGATGAACTATAAACTCTCCGTTTATTGTGGAAATATCTTGAAGGTATATTATCATATACTTGTCAGTAGTGTTTAAGCCTCCATTTACGTTGATAAATCCTCTTTCGTAGTCTATACTCCACTCACCATAAACAACGTGTCCATTGCTACCGAAATTGCCTCCTAAGTTCTCTCCGTGTCTACTTACGGATAGGCTGTTGTTAAAATCTCCGTAACCGTTTGATTCAGCTAACCTTCCCGTAGAGGTTTGTCTTTCTGTATTGCCTTCACTATCAGTTCCTCTTGCGTTGGCGATTTTATTGCCTAACCCTAATGAAATGAAATGGTTTGCGCTATTTACAATTCCTAAGTCTATAATTCTTACGCAACCCGCAGGAATTACTATTTGGTCGTTAGAGTTTAATGTAACAAACTTACTTACAGGTATGCCCGTAAAATCATACTCCATCTCCCTTAATGCTTGTATAGCAAAGTCTAGGTAAAAAGATAAATCGTGTGTAGTCTTTTTGCCTTGCTCTCTAAGGTAGTCTTTTACTATGGATAATATGGGTAAGTCTCTATTCATTATGAATCTGCTAGGTTGTTATCGCTTAAATCTTCTGGAATGTCTTTTGTCAATACATATTCTTGTACAGCCATATTAATTATATCTAACTCTAGGTTAGGCGGAAATGGAAAATAATCATCATCCGCTATATCTTCGCTACTAGATATTGAATGTACGTCTAATAGAGTTTCTTCTGTTTGCCTTACTGTAAAGTATATTCTATCTCCACTTAACCAATATCCCGTATTACCCTCCAACTCTTTTGAGGCTGAACCGTTAAATAAAGAATTAAACGTAGATGGTACTTGGTAGTATTCAAATGTGTTATTACAAGGCGTTATCTGATATATACCCATATTCTTAGGTAATACCAATGGCTTAAATGGTAGCTGTAAATACCATCTGTTAGTTCTAGTGTCTTTTGTAGGGGATAATTGCTCATAAGTAGATATACAGCCTTCCCAAACCATATCTTCCATTAAGTCATTACTCCACGCTTGCCAAGCGAAATCTGCAACAACCTTATCTCTAGCATTACCAACAGCGGCTACCATTTCCCTAAGAGAAGTCTTAGCGTCTTGCGTTAGCTTTGGGTAAAGCTTCTTTAATGCTCTATATGCTAAATCTACTTTTGTCATTATTTGTAATTAACTAACGCTTCGTTTCCTATTGAGAAACCAAAACGTCTAACTATACCTTGTACTATTCTTTCTGTATGCTGCTCTGGTATGTCAAAATCAACCGATGTAGACGAATCATACACTTCCCTACTAGATGATACCGTAAAGCCCCAAATAGGGTCTAATGGAAATCTGTAATAGTTAAGCTTAACGCTACTAAATGTAGCATAAGGCTTAATCTCTACTGTACCTGCATTAACAACAGCTATGGGGTATTTTGCACTTGCTCTTGAGAAGCCGCTAACTTCCGATGTATCTGCTTCTGACTGACCCATTACTTGAAATTGAACTAGCTTACTCTGTGTTTGATTAAGATAAACTCTACCCGTTATTGATTGCAATTGCATATAATCGCTAGGCTTGGTTACTAAACCACTTGAGTTCGGAAAAAGATTAACTGACACCTTTAATTCATCAGCTATGTCCATTGTTTGCTGTGAACTTTCAGACATACCTAGCACTTCATTATAAAAAGAAAGTTGTTCTAGCTTTGCGTAGTTATTAAAGTCGCTTGTCTTTATATAGCCTCCTGACTGATTCTTCTTTATAATCTCAAAGACTTGCGTCTTTACGGTATTTATATTTGCTCCCAATTTCTATTGATTATCTCCGCTTTCAGAATGAAATAAAAACTCATCATCCGCTACACATATAATTGTAAACACATCGTATTGGTCAAATGTTTTTATTGAACCATTAGGAATCCTTAGTGTTTGCCCGTTTGGAATGAAATTAGCTGGGTTAAGTATCACATTTGTAACTCCAGTAAAACAAGTAAATGTTATAACCGAACCTATTGCACAATTGGTTATCCCAGATATATTACCATCGCTATTAAGAATAACTATATTTCCATTTCTAGCATTGTATACAGAATTAGCAGAAGGAGACATAAACGTGAAAGATTGATTAAACTGACCGTTTACTTGCAATACAGCATTAGGGTCTTTTGAATTTCCGCCTATAATCAATGAATCATATCCAGTATTATTTATTGCTAAGTACTTACCACCCATTAATTGAAAGTAAGTACTATCTGACAATTCGCTTCTAATCTGTGTAGCTGTGTCTGACAATTCGCTTCTAATCTGTGTAGCTGTGTCTGAAATATCTAATCTTAACTGAGCAATGCTGTCAGTTAATTCTGCTCTAATCTGTGTCGCTGTATCCGAAATATTTATGGCTAGTGAATCCGAAATATCTAGTCTTAATTGAGCGGCTGTATCTGAAATTTCACTTCTTATTTGAGACAACGAATCTGCTAATGCATATCCATCATTAATAAAGAACCTTCCATCTAATGTAGAGTCAATGACAAATAAGTTACCATAAGTCCCGTAAGGGGACTCAGAACTTAAAAACATTGTATCAGCAAGGGCTATCTTGCTAAACTTAATAGGCTGCCTTTTATAGACATAATCAATTGTGGTTTGCGAATATGCTGAAAACGCAAATACAACTAGTAATATGGTTAATATCTTCTTCATTTTTTAAGGTTTAATTATGTGATAAGCTACCTTTACTCCCGTATATACAATTGTTCCGAAAGTAATTTCTCCCGTTAAGGAATTTAAACTTATGCTGTATGTGCTAATTGATTCTACGTCATCTCCATCTACGGTTATGATTACATCTCCATCTGC